>Ga0210390_10001268_pt1 | contig 24530 bp, 17 predicted proteins | sample IncBWH11OmetaG_FD_161050 | JGI IMG/M metagenome (GOLD analysis project Ga0210390, IMG submission 161050) | Forest soil microbial communities from Barre Woods Harvard Forest LTER site, Petersham, Massachusetts, United States - Inc-BW-H-11-O ... | reverse complement strand
CAGGCCGGCGAAGCGCGGCTGCGCCAGGTCTTCGAACAGGCCGGCTACACCCAGTTCCGCCGGGCCGCCGAAACCCCGATCAACATGATCCTCGAGGCCAGCCCCTGACCGCAGCGCCGGATCCGGACGCCTGAGCGGCCCCACCGGTCACATGAGAGGCCACGACGGCAACGGCCCGGCCGCTGCAGGCAGGGCCGCGGCGCGAGCCGACGCAGCTCCACGCGGCCCGGCATATTCACTGCCGGTTTACTCGACCTCATCAAGATCGCCGCCCATATTTTCCGCTATCCGCCGGCACGGGCCTGATCCGGCCAGGACAGCCCGCCGGCCGCCCAGCTTCCCGGATTGCGGGTGGTTTCATACCTGGCCAGCCATGCCGGGCAAAGGGCGGGTACGCGCGCGCAAGCTACGCCAGCGGCGGTGGCGGTGCGTCACGGGTGCCGCGGATCGCAGGCGACGTGACCGCAGGCTCTGCCCTTGTCAGCTGCGTGCTGGTGGGCTATGTGCCGGGCGCGGAAAGACGCGCTTGTGATCTGCTCTGGCGCGGCTAGCCGCCGGGACTGCCGTATGGGGTTCAACTCGGTTTTATGGGGGTTCAACTCGGTGGCAAGGTCATCGGGGCCGGTTTACCGGGCTGCGGCTGCGGTGCGGGACTGGCGAGCAGCAGCGGGAGGCTGTCACTGTGCTTCCCTGATGATGAAGCGTCGTGCTGCGGCTGCCGCGGTCCGGCCCTGCGTGTGGCCTGGTCCCGGCTCACTGCCCTCGTCGTTTCCGCAGGTCACATGCCTGGGACGGTCGGGCGGGCCGGTGCTGCTGACTCTTTTCGCCTGCGAGATGCGGGCCCGGCGGGCCCTTGCCGTGTTAGCTTGGAGTGGTGATGGATCCCCGTTCGGGGATGTACCACCACTGGCGGGGACCGAGTCCCCCTCGGACACGTTAAATCCCCATGAGCGGCCGTTCACGGGCATGCTCGGTCGTCACCCGCGCTCAGCCTACGGCCGCGGCGGGTGCTCTCTTTCCGCTTCTGCCTAGGCGGTCCTCCTTTCCCTGTGCTGGCGCGAGTGAGTCTCAGCGGCGGCCGTGCCGATGGTGACCGGCGGTGCGTCGTGACCGCCGGCGCGCAGGGTCCGGCTGGCCGGGTCGTAGGTGAGGATGGTGCCGTCGGCGCGCAGCTGGTGGATCAGCGTGGCCGCGCCGGCGGGTCCGGTCAGCGGGGCGGGTCCGCCGCTCGTCCGGCCGGGTTTCCCGGCATCACCGGCGAGCAGGATGGCGACAGCGGCCAGGTGCGGGAGGATCTGGTCCTCGCGGACATAAGTGTTCTTCGGCCGGTCCGGATCCGGGCTGGCGGAGCTGGCGTAGCCGTGGCGGCACCGGTAGGCGGGCTTCCCGTTCGACCAGCATGATTCGAGCCGGCGCCCGCACCGCCCGCAGGCGATGAGCCCGGCGAGCAGGTACCGGCGGGCGGCGGGACCGGCAGGGCCGCGCGGGACGGCGGCGTCCTGGGCGGCGATGAAGTCAGCTTCGCTGACCAGCGCGGTGTGCGCGGGATGCTTGGAGATGACCCACCCTTCGGGCAGGTTCCACCGCTGCACCTGCCTATGCCCCAGCCCGGTATTCGCCGGATCGACCAGGACCGCCTGGGACGGCTGCCGGTTCCACACCTGCCGCCCCGTATAGCGGGGATTAGCCAAGATCGCCGCGACCGTCCGCAGCGTCCACCCGGCACCGGCCCGGTGCAGGTTACGTCCTGGGTCGGCCGCTGACGGGCACGGCACCCCGGCATCGTTCAGCGCGCGGGTGATCCGCGCGGCGGAGTGCCCGGCCAGCCGCCGGCCGAACATCCATGACACGACCGGCGCCGTCACCGGATCCGGCTCGAGCCGGTGCGCTCGCCGTCCCCACGCCGCGTGCGCCTTGTTCGGGTGCGGCCCGGCGTCCGCTAGCCGGTACCCGTACGGCGGGCGGCCGCCGAGATACCGGCCCTGCTCCAGCGTCTGCGCGGCCATCGCGGTCCGCACCCGGATCCGGGTCCGGGTGATTTCCCGCTTGGACGACAGCCCGAGCGCGAGCATGGTCTGCTCGTGGTCCTCGGCGTGCCAGTCCACCCGCCCGCCCACCTCGGGCATCCACAGGGAGACGCCGTAATGCTCGAACAACGGGGCCATCGACGCATACTGGTTCCCGTAGAACGCCCGCTCATACTCCCCGATCACGACCGCGTCCCAGCCCCGCTCCGGATCCGCCAGCTGCGCCACCAGGGCAGCGGCCCGCGGGCGCCGCGCCCACGGAAGCTCGCGGGACTCCCCCGTATCGAAGAACTCCGCCGTAATCACCCCGGCCCCGGCGGCCAGCATCAACGCCTGCTGCAACTGCCGCGCCCGCGACGTCCCCGGATCCTGCCAGTCCTCCGTCGACACCCGCCCGTAAAACGCGAACCGCAGCACTCCCCGTGCACGCTTCCCCGCACGGCCGCTGAGCTTCTCCGCCCACGACGACAGCACATCCCCACCCGCACCAAATCGGTCAAGTGAGCCGTCCGCCATCACCACAGAAGCCGTCTCCCGCTGCTGCCCAGCCGTGATCACGGACCACAGTTACCGCACCAGCCCACATGTAAACATCAGTCCGCCGAGAACGCACAGGACACGAGACCACCAGCAGAGGGACAGGCTCCACACGCTCTCATTGCGGCATTATGCTGGTGATCAAAGATCAGATCACTGCCCTCCGGCGGCATAATGCCTGATCATGCCTGTGATCGAGGCGCAGTGCGCCTCGATCCTTGTGCCTCACGATCACAGGCATATCAACCAGATGAGAATGCCCAAACCAGTGTGTCCGAACATGGCGACCGACACTGCCCTCGGCCCGCCGGAGGCAGAGACGGGGCAGGAGCAGCACGCCAGGTTGCTCGAGCTGGACGCGCAACCATCCGCCACCAGAATCCGTCTTCCCGAGGGCGCGGCACGGAAGGTCTCTGCCTCGGTCCGGCAAGCTCGCATTCCGGACACCTACGCGGCATCGGGCCCGAACCGGAAACTTGGAAGCCTCCTGATCCCCGGCGACGGAGCAGCCGGGGATCAGGAGGCTCAGAATAAGCCTGCCTGCCCGGCAATGGCGGCTACGCGGCGCCTGCGGGCTGTCCCGTCTCAACGACCTTCTAGCGCTATGGTCTCAGGCGCACATGCCGTCTTGTAACTGGCAGGTCACATCGACCTCGGTCCGCATGGCCGAACCAGGCTCGGCTAGCGCTCCTCGCGCTCACGCACCGCTATGATCGGGCACATTGTCTTTGGCTCGAACAATTTCAGATCGCCGATTCGGGCGTGGCGATCTGACCTCGGGCGCTTGGCAGCCGGCCCGCCCCGTACTGCTCGTTCTGGCGGCGGGTAGCGTCAGCGACCGGCGCGCGCCCGGGCCGGTGATCAGTGAGCCGGTCAGCGGCCGGGGCCATCCGGGCGAGCGGGCCTGGCGTGATGGCGTACCTGCGGGCAGTGCCGCCGCCGGGCCGCACTTCTACGCTGTGTACATGGAGACCCTCACGTTCTTGTTCACTGACATTGAGGGCTCGACGGCGCTGCTCCGGCGCCTGGGGGAAGACGATTATGCGCGGGTGCTGGCCGGGCATCACGCGCTGATCCGGTCGGCGCTGACCGCGCATGACGGCCGCGAAGTGGATATGCAGGGTGATGCGTTCTTCGCGGTGTTTTCCTCGCCGCGGGCGTGCGTGGCAGCGGTGCTCGCGATGCAGCAGGCGATCGCGGCGCATGCGTGGCCGGGCGGCGAGCGGGTCCGGGTGCGGATGGGCATCCATTGCGGGGAGGCGGCGCGGACGGCCACCGGGCTGGTGGGCCTGGAGGTGCACCGGGCCGCCCGGGTGGCCGCGGTCGCGTGGGGGGGTCAGGTGGTGCTGTCGGAGGCGGCGGCGGTGCTGGTGCGGGACGGGCTGCCGCCGGGCGCGGCGCTGGCCGACCTGGGCGTGCACCGGCTGAAGGACCTGGGCCGCGCCGAGCGGATCTTCCAGTTGCAGGCAGCGGGCCTGCCGGCCGAGTTCCCGCCGCTGCGCTCGCTCGGCAACCCAGCGCTTGCCAATAACCTGCCCGTGCAGCTGGCGACCTTCATCGGGCGTGAGCGGGAGCTGGCCGAGGTGCGGGCGCTGGCCGGGTCTTCCCGTCTGGTCACGCTGACCGGGGCCGGGGGGTCGGGGAAGACCAGGCTGAGCCTGCAGGTGGCCGCCGACCTGCTCGATGGGTCTGGGGATGGGGTCTGGCTGGTGGAGCTGGCCGCGGTCTCCGACGAGGACGCCGTGGTCCCGGCCATCTCCGAGGCGCTGGGGGTAGCGGCGGGGCGGGGGCGGCCGGTCTTGGAGACCCTGGTTGATGCCCTTGCGCCGCAGGATGTTTTGATCGTGCTCGATAACTGCGAGCATCTGATCGGCGGCTGCGCCAAGACCGCGGACGCGGTCTTGCGGCGCTGCCCGAAGGTGCATCTGATGGTCACCAGCCGCGAGCCGCTGGGCATCGGAGGAGAGACGATTTACCGGGTGCCGCCGCTGTCGCTGCCGGCCGCCGGCGACGGCGACTTGTCAGCGGCGGAGTCCTGCGATGCGGTCACGCTGTTCGTCGAGCGGGCGAAAGAGCAGGGGGCCGGCTTTGCGGTGGACGAGGAGACCGGCCCGCTGGTGGCGTCGATCTGCCGGCGGCTGGATGGGATGCCGCTGGCCATCGAGCTGGCTGCGGCCCGGTTGCGCTCGCTGTCGCTGACCGGCCTGCGTGACCGTCTCGATCAGCGGTTCCGGCTGCTCACCGGGGGCAGCCGGACCGCGCTGGCGCGGCAGCAGACCCTCCGGGCGACCGTCGAGTGGTCCCACTCGCTGCTGAGCGGCGCCGAGCAGGTGGTGCTGCGGCGCCTGTCGGTGTTCGCCGAAAGCTTCGATCTGGACGCCGCCGAAGCTGTGTGCGGCGTCGGGGACGTCGAGGCGTTCGACGTGGCCGGACTGCTCGGCTCGCTGGTGGACAAGAGCCTGGTCGTGGCGGAGCCAGCCGGGGCAGCGCTGCGCTACCGGCTGCTGGAGACCATCCGCCAGTTCGCCGCTGAGCGGCTCGCTGAGGCCGGCCAGGACGAGCCCGCCGCCATCGAGGCGGCGCATTGCGGGCACTTCCTCGCGATGGCCGAGGCGGCGGCTCCGCACTTGACCGGCTCCGGCCAGGACGTGTGGCTGGCGCGGCTCGATGCCGAGCAGGCGAATCTGCGCCGCGCCGCCGAACATGCGGCCCGCGACCCGGGTGCGACGGGACAGGTCCTGCGTTTCGGGGTGGCCCTGCGGCACTACTGGATCGCGCGGTCCCGGGACGGCGAAGCCGCCGGCCTGCTCCTGCCGGTCCTGGAGCGGCCGGAGGCCCGCGCGCACCCCGAGCTGTTCGTGGTAGCGCTGGTCACTGCCACGTTCTCCGCACGAGACGCCGGCCTGCCGGCAGCAGGGCAGCTTGCGGAACGGGCGGTGGAGCTTGCCCGCCGGCTCGGGGACGACCGGCTGATCATCGAAGCCCTCAGCGCCCGGTGCGCCTACTGCTACTTCGCCGGCCAGCCCGGGCGGGGGTTTCCGCTTGGCCAGGAAGCCGTCGAGCGCGCGCGCCGGCTCGGCGACGATTTCCTGCTGGGCTTCAGCCTGCTGTGTTGGCTGCTGACCAGCGACCTCATGGCCCCGGCTCGCGCCGGGCAGCTGTACGCCGAGGCCATCGCCGCGACCGAACGGTCCGGTGATCAGCTCCGGAACTACCGGCTGCACAACAACGCCGCCGTGGACGCACTGCGCGCCGGGGACACCGCCGCCGCCCGGGCTCACCTGGACCAGGCGGCCGAAGCCATGCAGGCGATCGGGCAGGACAACAACCCCCGGGTGCCAACCAACCGGGGCTGGGTGCTGCGCCAGGAGAACGACACCGAGGGTGCGCGGCCGATGTTCGAGGCGGCCCTGCGGATAAGCCGCCGGAACGGGGACCGTTCCGGCCTCGCCTACGCCAGCCTCGGGCTGGCGTGCCTGGCCGCCGATCACGGCGACTGGCAGCGGGCAGCTGCGCTCCACGGCGCCGCGCAAGCCTTCATTGACCAGATCGCAGAACCATGGCAAGAACCCGAAGCGCGCTACCGCCGCGACAGCCTCCACAAGGTCCGTGCTTCCTTCGGCGAGGAGCAGTCCGGGCGGGCCTACGCCAAGGGCACGGCGCTCAGCCTCGACCAGGCACTCGGCCTGGCCCTCGCAAAGGCCCGCCCCGCCTGACACAGATGGCTCCAGCCGCGGCCTTACCTCGGCGCGCAGATGCACCGAGTTGACGCCACCCTGTCACGCGGCAGTCCTCGTTGCCGTCCGACCCACGCTGGGCGCTCGCATGGCGACTCATCCGCCTGGCGCGGCGGGCCGGCGACGGCAAGCAGATCATCCCGATCGGCGCGGTCCCCAACTCGGGCGATCTCGACCAAGCAGGCGCCCAGATCGGCGGGAGTGTGCGCGTTCTCCCTGACCTCACGTATCACTCAGCGTGATGGCACGACCGGGCGCGCCTGCCCGCCTCCACCCGAATACGCCTGACCCTGACCCTAGCCCTGCGCACTCGCACGCCGTCTTATGCCGCGCCGTTCGATGATGATTCCCCAGGTAGCAAGTGAAATACGGCTGCTCGGGCGCCGACGGAGTCCTCACCTACCCGCCGGGTACACCTGGACCGAGGTCGCACAACACGCGCGTGCACGCCGCGAGACCGGGCAGTGGCACGAGGCCGATCTGGCGGTGGCGCACTGAACGAAATCACTGAGCAGGGGCAGGTGGCCGACCGCTACATGAAGGCGATCGAGCAGCTCGGCTCCAAGGAACTCGACGCGCTCAGCGGCCGGTCCATTGCACCAGCAGCAGCGTGGCGTCATCGCGCAGGCCGCCAGCCTGGTGCTCCAGCACGGCCCGGACCAGCCGCCGCAGCAGTTCCTCGGTCGCCTGGCCGCTGGCGGCCTCCCGCTCCAGCAGGTCGGCCAGCCGCTCCAGTCCGAACAGCTCGCCGTCCGGGGTCCGCGCCTCGACCACCCCGTCGGTGTACAGCAGCACCGCGTCATCGGGCTCCAGCTCGCAGACGCCCGGCTCGGGGGTGCCGTCGCCGAGCCCGAACGGCAGCGTCGCCTCGCAGTCGAGCTCGGCGACCACCTTGCGGCCACGCAGCAACAGCGGTCGCGGGTGCCCAGCACAGGACCACTCCAGCCGCCCCGGCCCGGTGGCCAAACGGGCGATGATGCCGGTGGCGAACGAATCATCACCGTAATACCCGGCCAGCGCCTGGTCGACAGCCGAGTGCATGCGGGCCACCGAGGCCCCGTCCCGGCGGGCATGCCGGTAAGCACCGACAGCCAGGCCGGTCAGCAGCGTCGAGCCGATGCCGTGCCCCAGGCCGTCGAAGATCGCGAAATGCAGGTCGGCGCCGTTGACTGCGTAGTCGAACGCGTCCCCGGCGATGTCGTAGGCGGGCTCGAGCACCCCGGCGATCAGCGCCCCGGCGGTACGGGCGCTCAGCGGCGGCAGCAGGTCCCACTGCATGCCCGCAGGCAGCGACATGGCCCGGCCCCGCCGCCGCACGTAGGGGACATCGGTGACCCGCGCGGCCGCGGCGACGACCAGCCCGGCGAACACGCCCAGCATCTCGGCCTGCGCCAGGACCGTGTCGCTAGCTTCGGAGACGGTGATCGCCAGCACCCCGGTCCGGGTGGTCTGTTCCACCACTGGCACCCACACCCGGACCGAGCCGTCCCGGGCGCTGGTAACCGGCTGGCCGGCCGTGAATGCCCGGCCCGCCATCGTCCCCGCCACCTGCTCCTCGGCCACCCCGGCGGCCAGCGGGAACAGGACCATGTGGGCGAAGTCGGCCAGGTATACCACCGGGTCCCAGGCTGGCACCGGCTCGCACGCCGCCGCCAGCACCTGGTGCAGATCACCCCCGGCGTCATGGCACAAGATCCGGAGCGCTTCGGGAAAGCCGGGCACACCCATCGCGGCTCCACTCCCGTGATTACCCAAACCAGCGCCGGCCGCGCTGTCCGGCAAGCCTAACCGGGCCGACGCCGTGTTGCCGACCTGACCCAGGCGCTCGTGCATCGCCTGGCGCTGGCCGCCGGGCGCCGTGATCCATCCACTCGAACAGCGAAGGCGCTGCACTAGGCCGACTCTACGGTCACCGCCGTATCCCGGCGGGCCGCCCGCAAGGCAGAACGCCACAAGGCAGAACGCTGACCCGTTACCGCGAACGAAGAGCGCGAGTGAACCGTGGCCGCCATCGGTCATTTGGCATAGGGGCACGTCGGCGACCACCGCACTTCGCAGGACATGACCGGCCTGAGTCACGCTGAGCTGGCTGGATCCCAGATTAGCGAGCTGCTGCTCGCACCGCAGCCGACATCGCCCTCAGGACCTTCTCACGTCCGCGCTCAGCGGGAGCCGCGATCATCGCCGACTTCGGCGACGAGAGACTCGCCTTCACCGAACCCGGCACCGAGGCAGCCTGACCGCTATTCTGATTGCATGAATTTCCCCGGTCCGGGAATTTCACCGGTTTTCGTGTTCAAGTCTCGGACACAGTAATTACGTGATCGTTCACATCCGGGACACCTACGCGGCGTCGGGCCCGAACCGGGAACCTGGAAGGATCCTGATCCCCGGCGACGGAGCAGCCGGGGATCAGGAGGCTCAGAATAGGCCTGCCTGCCCGGCAATGGCGGCTACGCGATGCCGCGGGCTGTCCCGTCTCAACGACCTCCTGGCGCTATGATCGCAGGCGCACATGCCGTCTTGTAACGGGCAGGTCACATCGACCTCGGTCCGCATGGCCGAACCAGGCTCGGATAGCGCTCCTCGCGCTCACGCACCGCTATAATCGGACACTTTGTCTTTGGCTCGAACAATTTCAGATCGCCGATTATTCGCTGCCTGTCGATGACGCGCTAGCTGCGGTGAACGGGCGCAGAACGATCCATAAGGGGTGCCATTCAGGTGCGGATATCCGGATTAACCGGGTGTCCGGACCTTCCGGTTATCGGTGCCGGACCGGTATCGTCCCGGGCAGCTGTCACTCCCGCGCTATCCGGGGAAGGGACGATGGTACATATCGAGGTTCCGGAGGGGTGCCGCCGGATACTCAGCGGGCCGCCCTCGGACCTGGGCCCGGCAGGCTTAACCGTGCGGGCCCGGGTACGAGGAGGGCACCGGACGCCCTGGTGATCTGGGCGTTAGTCCCATTTCCAGCCGTAACGTTGCCGGGACGATGCGGGCGTAGCATGCGGTTCGTGGGTGAGGTGCAGCTACCGTCCAGGCCGGCGGGCTTGACTGGCGGTAGGGGATCCTGGTGAGAGCCCGGATGGCCCGGCTGGTGGCTGGGTGCGCCGCGGCGGGATCACTCGCGCTGATGGCCGGCGGCTTGATCCTGACGTACGTGGACCGGCATCTAGTTCCGGCCGGCATGGCCGACTGGGACGTTTCCGATGTCTTCGGGGACGTGGTGAACATGGCCATCCCGGTGATGGGTTTCGTCCTGGCTTCCCGGCGGCCGCAGAACCGGATCGGCTGGCTGGCGCTGGCGGCGGGCCTGACGCTAGGGCTGAGCAGCTTCGCAGGCCAGTACGGGCAGCGTGCGCTGGTCGCCGCACCGGGGTCCTGGCCGGCCGGGCCGTTGGCCCTGTGGGTGTCCACGTGGATCTGGCCTATCTCCCTGGCCATGGTCGCTTTCATGTTCCTGCTCTTCCCGACCGGACGGCTGCGCTCGCGGCGGTGGCACCCGGCCGCGTGGTTCGTGGGCGCTGTTTTTGCCTTGAGCACGGCAGCGCTGATAGCCGGTGCGACCCGTCAGTGGGCGCACCCGTTCGCCTCCTTCGGCCAGCTGGTGAGCCTGCCGGTCCAGGCCGCCATGATCATCGGCCTGCTGGTCGCGCTTGCGGTCAGCGGCGCGGCGATCGTGGTGAGATTCGCCCGGTCGGCGGGTGAGGAGCGGCTGCAGCTGAAGTGGTTTGCCGCCGCCGCGGTGCTGGTGGTCGCCACCTTCATCGCGCTGATCCTGACGAACTCCGACTCGGTGGCCGCAGCCATCCTGAACAACCTGGCGCTCCTGTGCCTGAATGTGGCCATCGCCATCGCGGTCCTGAAGTACCGGCTGTATGAAATCGACCGGATCATCTCCCGGACGCTGTCCTACACGATCGTGACCGGCCTGCTGGTGGGGGTGTATGCGGGCCTGGTGCTGCTGGCCACCCAGGTGCTCACGCTCAAGTCGCCGGTTGCCGTGGCCGGGTCCACGCTGGTGGCCGCGGCCCTGTTCAGCCCGCTGCGGGCGCGGGTGCAGCGGGCGGTGGACCGGCGGTTCAACCGGGCCCGCTATGACGCCGACCAGATGGTGGCCGCGTTCGCCGCCCGGCTGAAGGGCGCCGTGGACCTGGACGCCGTGCAAGCCGACCTGGCCAGCGTGGTCCAGCAGGCACTAGAGCCTGCTCATGTCTCAATGTGGAGGAACAGCAGGTAAGCTCCCGGGCGCCAGTCGGCCATGCGGCGGCCGGGGCAGATCGCCACGCGCAGATCGACCTGATCAGCACGCTTGAACGGAAGACCGTCGAGACAACCTCGGCCGCACACATCGGCGGATATTTCTCGCGGGGCCACGAGCCGGCGGCCCGGCGCGGAACTGACCGGCATGCCATGTACACGGATCGATAACGTCCCGGTGCCGGCCCGGTAACATCCCCAGCCCATAGTGGAGCCATGACCTCACCCGGACCGAAGCACATCGCCCTGGTCGCACACGACGACAGGAAAGGTGACCTCCTGGAGTGGGCCGGGTACAACCGTGACGTCCTCGCCGGTCACGTCCTGTATGCGACCGGTACGACCGGCCAGATGCTCGGCGGCCGCCTGGACCTGCCCGTCACCTGCTTCCAGAGCGGGCCACTCGGCGGTGACCAGCAGATCGGCGCGCTGATCGCCTCCGGCGACCTTGACATGCTCGTCTTCTTCTGGGACCCGATGAGCCCGCAGCCGCATGACTCAGATGTCAAGGCCCTGGTCAGGATCGCGGTGGTGTGGGACATCCCGATCGCCTGCAACCGCACCAGCGCCGACTACCTGATCACCTCCCCGCTGCTGCGCCAGGGCCGCCGCCGCGCCAGCCGCCGTCCGCTCAGCGGTGCCCGCGCCTGACGAGCACGCCACAAGCGCGCACGCCGGCCGCCGGGACAACGCAGCACCGCCTGTCCTGGGAAAGCATGGCAGCTCGCCCGGACACCTGGCCACCACCACCCCGGAACCAGCCGTGATTCACAGTCGCAGGCCTCAGTGGCGCGGATCGCCGACTCGGTGCGGCCAGCGCTGCGGTGTTGGGGCTTTCCGTTCGCGCACATATCTTCCGTCCCCGCGCTGGTCATTCCTTATGGATTATGAGTGCGACGCACTGGCAACCGTAGTGGCCGACCTTAGTAGTATCCCGCGCCTGAAATTCGTGCTAAATATTTTGCCAGTGAGTCCAGGATCTCGTCGGCGGTCTTGGTCCAGGCGAATGGCCGCGGGTTGGCATTCCAGTGCTCGATCCAGGCGCGGATGTCGGCCTCGAGGGCCGGCACGCTCTTGTGCACGCCGCGGCGGATCATCTGATCGGTCAAGAAGCCGAACCACCGCTCGACCTGGTTGATCCACGACGAGCCGGTGGGCGTGAAGTGCAGGCGGAACCGGGGGTGGCGGGCCAGCCAGGCCTGGATGACGGGGGTCTTGTGGGTGGCGAGGTTGTCGCAGACCATGTGCACCTCGAGCCCGGCGGGCACGTTCTTGTCGATCCGGGTCAGGAACTTCCTGAACTCCGCGGCCCGGTGGTGGCGGCGCAGCTGGGAGATCACGGTGCCGTCGGCGATATTGAACGCGGCGAACAGGTCGGTCGTGCCGTGCCGGACATAGTCATGGCTGCGCCGCTCCGGGACGCCGGGCATCATCGGCAGCACCGGCTGGGAGCGGTCCAGCGCCTGGATGCCGGACTTCTCATCCACGCACAGCACCACCGCCCGCTCCGGCGGGTTGTGGTACAGGCCCACGACATCGACGACCTTCTCCACGAACAGCGGGTCCGTGGACAGCTTGAACGTGCCGGTTAAGTGCGGCTTGAGGTCGAATCTGCGCCAGATCCGGCCGATCGTGGACTTGCTCAGCCCGCTGCGCTCGGCCATCGAGGACCGCGACCAGTGCGTGGCGTCCTGCGGCATCTCCTCCAGCGTGGCGGTGATGACCTCTTCCACCTTGTCCAGCAGGATCGACGGCGGCCGGCCCGGCCGCTTCTCATCGACCAGCCCGGCCAGGCGCCTCGCCACGAACCGGCCCCGCCACTTACTCACCGTCGCCGGATCGGGCCGCAGGTCCGCGGCGGCCTGCTTGTTCGAAGCCCCGTCCGCGCACGCCAGCACGATCTTGGCCCGCAGCGCCAGCGCCTGGCTGCTCTTGGCCCGCCGCGCCCACCGGATCAGCTGATCCCGCTCCTGGCCGGTCAGCACCAGCTCAGCCACCGGACGGCCCGGCCGGTCATGATCAGCCAGCCCCGCCAGGCCATCCTCAGCGAACCGCCGCCGCCACTTGCGCACCGTCATCCTTGTCGACCCCAGCTCCGCAGCCACCCGCGCCACGCCCGACCCCGGCTCAGCGCACGCCAGCACGATCCGGGCCCGCTCGGCCAGCATCGGTGAACTGCCCTGCGACCAGCGGACAAGCTCAGCACGATCCTCAGCGGTCAGCACTAAAGGTGCAGCAGTCTGCGGCATGCTGGTCAGGCTACCGACTTAACCAGCAAATTTCAGGCGCGGGGATAGTAGTGACGCGACTGTTAACGTTCGCCCCGGTTTCTCCCAGGTCCATGCGGGCCATCCCCGGATCTGAGCCTCTGCCGCGCCGCCTTCGCACACGCGGCTGGGACCGGGCAAGGGTTCACGGACCCGGCCGGGTCCCGCTGCCGGGCACCTCAACCGCGTCACCCCAGGCGCCGTTTACGGCCACGGCAGCGACGAGGCGTTCCTGCGCCGCTTGTGGCCGACGTGTACGGCGATCAGCCCTCCACCCGCCCGTGACCGGCAGAACCAGGCGGCTAGTTCCCGGGCCGCCCGCCGTCGGCACATCCGGCTAGCTCGGTGTTGATCCTGCGCGCCAGGATCCCGGTACACCGGCCGGTTTTGCCGGGGCGGCGGCACTTGCACCCGAAGTATGACCGTGGCCGGGGCCCGAGACAGGCAGGGCCCCGGCCATTTGCGGTCCGCGCCGGGCGTGCTGACTGTGGTCAGGTGCCTTGGACGGTGGTGGATGCCGAGGCGGTGTCGTCGCTGTCGGGGGTGACGTTGCTTGCGGTGACCTTGGCGTTGTCGCTGACCGCGCCGGGCGTGGTCGCGGTCACCGTGATAGTGACGGTCACGCTGGCCCCGGCCGCCAGGCTGCCCACTGCGCAGGTGACCGTGCCGCCCTTGGTTTTCGGCGGGGTGCTCGGCGGGGTGCGGGCGCAGGTGCCCTGGCTGGTGGTGACCGAGTCGTAGTGCGTGCTGTCGGGCAGGGTGTCGGTGACCAGCGTGCCGGTGGCGTCTGTCCCGCCGGTGTTAGTGGCTGTCAGAGTGTAGCTGTAGGAGTTGCCGCTGACCGCGGTGGCCGGGGCACTGTCGGACAGCGCCAGGTCGGCGGTGGTCACTGGGGTGATCTGCACCTCGGGGGTGCCGGTGGTGTCCTCGCTCATCGAGGTGCCGGTGGCGCCGGAGACCCAGAAACTAGACCCGGCGCCGCCGCCGCCGGCAGAGTCAGTTCCCTCGCCGCCGCCGCCGCCGCCGTAGTAGCCGCCGCCGCCGGCGCCGGCGAAGGCTACGCCGGGGCAGGGAGTCACGGACCCGCCTTGCCCCAGCGACCCGCTGTCTCCGGAGCACGGAGCTTCGCTGGTCCCGGCGCCGCCGGCGCCGCCCGCGGTGCCGCCTAGCCCGCCGTTACCGCCGGGCACCCCGACGAGGTCTGTGTCACTGCCGGCGCCGCCGTTGCCCGGGCCGGTAACTGAAGAGTCCCCGCCGCGGCCGCCGGGACCGCCGCCGCCGAAGGCCTCCGCGCTGGTGGCGCCAGCGCTGCCGCCGCCGCCGGCGGCGACGACCAGGCGGCTATCGTTGGCGGTGGTCAGCGCGGAATCGGGAACCGCCGTGATGGAGGTGGTGCGCACATCCGAAGCGCCGCCGCCGCCACCACCGCAATCCGGGAGCCCGCCGCCGTTGAAGGCGGCTTGGCCGAAACCTGCGCAACCATGCCCCAGGGACGCGCCTGTGCCGCCGACCTCCACATACAGCGCGGTGGTGCCCGGCGGCAGCGGCACCGTGGCGGTCACGGCTGCCCCCGTCCCGCCAGCGGCGCTGGGCAGTAGCCCGTTCCCCCCAGGAGCGCCGACCGCGGTGATGGTCACCGCGGTCACCCCGGCCGGCACCGGGTAGGTCTGCTCACCCCCCGTGTAGGTGAACATGGTCGTGGTGGCGGCCTGCGCCGCCGGCGCGGTGACTAGCGCCTGCGCGGCCAGCCCGCCCGCCCCCAGCGGCAGCACCGCCACCGCAAGGTAGGCCAGGAGGCGGCCCCGCCGCCGCACCCCGGTCGTCCTGCGCGATCTGGTCATGTGAACCTCCCTGTGCCGCCATCGGCGGGCCGTCACCTACGGCCGGGCAATTCAGGCTCCAGATCGCCGTCCGCCGCCGCCTGATCAGATGCCGGCAGCGGACGCGGTGACGTTCGATAAGCGGTCCAGCCGTTACCCCTTTCGCGAGCTTTGCCGTGGAAGCCCGAGTCGCCCGTCCCTTTCGGGAATAGATCGTGACACCAGGTAAAGCCAGCGTCAATACTGCCCGGACAGATGTGTCCGCCGATCCGGGCCGACGCTGCTTGACACAGCACTAAATAGCTTTGTTTTTAACGTGCATGTGTTCGATACTAGCTAGGTGCGCCGGGCGCGATCGCCGGCTTCTCCCTGACGGCGATCCCACAGCCGCACGACCCGCATCCCCCGCTGGTACGGGTCCGCTCTCAGCTCGCCACCGCAGCGCCAGGGTGACCCGCAGACGACGTCACCCCGCTCCCGGGCAAGCAGCCGGATAGCCCTGCGGGGACGCGTCCGCCCAGAAAACAGCAGCCCATTCGCCGTAGTGCGACGGCCGCCTGGTGGTGGATCTGCGGAGCGGTTACGCGGACGCGGGGCGGCGCCGGTGGCGGCAGGCCCGCGGCCTGGTCCAACCGTACTCGGTCAGCAAACCGTTTGCCGCGGCGTGCGCGCTGCGGCTGGCCCACCCGCGGACGGCGGACGTGAGCTGCAGGGGAATGCCCGAGGAGCTCTTCTTCGACCGCGTACTGCAGAACCCGGCGATGGTGCACAACCGCTGTGTGACGGCCGCCCGGGCCCGGCCTCCAGCCTCCAGCTCCCGGGCGAAGGATTCGATGCCGCCCCGCGGACGGCGAACAGGGCCAGCGACCGGGCCCGGCACCAGGTGGTGAACTGCCGCAGGTCAAGTGCGTACGCTTCCCTGGTCAGGCCGCGGTAGCCGACCAGGAATCCGGCGAGGGCAAGCCGTTCGGCGTCGGTGAAGGCGGGCTGGATCGCGGCGAGCGCAGTAGCGGGAACGGCAGTGGTCATCGGGCACCTCCCGGCCGGGCTGGAACCCGAGGGACCGGGCCGGTTGCGGATCCCAGCAATTGACCGGAACCTCAACGTCAGCCGTATATGCCGGTCACAACACGTCACGACCCGGCCAGAGAGCAGGCGATAACGACGATGGGAGATGCGTCCGAGATCGCCGACTCTGTCTCCACCAACCGCTCGCGCAAATGCAAGGTGTGCAGCGCGCAGAACACCCGGTTCTGTTGCCACACGCGGGCAGCTTGCCCGGATCGGGACTCGGAGCGGTTGCCAGCAGGCGCTGGCGCGTCCATTGGACATCGGCGCGACGCTGGGCTGGCCTTTCTCGTACGTCAGCTCAGGCCGGGTGACCTCGGGGAATTGCCGCCCGCCAACCCGACCCCAGGACTGGTAATCTAACTGAGGAAGCCCGGTCAATGCTTCGCGGCATTCTTGGCTTTCTTCCCCTTGTGCTTGACCTTGCCGGCACCTTTCTTGGTCTTGCCTTTAACTGCCTTAGCATCGCGCTTAGCCTTCTTGCCCAGACCCATGACCGGCTCCCTTGTGTCTTGTGGCACCAGCGCTGCCACATACGGACCGCGTTCTCGGCCGAGCTGCCGGAGACGCGGCGCTCCGGTGACTCCATGTTCCACGCCGGATGAAGCTCAAACCTTCCAGATATCACGGCGTGAGCTCTTCGCATCTGCGGCGCCGGGCCAGCGCACGATTGGCTCCAGACCCTGAAGGCCGGACGCGGCAAAGGCAAGCGGCAATAGACCGCAAGCAACGCCAGTCACCCAACCGAAGATCGCCGGCCCGCGCGAAGATGGCCCGGCCGATACAGCAGAACGCCCCGATCTGGGCGTCGCTGTTGGTGCCTTGCCGAAGAGTCGCGAGAATACAGATCGGCGGATCTCGCGCGACGGCCGTGACCAGCGATCGTCACGGTGCGCTACTAATTCAGAGCATGAGCGAACCGAGCGCCGATTCCGCGCGGTCGGAAGCTGGGCAGATCGCGGGTGCGGTGACACACAGATGAGCTTGTTCGGCGCGTGAGGGCGGCGTCCTTGGTGATCGGGGCTAGTCGAGGCGTTGTGCGGTCCGTGGCGCTGGCATGCCGGCCTGGTCATCGTCGAACTCTCCTGGCGGCCGGGCGGCCAGCACTACTCCCGGGCCGGGGTGGCCCGGCGACCACAGCGGGTTCTTTGCGTAACACGAACTTTTACGCATAGCACAAGGCCACCATCTACCCGACGAGCCTGAGTGAAGGCGAACCAGGTAACTTCCCCCGGTGTTACTCCACGGGAGTGGTCAGTCCGTGCTGGTAGGCGTAGCGGACGGCCTGCGCGCGGTCGCGGGCGCCGGTCTTGGCGAAGATCCGGTTGATGTGGGTCTTCACCGTCGCGTGGCTGAGGTAGAGGCGCTGGGCGATCTCGGCATTGCTCAGTCCCGAGGCGAGCAGAGCGAGGACCTCGGCCTCGCGGGTGGTCAGCCCGTCGGGCGGTTGCCCGCTGGGGCCTGGGCCTGCGGGACCGGCAGGGTCCGGAGACGGTGGCCGGCTGATGACCGCGGCCACGAGGCGCTCCTGGACGGCGGGATCGAGATAGGTCTGGCCCGCGTGCACCGCGCGGATGGCGGCCTCGATCTGCTCGGCGCTGGCGTCCTTGGTGAGGTAACCCCGCGCGCCCGCCCGCAGCGCGGGGACGATGGCGTCCTCGTCGGCGTAGGTGGTCAGCACCAGCACCCGGGCCGCCGGGAGCCGCTCGCGCAGGAGGCCGGTCGCGGCGATGCCGTCGAGGTCCGGCATGCGCAGGTCCATCAGGACCACGTCGGGCCGATAGGTCTCGGCCAGCCGCACCGCCTCGGCGCCGTCGCACGCCGTGCCCACGACCTCGACGTCGTCGATGAGCCCGACCAGCATGCTCAGACCCTCGCGCACGACCCGCTGATCGTCGGCGATCAGCACCCGGATCGGCGCGGGCGCGGGAGTATCGGTCATGCCGGGACCTCCAGCTCGACCAGCCATCCGTCGGCGGTCGGCCCCGCGCGTGCGGCCCCGCCCAGGCGCTGGGTTCGTTCGCGCATCGCCGTCAGGCCGTGCCCGCCACCCGCATCGGCGAGCAGACCGGCCTGGGGCTCCGTGGCCGGGCTGGCGCCGGCCCCCGGGAGGTGGTCCTCGACGGTGAGCACGGTCCGGCCCGCCTGATAGCTCACGGTGACGGCCGTAGTGGCGCCTGCGGCGTAGCGGGTGATGTTGGTCAACGCTTCCTGAGCGCCGCGGAACAGGGCCAGGCTGGCCTCGGCCGGAAGCGGCCGGCTCGTGCCGTCGACGCGCAGAGTGGCGGCGGATCCGGTGTCGCGGCGGAAGTCCTCGACGAGGGCAGCCAGCTGGTCCAGGGTGGGCAGTCGTTCGCCGCGCAGCGCGCCGACGGCCTGCCGGGCGTCGGTCAGCCCGGCCTTGGCCAGGTCGGCCGACCGTTCGATGGTGGCGCGCAGTCCGTCGCTGACCTGTTCGCGGCCGGCCAGCTTGCGGGCGCCCTGGAGCTGGATGGCCAGGGCAGACAGGGAATGCGCGAGCACGTCGTGCAGTTCGCCGGCGATGCGGGTGCGCTCGGCGAGCGCGGCCGCGGCGGCCTCCGCCTCACGGGCGTCCTGGAGCTGGGCCATGAGCAGTTCGGTGCGGTCCTGGCTCTCCCGGCCGCGCCGGAGGAACTGGCCGATCACCGTCAGCAGCACGTACAACAGCACCCCGCCGAGGGCGTTCTCGGCCGCGTGGGGCGCGGTGCTGATCATGATGGCCGAGGCCAGCGCGGCCGTGATCGCTCCCGACGTGACGGCCGCCGGGACGGGCGGCAGCCTGACCGCGGCGAACCATACGCCCAGGCTCGGCGCCAGCACGACAAATCCCTGCGGCTGCAAAACGGCCAGCGCCACCCCGGAACCACCGATCAAGATGCTTGCGGCGGCCTGCGCGGCCTGGCCGCGGCGAACCCAGCGGACGCTGATCGCGGCCGCGACCGCTGCCGCATACACGGCGAGCACGAGGGTCACGCCCAGGCCAGCACCGTGTAGGCCAGGTCCCGGAGTAGTCCGGAAACTGAGGATCACCACGACCGCGATGAAGGCCAGGCCCAGCGGCCGCAGCGCCTGCAGCTGCGCGTCGCCGCGTTCGCGGGCGCGCGATCGCGCTTGCGCCACCCGGGCCGAGGCAGGTTCGGGTTCTCCGCCGGCGTCCGGGCCAGGTGGTCTGGCGCCATGAGAAAGGCCCGCCACGGCCAGCCGTGCCTTCATGGACACAGTGTGGACCGTAGCGGGCCGGGTTACCAGGTCAGGCACCGACGCCACCCGCGATCGGGGCGATGGGGGCCGGGGCGCTCGCCGTCAGCCGGCGTCCGCGCAGGTAGATGATCACCAGCCGGGTCAGCACGTCGGCCAGCGCCATCATGATCAGCGCCGCGATCCAGGCGGCCTCGCCGGTGATGTGGTTGGCGCCGCTGAACCGGGCGATGGCCGGGCCTGCGCCGTTGTTCGCGGCGACCGCGAAGGCCAGCCGGGCGCCCACGCCGCCGACCCACATGCCGGCGGCCAGCCAGCCCGCCCGGCCCAGCGGCCGGCCGTCGGCGCCGCGACGCAGGTAGGTGGCGAAGCCGCCGATGGCACCCATGAGTGCGCCGGTCAGCACGCAGGCCAGTTCCAGCGCGATGTCGTTCCCGCCGAGGGGCACGGAGTGCAGGAAGAAGAAGGCGGCGACGCCGACGGCGAGCACCGGGATGGCCAGGGAGCGCAGGTCGAGCGGGTGCTCGCGGATCTGGCGGATGACCAGGAGGACGAGGAGGGCGTTGATCACATATACGTTGATGTTGCTCATGCCGATACCGTGCGCCTTCGCACCCGTCCCGAGCGTCGGCCCGCGGATGGGCTCGCGGGTTGATCCTGATGTCAACCCGTGGGTTGCCCGTTCTTGCCCGCGCTGGGCCCGTTCTTGCCTGCGCTGCCGCCCGGGCCGGACACTGACGCGGTGAGCGGCAAGCTAGCGTCGGAGGCCGACGGTGCGTGGCGGCCGTGGAGCATCTGGGTGCCGTGCGCGCCGACGTTCGTCTGCCCGGGCGCACTAGTCATGGCGGCCGGGGCGGCTGCGGTCATGGGCAGCTGGGACACCCCGGCGCCGGGCCTCAGCTGGCTGGGCGTCGGGGCCGCCGGGCAGGGCGTCCTAGCCGCGGTCGACGCGGGGATCCTGATGGCGGGCGTGAAGCGTCCCTGACTTGCCCATCTGAAGTCGCCTGTTCGCGTTCGTTTGGGGCTGGTGACGCGTTCGTTAAAGGCACGTCGCCCGCGAGTTCAGCGAGACTGAAGATTCATCGCGGGGAACTCACGGCGTCAACGTGGTTGTGGCCCGGGAATGTCGGTGGGTTCATCGGAAGGGTAGCGCGGGTGTGCTGGTCGCTGGCCGGTGGCTTGTTCGATCTGGTCGTCGAGGAGGTCTTGGGCGATGGCCGCGTATTTGCTGGCGGTGGTGTGTGACAGGTTGAAGACGAGGGTCAGGTGCAGGGGGTCCGGTCCGGTGGTCAGCGCTTCGTGGAGCACCCGGTCCCGGCGGATGCGTTCGACGGTGACGCCGTACCGCCGCAGGTGCCAGTTGAGGTAGCTGCTGGTAACGGGCTCGGTGCCGAGGGCGGTTCTCTCGGAGATCAAGACGTGCCGGTTGGGGGTACGGGGCCATGCGGAGCGACGATGGCCGAGCCAGTCCCGGAGGGCGTTGCAGGTGAGTTCGCCGAGTCGCTGGGGGTTTCCGGCGAGGGTGATCCGCCGGTTGGGCAGGTCAAGGTCGTCCAGGGTGAGCTGCCGGATCGCAGCCGACCGGGCGGCGTGGACGGCGGCCAGGGCGACGATCAGCCGCTGTGCGGGGCTGACGGCTGCCTGTTCGACGGCGCGGATCTCGGCGTCGGTCATCGGCAGCAGGCTGTGCCCGGCATCACCGGTCTTCAGGCCGGTGGCGGGGTTGGTGAAGATCAGGCCGCGCTTCCTGGCGAACCGGAATAGTGACCGCAGCGCGGTGGTGGCGGTGCGGAGCTGGTGACCTTGCAGCGGGTCCAGCGCGGCGTGGACATCGGCGCGGGTGACCTCGCGGAGGTGGCCATGGTCCGCCGACCAGTGCTGGATAAGCGGCTGGACGGTGCTGAAGTAGACGTAGATGCTGCCATGCGCCCGGGGGTGTGCCCGGGTGCCTCCGTCGAGCAGCACCAGCAGCCAGTCCCGGACTGGCTGCCCGAACCCGTCCGGCAGCTCGCTGGTGCGGCGGTCGATCAAGGCCCGGATCGCGGGAGTGGCGTCGTCGTTCAGCAGGCCGAGTGCGGCGAGTACCTCGGCGATCCGCGGGCTGGAGGCGTGCCGGGGCGTTCGCGTGCGGATCTGGGTGAGCGTGACGCGCTCGCCGGCGATGTGGCCGTCCAGGACCACCGCCAGGCCGTCGAGCACCAGCCTGATCGTCGAGCGGTTCCAGCCATGGGCCTCGCCGAGCTGCTGAGTGCAGGCTGCCGCGGCCCGCAGCGCGGGGTTGTCCGCGCTGAGCGCAGGGTGCTGCCAGCGCGGCGGCGGCGCGGCTCCTCTCTTGCGCCGGTAGTACGAGGCAAGCGCACTGCAGTTGTTGTTGCAGTAGACCCGGTCCCGCCGGCTGCCAGCGGGGAGCGGCGTTCCGCAGTGCCCGCAAGTCACCGGGGCGGCAGCGACCTGCCCCCGCGCGGCCGGGGCGTGACGGCACGTGCCTCGCCGGCGGTGGCCTGCTCGCCAGCGGCCGGCGCGGGCAGCGGCACCGTCTCTGGCTCGGGCAGCAGCAGTTCGGCGACATCGCAGCCGAGCACGGCGCAGATGACGTCCAGCTCGTCGAGCCGGACGGTGTTCGGCTGGCCGGACCACAGGCCCGACATCTTCCCTGCGCTGATCACCATCCCGCGCTCGGCGAGCAGGCGCTGCAGCTCGCTGGCCTTCCAGATGCCGCGGTTGGCGGCGGCCAGCCGGAGGTTCCACTTCATCGGGCCAGTCCCTTCCATCGGTCAGCGGCGCGCTGCTGCCCGGCGACCCACGCGTCCTCCACATGGGTGCCGTGAACGTGGATATACCTGGCGGTGGTGCCAGTCCAGGCGTGGCCGAGTAGCTCCTGGATGGCGAACAGGCTCATGCCCGCGAGGTAGAGCTGGGAGGCGCAGAAGTGGCGCAGCACGTGCGGCGTGAGCTTGCTCTCCCAGGCCGGCAGGTGCCGGGTGGCGGCCTCGGCCAGCGACCGGCGGAACACGTCGGCGGTCGCCCGTGAGCAGGAGCCATCCCCGCACTTGCGCTCGGAGGGGAACAACGGGGCGCCCGGCCGGGCATGGTCGGCGTCGAACTGGCCCCACACGTCCTCGATGAACCAGCGCAGGTTCCGGTCCGCGCCGTTGATCAGCGGCACCAGCCGCGGCTTGGGCCCTCGCCGCCGCGAGCCCTTGCCGTGGCGGACGTTCAGCTTGCCGAACCGGCCCAGCTCCCACCGCACGTCGTCCAGGTCCAGCATCCGGGCCTCATTGATCCGCAAGCCGACGTCGGCGGCCAGCCGGGCGGCCGCGTAGTTGCGGGCCGCCGGGGCGAACTTGCGGCAGGTAGCCAGCTCCGCGCGCCACCCAGCGAACAGCTGCTCGATCTCCGCCCCAGCCGGCGGGATGCGCAGCTGCGGGTCGACCGAGCTCCGCGGCCGGTTCACCTCATCCAGCGGGCACTCGATCACCCGGCCGGTCAGGTTGTGCAGCTCGATCTTGTGCCGCAGCTCCAGGAACCGGAAGTACACCGTCAGCGCGGCCGCCCGGCCGGTACGCGTCGACGGCTTTGCCTCGCGCAGCACCTTGCCGAAGTAGGTATCCGCGTCGCTGGGTTGCATCTCCCACAGCGGCCGGCCGAACCAGTCCCGGATCAGGTCCAGGTGGCCGGTGTCGTTGCGGATCGTGCTGTCGGCCAGCCCGGCTGAGGCACGCGCGAGGACGAACCCGGCCAGCACGTCAGTCTCGAGATCCGCGAGCTCCTCCCCGCTCGCTGCCGTCCGGTGCTCGCGGAGGTCACGCACCAGGGCCAGAGCCAACTCACGCCTCCCGACTTCGCCTGAGACGAAGAGTCAGCGTCTCGGGCGAGATCATTTCACGGAGGCTGAAAGAAAGTCAGAACGACCCGCCGACGGCTAGACGAGATCACAGGCCCTGGTCCAGGCAGAATCGGGTCGGCAGGCAGCCATCGCCAAACTCAGGAACCCGGCGGCTGTTGCTCACCCAGATCACCCGGTTCGGTACGGCACCGGACAGCCGCCCCGGCGGCCAAGTCGCCGAGCATATCGGCGGGTACGCGGGCGATGCCGCTTCCTGCGCGCCTAACGGAGTGTGACGACTGACCGGTGCGGGAGTTCTGTAGCAGTCTTCCGGTAAGGCGTCGGTCAGGCCTGTGCGCGGCTACGGCGGGTGAACGTGACGTGGGTGACGCCGCTGGGGGAGCTCACCGACTCGATGGCGAAGCGCTCCTCCAGGCCCTCCAGGCCGTCCCAGAGAGACTCGCCGCGGCCGAGGAGGATCGGCACGAGCGCGATGTGCATGTGGTCGATCAGGTCGGCGGCGAGGAACTGGCGGACAGCGGCCGGACCGCCGCCGATGCGGACGTCGAGGCCGCCCGCCGCCTCCCTGGCCGCCGCAAGCGCCTGCGCCGGGCTGGCGTCGATGAAGTGGAAGGTGGTGCCGCCCTTCATCTCGATCGAGGGCCTGACGTGATGGGTGAGCACGAAGACGGGGGTATGGAACGGCGGCTCCTCGCCCCACCAGCCCTTCCACTCCTCGTCGGTCCACGGCCCGCGCTGCGGGCCGAACTTGTTGCGCCCCATGATCTCCACGCCGATGCCCGGCCCCCAGTTGCTCGCGAAGGCATCGTCGATGCCGGTGCTCCCACCTTGCTGGCCTTGCATGACGTGGAATGAACGGGTGCCCGTGAACCACCGCACCAGCCGGTCGCCGGCATGCCCGAAGGGTGCCTCCAGGCTCTGGTCAGCACCGGTGCTGAAGCCATCGAGCGAGACGGAAAAGTTGTGAACACGAACAAGTGACATGACGGGTAGACCTCTCTGTCGAAGCTGAGTTCATCAGTGCTCATGATGTGGTCGTAGCCAGGATCGCTTTCTCGACACCTGAGCACCCTTGACACCTGAGTACCTGCGAACGGCTGGCAGCCTGGCCTAAGCGGGCATGACTGGCGTACTGCCGGTCTGCCACGGTGAGCGCGAGCGTTGATTGCCTAGGGTGTCTGGCGGCCCGTACGGCATCGACGCACCCGCGCATGAGGTCGGCCTCCCGGTCAGCGTAGCGCGCAGATCATGCAACTCGGGTGCGCCCGTTTGGAATGCGGGCGGCGACCGCCAGCCATGCAGAACGGCGGCTACGCGCGCGGCCGTGCCATGACTGAAGCTTACTCTCCGTGACGAATGGTCCCTCGCGTGCTTTCCTTGGGCCAGACGAAGGCGGGCCCGAGTGGGGCAATTGGATGCGTCAGAACGACCTGGACCGCCTGCCCGCGGATGACAGCACCCCGGCCCTGAGCGGAGTCCGCGCGGGCCTTGCAGCGGGACTTCCTGCGCCATGGGGGTTCGACTCGGTGAAAGGCCCTTTGGTCCCGGTTTGCGGGGCTGCGACGGCGGTGCCAGAGCCCTATTATCAGCCACCCCGGCCCTGCGCAGGCCAGGCCGCGACATTAACAGCGAACACTTCACCGAATATGTGGGTACGCAGGCTCGGCTCGTGTTACTCTTATTGCATGATTTCCCCGAACCGGGGAGATTTCACCGGTTTCCGTGTTCAAGTCCCCCTCGGACAC
>Ga0210390_10001266_pt1 | contig 24552 bp, 23 predicted proteins | sample IncBWH11OmetaG_FD_161050 | JGI IMG/M metagenome (GOLD analysis project Ga0210390, IMG submission 161050) | Forest soil microbial communities from Barre Woods Harvard Forest LTER site, Petersham, Massachusetts, United States - Inc-BW-H-11-O ... | reverse complement strand
GCCTATTTGATGAGCGGCGTGAATCCAAGCCGTCAGGGCAATTCGCCGAACGGCTCGCCTGCCGTCGGCCTGTATAACGGTTCCGATGCGCCGTTCTACATCGCCTGCGCCAACGATCGCCTGTTTCGCCGCCTCGTCGTTGATGTGCTCGGACGCCCCGATCTCTTTAGCGGCGAGTTTGGCGATCGCCGCTCGCGTGTAGCCAATAAAGACAAATTACGCGCCATCCTCACCGACGTCTTTGCGAAGGACACCCGCGAGAACTGGGTGACGAGGATGAAGGCGGTCAACATTCCGGTCGGTTTCCTGCGCACGGTCGAGGAAGCCTTCAACTCTCCCGAGGCACGCGAACGTCATCGCGTCAGCGAGATTCCGCACCCCAAGGCAGGCACCGTTCCGAATATCGAATCCCCGCTCAATCTGTCGCTGACGCCCGTTATCGATCCGGTCGCGGCACCGCTGCTTGGCCAGCACACCAGGGACGTGCTGCGCGATACACTCGGCTACGATGAGGCGCGGATTGCTGCTTTGGCGGAAGCCGGCGTGTTCGGCAAGGTATTGGCTGCGGCCGACTGATCGCTCGCAAATCATTGAGGATGAATATGCCCGGTGGCCGCTCGGCCGCCGGGCTTTTTTTCGTTTTGGGAGCCGTATTTGAAATTTGACTTGCTTTCGCCGGTTCTCCGGGCCTGTATTCTTGCCCTCGCCATGGCGGTATAAAATGTGTCGCGCCCAGCGACGATGTAGCCGCCCCGTTGTTTCCGATCTCCAAGGAGTTTCCCATGACGCATGCCATCCGTTTTCACAAGACCGGCGGCCCCGAGGTTCTTGTCTGGGAGGAGGTCAACGTCGGCAAGCCGGGAGCGGGTGAAGCGCGTATTCGCCACACCGCCGTCGGTCTCAACTTCGTCGACATCTATAATCGTTCGGGCGTGTATCCATTGCCGCTGCCGAGCGGCCTGGGTGGCGAGGGCGCCGGCGTCGTCGAGGAAGTCGGCTCTGGCGTCACCGACCTGAAGCCTGGCGATCGCGTCGCTTATGGCGCGGCGCCGCTCGGCGCCTACGCCGAGGCGCGGCTCATTCCGGCGGACCGCTTGCTGAAACTGCCTGACAGTATCGACGACAAGACCGCGGCTGCGATGATGCTCAAGGGCCTCACCGTGCAATATCTCATCCGCCAGACCTACCGCGTCAAAGCAGGTGACACCATTCTGCTTCATGCCGCCGCCGGCGGTGTCGGCCTGATCCTGTCGCAATGGGCCAGGCATCTGGGCGCCACCGTCATCGGCACCGTCGGCAACGACGAGAAGGCCGCACTGGCAAAAGCCAATGGCTGCGCGCACGTCATCGTTTATTCGCGCGAGGATTTTGTGAAGCGCGTCGACGAAATCACCGGCGGCAAGAAGGTGCCGGTGGTTTACGACTCTGTCGGCAAGGACACCTTCCTGAAATCGCTGGATTGTCTCGCGCCGCTCGGCGTCGCCGCGTTGTTCGGTGCATCCTCCGGCGGCGTCGAGCCGCTCAATCTTGGCCTATTGGCGCAGAAGGGTTCGCTGTACGTGACCCGCCCGACGCTGAACACCTACGCGGCTAAAGCCGAAAGCCTTCGCGCCATGGCGAAGGAGTTGTTCGAGGTGGTGACTTCCGGCGCGGTCAAGATCGACGTGCGCCAGACCTATGCGTTGAAGGATGCCGCCAAGGCCCATGCTGATTTGGCCGCGCGCAAGACCACAGGCTCGACCGTCCTGTTGGTGTGAGACGCGATGGCCCGTGTTCTGATCCCTCTGCCGGCGCGGGACTTCGATCCGAGCGAAGCCGCCGTCAGCTGGCAGGTGTTGTCGAACGCGGGCCATGCCGTCACCTTTGCGACGCCGGATGGTAAGCCTGCGGCGGCCGACGACCTGATGCTGACCGGGCAGGGCCTCGATCTCTGGGGCGCCATTCCGCTGTTGCGGAAACTGCCACTGATCGGACTTCTGATGCGCGCCAACCGCGATGCGAGGCGTGCCTATGCGGCGATGATCGCTGCTCCCAATTATGCAAGCCCGCTGCGGTGGGACTCCATCGATGCTTCCGCATTTGACGGACTGCTGCTGCCGGGCGGGCATCGCGCGCGGGGCATGCGCGACTATCTCGAAAGCAAAACACTCCAACGTCACGTCGCGGATTTCTTCGAGGCGCATAAGCCGGTCGCCGCGATCTGTCATGGTGTTTTGTTGGCTGCGCGCAGCCATTCGGCCCGAACGGACCGTTCGGTCCTTCACGGATACAAGACGACGGCGTTGACATGGGCACTCGAGAACAGCGCCTGGAAACTCGTCCGCATCACGCGGTTCTGGGACCCGAACTACTACCGGACCTATCTCGAACAGGCCGATGACCCCGACGGCTACATGTCGGTGCAGCAGGAGGTGACGCGGGAGCTCGCAGCGCCTTCGGACTTCCTCGACGTTCCCAAATCCGATCCGGAATACCGGCGAAAGACCTCCGGCTTGCAACGCGATTCCATTGACGACGCGCGGCCGGCCTTTGTCGTGCAGGACCGCAACTATATTTCGGCGAGGTGGCCCGGCGACGTCCATACCTTCGCAAAGGCCTTTGCCGGCCTGCTGAAATAATGGGCCGAGAAGGCCTAGCTGTCATCTCCTTCAGACCCTAGCCGAAGCGGAGCCTGTTGTGCTTTGATGCTCGCAAGGCCGGGGCCCAAAGAGGCCCTCTTATCAAGCCGTGCCAAAACGGCGGACGACGGTGAAATCCCGTGGCCATAAAGGGAGGATACGACTTGGAAACACAAGGTGTGGGAGGATTCGGCCGGACCATGCTGGCCAAGATCTGGGACCAGCATGTCATCGCCCGTATCAGCGACGACACAGACCTTCTCCATATCGACCGCCATTTATTGCACGACCTCGGAGGTTCCCGCGGGCTGCTCGACCTCAAGAGCCGCAATCTTCCCGTTCACAATCCCGAACTCACCTTCGCGACACCGGACCACGCTATTTCTTCAGCGCATGGCCGCGCCGGCACCAGCAAGACCGGACTGGAATTGCTGGAAGGGCTGCGAGCCGAAACCTCGGCGAGCGGCATCACCATGTTCGATATCGACGAGCCCGGTCAGGGCATCGTCCATGTCATCGGCCCCGAACTCGGCCTCAGCCTGCCCGGCTGCCTGATCGTCTGCGGCGACAGCCACACCTGCACGCATGGCGGCTTGGGTGCGCTCGCGTTCGGCATCGGCGCGAGTGAGCTGGCGCATGTTCTGGCAACCCAAGCGCTGATCCAGCGCCGCCCAAAAACCATGCGGGTCCAATTCGAAGGCCGGATGTCGGCGGGCGTGACGCCGAAGGATCTTATCCTCGCGCTGATCGGCCATGTCGGTGCCGCCGGCGGCACCGGTTATGCGGTCGAATATGCCGGCAGCGCCATCCGCGACATGGGCGTCGAAGGCCGGTTCACCATCTGCAATCTTTCGATCGAGCTCGGCGCCAAGATGGGCATGATCGCGCCGGACGAGAGAACCTACGATTATATCCGCGGCCGGCGCTACGCGCCCAAGGGTGAGATGTGGGAACGGGCGCTCACCGCGTGGCGTCAACTGCCGAGCGATGCGGATGCCGTGTTCGACCGCGAAGTCACCATCGATGTTACAAAGATCATCCCGCAAGTGACCTGGGGCATCAGCCCCGAACACGTCATCGGGGTCGATGGCCGGATTCCCGATCCGAGCGAGATTTCCGATCCCGCCCGCCGCACCGCGATCGAAACCGCGCTCGACTATATGGGCCTTAAAGCCGGCGCGCCGATCATGGGCACGCCGGTCGATTGGGTGTTCATCGGCTCCTGCACCAATAGCCGGCTCAGCGATTTGCGTGCAGCGGCTGCGATCGCGCGCGGCCGCAAGGTCGCGGCGGGCGTGCGGGCCTGGGTGGTGCCGGGCTCGGAAACGGTCAAGCGGGAAGCGATGGCTGAAGGGTTGGACAAACTCTTCACGGACGCAGGCTTCGAATGGCGCGAGCCTGGTTGCTCGATGTGCCTTGCCGCCAATGGCGAAATGCTCGCGCCCGGCCAGCGCTCGGTCTCGACGTCCAACCGCAATTTCATCGGCCGCCAAGGCCCGCAGGCGCGGACCCATCTTGCGAGCCCTGCGATGGCGGCCGCGGCCGCGATCTCGGGCGCGATCGCCGATGTGCGAACGATGGAGCGATAGATGCCAAAGCCGTTTAACAAGCTCAACGCGATCGCAGCTCCGATCATGCGCGGCAATATCGATACCGACGTCATCATTCGCATCGAGCGTCTGGTCGGCAATTCCATTCGCGGAACGCTTGGCAAATGGGCATTCGGCTCGCTGCGTTATCTGCCGGATGGATCGGAAAATCCCGAATTCATCCTCAACCGCGAACCGTATCGGAACGCGGAAGTTCTCATCACCGGCCCGAACTTCGGATGCGGATCGTCGCGGGAAGGCGCGGTGTGGTCGCTGCAGGAGATGGGCATCCGCGCCATTATCGGCTCTGGTTTCGGCGATATCTTCTTCGCCAATTGCTTCCAGAACGGAATTCTCCCGATCATGGTCGACAAACAAATTGTCGATGCGCTGGCGATGGAAGTCGAGCACAGCCAGGGCGTGGGTCGCGTCGGAATCGATCTGGAAGAGCAAACAATCACTTCGCCCACGGGAAAGGTGCATCGCTTCGAGATCGATCCGCGCCGCAGAGCCGGCCTCCTCAAAGGCCTCGATGAGATCGCGTTGACGCTGCAACGCGACGCCGAAATCCGTGCCTTTCAGGCGGCAGACCGAACCGAGCGGCCCTGGATTCATTTTGCAAGGAACCATGCATGAGTGCGTCGTCGAACATGATGAAGATCGCCGTGGTCGGCGGCGAGGGCATCGGGCCCGAGGTGACTGCGCAGTCCCGGCGCGTCCTCGACTGGTTTGCGGCGAAGCGCGGCGTGCCGATGGTATTGCGCGAGGCGCAATATGGCCTCATCCCGTATCTGGCGACCGGCAAGGTGTTGCCGGACGATACCGCGGAAGCCATGGAGGAGGCCGACGCCATTCTCTGGGGCGCGACCGGGGGCCCCGAGACGAGGGAAGTGCCTGCGGAAGCGCGCAAGGCGGGCGGGCTATTGTCGCTGCGCAGCAAATACGATCTCTACGCGAACCTGCGGCCGATCAGGGCCAATCCGGCTCTGTCGGAATCGGCGCCGCTGAAGGCGCGGGTTCTGAAGGATGTTGATTTTGTCATCATCCGCGAACTCACCAGCGGCATCTATTTCGGCGAGCCTCGCGGCATCGAAAAGCTCGCCGACGGCCAGCGCCGCGGGTTCAACACCGAGCAATATACCACGAGCCAGGTGCGGCGCGTGGCGCGGTCTGCGTTTGAGCTCGCGCGAACGCGGCGAAACAAGGTCTGTTCTGTCGACAAGGCCAATGTGCTCGAGACCAGCGTGCTGTGGCGCGAGGAAGTCACGGCGTTGCATGCGGAAGAATTCTCCGACGTCGAGCTCAGCCACATGTATGTCGATAACGCCGCGATGCAGATTGTGCGCGATCCGGCTCAGTTCGACGTGATGGTGACCGGGAACATCTTCGGTGACATCCTGTCCGATTGTGCCGCTATGGCATCGGGCTCGCTCGGCATGCTGCCGTCGGCTTCGCTCGGTCCGGTCGATCGTTATGGCCGGCGCAAGGCGCTGTACGAGCCGGTGCACGGCAGCGCGCCCGACATCGCGGGACGCGGCATCGCCAATCCGCTCGGCTCGATCCAGAGCGTGATCATGATGCTGCGCATGACGCTTGATCGGCCTGACGATGCGGACCTGCTCGAAAAGGCCGTCGATCTGGCGCTCGCGAGCGGCGCGAGAACCGCCGATATCGCCGAGCCCGGTGCCCGGAAGCTTTCGACCAAGGAAATGGGCGATGCGGTGCTGGCCGCGCTCGACAAGGTCTCAAGCAGCGTGACGGAGCAGGCGTGATGGCGGCCTTCATCACCCGCCGGTCGGCGCTGACCGTGATCGCCGGTAGCGCCGGCTTCGCCTTGCGGCAGGTGAGGGCTGAAGAAAAAAGCGGCCGCGCCATCTATCCCGTCGCCGTGCCGATCTATCAGTCGCAATTCGTCGCCGACCGCGCCGGCTATTTCAAGGACGCCGGTCTCGACTGCAAGCTCATCCAGGGCGGCAGCGGCGTAAAGACGCGTGAGATCATCGCCTCTTCGCAAGGCGATGTTGGCATCGGCGACGTTACCCATCCGATGCAACTCGCCAATCATGGGCGGGCAGGGCGAATCTTGCTGCCCACCGACACCCGCAGCGGCTCCGTGATGTTCATCGTCCGCAAGGATCTCTGGGATCAGGGCATCACCACGCTGGAGAAGCTCACTGAATGGAAGCGGCCCGACGGCCGCAAGCCGATCGTCTCGGTGTCCTCGCTCGGCGGCACCAACCACGTCTGGTCGTCTTATTATATGGAGACGATGGGATTGGCCGAGAAAGTCACCTGGATCGGCACCGGCAATGTCGACACCATGCTCGGCTCGCTCAAAAGCAAGCAGGTCGATGTGCTCGTGAGTTCGCTTTCCCTTCTGAACGAGTCGCAGCAGCAAGGCTGGGGAACGCTGCTGTTCGATGGCACTGACGAAGCGATCTGGAACAAATATATCGGCGGCAAGGTCCCGGTGACCTGCCACTTCACGGTGCAATCGACGATCGACAAGGACCCGCCGAAGATGCAGGCCTACGTCACCGCGTTGTGGCGTGCGGCGCAGTGGATCAAGACGCATTCGCCGGACGAGGTCTGCGATGCGATCGAGCCCTATGTCGGCAGCACATCACGATCCGCGAACGTGCTCGAAATCTCGGCGTTGCAGAAGGTCGCGGACTATGACGGCGTGATCGATGCAGCAAGCTTTGCGCGCGGCGAAAAGGTCTGGTTCCGGGAGATGACCGGTATCAAACCGCTGACGATTGCCGAAGTGGTGGCTCCCGATTTCGCGCAGGCCGCGCGTAAGGCGTATCCAGGCTGATGGCGATCAGAGCCTGAGAAAAGCCAAGGGACCAGGGAAACAACAGACGCCATGCCGCTTGACCGATCGCAGGATGTGAGCCGGATCGACGTCAGGGGCCTGAACAAGACGTTTCAGCTCGCGGGCACCGCCATCGAAGCTGTGCGCGGCGTTTCCTTCAGCGTCCGGCGCGGCGAGTTCGTGGCTCTGCTCGGGCCATCCGGCTCCGGCAAGAGCACGGTCCTCAACATGATCGCGACGCTCATCAGGCCGACCAGTGGTCAAATCCTGATCGATGGAGCGCCGATCGTGCCGGGCAAGGCGACGCCCAATGTCGGCTATGTCTTCCAGCGCGATACGTTGTTTCCGTGGCGCACGGTCGCCGACAATATCGGCTATGGCCTGCAACTTGAGGGCCGCAGCGAGGCCGAGCGCAAGGAGCGTGTCGCGGCCTGTATCGCGCAGGCCGGCCTGAAAGGCTTCGGCGACGCCTATCCGTCGGCACTGTCGGGCGGCATGCGCCAGCGCGCCGCACTGATGCGAACGCTGGTCGTCGAGCCACAAATCCTTTTGATGGACGAGCCGTTCGGCGCGCTCGATACCCACACCAAGATCGACATGCACGAGGTCCTGCTGCGGATCTGGGAGCGCGAGCAGCAAACGGTGCTGTTCGTCACCCACGATCTCGGCGAGGCGCTCACGCTCGCCGACCGCATCATTCTGTTCTCGGCGCGGCCGGGCCAGATCAAGGACATGTTCGAGGTGGATTTTCCGCGGCCGCGGGATGCCGTGAAAGTGAGGGAGACGCCGCGTTACGCCGAATTGTTCCAGCACATCTGGCACTCGCTTGGCGAGGAGTTCGTCAAGGGGCGGGAACGATGAGGATGCGCCAGAACTCGCTCAGCACGCTGGTGTGGCAGGTATCGATCTGCGTCATCGTGCTGTCGGTCTGGCAATGGGGTTATCAATTCCACACCCGTTTCCCGTGGCTCGTGCCGGATTTGCTTGATCCTTATTTCATCTCAAAGCCGTCGGAGATCTTCGAGCAGTTTTTGATCCTCAGCTGCTTGAAGTCCAAGCTCGGCGTCTTCAATGGATGGTTCAATGGCGACTTCGCCAAATGCATGGCGCGCACCGAAAACAACCTCTGGGTCGCAACCGCCATCACACTCAAGAACACCTTCTTCGGGTTTATCATTGGCGTCACCAGCGGCTTCGCGGCGGGTCTCATCCTGGGGCGGTCGGACCGCCTGAGCGCGATCTTTCAGCCTTTTATTACGGCCGTGAATTCGATCCCACGGATCGCGCTGGCGCCGATCATTGTGCTGGCGTTCGGGATCGGCGACACCTCCAAGATCGTGACGTCCTGGATCGTGGTCGTGTTTCTTGTCTTCTATAACACCTTCGAAGGCGCGCGATCGATCGACGAAGGCTTCATCAACGCCGCGCGGCTGTTAGGCGCCAGCGAATGGCAGATCACCCGCACGGTGGTGATCCCGTCCACCATGGCCTGGGTGTTTGCCTCGTTGACGCCTGCGATTTCTTTTGCGCTGATCGGCGTCATCGTCGGCGAATTCATCGGCGCCGAGAAAGGCATCGGCCGCCTGATCATCGAGTCCGAAGCGCGCGGGGAAGCGTCGGGCATGATGGTCGCGGTCACGGTTTTGATGCTGGTCGGTGTCGTGCTCGCAGCCCTGATCCGGCGGCTACAGGCCTATCTCCTGCGCTGGCAGCAGCATAACCGGGCAGAGTGAGGTGTTTGCCTCGTTGCTTGCGGATGCTATGAGCATGCCGGCATTAAAGAGGGTATCCGATGAGTATCACGGTCTACGGGTTCTGGCGGTCGATTGCGTCCTTTCGTATCCGGGTCGCGCTGAAATTGAAGTCGTTGCCGTTCGAGGAGATCTCCATCGATATCCTCCAGGGCGAACAGTTCAAGCCCGGCTATGACGCCGTCAACCCCGAGCATGTGGTGCCGACCTTTATCCATGACGGCCATACGCTGTACCAGTCGCTGGCGATCATGGAATATCTCGACGATATCAAGCCGAGCCCGCGGCTGCTCCCCGACGATATCAAGGAGCGTGCCTACGCGCGCTCGCTGGCGCTGATGACCATTGCGGACGTGCATCCGCTCACCGTGCCGCGGGTGCGCAAGCATCTCGCGCAGACCTTTGGAGCCGACGCGCACGCGGTTGAGCAATGGGGTGCGCATTGGAGCACCGAGGGGCTTGCGGCCTATGAGCGCTTTTTAGCTCGCCGGAAGCCCGCGCCGTTTGCGCTCGGCAAGGATGTCGGCATTGCCGATATCTGCATCGCCGGCCAGGTGGTCGGCTCGCAATACTTGAAAATTGGACTCGATGCGTATCCGCTGGTCAAGGAGCTTTCGGATCGGCTCTTCAAGCTGCCGGAATTTTCGAGTTCACACCCGTTCGAACAGCCTGATTACAAGGCGTCCGGTGTGAAGCATTGAGCGCACATTCTCGCCGCAGCGTTGGTGCGCTCCCTCCCCCTGAAAGGGGGAGGGTTGGGGTGGAGGTCTACACTTGTCCGGCCGCCGATCCCCTCCCGCTTTGCGACGGGACGATGCTTCGCATCGCCCTCGAGCAAAGCGACCTCCCCTTTTCAAGGGGAGGTTAAGAAAACCGCTAGGTCCCTATTCAAGTAATAACCTTAGACGGGCCAATCCCTATACATCCAGCCCCAGCACGCGCGCGGCATTGCCGCCCGCGATCTGCGCCAGCATCGCCTCGTCCATGCCCTGGACGCCCGCGACGTGCCCGATCGGATTATATTCGGCCATGTCGAACGGATAGTCGGTGCCCATCACGATGCGGTCGGGACCGAACACGTCGATCAGATAAGCGAGTTGGTGATAGCTGAACACGACGGTGTCGAGATAAACCTGCCGCAGGTAGGTAGTCGGCGGCAACGGCAGTTCGCCATGCGAATCCTTTCGCGCGCCCCAGGCATGATCGATGCGGCCGGAATAACCCGGCAGATAGCCGCCGCCATGCACCGCCATCAGCTTCAGCTCGGGGAAGCGCGCCAGGGTTCCTGAGAAAATCAGGTTATGCAGCGCCAGCGTGGTCTCGAGCGGATTGCCGAGCACGTTGTTGAAATAGAAGTTTGTCAGACGGTCGCCGTGAGTGAATCCGTTCGGATGCATCATGATGAAAGCGCCGAGTTGTTCGGCACGCGCAAAGAACGGACGGAATTTCGGATCGGATAGTTCCTGGCCGTCGACATTGGTCAGGATTTCGACGCCCTTCAGCTTCAGGTCCTTCATGATGTAATCGAGCTCGCGCACCGCAAGCTCCGGCTCCTGCAAGGTGACGACACCAAGTCCGACAAACCGGTCGGGCTTGCGCGCGCAATATTCCGCGACGCCGTCATTGGCGAGCTTGTGCGCCTGCTCGGCGATCTCTGGCTTGACCGCGTAGTAACATTGCGGCGGCGCGGGCGCCACGACCTGGATATCGATGCCCATCTTGTCGAGATCGAACAGGCGGCGATCGATCGTCGTCATGACTTCGGCGACGTCTTTTTCCTGCTGCGCATTGATGTCCTTGGTCTCGGCATTGGCGAAATGCGCCAGCGGTACGCGGGACAGATCGACATGCGGTCCTGCCAGTTTGGCGGCCTGCGGCACGACGATGTGGGCGTGAATATCGATTGTTACGGAAGAGGGACGCCGCGCAAGGCCGTCTGCATCGTGGTTGCGTGCGGCGGTGCGGCCATAGCGGTTCTTGGCATCGATCATGGGAGGACTCTGCTGTTGGGTTAAAGCAATAGAACGGTTGAATGGTTTGTCGATCAGGATTTCGGCTTGCGCCGCGTCCAGTGGACGGAAACCGTAGTCGCGTCGGCCTCGCCAAGTCCGTCCGCTTCCGCCTCCTCAAAGCAGGCCAGCGCACTTTTCGCAACCGGTAGTTCGGCATGGAGGGAGGCGGCAAATTGCACGGCGGTAGCGAGGTCTTTTTTGGCGGCCGTGATGCCGAAGGCGGTCTCTCCAAGCGGTGCGCCGCCGAGCACCTTGGCGATCACGGCGCCGCGGCCTTTCATGGCGGCCGGCGCACCCGCGGTGTCGGAGAGGATATCGATCAGCCGCTCCGGCGGAAGGTTGAGCGGCTTGCAGATGGTGAGGGATTCGCCTAGCGCCTGCCAGTAGACGAGGAGCGGCAGATTGACCGCAAGCTTCAGCGTCGCGCCCGCGCCGAGCGGGCCGACATGTTCGATCCGCCGGCAAAGCTGCTCGAGCAGGGGTTTTGCGCGCGCGACGTCGGCATCAATTCCACCGACGAAGCCAAACAGCTTGCCGTCCTTCGCGGGGCCGGTGCTGCCGCCGACCGGGCATTCGACAAAACCCGCGCCGAGTTGTGTGGCGGCGTTGCCGACCGATGTCATGGTATCCGGCCGGATCGTGCTCATGTCGATCACGAGCTTGTCAGCGAGCTTGGCCTTCAACAGGCCGTTGGCGCCGCGATAGACGGCTTCGGTCGCGGCGTCATTCAGGAGCATGACGACCACGGCATCGCAGCCTTCGGCCAGCGCGGCCGGAGAGGCGAAAGCCTTGGCGCCGGCGCCCACCAGCGGCTCGGTCTTTGTCGTATCGCGATTCCAGACGCCGACCTCGTGTCCCACCGCGATCAACCGCTGCGCGATCGCAGCTCCCATTCTTCCCGTTCCGCAAACGCCGACTTTCATTTTTGCCTCGATCTGGTGTCTGGTTTAGTGGGCATGATACACGCCAAGATGCTGCGTGATCAGCTCTTCGGTGATTTCGGTCGCGTTGCCGGTAAAGACGCAGCGCCCGGTGTTGAGGATGACGGCCTGATCGGCCACTTCCAAAGCCAATTTCCGGTTCTGTTCGACCAGAACGATGGACTGGCCTTCTTCCTTCAGCCGCTTGATGGTGCGGCCGACTTCCGCGACGATCAGGGGCGCCAGCCCCTCCGATGGTTCGTCGAGCAGTAACACGCGGGGATTGCCCATCAGCGCACGGCCGATCGCGAGCATCTGCTGCTCGCCGCCGGACAGCGTGCCGGCGAATTGCGCGTGCCGCTCCTGCAGGCGCGGAAACAATTCAAAGATACGCGCGACGTTCCATCGCTTGGCGGTCGCGTTTTCACGCTGGCGGGCGACGATCAGGTTTTCACGCACAGTCAGTGACGGAAAGATCCGTCGGCCCTGCGGCACGAGGCCGATGCCGAGCCGCGAAATGCGCTCAGGGCTCATCCCTCCGATCGGCTCGCCGAACAGGCGGATGTCGCCTTGCTTCGGCGTCAGGAAACCGACAATGGTGGAGATGCAGGTGGTCTTGCCCGCGCCGTTGCGCCCCAACAGTGCCAGCACCTCTCCTTCCTTCAACGAGAAGCCGACGCCGTGCAGGATATGGCTGTCGCCATAGAACGCGTGCACGTTCGAAAGGGTGAGAACCTCAGGCGCCAAGGTACACCTCGCGCGTTCGCTCGTCCGCGATCACCGTGTCGCGTTCGCCGTCGACGATGACCCGGCCGTAATTGAGCAGCGTCACGGTTTCGGCGAGGTCAAGCGCGGTGTCCATGTCATGCTCGATCATGACGACGGTCGTCTCTTTCGAAATCGACGCGATCTCGGATTTGACGGTGGCCCGTTCGCTGTTGGAGAGGCCGGCCAGCGGCTCATCCAGCAACAATACGCGCGGCTTTTGCGAAAGCGCCATCGCGAGTTCAACCCGGCGCTTCTCGCCATAGGCGAGGTCGGATACCGGGTGGTCCGCCAGGTGAAGGAGACCGACGCTGTCGAGCGTCCGGCGCGCTTCGGTGGCGAGATGACGATAGGAGGAGAGCGGCCGCCACATCTGCCAGCGCGAAGGCAACAGGCCGAGCAGGCCGAGCGTGACATTGTGTTCGAGCGTATCGCCCGCAAACAGCGTGATGATCTGGTAGGTGCGCGACAGGCCGAGATGGGCTCTGCGGTGGGGCGCGAACATCGTGACGTCCCTGCCGAACAGCTTGATCTGCCCGGAGTTCGGCCGCATGTCGCCAGAGATCTGGTTGAACAGGGTGGTCTTGCCGGCGCCGTTGGGGCCGATGATCAACCGCCGCTCGCCCGGCCGGATGAAGAGCGACACGCCTTGCGTGACCTTCAGGCCGCCGAATGCCTTGTTCAAGCCAGTGATTTCAAGCGCGAAGCCGGACGATGGCGCGGTCATGACGGTCGCCCCCGGAACCATGCGGTGAGTTTCTGCATGCCCGGCACGATTCCGGTCGGCATCACCAGCACGATGAACAGGAACACGAGACCGAGCAGCATGTTCCAGCGCTCGACATAGGCCGAGGCGTAGTTCTTCAACAGCAGCACAAGCGCTGCGCCGACCGCGGGTCCTCCGAGCGTGCCGGAGCCGCCGGCAATGACGCCGAGCAAGGCTTCGGCCGAGCTCGTAGTCGAAAGCGACGTCGGATGAATGTATTTGTTGTAGTAGACGTAGAGCAGTCCGGCGACGCCGCCCCAGAATCCGGCATAGATGAAGGTGATCCAGCGGATCATCCAGGGATTGAAGCCGAGCGCGGCCATCCTGCGCGGCTGGTCGCGCACGCCTTTGAGCGACGAGCCGAACGAAGACGACACGAAGATCGCCATCATCACGAAGGCAAATGCCGCGACAATCAATGCGAACCAGTAGAACGAGGCCGCGCTGTCGAGCGAAATCCCGAAGGGCGAGGGGCGGGTCAACCCGGCAAGGCCGTTATCGCCGTTGGTAATGTTCGACATGCGGTAGGCCAGCCCCCACAGCACTTGCGATAGCGCAAGCGTAATCATGAGAAAGCCGAGGCCGGTGGCGCGCAGCGCAATGAGGCCGAAGAACGCCGCCATCACGATCGTTCCCAAAATCGAGATCAGCGCGGCGCTGCCGTGGCCAAAACCGTAGCGGCTGGTCAGAAGTGCGGAGAGATAGGCGGCGACCCCAAGGTAAGACGCGTGTCCCAGCGAAGTCATGCCGCCAAAGCCGACCAAGAGATTAAGGCTGAGCGCGAAGATCGCCGCGATCAAGATCTGGCTGGCCAAGTTGATGTAGAAATCGCCGGCGACAAATGGCGGCAACAGCAACGCAGCGGCGATGAGGGCGGTCCCGATCCACTTCATGCGCCGGCGCGTCCGAACAGGCCCTGGGGGCGAAACGCGATCACGACGATCATCGGCAGGAACAGGATGACATAAGCGAGTTCAGGAAACAGCGCGGTGCCGAACGTATAGATAAAGCCGATGATGAAGCTGCCGACGAAGGCGCCGAAAAGACTGCCGATGCCGCCGAGGATGACGACGATCAGCGCGAGCGGCAACATATCCGCGTCAAGCCCGGGATAGGCGGAGAGGATAGGCCCGCCGAGCACGCCCGCCGCGCCGGCAATGCCGGCGCCCAAGCAAAACACGATGGTGAAAAGACGTGAGACCGGGATTCCGACCGCGCGCGCCATCTGGCGATCATCGACGCCGGCGCGGATCATGGCACCCAGCCGCGTGCGATCCATCAGGACATAGAGCGCGATCGCGGCGATCACGGCGACGCCGACCAGCACCAGCCGGTAGGTCGGGAATACGAAACCGAACAACCGTGTCGGCGCCTGTAGATTTTGCGGTGTCGGCACCGGAATGGAATCTCCGCCCCAGAGCACCAGGCACGCATCCGAAATGATAAAGGACATGCCGAGCGTAACCAGCACCTGGCCGAGCGGATTGGTTTTCAGCCGCGTCAGCACCAGCCGCTCGAACAGGCCGCCGAGTGCTGCGACGGCGATTCCGGCGCCCAGCGCCGTAACCCAGATGTTCAAGCCGCTGTAGTCGCGCAACGCCACGGCGCCGAAATAGGTGCCCAGCATGAAGAACGCGCCGTGGGTGAGGTTGGCGAGCCGCATCAGGCCGAAGATCAGCGAGAAGCCGGACGACAGCAGAAACAGCAGGCCACCGAGCGACAGGCTATTGAGACCCTGGATGATCCAAAACTGCATCTAGTGGTCCTTAAAGCCCGGTCTCGCTTAGAATCCTTGCGAGACGCTGCCGTCTCGCATCTCGTCCCGTAACTAAAGCTCCAGATTCTTGGCCGGCGGATAATCGCGCGAATAGACCGGGTTCTTCAGGAATTCGGTCTTGTCGTAGGTCCAGAACTGGCTGACATCCGGATAGGTCTTGATCACGGAATTGACCAGACGCCCGTCCGTGCGCGTTACCTTGCGGATGTAGACGTCGCCAATGATGTTGCCGAACTCGTCGAACTTGATAGGGCCGCGGATCGTATCGACGTCGGTGCCGCGGATCGCGGCCATCAGGGCTTTCCTGTCTTCGGCATTGGCCTTGATGGCCTTCAACGCGGCTTCCAGCACTTCGCCGGCAATGTAAGTGCTAGCGGCATAGTAGCCGGGATCGTATTTGAACTGCTTGCGGAACGCCGGCGCAAATGCCTTGTTGAGGGGATTGTCGACTTCGGCCGAGTAAAAGCTCGTGGTGACGATGCCGAGCGCCTCGTCGCCCATGTTGCGCAACACGGATTCATCGAGCGCGGTCATGCCGCCGATCACGGCCATCTTGTCCTTGAGGCCATATTCGACGAACTGGCGCACGAAGCGAAAGCCGTTCGAGCCGGCATAAGCGAGGAAGATCGCATCCGCATTCTTCACCTGCGCGACATAGCTGCCGTAATCCGGTGTCGCCAACGGCGTGAAGATCTTCTGTATGATCTTGCCGCCATTATCCTCGAAGACGCGCTGGAAGCCGGCGCACATTTCGTGGCCATAGGCAAAGTCGTCGCCGATGGTGACGATCTTCTTGTATTTGAGCTCCTTGGCCGAATATTCGGCCAGCGGGTAGGCGCATTGCGCCGCGGTGGAGCTCAGCCGAACGTACCAGGGGCTTGGATGCCGCTGGGTCATATCTTCGGCCGCCGAGACGCCGAGCGTCGGCACCTGCTTTTCGGTGAGATAGTCGGCGATCGCGAGCGCCTCGAAAGCCGCCAGCGGGCCGATGATGCAATGGACGTCGTTCTTCTCCACCAGCTCCTGCGCCTTGGTGCGGGCGGTGGCGGGAACGCCGGCGGTGTCGGCCACGATCAGATCGACCTTGCGGCCGGCAAGCGTGTAGTCGTGCTCCTTGAGGAACATGGCCAGCGCCAGTTCCATGTCGATGCCGCCGGAGGCAAGCGGGCCGGTCTTGGCCGCCAGCAGCCCGATCCGAACCGGACCGCTGCCTTGCGCAAACGCAAGGTTGGGGCTCGCCATGGTCGCGATGCCTGCGCCGGCAACGCCCGATACAAATTGTCGTCGTGAAATCGTCATGATCCCCTCCCGAGGTAACTCAGCCGAGACACCGCGCTTGTTGTTTTCTTGGACGGTTTATCGGACGGAAGCCCTAAATGATCAAGTGATAACCATGCTTTTCGGACAGGACCCGTCACGCACTTAAGTCGAAAGCGGGCGTTAATTCAGCGTTTTGATGCGGTGCGGTAGCGCAAGCGTGCGACGATTGGCCTTAAGCGCCGCTATTCCGCACCCGGCCCTATTTGCCGTCCTTGTTGCCGCCTTTGGGAGCGGTGACGAGGGTCTTCTTCAGGACTTCGAACACGGAAGCCGTGTCCTGATCGCCGAGCCCCATGGTCAGGGCCTGCGTATAGACAGGCTGGGTCAGCGTGAACATCGGGGTCTCGACGCCGACGTCGCCGGCGAATTCGGCGATGATCGCCATGTCCTTTTTCCAGGTCGAGACCTTCATGGTGGCGGGCTCATATTTGCCTTCGACCATCATCGGCGCCCGCATCTGGAACATCCGCGAGCCGCCGGCGCCCGGGCCGACCATCTCGACCACGAGTTTCGGGTCGAGGCCGGCGCGTTCGGCCAGGATCATCGCTTCCGCGGTGGCGACATTGTGGATCGCGACCAGGTGGTTGGCGACGAATTTCATCTTGCTGCCATTGCCGTAGGCGCCGAGGTCGGCGCTTTGCTTGCCGAAGTCGGCAAACAGCGGAACGCATTTGGCGATCGCAGCACTGTCGCCGCTGGCATAGACGATGAGGTCGCGCAACTTGGCCTGCGCGCCAGTACCACTGAGCGGGCAATCGAGCGCGATATGGCCGGCCTTTTTCAGGATCGCCTCGAACCGAAGCTTGTCGGCAAGCGTGAGCGTCGAGAGCTCGGCCACAATGCGCGGCGGCTGACCGGAATCGGCGATCGCTTTGGCCACGCTTTCCACCGCCGCCGGCGTCGGCAGGCTCGTCATGACGATCGGCGCATTCTTGACGACATGGGCCACGTTTTCGACGATGACGACATCGGCTTCGGCAAGCTCGGCGCATTTGGCCGGATCGGTATCGAAGCCGATCACGCGCCACCCGCGTGCAACCAGATTGCGCGCAATCGCGCCGCCCATAATGCCAAGCCCGACGATCCCGACCGTCTTGTCCATCTGAGTTCCTTCCTGCCGAATTCGATTGACGGGCAACGCCGGCCGCGCCTTAATTAGTGATCGGACGATAAACAACCGTCAAACGGCCGTCCGGTCAAGCGGCGTTCGGTGCCGCCGTGACGGAGACGTACCAGAAGAATCGAGCGTATAACAATACGTCGGCACAAGCGGCGATCGGGAGGATCGCGAGATGACAGCTACCGGTCTGAAGACCCATGCGGCGTCCCCCTCCGGGGCGGAGGCTGACGACCGCGCCTATGCGGCGATGGTGGCGCGCGCCGCGGCCCTGGCGCCGCGCTTGCGCGAAAGCGCGCGGAGTTCGGAACAACTGCGCTGCCTTGCCGAGGACACCGAACGTGAATTGCACGAAAGCGGCCTGTTCCGGATCGTGCAGCCCAAGCGCGTCGGCGGCTCTGAGCTCGATTATATAGCGCTGATCGATTGCGCGGACGCGATCGGGCAGGGCGATGCCTCCGTCGCCTGGACCTTCGCCAACCTCGCCAGCCATCACTGGATGCTCGCGATGTTCGATCAGCGCGCCCAGGATGTGGTCTGGGGCAAGAGCCCCGACGTGCTGATTGCCTCATCCTTTATCTTTCCCGCGGGGCGCGCGCGAAAGGTCGATGGCGGATACGTGCTGCGCGGCAGTTGGCCATTTTCTTCCGGCGTGAATTGCAGCGAATGGAATATGCTGGCGAGCGTGGTGTCGTCGGAGGATGACGCCGACGGCATCGAGTATCGCATCTTCCTGCTGCCCAAGAGCGACTATCGCATCAAAGACACCTGGGACGCGGCTGGCCTGCGCGGCACCGGCTCGAACGATGTCGAGGTGAGCGATGCTTTCGTCGCCCATCATATGACGGTCGGAGTCCACGAAGTCGCTGGTGGCCCGACCCCCGGAAGCCGCACCAACCCGAATGCGCTGTACACATTGCCGGTGTTCTCTCTGTTTCCCTATGTGCTGTCGGGCGTGGCGCTCGGCAACGCGCAGGCCTGCCTTGACGATTACGTCGATCTCGCGCGACACCGCGCCTCGACCTATAACCGCGCCAAAATCGGCGATCTCCAGACCACCCAGATCAAGATCGCCGAAGCCGCCTCCAAGATCGACGCGGCGCGCCTGATCATGCGCGCGACCTGTATCGAGGCGCTGGCCGACGCGCGCCGCGGCCATATTCCTGATATGACCGCGAAGACCAGGATGCGGCGGGACGGCGCCTATTCGGTCAACCTCTGCACCGAGGCGGTTTCGCTGTTGTTTGCGGCGAGCGGCGCGCGCGGGCTCTATATGTCGGGCGCGTTGCAGCGGCAGTTCCGCGACGCGCATGCCATCAACTCCCACATCGCCTTCAACTTCGATGCGGCGGGCACCAATTACGGGCGGGTCGCGCTTGGCCTGCCTTCCGAAAACCTGACGCTGTGAGACGATGAACGACAAGCCAACGCACGTGCCGGAGCCCGAGACCGCCAATGAGCTTTCAAGCGGCAGTTCGGCGCTGGACCCCCGAGATTTTCGCAACGCGCTCGGCACCTTTGCCACCGGCGTCACCATCATCACGGCGATGGCGGACGACGGCAAACCCTACGGGCTGACCTGCAACTCCTTTGCCTCGGTCTCGATCAATCCGCCGCTCGTGCTGTGGAGCTTGGGGATGTATTCGCAAGGCTTGCCGATCTTCCAGAACGCGAGCCACTTTGCGGTCAATGTGCTCGGCGCCTCGCAACAGGCGTTGGCCACGACCTTCGCGAAGTCCACGGTCGACCGGTTCACCGGCGTCGACTGGAAACCGGGGCTCGGCAACGCGCCGCTGCTCGCGGGCAGCGTCGCCTGTTTTCAATGCCGCGCCGCCAACCGCTATTATGGCGGCGACCATGTGATCTTTCTCGGCGCTGTCGAGGCCTACGCCTACAACAAGCAGGAGCCGCTATTGTTTCTCGGCGGCGGTTTCGGGCGATTTGCGGTACCGGCCGGCTCATGAGCAAGAAAGCCACCACCAAGCGGGTACGGGTCAAGCAGAAGCGATTGTCGCCCGACGATCGCCGCCAGGAATTCGTGGCCAAGGCGACCGAGTTCTTCGCAGAGGAAGGATTTGGCGGCGGGACGCGCGCACTGGCGCGGCGGCTGGGCGTGACGCAGCCGTTGCTCTATCGCTATTTCCCGAGCAAGGACGACCTGATCAAGGAAGTCTATCGCACGGTCTATCTCGAACCGCTGGGCGACGGATGGGAGAAACTGCTTGCCGACCGCACGCGGCCTCTTCCTGAACGCCTGAAGGAATTCTACGAGGCCTACACCGGCGTGATCTTCAGCCGCACCTGGCTGCGCATCTATTTTTATTCCGGCCTGAAGGGGCTCGAGATCAACCGCTCCTATGTCGGCATTGTCCGCGACAAGATCTTATCCCGCATCATCCGCGAATGCCGGCATGAGGTGGGATTGTCGGCGCAAAGCAGGCCGAGCGCGGCCGAGATCGAAATGGCCTGGGTGTTTCACAGCGGCATTTTCTATTACGGCGTCCGCAAATTCATCTACGAAGCGCCGGTGCTGGAAAGCAAGGAGCAGATGATCAGCGACGCCGTCGATGCGTTTCTTGCTGGTTTTGCCAGCGTGTTCGGCGCGAAGGAGGAAGCGCGAAAGCCTCCGGTGAAGGCGCTGGTTTAGAGAAATCACGGACTGAGCAAATCCTCATGGTGAGGAGGCGCGCTTCGCGCCGTCTCGAACCATGAGGCCTCATCCTTCGAGACGCGTCCAAGAGGCCGCTCCTCAGGATGAGGGACTCTGCCGCGCTCGCTACTTCCCCATCCCTGCATTGACGCGCGGCAGAACTTTTTCCGCCATCAGGATCATCGATTGCCGACCGAGTTCGCGGTCCTTCCAGTCTTTGCCGGCATAAAGCAGCGTGCCGAAGGTGCCTACCTCTTCCTGAAATGCCAGCAGCTGGTCGGCCACGCTTTCCGGCGTGCCGTGGATGACGAGCTTGTCGCAGATCGATTCCAGCGTCACCTCGTCGTCGGGCTGATCGCGGCGGGTCTTGAAAAGTTCGATGCGGCCGTTCTTCTTCAGTTTGGTGAAGAGCGATCGATAGTAGAAAGCGTAAGGGCCGTCGGGATCGGTCGCATAGGCCTTGGCGGTGGCCGCGTCTTTCGCCACGAACACGCTTTTGGCAACGCGCCAGTTGGCCGGATCGGCCGGGCGCCCGCCACGTTCGCAGCCTTCGACGTATTTCGGCCAGTGGCTCTTCACCCAGGCCGGCATCAAGAAATTCGCCGAGATCGGTTCCCAGCCGCGAACGGCCGCTTCGGTGACGCCCTTGGAGAACGGCGCCACGGCGGTGACGACGATCGGCGGATGCGGACGTTGCAAGGGTTTGGCGATGAAGCCTTGCCCGATATCGGCCATTAAGGTGCGTTCGACCGAGATGTTCCAGTATTTGCCCTTGATGTTGTAGGGCGGCTCGCTGGCCCAGATCTCCAGTACCTGGTTGATCGCCTCCAGGAACATCTCATTGCGGTTGGCGTCGAGATTGCCGAATAGTTCGGCATCCGACAGAAGCCCGCCGGGGCTGATGCCGAAGATCAGCCGCCCGTCCAGCATGTGGTCGAGCATGGCGAGGCTCGCGGCGGTCGCCGCCGGATGGGTGTTCGGCATGTTGATGGTGCCGGTGCCGAGCTTGATCTGTTTGGTCGCCGCCGCAATCCAGGCCAGGAACGCCACGCAGGAGGTGATGTTTTCGGCCTTGTCCGTGACATGCTCGCCGACATAGGCCTCGGTAAAGCCGAGTTCGTCGGCCAGAACAAACGCTTCGCGATCTTGCCGGAGCGAAACCCGCCAATTCTTCTCGATCGGATGGATCGGCATGGTGAAGAAACCCAATTTCATCGTGCGTTGGCTCCCGAAAGACGTATCAAATCGTTTGCCCGCATTATGGCCGATATCGGAAACGCGAGTCATCAGAAATAATCGTTCGATAAACAAACTTGACCTTTGACGGGCCGCCCCGTCTAATCCTTGGAAAAAGCATGGGGAGTTCCGCAACCTTGGGAGCCGGCACAACGGCAGCGCATCCCATTTCGCTCGAGGTCAACGGCGAGCGCGTCGAAGCGCTGATTTCGCCGCGGATCAATCTTGCCGATTTTTTGCGGGAACATCTCAAGCTGACCGGCACGCATGTGGGGTGTGAGCACGGCGTGTGCGGCGCTTGCACCATCCGCGTGAATGGCGAGATCGTTCGTTCCTGCTTGATGCTCGCGGTGCAGGCCAACGAGGCGTCCGTGGAGACCATCGAGGGCTTGTCGGACTCCGGCGAGATATCGGACCTTCAGGCCGCCTTTCGCGAACGTAACGCGTTGCAGTGCGGCTTCTGCACCCCGGCCATGCTGATTACCGCGCAGGATCTGCTTGAAAGTGACGATGCGCCGGACCGGGAGCGGATCCGCGAACATCTCTCGGGCAATTACTGCCGCTGCACCGGCTATCAGGCCATTGTTGACGCGGTCGAAGCCACCGCCAAAGCGCGCCAAATGAACAAGAGCCGCGCATGAGCAAGCCTGCAGCCAACCAGCAAACCTTGTCGGAACTCGACCGGCCCAACTCTTACATTGGCAAGACCGTGCCGCGGCCGAACCTCGACCGGTTGCTGCAGGGACGTGGGCTCTATGTCAGCGATCTCGAACTGCCGCGGATGACGCATGCGGTGTTCGTCCGCTCAGCCTATGCCCACGCCAGGATTATCGCGATCGATACGAGCGCGTCGAAGAAAATGCCGGGCGTGATTGCGGTCGTCACCGGCGAGGAGCTCGCCGCCGTCATCACGCCGTGGGTCGGCGTGCTCTCACATCTCAAAGGGCTAAAATCGGCGCCGCAGCGCGCGATGGCGGTCGAAAAGGTGTGCTGGCAGGGCGAGGCGGTCGTGGCGGTCGTGGCCACCAGCCGCGCCGCCGCCGAAGACGCTGCCGAAGCGGTGGCGATCGACTATCAGGAATTGCCTGTCGTCACGGACATGCGCACCGCGCTCGATCCCGAGACGCCGGTCATTCATGCTTCGCTGGGCGATAACCTCGCTTTTGAGCGCGTGCTCGATGCCGGTGCGGTCGATGCGGCGTTTGCCGGTTCCGATGAGGTTGTGGAAGCCGAGTTTGTGTTCGGCCGTCACACCGGCGTGACACTGGAGCCGCGCGCGGTGGTCGCGGACTGGAATGTGGCCGAAGCGCGGCTCACGATCTACCAGGGCACGCAGGCGCCGCATATGGTGCAGAACATCGCCGCGCTGCATCTCGGCCTCGATGAGGCGCAGGTCCGGGTGGTCTGCAAGGATGTCGGCGGCTCCTTCGGCATCAAGGTCCACATCTATGCCGACGAAATGGCGACCTACGCGCTGTCGAAAATGTTGAAGCGGCCGGTCAAATTCGTGGCCGACCGGATGGAAAGCTTCAACACCGACATCCACGCCCGCGACCATCGTTGCAAGGGGCGGATCGGCGTCAATCGCGACGGCACCATCACGGCCTTTGAAATCGACGATCTCACCGGCATCGGGCCTTATTCAATGTATCCGCGCACCAGCGCGATCGAAGCCAATCAGGTCGTCAACCTTGTCGGCGGTCCCTATACGACGAAGAATTACCGCGCCCGCGCCCGCGTCGTGTTCCAGAATAAAAACGTGATGTGCCAGTATCGCGCGGTTGGCCATCCCATTGCATGCTCGGTCACCGAAGGATTGGTCGATCTCGCCGCGATGAAAATCGGCATGGACCCGGTGGAGATACGCCGGCGCAATCTCATCGCGGACGATGCTTATCCGTGCGTGTCGGCTTCGGGCCTCCGTTTCGAATTGCTGTCGCATCATCAATCCCTCAACAAGCTACTCAAGATGATGGACTACGACGCACTTCGCGCCGAGCAGGCGAGTTTGCGCAAGCAAAACATCCATCGCGGCATCGGCATTGCGAGCTTCATCGAAGTCACCAATCCGAGCGCGGCATTTTATGGCGTGGGTGGCGCGAAAATCTCCTCGCAGGACGGCGTCGCGGTTCGGCTCGATGCCCAGGGCGCCGTGGTCTGCCAGACCAGCATCACCGAGCAAGGGCAGGGCTCGGAGTCGCTCACGGCGCAAATCGTCGGCAGCGTGCTCGGCGTATCCATGGAAAAGGTGCGCGTCATCCTCGGCGACACCGATCAGACGCCCTATGGCGGCGGTACCTGGGCCTCGCGCGGGGCCGGCATCGGCGGCGAAGCGGCACTTCAGGCCGCCAAGGTTCTCAAGCGCAACATCCTCGAAGTGGCGGCGGCTATTTTGCAATCCACGCCATCCGAACTCGACATCGCCAATAATGCGGTGGTGAACGCGGGTGACGGCACGCCGCGCATCGAGTTGCGCGAACTCGCGCGCATCGTCTATTTCCGCCCCGACACGTTGCCACCGGGGATTCAGCCGGAACTAATGGCGACGCGCCATTATGTGCCGCGCCAGTATCCCTTCGCTTTCACCAACGGCGTTCAGGCGTCATGGCTCGAGGTCGATACCGACACCGGCTTTGTCAAACTGCTCAAACATTGGGTGGTGGAAGATTGCGGCACCATCATCAATCCGCAACTGGTCGACGAGCAGATCCGTGGCGGCGTGGTGCAAGGCCTTGGCGCGGCGCTGTTCGAGAAATGCCTTTATGACGAGCGCGGCCAGCTGACCAACGCCAACATGGCCGAATATCTGGTGCCGATGTCGGGCGAGATGCCGGACATCGATATCGGCCATGTGGTGTCGCCGACATCGGAGAGCGAACTCGGCGCCAAGGGCGCGGGCGAGGCGGGCACTGCCGGCGCCGCCGCCGTGGTGGCCAACGCCGTGAACGACGCGCTGTCGCCGTTCGGCGCCGTCATCACGGAAATCCCGCTGACGCCGGAACTGATCCTGACGGCCTTGAAACGAATCTGAGCCGCCGGCGTTGCTCGGCCCGCGCCGCTGCGCGGCCTGATTCTGCGCCTCCTTTGCGCTTGGCATGCCAGAAGGAGCGGTAACAGGATGGGGCGCAAGTGCCAGCCACGTCCATCTTCATAGGCTGAAATGGCCCCCGGATTGCCTCAAATAGAAAGATCATCCTTTTTTCGATCATACTA
>Ga0210390_10001265_pt1 | contig 24584 bp, 28 predicted proteins | sample IncBWH11OmetaG_FD_161050 | JGI IMG/M metagenome (GOLD analysis project Ga0210390, IMG submission 161050) | Forest soil microbial communities from Barre Woods Harvard Forest LTER site, Petersham, Massachusetts, United States - Inc-BW-H-11-O ... | reverse complement strand
CGGGTTTGCCGGGGGGTCGCTGGTCGCGGCGTTTATGCAAGGGCTGACCGTCGGCGCGCTGGTCAAGGGGCTGCCGATCTCCGGCGGCCAGTACAGCGGCGGCGAATTCGGCTGGTTCAGCCCGTTCGCCGCCCTGTGCGGCATTGGGCTGTGCCTCGGTTATGCGCTGCTCGGCGCGTGCTGGCTCGTCAAGAAGTGTGAAGCCGACGTGCGCGAAGCGGCCTATCGCCTGATCCCCTATCTGTCGCTCTCCCTGCTCGTCTTTCTGGTCGTCGTCTTCGGCTATGCCTTGACCGAGAACCTGCGGGTCGTTCACCGATGGCTGGAGCGGCCCTATCTGTTCGTCTTTCCGGCGCTCGGTGTCGTCGCCGCGATCGTGCTCGCCGTCAGCGTTCGTTCGCGTCGCGACGGGCCGCCATTCTACATGGTCGCGCTGATTTTCGCGGCCGCGTTCGGCACATTGGCGATCTCGTTCTGGCCCTACATGATCCCGTTCTCGATCACGATCGAGGAAGCCGCGGCACCCCATTCCAGCCTCGCCTTCATGTTCTGGGGCGAGGGACTGTTCGTCTTCCCGCTGATGCTGATCTACACCGCGATCAGCTACACCGTCTTCCGGGGCAAGGTCAAACCGACGGCTGGCCACTATTGAATCCAGGAGCCACGTCGGTCTTTGCTCGAACAGGATAAGGAGTGCTCCAATGATACGTGTATCCGGCTGTGGACTGGGACGTGCTCGAAAAGTGTTTCGCCGGCGAGCTCGCCGAGAGCGGCTGGCTCCCCAAGCTGAAGGAGATCATTGCGACATACGGGATCGATCTCGCCCAGGACGCAGACGCCTGCCGCAAGACCCGCGCCGACACCGCGGCCATTTTGAAGGTAGAGAATATCTGACGCGGCCTCTCGACGAGCTAACTCCCCTCGACGATGTCAGCTCGAAGGGGCTGTGATGCTCGCCATCGCTGGTGGCGGGACCGCTAACCGGTTTCCGGTGAGGCGAGGCGCGCTCGGGCAAGGGCGGCAAAATGACCGCTTGGGTGCTGGTCGAGGTAGGCCTGGAGCTCTTCGCGGCGATTGCTGTCCTTGACCGAGCTCCAGAAGGCCAGGTCGAGCGCGTCGCCGGCGGCGTCCGGATGGCCGGCCTCGGGCGCTTGCGCGGCGGCGTCGAGCCGTGTTTTGGCGAGCGGCGCGAAGGTGCCGTCCGGGTAGCGCTCGAGATAGGTTTCGAGCTCGGCCGGGCTGCCGTCCTTGACGCTGTCCCAGAACGCCAGCTCGAGGGCGACTTCGCTCTCCGCCGACAGTTCCGAAATCGTCGCCGGGGCGGTAGGGCCCTCGGTGAGGCCATCTACCGACCCGGGGTCTCCTTCCACGTCCGACGCTTCCTCGTCCCCTGCATCCTCACTGGCGCGCAGCCTAAAGGCGCGGACCGGATGAGCGATGTTCTTGACCAGCTGTTCGCCCAAATCCTCAAAGAGCATCCCGCCACGATGACGCAAATGGTCACGGACCCCACGCGACACACAGATTTCACCGCCCCTGACCAGCCCTTCAAGCCGAGCGGCGACGTTCACCCCGTCGCCAAAGATGTCGCCGTCCTTGACCATGACATCCCCGACATTGAGGCCGATCCGGAAGCGCATTTCCCGCCCCTCCGGCTGATCCGCGTTCGCCAGCTCGAGCGCTGCTTGGATCTCGATGGCACAGCGAACCGCGTCGAGGACACTCGAGAATTCGGCGAGCACGCTGTCGCCGGCGGTGTTTGCGATCCGACCGCGATGTTGACCGATGAGGTCGTCGATGACGGCGCGATGGACGGACAGGGTTGCCATCGTCGTTTCCTCGTCGCCGTGCATCAGGCGGCTGTAGCCCTCGACATCGGCGGACAGGATTGCCGCGAGGCGTCTCTCCAGCGGAGGAGCTTCCATCGGTAAATCACCAGTGAAACAGAGTGGCCGCGGTCGAAGTCGTGGTGTCGGGTACTGATCGCCGACGACAAAGCGCGGAGGCTTAGAGAGCCGGCTGTCGTTCCTCAAAACCGTCAGCGACGCAACAGCAGTCAAGCGCACAAAGTTCCTCAGGGCTCAAGGGAAGAGCGCACCAGCCTTGACTACTGTCGGCCGCCAGGGAGAGTCTGCTCGTCGTCTGCCGCGTAGCACGGCGTGACGGTAATCCGATCCCGGTGATTCTGAATTTCCGACTTGCTGAAGAGCTTGCAGCGGTTGCCGTTCAGCGTTATCCAAGCAACCGAAAACCCATAGGTTTTCGGACTGCTGCCAAAGGTGATTCTGACAGTGTCGCCCACTGCAATTCGCGATGGCAGGCGGATGTGGTGATAGGTCCGGCGCGAGCTGGTGACAAGCCAGTCAATATGTTTTGTCAGCACGCCCCAGCCTCCGGTCCTGACTGCATTGACTGTGTCCGGCGGCGCCGCCGCGCCGGTGCCCGCGACGGCAACGATGACGGCCGCCAAGCCGAGGCGAAGCAGCAGTAGCCCATAACGACGCGCCGCCTCCCGTCCGGCAAAATTCAGCACTGCGCCTAGTCTTCGGCTGATTGCAAGGCTCGCATCACGTCCGGCTTGGACAGCGGCTTCACGGCGTGTTGTTGGTGGGCCCGACATACGTGCCGCGCCACACTTCACTGCCGGAGCCGTCGAGGAGACGCACGTCAAGCTCGGCGTCCGCGGTGACCGCGGGCTCATAGACGGTTTGCACATGGGCTTTCGCGGCTTCGAGATGCGGCGCGTCGAAACTTCCGCCTGCCAGTCGGTGATGGCCGCCGACCGGCACAATCTCATAATTCCAATGCATGCCATCCTCCGTGCTTTTCTATGGGCCTCGAATGTCGCCGTCCACCGGCTCAAATCGCCGAACGTTCTTGCTCGACAAGACCAAAAAAGAACCGGCGCCTGTTCGGTTAAACCGCACGTCAAAAGCATCTTTCGCTGTTGCCGTTCGAAATGCAGCTGCGCGCCTGATTTTATGCGGACTGGGCAATTCCCGTTTACCACCGCCGCCTCGCGACGGCTGAGGACTGGAGTGTATATCGCCGAGGCTGAGCGCGGAACACCTCTGTGCCTTCTCAAGCGTGGCGCCGGCCCACGCAGATAGCGGGAATGTTCGTCAGGGCTTGGGCTGTCCCGAGCGCGCGGCGTGCGTCGGCGCCGCGGCCGCGGTTATGTTTCCCATACGCTACGGTTTGGTCGTCGTCGTGGACTGGGTCGTGGCGCCGCCACTGTCGGGGTTCATTTCGGTCTTCGCGTGCGTTTCCGAGCTGCCCGCCGCACCCTGCTTGTAGGTGTCCTTCTTGGTGACCGGATCCCCGTTCCACCCGGTGCCCTGTTTGGTGGTCGAAGTCATCGAGCCGCCGTTCGGGTTTGAGGTCACGGTCGTCGTCGACGTGCCTGAGCCCGCGGTGCCTTGGGCCAGTGCCACGCCGGCCATCAAACCGAGGGCGGCGGCGCCGGCCAATAGATGTCTGATCATCGATACGCTTCCTGCTGTTGCACTATGTGCGTAAACCGCTGGTGCCCTGAAGCAGTTCCCCCGCGGCCGCGTGCCTCCGCCGCCGGCAGGCAGACGCCGTGTCCGGCGATCGCGGCGCCGCGATCGAGCACGTGCCGCGTCCTCTCCGCCTCGGGCGACCGGATATTCATTCCGGCGTCAGACGGAGGTCGATGCCGGCGCCGTGCACCTCCGCCAAGTAGCCTTTCACCACCCCGAATTCGGTGTCGTATTCCATTCGCACCGGCATGACGCCAACGCCTGGGGCCACGCGGGCATACCAGATCCTGCCGTGCTGGTAGGTGCCGTCGCTGCGATCCGGGTTGACGATGATGTCCTCGCGCGCGACTTCGCAGGATTGCGCGGGGCCGGTGAAGTTTTGGTGCCCGTCAGCGGACAGATCCTCGCGGTGCAGATTGGTGAAGCGGAGATCGTAAAGGCCGCTGCCGTCAAACACGTGAACAACCATGGCGCAAGTGCCGCGATCGGTGACTTGGCGCTGGACCAGGAAATACGCCGTCAGTTGGTCGACCGTGCCGCGGATCTGCTGCGCTGTCACCAGCAAAGGCCGTTTGGATGATGCTGGTGACGACGTCGTGGCATCGATAACCGCGCCATTGTCACCGTAATCGACGCCATAATGCCGATCCACACCGTTGCGGCGCACTTCGGAATGATACGATCGGGGCTGAACAGTGTCGCTGCCGAGCGCGCCATGCACAGCCGAATGGCTGGTCAGGTCGACAAACATCCGCGCCAGGCCGCGGGTGGCGAGGTCCGTCGAGATCTGGTAGCGATGGGGTGTCTCCTCGACGGTGGTGCGGTTGGTCAACAGGTGAATCCCGGCAAATCCGAAGACTTCAAACCGCGCCTCGACCTGTTTCAGCGTGGCCGCCGCGCTGCTGCTCGCCAGCAGAATTCCACCAATCGCCGACCACAGCGCGGCCCGAGTGAGGATCGTCAGCATCAGGATCCGACTAAGGAATGGGTGGGGTTGGAGGTTTGAGGTAATTCGATTTCGTGTCAAGAAGCAGCTCAGAATCCGCGCTGCCGGGGGCGGCTGACGACCTTTCTGTTGTTGAAGTCGCTGGCCCGATTCTCATTGAATGGACGAAATCCCGTGCGGGACGCGACTTTCGTTGTCAAGGGAATTAATGGTCGGCGGGCGAAGCTCCCGGCGTTGCTGCGGTCGCGCGGTTGGCGGATGGAGCCGTCCGCACGATCCGGCGGCCGGCCGTCTTGGTGAAGGGGGCTCAGGCGCGCCGGAAGCGGCGGCCTTGCCCCTCGGGTTCCAGCTTGGCGGCGACCGCGGCGATAATCTCCTCCAGGATGGCGTCGATGTCGTAGCGGCGGCGCCACCCCGGATAGTCGGCCTCGAAGCGGCGCACGTCGGAAATCCACCAGATGTGGTCGCCGGTGCGATTCTCTTCGCAATAGGACCAGTTGACAGGCTTGCCGGTCAGCCGTTCGCAGGCGGCAATCGCCTCCAGCATCGAGCAGTTGGCCGCGCGCCCGCCGCCGATGTTATAGACCGCGCCCGACCGCGGCGCCTGGATGAAGTGCCAGAACGCGCTGACGAGGTCATAGGAATGGATGTTGTCGCGCACCTGCTTGCCCCTGTAGCCGAGCACGGTATAGGGCTCGCCGGTGACCGCGCACCGGGCAAGAAAGGCGAGAAAGCCGTGCAGCTTCGCCCCCGAATGGCCGGGGCCCGTCAGGCAGCCGCCGCGGAACGAGGCGGTGCGCATCCCGAAATAGCGGCCGTATTCCTGCACGAGGACGTCAGCGGCAAGCTTCGAGGCGCCGAAGAGGCTGTGCAGGCATGCGTCGAGGCTCATGCTCTCGTCGATGCCGTGCGCGGCAAACGGGTGCTCGGGGCTGATTTCCCAGCGCCATTCGCGCTCGACGAGCGGCAGCCGGTTGGGGGCGTCGCCATAGACCTTGTTGGTGCTGGTAAAGACAAATGCCGCCTCTGGGCAGTGTCGGCGCGTCGCTTCCAAGAGGTTCAGCGTGCCGTTGGCATTGACCGCGAAGTCGGTCTGCGGGTCGGTCGCCGCCCAGTCGTGCGACGGCTGCGCCGCCGTGTGGATGACGGCGACAATGGCGTCGCCGTAATCGCCAAAGACGGCGTCGAGCAGCCGCCCATTGCGAATGTCGCCGTCGACGTGCCGGTAGTCTGCAACTTCGGCTTCAAGCCGGCGGCGGCTCCACGCGGTGCTCGCCTCCGGGCCGAAGAACACCCGCCGCATGTCGTTGTCGATGCCGACGACGCGGAACCCCTCGGCCGCAAAAAAGCGCACCGCTTCGGCCCCGATCAGCCCCGCCGAGCCGGTAACCAGGATGACGCTCATTGCCGACCCCGCGACGCCCGCCGACCCGATGTCGGCTTCGGCTTCCACGCGAATAACAAGAAAACCGTTCCACGGTTCATCGCGGCGCCGTCGGTTCCGAACGGCGGCGACTGCCAGTAAGGTTTGGTGCCTGCGCCGCCGCGCGAAATGCTCGATTTAACCGCGCCCGCGCGCTCCGCTCGGCCGCCTCCGCGATGCTTTAGTCCCGTTCCTCGCTGCGGCGACGAAACCCTAGACCACATGCCCGCCCAAGGGCGGGGCTGTGCCGCGCGCGGCGGCGAATGCGGTGCCTGTTGTTGTCCACCGGCGGTGCTGCTTTGCCGAATTGCGGGCCGGGCCGAGCTGCCTTGAGCGATGCGATTCCTTCGGGCATGCCGCCAAAATGAGTGCCGCGGCGGCGGCGGCAAGCTACCCTGCCGCCGGCCGCGCTACAAAGCCGCCGCTGCCATCAGAGGAGGTGCCCATGGTTCCGGTCATCACGACGCCGCGGCTGATCGCGGTCGGCGGCGGCGCGCTCGCCGAATTGCCGGCGATGCTCGGCCGGCTCGGGCTCGCGCGCCCACTGATCGTCACCGACCCCTACATTCGCGATTGCGGCATTCTCGACCGGGCGACGGCATTGCTCGACCGCGCGGCGATCGGCTGGCGGGTGTTCTCGGACACGGTTCCCGATCCGACGACGACGGTCATCGAGGCCGGCGCCGGCATCGTTGCCGCGGGCGGCTTTGACAGCCTCGTCGCGGTTGGCGGCGGCAGCTCGATCGACACCGCCAAGGGGATGAGCGTCCTCGCCGCCAACGGCGGCCGGATGCGCGACTACAAGGTCCCGAACGAAATCCCGAAATCGGGCCCGCCGGTGGTGGCCGTCCCGACGACCGCCGGCACCGGCTCGGAAGTCACGCGCTTTACGGTCGTCACCGACACCGAAACCGACGAAAAGATGCTGATCGCCGGCCTCGCCTGCTGTCCGCTGGCGGCGGTCGTCGATTACGAGCTGACCTTGACGATGCCGTTGCGGCTCACCGCCGACACCGGAATCGACAGCCTGACCCATGCGATCGAGGCGTATGTCAGCCGCCGCGCCAGCCCTTATACCGACGGGCTCGCCCGGAACGCGATGGGGCTGATCGCGCGCAACATCCGCACCGCCTGTGCCGAGCCCGGCAACCATCAGGCGCGCGAGGCGATGATGCTCGGCGCCACGACCGCCGGGATGGCGTTTTCAAACGCCAGCGTCGCGCTCGTGCACGGCATGAGCCGGCCGATCGGTGCGTTTTTTCACGTGCCGCACGGGCTGTCGAACGCGATGCTGCTGCCCGAAATCACCGCCTTTTCGGCGCCGGCGGCACTCGACCGCTATGCCGACTGCGCCCGCGCGATGGGCGTCACCGAGGACGGCGAGGGCAACCAAGGCGCGGTCGCGCGGCTCCTCGACGAGCTGCGCCGGCTGAAGCGCGAGCTCAAGGTGCCGAGCCCGCGCGAATACGGGATCGACCCCGGCCGCTACGCGGAGCTGCTCCCGGTCATGGCAAGCCAGGCATTGGCCTCGGGCTCACCCGCCAACAACCCGCGCGTGCCGACAACGGACGAGATCGTCGAGCTCTACCGCCGGGTCTACGACTAGGATGGCCGGCCCGGCATCAGCTCGGGCCGACCGCGCGTCACAAGGCGCTGCGGCGGCTGGAGCCGCCGCCGTCGATCGTGATGATCGAGCCGGTCGTGTAGGCGGATTTTTCCGAGGCGAGAAACGCCGCCATCCAGGCGATCTCCTCGGGCTTGGCGGCGCGGCCAAAGGCGTGGCCCCGCATCAATTCCGGCCAGCGCTCGGCGTCGCCGAGGCGGGCCTGGGCGCGCTGCCGCGTCAGGGTGACCAGCCGCTCGGTCAACACCGGGCCGGGGTTGATCCCGACGACGCGGAGCCCGTCGCGCGGCGAGCTGCCGCCCATCGCGCGGGTGAACGCCATCAGCGAGGCATTGCCCGACGACCCGGCGATATAGTCGAAATCGGGGTTTTCTCCGGCGGCACCCAGGATGTTCACGATGACACCCTGCCGGCGCTCGCGCATCAGCGCGTAAAAGCGCCGCGTCATGTTGACGTAGCCGAAAACCTTCAGGTCCCAGGCCTCGCGCCAGCGCGCCTCGTCGACCGTGTCGATGTTGCCGCCGGGGATGGCGCCGGCGTTGTTGACCAGGATTTCGGTGTCGGGGCACTCGGCGGCGAGCCGGTCGACATTCCGGCTGTCGCTGAGGTCGAGCGCGAACACCCGCACCGCGACGTTGTACCGGCCGGCGATCGCGGCTTTCGCCGCGTCGAGGTCCGCCGCGGTGCGCGAGACCAGCACGATGTCGCAGCCTTCCTCCGCGAGCGCCTCGGCGCAGGCCCGGCCGATCCCTTTCGACGCGCCGGTCACGAGCGCCTTCTTGCCGCGCAACCCGAGTTCCATTCGTCCTGTCCCCCGCAGTCCCGTCCGCCGCGCCTCCTCCGCACTCCGCGAGCACGCAACGCGCGAGCCGACCATCGCGGGCGGAATCTAAGTCCGCCCTCGCGCCCGGTCAAACGCAGCATTCGTAGCCCGGCATCGGCCTGGAAGTCCGAAGCCTTCCAACATAAATAGTTTCGCAAAACGAATCTGTTTGAATACCGAGGTTGCCGTGTTGCGGCGGCGCCCAATGACGATTTGGCGTGAAACCATTTCTGACAGTCGCCGATGCCGGGTTTGCGGCGGTTGATCTAGGTTCCCCGGCGCGAGAAGGTGACATGAATCGCCTGTTGGCTCTTCAGCTCGGCATCATCGCCCTTTGCGTGTGGAGCATCGTCGAGCTTTTAGTTAATTTTCCGTATCCCTCGCCGCTGGTGCGTCCGTTTCTGCCGCCAGCGTTGCGGTGGCCGACCCAGCAGGTCGAAGGCTGGGTCAACACGCAGGATTTTCCGTCGAGCTTTCTGCAATATTTCGGCCGCGACCCCGAGCGTACGATACCCCCCGGGGCGAATTTGGTGGCGCCGGCCGACGGGGTGATCGGCGCGGTCCTGCATCGCGGCGGGCTCAGCTATCTCGTCGTCAACATGTCCTTTTGGGATGTGCACGTGATCCGCGCCCCGGCCGCGGGGACCGTCACCGGGGTCGAGGAGGAAGGTGTGCGCCTCGTCCGCCGCGCCAAGGACAAGGAGCAAATGGCGGAAAATATCTACGAGCGCGGCAAGGACGCTCCGGTGCAGAAAATAATCTCGTTCAAAACAGGCTACGGAGATCTGAAGGTGCGGATGATCACCAGCTACTGGGCAAGCCGGCTGAAGGTCTGGGTCGCCCGCGGCCAGGATTTGCAAAAGGGCGAGCGCATCGGCCGCATCATGCTTGGCAGCACGACGGTGCTGGAGATGCCGGGGAACGTCGCATTCTCCGTCAAGCTGGGGCAGCATGTGACGGGCGGCGAAACGATCGTCTACAAAGGCCCGGAATAGACATGACCGGAATAGACATGACCCCGGCGATCTGGAAGGACGGGCGGTTTTCCTGGGGGGTCATCGCGGCCGTCTTGTTTGTCACGGTGTCGCTCGTCGCATTCGACCTTGCGTGGCGCGCGGTCAAGCTCGCGTTCGACACTTTGCTGATCTACTGCGTCATCGTCGATCTCGCGGCCGCGGTGGTGCTGTTCCTGGCGTTCCGCGTCTGCGCCCGGATGCGCCGGCGATCGCGCTGACCAAACCGCGCTCCCCCGCGTGAGCGGAGGATTGGGAACACGAGCCGGCCGATTGCGGGCTCTTCCGGTGAACGGCCGTTGGTCGCGGCCGGCAAGGGCGCCGGCCCGGGCCGCGCGCCGGATGATCGCTGTCGCATTTTTGACGCGGTTGCCGTAGACTGCGTATTCGCCGGTTTTGAGCGGCAAACAAAACAGCCGCCGCCCTCGGTCGCATCTTCCGAGGCAAATCGCGCGAAAACGGGTAGGCCGAGCGAACAACGGGCGGGATCAACCCGCCTCACGTCCTGGGAGGTCGCGATGCAGCATGCCGGTCGTGCGGCGGGGCTTGCCGTAGCCGCCATTTTTGCGCTGTTGGTGTCGGGCTGTGCCGTCGCAAAGGTCGATCCGCCTGGCCACCCGGTTGCCGCGGCGGCACCCTACGCGCCGCCTCCGGAGCGTGCCGAAATCCCGCCTCCGCCGCTGTCGGCCGACCTCTTGTGGCTAAACGGCCACTGGACCTGGGACGGCGCCGCCTATGCCTGGACGCCCGGTGCTTACGTCCAGCGGCCATCGCCGACCGCCAACTGGCTGCCGGGCTACTGGGAGCAGGGCTCGGGCGGCTGGTCGTGGACCGACGGCCATTGGGAATCCTGAGGACCTGTCCGCAGCCCATGGGCTCCGCGTTCGGAAGGAAGCCTCGCAACGCACACACGGCGTAGCCGCAGCCCGCCTTCCACCTCCCGGCTTGACCGGGCGGTTTCCGGTCGGGTCGGTCGGACCTCCTGTGTCATTACGAGCGCAGGGAAGCAATCTCGGGCCGCTGGGCGACGTCTGGTCGGGATTACCTTGTCGCGGAGCCTGTCCTCGGGCCGGTGAAGCCGGACCCGTGGGCTCTTCGCAACGACACCCTGGCAACTTGGTCGAAATCGCTTTAGACCTCATCGCCGGCGGTGAAGATCACCTTACGGATGACGGCGTGGACGCCGTAATTGCCGTCGACGACCTGTGTCTCGCAAAATCGACCGCGACCGACATCAGCGAAATCGCCTCGTCCGGCGATGACCGGAGGGGCAAGTTCCATGCCAGCTTGCTGGCGCCGATGCGGGGATTGGTGGAGCCGAGGGGGATCGAACCCCTGACCTTCGCATTGCGAACGCGACGCTCTCCCAGCTGAGCTACGGCCCCGTGCGCGGATGCGGGACTATGGTGTCGGGGCCATATGCTGTCAAGCCAGGCGCGGCCGAAACCAGGCGCCTTCGGCTCTTGTCCCAACCCCGCAAAGGAGCGTGTTGAGGAAATGTCAAATGCCCGCGCGACACCCGCGCCTCAATAACGGTCGCGGCGGGCTCCCTCGCGCAACGCGCACCCGGCCGGCAGTAAATCGCGCTTCGCTTGCGGACCCCGACGCCTGAGGCTACGGTCGCCCGACCCAAACGCCGGGATGAAACCCCCTGATGCCGCCGCTTGTCGCCCTGATCCACACCGTGATCAGCATTTATATTTGGCTTCTGATCGGGCAGGCGGTGCTGAGCTGGCTGATCGCCTTTGGCATCGTCAACCGGCACAACCGCGTCGTCGGCATGATCGAGGATTTTTTGTGGCGGATCACCGAGCCGGCGCTGCGCCCGATTCGCCGGATCCTGCCCAATCTCGGCGGGATCGACATCTCGCCGGTCGTCCTGATCCTGCTCTTGTACTTCTTGGACGCCGAAATCCAGTGGTATCTTGCCTGACCGCCCGAGCCCGATGCGCCGCGGCGGGCCCTCGTCAAGCAAGCCCTTGCGCGGTTGTCGGGCGCGGGGCCGCGGCGTGAGCCACGCGCTCGCCTCGCTCGTCATCGCCGGCATCGCGTTCGGCGGGTCGCACACGCTGCTGTCGAGCACCCGGCTGCGCGGCTCGTTGCGCGACCAGATCGGCGAGCAGGGGTTTTTGCTGATCTACTCGCTGACGGCGCTCGCGACATTCGCGTGGTTTGTCGTCGCCTACTCGCGCAGCCCCTTCGTCGCGGTCTGGTCGCCCCCGGCGTGGGCTGCTTACGTGCCGGTTCTGGTGATGCCGCTCGCGGCGCTGCTGCTGGTGGCCGGGTATTCGACCCCGAACCCGACCGCGGTCGGGATGGAGCGGTCGGCGCGCGCCGACGACCCGGCGCCCGGTGTCATGCGGGTGACCCGCCATCCCGTCATGTGGGCTCTCGGCCTCTGGGCGCTGAGCCACCTCGCCGCCAACGGCGATCTCGGCTCGATCTGGTTTTTTGGGGTCATCGCGGCGCTGGCGCTCGGCGGCACGGTGCTGATCGACCGCAAAAAGCGGCTGGCGCTCGGCAGCTATTGGCAGCGCCTGGCGGGCGTCAGCTCGAATGTCCCGTTCGCGGCGCTCCTCACCGGCCGCACCCGGCTGCGCTGGCGAGACATCGGGATCCTGCGGCCATTGGCGGCGTTGCTGCTGTACGCGGTTCTTTACCTCGCCCACCCGCTCTTCGCCGGCGTGCCGGTCGTGCTGCCATAGGGCGCGCCTAGCCCGCACCCGCGCCGGGGCGGACCTCGTCATCGCCTCAGAGAACGCGCCGCGCGTTAAGGGCGGCGGTCAGCGTCCCGTCGTCGAGATAGTCGAGCTCGCCGCCGATCGGCACACCCTGGGCGAGCCGCGACAGCCTGACCCCGCTGGCGGCGAGGCGATCGGCGATGTAGTGCGCGGTGGTTTGGCCTTCGACCGTAGCGTTCAGCGCCAGGATCACCTCCTGGCCGGGTTTGACACGGGCCGCCAGCCGGTCGATCGTCAGATCTTCGGGCCCGACCCCGTCGAGCGCCGACAGGGTGCCGCCGAGCACGTGATAACGGCCGCGAAACGCGCCGGTGCGCTCGAGCGCCCACAAATCGGCGAGGTCCTCGACGACGCAGATCACGGCGCCGTCGCGTTGCGGGTCGCGGCAGATCGCACACGGCTCGACCGTGTCGAGGTTGCCGCAAACCGGACACGGCCGGATCGCCTCGGCCGCCTGCGCCAATGCCGACGCGAGCGGCGTCATCAGGCTTTCACGCCGTTTGATCAGGTGCAGCGCCGCGCGCCGTGCCGAGCGCGGTCCGAGCCCCGGCAGCTTGGCGAGCAGCTGGATCAGCGTGTCGAGCTCGGACACAGCCATCGTCCGGCCGGTGCCCTCGCGATCCTAGCCGCTTGCGCGCCGCCGGCTACCGCAGCCGGAAATAGTGGACACTGAACAATCCGGCGGGGTCGGTCCAGGTGTCGACCGGGCGAAAGCCGGCGCGCGCCGCCAGCTCACGAAATTCGGGCACCGCGTACTTGTAGGAATATTCAGTGTGCACCAGCTCGCCGGCAGCGAAATCCAAGCGGCGCCCGGCGATCGTCGCCTGCTGGTCGGCGAGGCTGCGGATGTAGATTTCGACCCGGCCGGCGCGCTCGCTGTAAAACGCGAAATGCTCGAACAAATCGAGGTCGAGGTCGCCGTCGAGCTCGCGGTTGATGCGCTCGAACAGATTGAGGTTGAACGCCGCGGTCACCCCGGCGCGGTCGTTGTAGGCGGCTTCGAGGATGCGCCGGTCCTTCTTCAAGTCGACGCCGATCAGCATCTCGCCGCCGGGCCCGAGAATGTGCGCGCAGTTCGCGAGAAACCGCGCGGCCGCGTCGGGCTCGAAATTGCCGATCGTCGAGCCCGGAAAGAACCCGACGCGCTTGCCGACCGGGCCGGGCAGCGGAGGAAGCTCGAACGGGCCGGTGTAGTCGGCGCAAACCGCCGCCACCGTCAGCTCGGGGAAGTCTTCGGCGAGCGAAGCGGCGGCCTCGCGCAAATGGTCGCGCGAAATGTCGACGGGGACATAGGCGGCCGGCCGGTCGAGCGCCTGCAACAGAATGCGCGCCTTCTGGCTGGCGCCGCTGCCGAACTCGATAATCCGAGAATATGCGCCCATTTGCGCCGCGATCTCGTCGGCATTCTCTTCGAGGATCGCGATCTCGGTGCGGGTCGGATAGTATTCGGGCAGCCGGCAGATCTCCTCGAACAACGCCGAGCCGCGCGCATCGTAGAAGAATTTGCACGGGACCGCTTTGCGCGGGCGGGAAAGGCCGTTCAGCACCGCGTCGCGAAAGCTCTCCTCGCCCGGCGCCAGATCGTGAAAGGCAAAACGCGCGTCGTCCCTCATCAGCTGTCCTCCGCGAGCCGCAACCCGGCGAAGGCCCAGCGCGCCGAGGGCGGGAAGAAATTGCGATAGCTGGCCCGCACATGCCCGGCCGGGGTGACCGCGGCGCCGCCGCGCAGAACCATCTGGTTGCACATGAACTTGCCGTTGTACTCGCCGACGGCACCCGCGGCGGCGCGAAAGCGCGGATAGGGGATATAGGGGCTCGCCGTCCATTCCCAAACGTCGCCGAACATCTGGCGCGGCGCGAGGACGCTACCCGGCGGCGGGGCGGGCATGCCTTCGGCGCACGGATGAAGCCGGCCGCGGTCGGCGAAATTCCCCGCCACTGGAACGCCGTCGGCCCCGATCTCCCACTCGGCCTCGGTCGGCAGGCGCTTGCCCGCCCATTTGGCGTAGGCGTCGGCTTCGAAAAAGCTGACATGGCAGACGGGCTCGGACGGGTTGAGCCGGCGCACCCCGCCGAGGGTGAAGATTGACCACCCGCTGTCATCGCGACGCCAGTAGAGCGGCGCCTCCCAGCCCTCGGCGCGCACCGTCGCCCAGCCGTCCGACAGCCAGAACTCGGGATGCTGATAGCCGCCGGCCTCGATGAACGCGAGAAACTCGCCGCAGCTGACCGGATGCGTCGCCAGGCGGAACGGCTCGAGCCACACCTTGTGCCGCGGCGTCTCGTTGTCGAATGCGAAGCCGCCGCCATGGTGACCGATCTCGACGAGCCCGCCGACGAAATCGATCCAGCCGCTGGCGGCGGCGGGGGCCGCGACCCGCGGCTGCGGCGCCTGGTAGGCGGGTAGCAGCGGGTTGCGCGAAAAGACGTGCTTGATGTCCATCAGGATCAGCTCCTGATGCTGCTGCTCGTGGTGCAAGCCGAGCTCGACCAAGGGGGCCGCTTCCTGCCAGATCGGCTCGGCGGCGCGTTCGACCAGGCGCGCCATCGCCGCGCCGACATGGTCGCGGTAGGCGCCGACGATGTCGACCGTCGGCCGCGACAACAGGCCACGCTCGGGCCGCGGATGGCGCGGGCCCGCCGCCTCGTAATAGGAATTGAACAGATAGGCGAAGGCCGGGTCGAACGCGCAGTAGCCGGGGTCGAACCGCTGGAGCAGAAACGTCTCGAAAAACCACGTCGTATGAGCCAGGTGCCATTTTGTCGGGCTGGCGTCGGGCATCGACTGGATCGATTGGTCTTCGGGCGTCAGGTTGGCGGCGAGCGCCTCGCTGTCGCGGCGCACCGCGTCGAAACGCGCGAGTATGGCCTCTCGATCCGTACAGCCATCGGGCTGCGGCGCGGCGTTGTCGAACACGGATGTCCCCCTGAGAGAGTGTCGTTGTCCCGGTCAACGCCCGCTATGCGGGTTCGTTGCGGCCGTCGAGATAGCGGTTGCGCAAATGGCGCTCGAAGCTAGTCGTGGCAAGCGGGCGGCCGGTGGCGCTGCGGACCAGATCGGCCGTCGACATCAGCGATCCCTGGCCATGCACGTGCCGGCCGAGCCAGGCGAGGAGCGGCCGGAAGTCGCCCGCCGCGATCGACCCGGCAAGCTCGGGGACCGCCTCGCGCGCCGCCTCGAACATCTGGGCGGCGATCATGGCACCCATCGTGTAGGTCGGGAAATATCCCCACGAGCCGTCGAACCAGTGGATGTCCTGCAGGCAGCCGTCGCGGTCGTTGTCGGGGGCGATGCCGAGCAGCTCCTGCAATCCCTCGGCCCAGGCGCCGGGCAGATCGCGCACCGCGAGGCCGCCCGCGAGCATCGCCTGCTCCAGCCGGTAGCGCAGGATGACGTGGGCCGGATAGGTGACCTCGTCCGCGTCGACCCGGATCAGGCCGCGCCGGACCCTGGTCTGGCGCCGGTACAGCGCCGCGGGCTCCCAGCCCGGCCCGTCGCCGCCAAAAGCCTCGCGCAGGATTGGTGCTGCGAAGCTCATAAACGCGAGGCTGCGGCACGCCTGCATCTCGAGGAGCAGGGACTGGCTCTCGTGGATCGCCATGCCGCGCGCGGCGCCCACCGGCTGCAAACGCCACTCCTGTGGCAGGTTACGCTTGTAGAGGGCGTGCCCGGTCTCGTGCAGCACGCCCATCAGCGCCTTTGAAAAATCGCGCTCGTCGTAGCGCGTCGTGATGCGCACGTCGTCGGGCGCGCCGCTGCAAAACGGGTGCGCGCTGACGTCGAGCCGGCCGTGCGCGAAATCGAAGCCGACCGCCTCCATCAGCCGCACCGCCGCGCGCCGCTGCGCCGCGACCGGGAACGGGCCGGGCGGGTCGGCGGATTGCGGTGCCGCCGCCTGGCGCGCCAGCACCGCCTCGATCAGGTCCGGCAGAAAGCTCGCGACCTCGCCAAACAGGCGGTCGACCGTCGCCGTCGAGCCGCCCGGCTCGTAGCGGTCGAGCAGCGCCTCGAATGGCGTCACCCCGAGGAATTCGGCCTTCGCGGCGGCGACCTCGCGCTGCAGGCGAAGCATCTTTTCGAGCAACGGCCGGACGGCGGCGAAATCGTCGGCCGGGCGCGCCTTGCGCCACACCGTCTCGCACTCCGAGGAGATGCGCGCGACCGCCTCGACCAGATCGCCCGGCACCGCCGCCGCGTGCGCGCGGCGCCGCCGCATCTCGCGCAGATTGGCCTCCTGCCACGAGTCGAGCGCCTCCCGTTCACCCTCGGCCGCGGCCAACAGGTCGGCGACCTCGCCCGTCGCCAGCTGCTCGTGCGCGACGCGGCTCAACGTCGCCAGCTGCTCGGCGCGCGTCGCGGCACCACCCGACGGCATCATCGTGGCGCTGTCCCAGTGGAGCACGCTGATCGCTTCCTCAAGCGCGCCCAGCCGGCGAAATCGCGCTTCCAGCTGCTGATAGGCGGTCATCAGGGCTCCGCTTCGCGGCGATGAAACAGGACATAGATGACGATCATCGCAACTGCCAGGGAAAACCACGTGATCGCATACTGCAGGTGGTTGTTGGGCAGAGCCAGGCGGGTGACCCCGCCTTGCGGCCAGCCGCCCGGGTTCGGGGTCGCGTCGGCGTCGATGTAAAAGGGCGCCACGTGGTCGAGCTTGTCGGCCGCCGCCATCGCCCCTAGGTCGACCCAGAACCAGTAGTTCAGGTCGGGGCGGTTGTCCGGCAGAAACCAGTTCGGCCGGCCGGCAGGCGGCAGCCGCAGCAAGCCCACGACACGCACCGGACCCGTCGGCTCGCCGGCCGACCGTTTCGAGCGGTCGCGCAGCTCGGCCGGGACAAAGCCCCGATTGACAAAGACGACACGCCCGCCGGGCTCGCGTAGCGGCGTCAGGATCTGGTAGCCGTTGCGTCCGGTCTCGGAGGTGGCGCCGAGAAAGATTTCCTTGTCGTTCAGAAAGACGCCTTCGTCGGTGACGTGGCGGAACTCCATGCCGCGCGCCGCACTGAAGTTTTCAGGCGCCGGGACCGGGGGCGCCGCCGTCGCCGCCGCGCGCGCCGCGATCAGCCCCTCCTTCCAGAACAATCGCTGAACCTGCCAAGCGCCGAGCCCGAGGCACAGCAGCACGATCGGGATTGTGACGACGGTGGGCCAAAGCCGCGGGCGAAACCCGGTCATGGCCGGCCTGTGCTCAGCGCGGGGGCGGCGGCGCACCCAGCAAATGGTGGCGGTATTGCAGCGCGATCAGCCCCGCCTTGAACGGCCGCAGCATGGCGATGGCACCGCCAAGGATCAGCGGGGTCCACAGCAACAGGTGAACCCAGATCGGCGGCGAGAACTCGATTTCGACGACCGCGGCGAGGCCGACGACGACCAGCCCGAGAAACAGGATCACGAACACCGCCGGGCCGTCGCCGGCGTCCTGCGCCGACAGGTCGAGCCCGCACGCCTCGCAAGCAGGCCGGACGTTCAGGAGCCCGCTGAACAGGCGGCCCTCTCCGCAGCGCGGACAGCGGCAGAAAAGTGCCACGCGCATCCAGGGGACCGCGGCCCAGCTCACGGGGGCGGGGCTGCCGGCGACACCGTCGCGCTCCGCCATCGACCGCGCCGGCGCGGCTCAGCCTCCGGCGCCCTCATAGGTGGCGCTGCCGCCGCCCCACCAATAGATGCAGACAAACAGGAACAGCCACACGACATCGACGAAATGCCAGTACCAGGCCGCCGCTTCAAAGCCGAAATGGTGGTCGGGGCGGAAATGCCCGAGCCACGCCCGGGCGAGGCAGACGATCAGAAAGGTCGTGCCGATGATGACGTGAAAGCCGTGAAAACCGGTCGCCATGAAAAAGGTCGACGGGAAGATGCCGCCGGTGAAGTGAAAGGCGGCATGGCTGTACTCATAGGCCTGCACCGAGGTGAAGCACAGGCCGAGAAACACCGTCAGCGCCAGGCCGCGCAGCATGCCGTGGCGGTCGCCCTCGAGCAGCGAGTGATGCGCCCAGGTCACCGTCGTGCCCGACAACAGCAGGATGAGCGTGTTCAGAAACGGAAACTCGAACGGGTCGAACGGGCGGATGCCCTTGGGCGGCCACACCCCGCCGACCGGGAACAGGCTCGACGAAAAGAACGCCCAGAAGAACGCGACGAAAAACATCACCTCGGAGGCGATGAACAGCGCCATGCCATAGCGCATGCCGAGCTGCACGATCGGGGTGTGGTAGCCCTGAAAGGTCGCCTCGCGGATCACGTCGCGCCACCACACCGCCATGATCGCGAGCACGCACAAAACGCCGACGATCATCAGCGTCCAGCCATGGCCGTGCATGTAGAGAACGGCACCGCCGAACAGGACGCCGGCGGCGATCGCGCCGAGGATCGGCCACGGGCTAGGGTCGACAAGGTGATAGGGATGCTTTGGGGCGGTGTGCGCCGCGTGCGCGGCGTGGGTCTCGCTCATGGGCAGGCGCCTCGATCGGTCAATTTACGGAGTGTGCCGCCGGCAGCCGTGCCGGTGCCGCTTCGGCACTGGGCGGCGATGCGTTCGCCGCGCGAAACATCGTGTAGGAGAGGGTGATCGCGCGGACTTCGCGCGTGTCGGGGTCTTTCAGCATGTCCGGGTCGACAAAAAACACGACCCCCATGTCGACCTTTTGGCCGGGGAGCAGGGTCTGGTTGCTAAAGCAAAAGCACTGCAGCTTGTCGAAATAGATGCCGGTTTTGTGCGGCGTCACGTTGTAGACGGCGCGTGCGGTCACCGGAGCCGCGCCGCGGTTGACCGCGCGAAAAAACACCTGCGTCTCGGCGCCGGGATGGACGGTCACAGCCGGGGTCAGCGGCCGGAACTCCCAGTTAAGGCCCGGTGCGGTCTGGCCGTCGAAGCTGACGGTCACCAGCGCATGCGAAACCGTCTCCGGCGCCGCCTCGGCGCGCTGCGTCGTGCCGCCTAGCCCGGTGGCGCCGCAAAAAATCCGGTAGAGCGGCACCGAGGCAAAGCTCAGCCCGGTCATGGCGGCGACGACCGCGACCAGGATCAGCAGCGTGGCGCCGCGCCGCCCTTTCGGATGCGCGGGGCGACGGCTCTCAGCCACTTCCTAGCCCCCGATCCGCACGATCGCGATCGCGTAGAACAGCGCCACCAGCGCCACCAGCACGACGACGAGCGCACGATTGCGCGCCCGGATCGCGCGGTCGCGCCGCCGTTGCGCCTCGTCCGCCATCGCGCTCACGGGAAGGCTCCCCGCGGCAGGGCCGCAGCGGTGTGGTCGACCAACAGCAGGCTGAAGATCAGCAGCAGGTAGAGCAGCGAAAACCCGAACATCAACCGCGCCGCGCGCTCGCCCTCGTCGAGGCAGACGCGCACCGCCGATGCCGTAAAGAGCGCGCTCAGCACCACCGCGCCGAGGGCGTACGTCGCACCCGCCACCCCCAATGCCCAGGGCGCCAGGCTCACCGGCCACAGCACGAGGGTGTAGAGCAGCATCTGCCGCTTGGTCTCGCGCGGGCCCGCGACCCCCGGCAGCATCGGCACCCCGGCCTTGGCGTAGTCGCCGGTGCGGTAGAGTGCGAGCGCCCAAAAGTGCGGCGGCGTCCAGAAAAAGACGATGGCGAACAGCGCGACCGCACCCCAGCCGACGCCGCCGGTCGCCGCCGCCCACCCGATGAGCGGCGGGAAGGCGCCCGCCGCGCCGCCGATCACGATGTTCTGCGGGGTCCGCCGCTTGAGCCAGATCGTGTAGACAAAAACGTAAAAGGCGATCGTCAGCGCCAGCAGCGCCGCGGCGAGCGTGTTGACCGCCAACGCCATGACCACGACGGAGCCGACCGCGAGCACCGCCCCAAAGCCGAGCGCCTCGCCCGGCATCATCCGGCCCGCCGGCAGCGCGCGGCCGGCGGTGCGCCGCATGACCGCGTCGATGTCGCGGTCGTACCACATGTTGATGGCACCGGCCGCGCCCGCCCCGACCGCGATGCACAGCACCGCGACCAGCGCCAGCACCGGATGCAGGTGCCCGGGCGCCACGGCGATCCCGACAACGCCGGTGAACACCACGAGCGACATGACCCTGGGCTTCAGGAGCTCGACGTAGTCGCCGACCCCCGCGACCGACCCCCCGGTCACCGGGAAAAGCGCGGCCGGCGGAATTTCGGACAAGTCGGACACGAAGGCGCGACCTCCAGGACTTGTCACCGGCTCAGGCGACAACCGGCAGCTCGTCGTAGCTGTGGAACGGCGGCGGCGACGGCAATCTCCACTCTAGCGTCGTCGCCCCCTCGCCCCAATAGTTGGCGCCGACCCGTTTGCCCGCGATCAGCGTCTGCAGCACGATAAAGACGAACAACAACGTCGAGGCGTACGAGATGTACGCACCGATCGACGCGACAAAGTTCCAGCCGGCAAACGCGTCGGGGTAGTCGGCGATGCGTCGCGGCATGCCGGCGAGCCCGAGGAAATGCATCGGGAAGAAGGTCAGGTTGACGCCGATGAAGGTGGTCCAGAAATGGATCTTTCCCAATGTCTCGTTGTATTGCCGGCCCGACATCTTGCCGATCCAGTAGTAAAACCCGGCAAAGATCGAGAACACCGCGCCCAAGGACAGCACGTAGTGGAAGTGCGCGACCACGTAATAGGTGTTATGCAATGCGAAATCGACGCCGGCGTTGGCCAATACGACGCCGGTCACCCCGCCGATCGTAAACAGAAAGATAAAGCCCATCGCGAACAGCATCGGTGTCTTGAACTCGATCGAGCCGCCCCAGGTCGTGGCAATCCACGAGAAGATCTTGACCCCGGTCGGCACCGCGATGACCATTGTCGCCGCGGTGAAGTAGGCGCGCGTGTCGACCGAGATCCCGGTCGTGAACATATGGTGGGCCCAAACCACAAACCCGACCACGCCGATCGCGACCATCGCGTAGACCATGCCGAGATAGCCAAAGATCGGCTTTTTCGAAAAGGTCGAGATGACCTGCGAGATCATGCCAAAACCGGGCAGGATCAGGATGTAAACCTCGGGATGGCCAAAGAACCAGAACAGGTTCAGGAACAACAGCGGGTCGCCGCCGCCCGCCGGGTTGAAGAAACTCGTCCCGAAGTTGCGGTCGGTCAGCAGCATCGTGATCGCCCCGGCCAGCACCGGCAATGACAGCAGCAGCAGGAACGCGGTCACCAGGATCGACCAGACGAACAGCGGCATCTTGTGCAGGGTCATGCCCGGCGCGCGCATGTTGAAAATCGTCGTGATGAAGTTGATCGCACCCATGATCGACGACGCGCCCGCCAGGTGCAGCGAGAAGATCAGCATGTCGACCGCCGGGCCGGGGCTGCCGATCGGGCCCGACAACGGCGGGTAGATCGTCCAGCCGACCCCGGGGCCCTCGCCGACCATGGTCGAGCCGAGCAGCAGCGCGAACGACGGCACCAACAGCCAAAAGCTGATGTTGTTCATGCGCGGAAAGGCCATGTCCGGCGAGCCGATCATCAGCGGCACGAACCAGTTGCCGAACCCGCCGATCATCGCCGGCATGACCGTGAAAAAGATCATGATCAGGCCGTGCGCGGTGATCAGCACGTTGTAGATCTGGTGGTCGGTGATGAAGTGGTTGTCGGGGTGCATCAGCTGGATGCGCATCGCGATCGAGAAGGCTCCGCCGATCACCCCGGCGCAGACCGCGAAAATCAGGTAAAGGGTGCCGATGTCCTTGTGGTTGGTCGAGAACAGCCAGCGCACGAAAAACCCCGGCCGGTGGTCGTCATGACCGTGCGCGCCGTAGCCGTGCGCCTCGACGGCCTGCGCGTCCCGCTCGTACGTCATCAGCGACCCTCTTGCTCCTAGTGGCCTAGTGGCCGGCCGGCGCCGGCAAGGCGGCGACGCGCACCGCGGCGCCGCCGGTCTGATCCTGCGCAAACTTCTTTTGGGCATCGACGAGCCAGCGCTGAAACGCTTCCTTCGACACCGCGACGATCTTGATCGGCATAAAGGCGTGGTTGATGCCGCAGATCTGGTTGCACTCGCCGTAATAGGTCCCTTCGCGGTCGACGTTGAACCAGCTTTCGTTGAGACGGCCGATGACCGCGTATTCCTGCACTCCGAACGACGGGATGAACCAGCTGTGGATCACGTCGGTGCTGGTCACCAGCACGCGGATGTTGGTGTGGATCGGCACCACCAGCGGGTTGTCGACCTCGAGCAGCCGCAATTGCCCGGGCTTCAGATCCGCCTGCTGGATGATGTTGCTGTCAAAGGCGAGGTCCTTCTGGTCGGGATAGTCGTACGACCAGTACCATTGGTGCCCGGTCACCTTGATCGTCATGTCCGGGTTCGGCACCCGGTCCATGTAGTACATCAGCTTGAAGGACGGGATCGCGATGAGGACCAGGACCAGCACCGGGACGATCGTCCACAGGATCTCGATGACGGGGTTGTGCGAGGTGCGCGACGGCACCGGGTTGCGGCGGTGGTTGAAGCGAATGATGACGTAGAGCAACAACCCCATCACAAACCCGGCGATCAGAAAGATGATCACCAGGAGCTCGTTGTGGAACGCGTTCAGCCGGTCCTTGACCGGGGTCGCCGGCGGCTGCATCCCCATTTCCCACGGGCGCGGCTGGGCCGCCCAGGAGACCGCCGCGAGGGCCCCGGTGACGGCGACGACCAGCGCCACCAGCATCAGCGCCCGCCCCACCCGCCGTCTTGTCAAGAAGCCCGTCAACCGCACCATGCCCCGGCCGTCCTCGATCCGCCCCACCCCGACCGACCGGCCTTCCCGCCAACCACCGGCGGCGGCTGTTCCGCAACGGACGGTCAAAAGGGGCGCCTTCGGCCCGCTTTCCGCTCGGCCCGCCGGCGCCGCGTCGCGCTTCGGCTCCGGCCGCACGCGGCGAAGTGACGGCGAGCCTACACCATCGCCGCCGCGCGCCACAACCGGGCTAACCCATTGCGTCAAGCCGCCGCAGCGGGTTTGGCCGGGTCCCACGGCGGTGCTGCGGTGCAATCGCGGCTTCCGCTCGCGCGCGCCGACGACCATATTGAGGGGCGGCATTACAGGAGCAGCGAATGACCGACCTCGCCGTTACCGACGAACTCTTCTTCAATCGCACCGGCATGGACAACGGCCGGGTCGAGGCGATCGTCGCCGAGGCGCTCGCCGGCATGGACGACGGCGAGCTGTTTCTCGAATACAGCCAATCCGAAAGCCTGGCGCTCGACGACGGCCGGATCAAAAGTGCGAGCTTCGACACGACGCAGGGCTTCGGGCTGCGCGCGGTCGCCGGCGAGGCGGCGGGCTATGCCCACGCCTCCGACCTCTCCGAGGCGGCGATCCGGCGCGCCGCTGCGACGGTGCGCGCGGTCGCGCACGGCTATGCCGGGACGATGGCGGGGCCGCCCGCCGGCACCAACCGCAGCCTTTACACCGACGCCAACCCGCTGGGTCTCGTCGACCTCGGCGCCAAGACCCGGCTCCTTGCCGAAATCGACGCCTACGCGCGCAGCCGCGACCCACGGGTCCGCCAGGTTATGGCGTCGCTCTCCGGGATGTGGCAGGCGGTGCAGATCATCCGCGCCGACGGGCGTCGGACGGCCGACATCCGCCCATTGGTGCGGATCGGCGTCTCGGTCGTGGTCGCCGACGGCGACCGCATGGAGACCGGGTCGTCGGGCGCCGGTGGGCGCATGGCCTACGAGCGCTATCTCGACCCCGCCCACTGGAAGGAGCAGGTCGACGAGGCATTGCGCCAGGCCTTGGTCAACCTCGGCGCGGTGCCGGCGCCGGCCGGCGAGATGACCGTCGTGCTCGGCCCCGGCTGGCCCGGCGTCATGCTGCACGAGGCGGTCGGGCACGGCCTCGAGGGCGACTTCAACCGCAAGAAGACCTCGGCCTTTTCCGGCATGGTCGGCGAGCGCGTCGCGAGCAAGGGGGTGACCGTCGTCGACGACGGGACCTTGCCCGACCGGCGCGGCTCGTTGACTGTCGACGACGAGGGGACGCCGACGAACTGCACCACCCTGATCGAGGACGGGGTGCTGAAAGGCTACATGCAGGACCGCATGAACGCCCGGCTGATGGGTGCGGCACCGACCGGCAACGGCCGCCGCCAAAGCTTTGGCCACGCGCCGATGCCGCGGATGACCAACACCTACATGCTGGCCGGCGACCGCGACCCGCAGGAGATCATCGGCTCGGTCGGCCGCGGCCTCTACGCGGTCAATTTCGGCGGCGGCCAGGTCGACATCACCTCCGGCAAGTTCGTCTTTTCGGCCTCGGAAGCGTATTTGATCGAGAACGGCAAGATCGGGCCGGCGGTCAAGGGCGCGACCCTGATCGGCAACGGCCCCGAGGCGCTGACCAAGGTGACGATGATCGGCAACGACCTCGCCCTCGACCATGGCATCGGCACCTGCGGCAAGGACGGCCAGGGGGTGCCGGTCGGCGTCGGCCAGCCGACCTTGCGGATGGACGGGCTGACCGTCGGCGGCACCAGCGCCTGACATCGGCCGCCCGGCGGCGGCATCG
>Ga0210390_10001263_pt1 | contig 24617 bp, 17 predicted proteins | sample IncBWH11OmetaG_FD_161050 | JGI IMG/M metagenome (GOLD analysis project Ga0210390, IMG submission 161050) | Forest soil microbial communities from Barre Woods Harvard Forest LTER site, Petersham, Massachusetts, United States - Inc-BW-H-11-O ... | reverse complement strand
GGTTTGCCGATCAGGTCTTCGCCGTATCAGCCAGTATCCGGGATTATCTCGTGAAATACGAAAAGATCCCGAGCGAGCGGATTCGCGTGGTCCTGAACGGGATACCAGAAGGACCAGTGATCGCGCGTCGTGATTGCCCGACGAAGCTTATCGGCGGTGCAGGGCGTCTGGTTCCGCAAAAGAACTTTGAGAGGTTTCTGCGGATCGCTCAGATTCTGCAAAACATCGATTCGTCCTATCAATTCGTCATTGCAGGAAGCGGACCGCTCGAGCAATTGCTCCGAAACAAAGCCTTAGATTTGGGCGTTAGAGTGCAATGGTTAGGTGCGCAGCCGTCACTCGATGAGTTTTTCCGTTCGATTGATCTGTTCTTGTTAACATCCGATTTCGAAGGATTGCCAATGACGGTGCTTGAGGCCCTGCGCTGCGGGGTGCCGACGGCTGCGATGGCGGTTGATGGCATTCGAGAAGAATTCAGGGATGAGATTGCGCTGTTGAACCCGACCTCCAGTGAGCTCGAAATCGGGCGACAGATTCACGCTTTGCTGCAGGATCCGAAGGAGCTATCGGCACAGATTCAGCGTGGGATTGAACTTGTCTCCCGCCGTTTTTCAGCTCGAATGTTGATCGGCGAAATCGAGCACGATTATCTGGAGCTGCTAGCTCGCAAAGGAAAAATCGCACGGAGGTAGCGGAGTAGCGGAGTAGCGGAGGGGGAACGAAGGTTCGGGGGTGAAACTGCTAGCGGGGACGAGCTGGGCTGCGGGCGAGAAACAGGCGCAGGGGGAAAAGCATCGCACAGAGGTCACGGAGGTCACAGAGGGGGAATTGGAGTTGGGGCGAAACTGCTAGTCGGGGACGTGGCGGCCTGCGCGCGAGAAACACGCGCAAAGGAAAAGCATCGCACGGAGGTCGCGGAGGCCGCGAAGGGGGAATGGAGGGTGGGGGGTGAAGCTGTTAGCGGGGACGCGGCGCAGGTAGGGCGAAGCTCCGTCTGAGCCGGGGCTTGCCGCTTTGCCCCGCCCTGTAATGTCAACCCCCACAATTTCCGTCTAGACTTCTAGACTTAATTCACGCCCCCAACTAAAAACGCCGCTTTTTTTTGCGTCGCTCATTTTCTGCCTTGCGATGCCAGCCGCGCAGACGCTCGATCGGCTCGGATTGCGAACGGCGATTTATGGGGGATGACGTCGCAGGCGAGGGCATGGCGGGAAGCCCGGTTCGGACGGAGCCTCACCCTACCCGGAGCTTCGCCCTCCTACCTGCGCCGGGCTCAACCCCTTGCGTCATCCCTATAAGTTAGTGCTTATGTCGGGTATGGCGGGGTGCAGAATCTTCGCCTGGTTTTTTCTCGCGCGCAGGCCTTCGGTATCCACGCTAGCAGTTTGGCCCCAATCCCAATTCTTCTCTGTGACCTCTGTGCGATGCTCTCCCTTGCGCCTGTTTCTCGCCCGCAGGCCGCCGCGTCCCCGCTAGCAGGTTGGCCATCAACCTCCAATTCCCCTCTGTGACCTCCGTGACCTCTGTGCGATGCTCTTTCCCTTTGCGCCTGTTTCTCGCCCGCAGGCCGCCACGTCCCAGACTAGCAGTTTGGCCCCAACCCCAATTCCCCCTCTGTGACCTCCCTGACCTCTGTGCGATGCTCTTTCCCCTGCGCCTGTTTCTCGCCCGCAGGCCGCCGCGTCCCGTATCCCCGCTATTGTCTATCCACGCGAACCAAGTCTTGCCGGAGCTTCAGGATGCTGTTCTCTGCTAGAATTCCACCGAAGTGAGTCAGGGGATAAATCAATGAATTGCGACCGATGATGGAACCTGGGCTGATGACGGTGTTGCAACCGATCTCGGCCCGATCGCCGACGATCGCACCGAATTTGCGGAGCCCAGTCGGAATGGACTGAGACTCGGTCCGGATGCTGATCTCTTTGCGGTCCAAGCGCACATTGGAGAGGATCACTCCGGCAGCCAGATGGACATGATGACCTAACACGGAATCGCCGACGTAATTGAAGTGAGGAATCTCGGCATCGTTAAAGATGATGCAGTTTTTGAATTCGCATGAGTTACCGAGCACCACACCGTCTCCAACAATGACGTTTTCACGGATATAACAACCACTGCGTATCTCGCAGTTGCTTCCGATCCAGGCCGGCCCTTTGATGGTGGCGCCGTTTTCTACCAATGTTCCACTGCCGATGTAGACATTCTCACTGATAAAAGGCCTGCCCATCACCCGTCCGTAAACGGCCGGTTTTAGACGGAACTGGAGATAGCTGCCGATTTGCCTCAGGACATCCCATACTTGTACGCTGTTGTCGAAAATAGTCCGATGCTCTGTTTGATCGAGATTGAGAAAATTCGATGGCGCAAACATAAGGCTCATGACTGCCCAGATTTCCTGGTGAGTTTCTGACCGTCTTTGGTATCTTTGACAAGCCAGCCGAACGTTTCAATTTCGGAGCGCAAGGCATCGCTTTGCGACCAGTTCTTGCCGGCTCGGACTTCAGCCCTTTTCTCAAGGAGTGCAGTAACCTGTTGAGGAATGGATTCCGACTCTTCCTGAAGTTGCAAGACCTGGTTGATGCGAAGCCACCACTGGAGAAGTGCCGCCGCTTGTCCCGCTGTCAGTTCCTTGCGATCGATCGAGCTGTTCGTTTCACGGATCTGGTTGAATACTTCGGCAAGCGCGGCGGAGATGTTCAGGTCGTCATCCAAAGCTTCGAAAAATTTCTCGGATTTTGCCGGCGCGAATTGGCTATCTGCAGCGGAGTTGCCGGCGATATCCTGGAGGCGTCGGATCCATTCGTCGATTCGAAGCAAAGACTGCCTTGCTTCGCGAAGTCCATCGAATGTGAAGTTCAGCGGTAAACGATAGTTAACCCGGAGAAGGGCGTAGCGCAGTTCGCGGCCGGAAAAGCCTTTGTCGAGTAGATCGCGCAAGGTAAAAAAATTGCCGAGCGATTTCGACATCTTTTGTCCTTCGACCAAGAGATGAGCGTTGTGGAGCCAGTACCGGACGAACTTTTTGCGGTTCACGCACTCCGACTGCGCGATCTCGGCTTCGTGATGAGGAAAGATATTATCGACACCGCCACAATGAATATCAATTTCGGGTCCGAGGATTCGGGTTGCCATCGCGCTGCATTCAATATGCCAGCCTGGCCTCCCTTTGCCCCAGGGGGTCTCCCAACCTACCGAACCATCCTTTTCGTCCCAAGCCTTCCATAAAGCAAAGTCGCCGATACTCTCTTTCTCGTACTCGTCACTCTGAATCCGGCCGCTTGGTCGCAGCTCCGCCAAGTTGAGATGCGCCAGTTTACCGTAGTCGGGGAATTTGCTGATCCGAAAATAAATGGAGTGGTCTTCAGCTTGGTAAGCAATTTCCTGCTGTAGAAGCTGATCAATCATCTCGATCATCTTCGCGAGATTCTCCGGTTCTGTCGCCGCTGGGAAATAAGTCGCGCGCTTGATTCGCAGCGACTCAATGTCTTCAAAAAAGCTCTTTTTAAACTTTGCGGTAAATTCGGGTAACGAGATGCCGGCTTCCCGGCTGCCGCGGATAGTCTTATCATCGACGTCGGTGAGGTTCATCACGCGCTCGACCTCAAATCCTCTTGCTTCCAGGTGCCGTTGCAAGAGGTCTTCAAAAACGTAGGCCCGGAAATTTCCAATGTGTGCAAAGGAGTAAACCGTGGGACCGCATGTATAAATCTTCACCTGAGGGGGTGCGATCGGTGTGAATATTTCTAACTGCCGGCTGTAAGTGTCGTAGAACTTAATTGGCATCGCAAAAATTGTCGTCTGGGGTTTCTCGTACCCGAACTCGAAAAGTGGAATGCTCTAGACCAACACTCCTCCCGATTGCTCCGGGAACCGCGATTCGATCTGATGAACGCACGCCACTGCCATCGCCGCGATGCCTTCGCCTCTGCCGATAAAACCGAGACCTTCGTTGGTGGTGGCCTTAACACCGATGCGCTGCGGAGGGATCTGCAATGTTTCTGACAATCTCGTTTTCATGGCTTGAAGGTGGGTGCTGATCTTCGGCGCCTCGGCGATGAGTGAACAGTCAATGTTGACGATGGCTAGTTGCCTGGCTGTCAGGATCGCTTGGACTCGACGGAGAATTTCCTGACTGTCGATCCCCGCGATCGAAGGATCGGTGTTCGGAAAATGGTGGCCGATATCCTTCTCTCCAGCCGCTCCGAGGAGAGCATCTGCGATCGCGTGGGTTAAAACATCCGCATCGGAATGGCCTTCCAACCCGCGGTGGTGCGGAATCTCAACGCCTCCCAGGATTAACTTCCGCCCTTCAATCAGGCGATGCACATCATAACCAATTCCAACAAGGCTCATGGATAAATTTTGGTGAGTTGATCTCGGTCGATTTTACCGTTCCAGGCAATCACGGAGAGTTTCCCGTTTTGAACTGCGCTTGGAGCGATCACTAACCGTCCACCGGCACAATTGACCAAAAGCACCCCCGCCGCAATATCCCACCAATTCACGCTTCGTTCGATGTAAGCATCGAATCGGCCGGTTGCGACGTAAGCGAGATCGAGCGCAGCGCTCCCCATCATGCGACACTTTCTGGCGCGGACCAGCAGATCATGGAAAATGGAAAGGCCGACTTCGAGTTCTGCCCTCGTCTTCGACATGCCGACAGAAACGACAGATTGGGAAATGTTCGTAGACTGGCTGACCTCGACCGGCCGGTCATTCAGATAAGCCTTTCCACCAAGCTCGGCGTGCCAGAGCTCATCTCGCATCGGGTCATAAATGACGCCGACGATGATTTCGCCCTTCTCTCGCAATGCGATGGAAATGCAGAAGTGAGGGATCCCGTAGAAGTAATTGACCGTCCCATCAATTGGATCAAGCACCCACTCAAAGGCGGTGGTGTCATTCTCGGTGCAACCTTCTTCGCCGAGGATCGCGTGGTCGGGGAACTTCTCGAGAAGCATTTCCGTAATCAGCGCTTGCGAGCGTTCGTCAAGCTCCAGCTTGATATCGTGCGCTTCTTCGACATTCACTTTGAGCGGCTGACCGAAGTTTTCGCGGACCAGTGCACCGGCTGCGCGAGCCGCCTTGATCGCGACGTCGAGATATTGATTCATAACTGAGTCACTATCGGCGGCCCGTTGTCGATGTCGAGTCGGAAGGGGGCTCGAATGCGAGTGCCGCTTAGTGAAATTACCTAAAAATTAAACATTGTAACAGATTCTCATTGACGATGTAGCGATTGTTCGTTAGTCAAGCGAATTGGAATGATATTAATTTCTTATCCTCCGCAACTGCGGAATGAAAGGGGGGATAACTGATGCCAGCTGCAAAGAAAGCCGCTGCCAAGCCAGCAGCCAAGAAACCGGCTCCCGCTAAGAAAGCGCCTGCCAAGAAAGCTCCGGCTAAGAAGGTCGCTAAAAAGGCTGCTTCGCCGGTGAAGAAAAGCGCCAAGAAGTAGAACGCACAACATTCAGTTCAGTTGTTTGCTGGAATAGGAGGAGATTGCTCTCTCCTCCTATTTTTTTGCGCAAAGGCGCCTCCCCTTCGTCCTCGTGCTCATTATCGCCTCCTTCACAATCCCCAATCAAAGATCGAGAACGAGAACGAGCACGATTGAGGTGGCGAAAGAAGAATCTTCCCAACGTGGCCCATTCTGCAACTCCTGAACTCCTGTAACTCCTGACTCCTGCTTTCAGCGCTTCTTGTATTCAAGCGCTTTGGCGACGATCTCGTCGACTGGCCAGAGACGCCCGATTCCTTCGTAGCCGCAAGCTAACATGCCTTTTTCCGGACCGATAAAATCGGCGCCTCGTTCTTTGAGGATTTCGACGTTTGCCACTGTCGCGGGGTGCAACCACATCTTGCCATTCATCGCAGGGGCCAACAGCAACGGTGCTTCGGAGGCGAGTACGATGGAGGTCAAAGCGTCGTCGGCGAAACCGTGGGCGAGCTTAGCGATGATGTTCGCAGTGGCCGGCGCAATGAGAATAAGGTCGGCTTTATCGGCAAGCTCGATATGACCGGGATGCCAGCTCATTTTTTCGTCAAAGATGTTGGTGGTCACAGGATGACGAGACAAGGTCTGCAAGGTGAACGGAGTGATAAACTGAGTCGCCCCAGCGGTCATCACGACATGCACGGAGCGATCCTGCTTCGTCAGTTTGCTGGCAAGATCAGCGGCTTTGTAGGCCGCGATAGAAGCTGTCACTCCGAGAATAATGTTCATGGGTGAGGTTTAGCGTTTCGATCCTCACTCCACATTCTGGATCTGTTCTCGAATTTTTTCCAATTCGGCTTTGCACTCGACAACCAGCTGGGAGATTTCGGCATCGTTTGCTTTAGCGCTGAGGGTATTCAACTCGCGGCCGAGCTCCTGGCTGATAAATTCAAGCGTTCGTCCAATAGCCTGCTGTTTGTGGGTGGTTTCGGTGAATTGTTCCAGGTGCGATTCGAGGCGGCTCAGCTCCTCTGAAAAATCGGAACGCTCGGCGAAAAACGTTACGTCTTTAGTGAGGCGATCTTCGTCTAGGGTGATCTCCAGTCCGATCTTTTGGATGCGCTCGAAAAGGAGGGCGCGATAGCGCTTCGTGACTCTGGGCTGGAGTTTGCGAATTTTTGAGAGAGCACGGCCGATGGATTTGATCCGGCGAAGCAACTCCTGGTGAAGGTTGGAACCTTCCTTAGCGCGCATCAATAAGAGCTGCTCAAGCGCAAGATCCAACGCGGCATCCACCGCGGATCGAGTGGAGGAATCGAGATTGCCCTGCTCAGCAGTGGAGATAACTCCTGGCGACCGCAGAAGCATTTCGATAGTAATTTCACCGGGTAGGGCGAGTGCCTTCTGAAGTTCCTTAAACTGGGCGAGGTAGAGGCCCGCCAAATTGGCGTCGACGACCGGTCGATGATGAGCGGAAGGACCGGAGGCGGAAATGGTGACGATGATCCGGCCACGATGTAAGCTGCGGTCAATTTTCGCGCGAAGATCACTCTCCAGTGAGGTGAGCGCGGTCGGAAGGTTAATCAATATTTCGGTTTGGCGTTTATTGACTGACTGAATCTCGGCGGTGACCTTAGTCCCTTTGCTCATGGACTGCCCACGCCCATAACCTGTCATGCTGTGCATAGAAGTCAGTCTTGAGTGTGGAGTGTGCCAGGCACCGAGATCCATTCTGCCAAATCTCTTAGCCCGGAGGTCAGGACTTGCGATGGTACTCCTGCAGAGACTTTACGGTTAGTCCCTTGGTCTTGATGGAACGCATGGCCCAGATACTTGCTTCCACACCGCTCATGGTAGTGAGGATCGGAATACGGCGCTCGACAGCGGTGCTGCGAATTTTGACTTCATCTTTCCTTGGCGTTTTCCCGCTCGGTGTATTGATGATGAGATCAATCTTGTCGTTCTTGATCATGTCGATGACGTGCGGTCGTCCTTCGTTCAATTTAAAAAGGCGATGCACAGTCAAACCGTCCGTGGTAAGCGCTGCAGCGGTTCCGCTGGTGGCATAGATGGTGAATCCAAGGTCAACGAGTTCTTTCCCAAGTTTCACGATATTGTGTTTATCTGCGTCTTTGACGCTGAGAAAAACGTTGCCTCCCGTGGGTAACGGCGGTTGGGCGGCCATCTGAGATTTGGCGTAAGCCAGACCAAGGTCCTCGGAGATCCCCATGACCTCTCCGGTCGCCTTCATTTCGGGACCGAGCGTGATATCAATCCCTGGGAATCGAATGAAAGGAAAGACCGCTTCCTTAACGGAATAATGTTCTGGTATAACCTCGCGAGTGAAGCCAAGTTCCGACAACGTTTTGCCGGCCATAACCTTCGCCGCCAGTTTGGCGAGCGGGACGCCGATCGCCTTGCTAACGAACGGCACGGTACGCGATGCCCGGGGATTCACTTCAAGTACGTAGACTTCATCGTCCTTGACCGCGAACTGGACATTCATCAATCCTCGGACTTCGAGCTCGCGCGCCATGGCTTTGGTGGCAAAGGCAATTGCGCTTAATACTTTGGCAGAAAGAGAAAACGAGGGGATGACGCAAGCGCTATCGCCGCTGTGAATACCGGCCTCTTCAATATGCTGCATGATCGCGCCGATCACCGAAACTTCTCCGTCAGAGATACAGTCAACGTCCACTTCGATGGCGTCTTCCAAAAAGCGATCCACCAGGACGGGCCGTTCCGGACTGGCCTCGACAGCAGTCCGAATGTACCGCCTCAAATCGTCTTCCTGGTAGACGATTTCCATCGCGCGCCCCCCTAGAACAAAGGACGGCCGAACCAGGACCGGGTAGCCGATCGCGTTGGCGACGTTGACCGCTTCCTGTTCGTTAGTGGCAGTGCCGTTCGGCGGTTGATTCAGTCCCAGCCGGTTTAACAGAGCGGAGAAATGCTTTCGGTCTTCAGCCATCTCAATGCTTTTTGGCTGAGTGCCGATGATATGAACGTTATTGGCCTGCAGGGCGTTGGCGAGATTGAGAGGTGTCTGCCCGCCAAACTGCACGATGGCTGCCCAACATTTTTCATGTTGATAAATATTAAGGACATCTTCGAGTGTCAGCGGCTCGAAATAGAGTTTGTCGCTGGTATCGTAGTCGGTCGAGACCGTTTCCGGATTCGAATTGACCATGATGGTCTCGAACCCTTCCTCTTTCAGCGCGAACGCGGCGTGCACGCAACAGTAGTCAAACTCAATTCCCTGACCGATTCGATTAGGGCCGCCACCGAGGATCATGATCTTTTTGCGGTCGCCTGGATAGGTTTCGTCTTCGTCGCCGTAGGTCGAATAGTAGTAGGGTGTGTAGGCCTCAAATTCCGCGGCGCAGGTGTCGACCAGTCGGTAGGTCGGGAGCACTCCTTCTCTGATCCGTTTCGCGCGTATATCGCTTTCGGTCGATTTGGTTAGATAGGCTAGCTGAGGATCAGAAAATCCAAATTGTTTAGCTCGCCGCAGATTGAGCGGGCCACTCGCGATCTGCCGTTCTTCGTCCACGATCTGCCGGATGTTTTCCAGGAACCACGGATCGATACTGGTGAGTTCGTGGATGGTGTCGATCGTGAATCCGGCCAATAACGCGTATCGAACGTAGAAGATTCGATCCCACGAAGCGTTAACGAGCTTGCGCTGGATTTCTTCCACATCCCATCCGCCGTTGTAGGAACGTGGTTCACGATCCTTGCCATCCGCTCCGAGCCCGAATCGACCAATCTCGAGCGATCGGAGCGCCTTCTGCAAAGATTCTTTAAAGGTTCGGCCAATGGCCATCGCCTCGCCGACACTTTTCATTTGGGTCGTGAGAGTGGGATCGGCCTGAGGAAATTTTTCAAAAGTAAAGCGAGGGATTTTCACCACGCAGTAGTCGATCACAGGCTCAAAACTGGCGGGTGTTTCCCGAGTGATGTCGTTTCGGATTTCGTCCAGGGTGTATCCGACAGCCAGTTTAGCAGCGATCTTGGCGATCGGAAATCCGGTTGCTTTGGAGGCCAGAGCAGAAGATCTGGAGACTCGCGGATTCATCTCAATCACGACCATGCGTCCGTTCTGCGGATGAACGGCAAACTGAATATTGGATCCGCCGGTTTCTACACCAATTTCGCGGATTACCGCAAACGAGGCATCGCGCATGATCTGGAACTCACGATCGGTGAGTGTTTGCACAGGTGCGACGGTGATCGAGTCGCCAGTATGAATTCCCATTGGATCAACGTTCTCGATGGAGCAGATCACTACGCAGTTGTCTGCCCGATCACGCATGACTTCCATCTCGAACTCTTTCCAACCGAGCAAAGACTCTTCAATCAGCACTTCCCGAACGGGTGACTGATCCAGGCCGCGATGAACAATTTCCTCTAATTCCTGCCGGTTGTAGGCGATCCCGCCTCCGGCGCCGCCGAGGGTGAAAGCTGGCCGGATGATAAGCGGCAAAGATCCGATCCCGTCCGAAATCTTTCTTGCTTCGGCCACGCTGTGCACGGTTGCGGATTTCGCAACATCCAGACCAATCCGCAGCATCGCCTCCTTGAACAGTTGCCGATTCTCCCCTTTGGCGATCGCTTCCGCGTTGGCGCCAATCAAACGGACATGGTGTTTTTCCAGAATTCCGGCGTGATACAGGTCCATCGCGCTGTTGAGAGCCGTTTGACCGCCCAGCGTGGGCAAGAGCGCGTCTGGTTTCTCCCGTTCGATTATTTTTTCCAGGATCTCGATGGTAATTGGTTCGATGTAGGTTCGTGCGGCGAACTCGGGATCCGTCATGATGGTCGCCGGATTGGAATTGACTAGGATCACTTCGTATCCTTCTTCCATCAAAGCTTTGCAGGCTTGAACTCCCGAATAATCGAACTCGCAACCTTGGCCGATGACGATCGGGCCGGAACCAACTAGCAGAATCTTATGAAGATCTGTGTACTTAGGCATTGGCGTTGGCAGATTAGCGGACGATGTGCAAACGTCAAACGCAGAGAGACGAAACGCTGGAATGCTGACCCCCATTCGGAAGGCTGAACGCGGTGCAAATCCAACCCAAGAAGAAAGCATCGCACAGAGGTCACGGAGGTCACAGAGGGGGATTGGGACTGGTTGAGACTCCAGTAACGACGCCGGCGGTGCCAACGAACGCCTAAACGCTCTCCCACCGCAAACGAAGAAGAAAGCATCGCACAGAGGCCACAGAGGTCACAGAGGGGGATTGGGACTGGTTGAGACTCCTTCGACGGCATCGGCTGTGCCAAAGAATGGAGCACGCAACGCCGATACGCCGATACGCCGATACGTCTCCCCTCAGGCGTTGACGCCGACAGCTCGCCTGACCCTGTTCATCGTCTTCTGTGCGACTTCGCGCGCTCGAGAGGCACCGTCCGCCAAGACATGGTCCACTTGGCCTGGGTCCGTCTCGAGTTCCGCCCGGAGGCGTCTTTTTGGAGCGAAGCTCTGCCAGATAATTTCAAACAGCCTTTTCTTGAATTCTCCGTAGCCGATGCCCCCGGCCCGAAAATCATCTTCCATAGTCGCCACCATGTCAGGCGTCGCAAACAACTTATAGAGCGAAACAATTGCCGAATTGGCCGGATCCTTCGGTGCTTCGACCGGCGTTGAATCCGTGACAATGCTCATGATCTTCTTCCTCAACGCTTTTTCGGGAAGAAACAACTCGATGGTATTGCCGTAGCTTTTGCTCATCTTCTGGCCGTCCAACCCGAGAATCGTAGCGACTTCATCCCGGATACTCGGCTCGGGCAGCTTAAAGGTATTACCGTACAACTCATTAAACTTGATCGCGATGTCGCGAGTGATCTCCAGGTGCTGCTTTTGATCCTTTCCAACCGGCACCACGTCGCTGTCGTAGAGCAGAATGTCGGCCGCCATGAGGACGGGATAGGCAAACAGGGCATGAGATGGAGCGATACCGTGCGATAACTTGTCCTTGTAAGAGTGGCTCCGTTCCAGAAGACCCATCGGTGTGACGTTACTTAGGATCCAAGCCAATTCCGTGACTGCCGGGACATCGGATTGTCGAAAAAAACAAGCCTTCGCCGGATCAAGCCCGCAAGCGAGGGAATCGATCGCCACGCCGCGAATGTGCTCCCTCAGCAACGCCGGATCGTGAATCGTGGTCAGGGCGTGATAATCCGCGATGAAATAGAAGGCCTCTCCCTTTTCCTGAAGCTCGATGGCGGGACGCAAAGCCCCAAAGTAGTTTCCGATATGCAGAGCCCCGGTCGGTTGGAATCCGGTGAGATAACGCACCATGGGGAACCGTGGCGAAACCCGGCGCCGTGTCAAAGGGAAACGGTTCGGCGGGCAGGGGGAACGGGTCGGCGGGTCGGCGTGTTGGCGTATCGGCGTGTGATAGCCCAATACGCCAATACGCCCCTTCGCCGATCCGCCGACCCGTTTCCCTTACCAGGTCTCGATTTGGCGCTGTTCTTCGGCGACTAGTTTGTCCCAGATTTTTCGGTGTTCGGGCTCGTAGCGGTTATCCTGGAGCTCAGCCATCTGACGGCGAACTTCGATCAAGCCGTCCAGGTGCGGTAAGAGGCTGACATACAGCTCCCGAAGAAAGCGGGTCGCGCCGGCATCGCGTTCCCAGATCGCTCCGAAGGAATCAACGAATTCGATGGCGTAACTGTAATCACCGCGCTGGCTATGCTGCCAGAGTTCAGGAGAAGGTTCGGGCAGATCGAGTAAAAGCGGCGCCAGATAAAGATTTTGTAACATCCCGCGTTTGTATCGTTCCGTAGCGCTCGCTTCTTCGTCAAATTCGAACAAGGTGAGAGCCCATCCGAAGAAGAATCCCGGGTCCTCCAGATCATCCGGATAGGATTGGCGATACCAGGTAAAGAATTCATTCGCAGCTTCAAACTGGCTCAGTGAAAGCTGCAGCAACGGCACCAGAAATCGTACGCCGGTGTGATCTGCCGCATCGATAAACAGCAGTTCTTCTCCGATGGCGATCGCTTCATTCAGCTCACCCTTTTGCCAGGATACCAAAAGCCGTCCATGGTGAGCTCTCAGCAGGTAGCTGGGTTCTCCCTGAACGTGAAAGGGAACAGCAGCAGCGGCGGCTTTGACAAAGCCTTCTGCGGCTTCGTCCAGATTGCCTTCCTGCAGATCGAGATCCGCCAGTTCAACCAACGCTTCTGGCAAGTCTGGAGATAGATCAAGGGCTTTGGCTAACAGAGACCGCTGCTTCTCACGAGAGCGCGTATGCTTGACGGCTTTGACCAGACCTTGAGCGACAAATTGGGCTCCGTGGCTAGCCAACAGACTCTCTGCGGGGCCTGCGATCAAACTGCTAAGCTGAGATTCGATGCCCTCCTCTTCACCCGTCTCCGCCTCATCGGATTCCACATCGACCAGGTTGATCTCGCATTGGTATTCTTTTGAAAAACTCTGCCATACCGCCTCATCCCATTCGTCCACATCAGGCACCAACAATTCGTCGGGTGCACCTTTCTCCTGAAACGCGCGGTGGAGGAAAAGTTCAACCCGACGCTGATCCAGCTCCCGAACGAATTCGTGCGCAAGAAGCATTCGCGTATGCCGATGGACGGCGTAGAGGCAAGTGGGCAGGATGAACATCGATCCGAATTGGATTGGTACGTTCAGATCGAACCAATCGAACGCCCAGACTTCCTTGGTTGAGCGCAGAGGCAGAATCATGTGATGAGCTTGCGGAGTTTTGGGTCAGTGTCGATGTCAGAACAGAAAATTCAAGAAAGTGCAATGGTGGCTGTTCACCATTTGATTTCTACCCGCTGTTTACGGCTGAATTTGTCGGTGTAGAAAAGCTCGCGATGCTCCATTCCATGTTCGTGAACAAGTTTGGTAACCTTCACGTCAAAGCAACAATATTCTGCAATGTCCATGACCCTCTTTTCGCGCCACCATTTGATCGCATCGACTCCGCCGGCTGTCTTAGCCACTCCAAGGGTTGCCTGGGCAATGTTGTCCAATTTAAGCCTGCTCCCCGCCACCTTCTCGATCTCGAGGAAGAGGTCCAGGGTTCGCAATTGATGCGGCAGGTCAAGAATCGTGTACCCCATCAGGACTTCATAGTCGAAGCTCACAATGTTAAACCCGACCACCAGATCGGCGCGCATCAATTGCTGAATCAAGTCGTTCACCCGGTTCTCTGGAAAGATCCGATACTCGCTGAGGATGGTGCTGTAAGTGACTCCAAGAGACATGCCCATGTCTCTTTTCCTGACCCATCCGCCCACATCATTTGCAGTGCGTTGAGTCTCGAGATCGAAGTAAATGATGTTCATGAGCGCAAAAAATACGACTGGTGAGACGGGTAGGGGCTCCGTTCAATCCGGGGTTTGCCCGCCGTTCCCGGTTCGGGCGAGCCACACTCTGCCGGCTCGCCCAACCCGACTCTTAAGCTAGCTTAGTTAGTCAAACGAGCCTGCGTCGAATCGGAATAGATTTTCAAGATTAGTGGCATGGTACTCCTCAACAACGGTTCCGTCGGAGGCGTAAATTTTCAAGCCGTTTGCGCCGTCGGATACGCATCGGGTTTGCTTGATATTTTTTGTTCCGCAGACCTGGAATAGCGGGAGGCCGTCTGCGCTGACGACCCATGCGCCCGTTTCATCGGCCGTAGTTGATACCTGGAACATTGCTTGCCGCGTGTTTTCCATCGGATTGTTCGCCGGTTTCACAAAGGCGGGAGGAGAATCGGTTTTCGCATCTGCCGGGACGACCTTGCCGTCTTTGAGGTCAAAATACTGAAAGGCAGTCAGCGTTCTCTCAAACCATTTCTCCCAAATTGATTTCCCCTGGTTTGCTGCCTGGAAGCGAACTCCAATGACTCGCAGGGTGCTGCCATCGTCAGAGATTAATAACAGGGCATCGTCGCTCCGGGACGCGCCGAGCCGAGAGACGGTCTGCAGGTCCGGAGGCAGTTCGATTTCTCTGAGCGTTTTCCCGAATGGATCGATCTGTTTCAAGAGGCGCCCGGTACCGGTTTTAAGCAAGAGCCAGACGCTGTCCGAAGCTCCGGCGCTCATATCAAGGAGTTCGCCAGTCTCACCGGGATCAACTGCTTTGAACTCTTGGCCGTCCAGCTTCCAGATGTTCGCGTTCCTTGAGGCGACCACCGCCGTGGAGCTCAGAACGACACATCGGAAAAGATCCTCGGCGGGCGGTTTCAAATCCTGGAGCGCGCCGTTGGACTGGTACTTAATTTGATTTCCGCTGAGCACGATGGTCCGATCTCCCAAAGCATCAGCATCTCGTACGTCGGGTAGATTCTGTCGCGAAACCTGAGCACCTGAAATCGGATCGCTGACGATCACCTGGGTGTTATCGAAGAGAAGGAGGTTGGGTCCGGCGGCCTTGATGGTGAGTGGATTAAACGCCAGCGGAATGGTCTTGGACCGGTTTCCGTTGGTTTCCAGCACGACAATTTCTGGTTGGGAGGCGTCGGCCAGCACCGCAGGTCGGAGTGCGTCCATCAGAGTCGCTGAAAGAATCTTTCGGATCCTTGGATCGTCTGAGGAGTCAACCCAGTCGTTCAAATGAAAAGCGACACCTTCGACTTTGACATCACCGACCAAAACACCGTGAGCGAAGTATTTGCCGTTGGAGACCGGCTTGCCCTGCGAATCGTTTCGGTCCCAGTCGATGACAAGACCGTCCGAACCGGCTTTGAAGCTTTCAATTTCGGCGTCCTTTTTGAGGACTCGAACGAGTTTACCTTTGCTATCATAGACTCCAAGGCTGATCACTCCGTCGACCGGAGGAGGAACAAACTGCAATTGGTTAGAGCTTGACTCCTCATCCTGGGCATTGAGCGCTTGGAACGAAACAAACGAGAGGAGCAGGGCGATCCCGGTAAACCACCGCGGACGATCAAACATAGTACTTCCAATTCACGTCCGGAAAGATGTTGTCTCGCCACTCACAGTTCGAGAGGAACTCTTCGTCGATCGAACCGCCTTTCTGTTGATCGTAGAGTCGCGTAAAACGAAGAATGTGGTCCCTCGTCCTTTTGGTTGCATAGTCGCGGGCCGTTCCCGTTTTCATGAGGAAAGCCCAATCGCTCGATTGCGCCAGCAAGAGCTCCCGCGCCATTTGGCTGAGGACGGGCTCCTTCCATTTCGCCGGTTCCTTTTGGTAGGCGCGCGCAGCCTCGGTCATCCGGCGGGCGGCAGCATGAAGATGTGGATAGATCCAAGAGTTAGATTCGTCCAACCAAACTTCCCAGAATCCTTTGTGGCCCCAGCTGGAAGGACTCGGGGAAATAATCTGCAACGTGTCGTGGGTCTCCAGATAGGCGCTCGGGGTGGTCAATTGGAACACCTTCTGGTCGTAGACCGCTTTGCGAATAAATAAATTCAAAAACCGCGGCCCTTCGTACCACCAATGTCCAAATAATTCCGCATCAAACGGACTCAGCACCAGAGGCTCAATATTGGTGGCTTCGATGAGATGCTGGATCTGCTTGGCGCGGCTAACCATGAAATCACCGGCGTGAAAGTCTGCGGCACCTTCTGCCCAACCGGGGACATAGATCTGCTTGTTCGGAGTGCGGCCGGTGATCCGGTAGTACTTGATGCCGGTGAATTTTCGCGCACCATTGGCATGCAGGAAAGGTCGGAGATAATCGAGATCCAGATCGTGCCCGATGTCACGGTAAAAATCTCGGTAGGCTGGGTCGCCGGGATACCCTTCCTGTGCGCTCCAGACCTGCTTGCTTGATTCGCGGTCCCGTCCGAAAGCGGCCGGCCCTGCCGCCGTGAAGCAAGGAGTGAAGATGGCGTACCGCGGTCGTGGATTCCCAAACATCAGGCCGTGCGCATCAAGCGAAAACCAGCGCAACTCAGCCTCTTGCAAATAGTTTTCCAAGCCAGAGAAATAAGCGCATTCAGGAAGCCAGATTCCTGCCGGTTTCCGTCCAAAATTACTGAGATAGTCGTCGCGGGCGATCTGAATCTGGGCGCGGACCGCTTCGTGATGTTGTTCCATCAAGGGAAGGAACCCGTGGGTCGCCGCGCACGTGATGATCTCGAGAAACCCACCGTCTTGATAGCGCTTAAACGCGCCTACCAGGTCACAGTGCAACCGATCGACGTAGATCTCGCGGCACTCCAAAAAGCGAGAATGGTAAATGCGTGCCAGATGATTAACTTCCGGCTGTGACTGGGTCCGGTCGATTTCGCGCTTTGAAAGAGCGATCGCGCGATCAAGATAGACAAGGTAGCGCTCGCGCAGGAGTTCATCGTTGAGCATTGCGCACAGCGGTGGAGTGAGCGACATGGTTAACCGGAACGGGACACCATCTCGAATCAAACCCTCAAATACCTGCCAAAGAGGCAAGTACGTCTCCGTAATTGCCTCGAACAACCAATCTTCTTCCAGAAAATCTGGATATTCTGGATGCCGGACAAACGGCAAATGGGCGTGAAGGACAAGAGCTAGATAACCTTTTCGCATGCTGGAAACCGGGGGTTTGCTTAGGTCCTAACACAGGGGCCAACCCCCTTTGGTATCAAGAAAAAAAGCAAAATTTAGTTATCAGTGTCGCTCAGTGTCAGTGTCAGGGGGGAAAGGGCTTCGCCCTGCTTTCGCCGGTAGTAAAAAATACGATCACAATTCCATGATCTCATGCCGGGCGAAGCCCGATCTAACTGACACTGACACTGACACTAAAAAAAGGGCGCCCGTTAGGCGCCCTTGTTTTCTACAGATCGAAGTACATGAAAAACTCGTACGGATGCGGGCGAAGCCGCAGGGCATCGTACTCCTTTTTCTTCAGTTCGACCCAATTCTCGAGGAAATCTTTGGTGAAGACATCCCCCTTAAGCAGGAATTCGTGGTCTTTCTCGAGCGCTTCGATTGCACCGAGGAGCGAATCGGGCACCGTCGGAACCTTGGCGAGTTCTTCCGGCGGAAGTTCGTAAAGATTCTTGTCGAGCGGATCGCCCGGATCAATTCGATTCTGGATGCCATCCAGACCAGCAAGCATCAATGCCGAGAAACAGAGGTACGGAGTTGCGGCGGGATCGGGGGTGCGGTACTCAACCCGTTTCGCCTTGGGATTTGCCGAATAGGTTGGAATTCGAATTGAAGCTGATCGATTGCGAGCAGAGTAGGCAAGGTTGACCGGTGCCTCGAATCCCGGAACGAGTCGCTTGTAGCTGTTAGTGGTCGGATTACAGATGGCGGTGAGGGCAGGAGCATGTTTCAAGATCCCGCCGATGTAAAACAGAGCCAACTCACTAAGGCCTGCATACTTGTCACCGGCAAAGAGCGGTTTGCCATCTTTCCAGAGCGAAGAGTGAGTGTGCATACCGGATCCGTTATCGCCAAAGAGCGGCTTCGGCATGAAGGTCACTACCTTGTTGTACTTCTTGGCAACGTTCTTCAGGATGTATTTGTAGTACATCATCATGTCGCCCATGGACCGAAGCGGAGAAAAACGGATGTCGATTTCTGCCTGGCCGGCGGTCGCAACTTCATGATGCTGCCTTTCAATTGGAACGCCGGCTTTCTCTAATTCCAGACACATCTCATTTCGGAGATCCTGGAGAGTATCGGCCGGCGGCACAGGGAAATACCCTTCCTTGTGACGGATCTTGTACCCAAGATTCGGAAACTCCTCACGCCCGGTATTCCAGATCGCTTCGCCACTATCGACGCTGTGAAATGAGCTGTTCGCACTGTATTCGTAGCGAACATCATCGAAGATAAAAAACTCTGCTTCCGGCCCGAAGTATGCCGTATCGGCAATGCCTGTGCTCTTCAGATAAGCTTCAGCCTTTTCCGCCACGCCGCGTGGATCGCGATCGTACGGTTCCCGGGTGATTGGATCTTGGATCGTACAGATAAAGCTGAGCGTGGGCTCGGCGTTAAAGACGTCGATCCAGGCTGTGGCCGGATCGGGGATGACCAGCATGTCGCTGGCGTGAATGGCTCTCCAACCACGGATACTGGAGCCATCGAAGCCCAGGCCGTCCGTAAAGATGTCCTCGCCGTATTCGTTCAGCGTGGTTGTGAAATGCTGCCAAGTCCCGAGCAGATCGGTAAACTTGAAGTCAATTAGTTTGATTCCCTTGTCTTTGATAAAAGCGGTTACTTCAGGTGGGGTCATAAGTAATGCGATGTTAGATGGGTTTTTGGTTTGGGGGCTTCAGACAGGGATTGGCTCTGGAAAAAAATCCAGGCGTCTCGAGCGGCTTCCGTTAGAGAGCCAGATCGCCGCGTTCTTCCGTTCGAATGCGGATAACTTCGAGGAGATCTTGTACGAAGATTTTGCCATCGCCACGTGTTCCGGTCCGCGCGCTGTGCTTTATTGCAGCAATAGCAGAACCTAGCAATTCGTTTTTGACGATGAGTTCGACTTTTAATTTGGGGATAAACGGGACCCTGCTAGGGCTGTAGGGCGGACGGATGGCTGGACTGGGATGCCCGTAGCCTTTGACTTCGCTTACAGTCATGCCTTCGATGCCTAGTTCAGCAAGTCCCGACTTTACTTCTTCCAGTTTAAACGGCTTGATGATCGCCTCGATCTTTTTCATTTCGGGTAACCACCCGCCATTCCTCCTGGGAGAGGCGACTTCCGATCCGCCTCTGGCACCAGGTGAAAATGCCGCGAGGAAGTACGACTCCCTCCAAGCCGCCTTCCTCGCAAGCTATTCACGCGCATGATCTACCCTTGACCTTCCGCTCCCTGATTCCCTTATCAGAGGTCAACCCCCCATTTCGAGATCCTGCCACGATTCACATTCGGACCTCCACCCGAATGAAGCTGTGTATCGTCTCAGCAACTGGTATGCCAAAGCCATCTCTGCTAGGATCTCAAGGAGAGGATTGGTTCGCGACTGGAGTGTCCTGTATGCGTTGTTCATAAAGTGACAATCACCCCATTGTCTTTGGCCTCCTTGTCGCATTTTATCCAGTAGCTCGTCCGCGGCACACGCCTGATGAGGCGAATAGGGGGAGCGATTCTAATTGAGGAGCGCTCTGAAGTGTTCCGGAAATCTTTGGCGTCTGTTAGCGTGTTTTGCGCGCCCGGTGCGAGATTGCCGCAAAAGATGCAAAAATGACGCGAATAGAGAAAGCAGGTTGTAAATGAGAAGATCAGTCTCTGAATTCGCCCGGGGAATACGCGCGTTATCGAGCGTTTCGTGGGCCCGATGCAGAAGGTCCTGCCAATGGTCAATCTGATCATCCCGGACACATGGCAGCAGGATGCGGTGAATCTGCTGCGCGATGGGAAAGATGTCGTGGTGCAGGCCCCGACAGGCGCAGGTAAGACCTATATCTTTGAGCTGATGTATGAATCGCTTCGAGGGCAGGCGGTGTACACGGTCCCGACCCGGGCGTTAGCAAATGATAAGCTAGCGGAGTGGAGGGCCCGGGGCTGGGATGTCGGGATTTCGACAGGCGACTTGGCCGAAAATCTTGGGGCTCGCGTGGTAGTTGCGACTCTGGAGACTCAAAAAGGCCGCTTCTTGCGCCGGGAAGGGCCGCGGTTGCTGGTGGTGGACGAGTATCAACTTCTGGCCGACCCCGCTCGCGGGATGAATTATGAGCTGATTCTTTCTCTGGCACCGCCGGAAACGCAGATCCTGCTCTTGAGCGGAAGCGTGGCAAATCCGGAGGATGTGGTGGCGTGGCTGTGGCGGATAGGCCGAAGCGCGGTACTTGTCGCGCACCATGAACGTCCGGTTCCTCTTGAAGAGGTGCTGCTGAATGACATTCCTGTTCAGGCTCCCGGGGCCATCCACGGATATTGGGCAAGACTCATTTCTCGGGCCTTGCTCGCCGACCTTGGGCCATTGCTCATTTTCGCGCCCCGCCGCAACGCGGCGGAGGAACTTGCCCAATCTCTTGCGGGGGCGCTCGCGATTGAGGAATCGATGCCTGTCAGCCAGGAGCAGGCTGCGGCTGCCGGCGAGCCGTTGGCCAAGTTGTTGAGACATCGGGTCGCCTATCATCATAGCGGTCTTAGCTATGGAGTCCGTGCCGGGATCATCGAACCATTGGCTAAGCGGGGTCAGTTGCGCGTGGTGGTAGCCACCATGGGGCTTGCTGCCGGCATCAACTTCTCCATGCGTTCTGTCCTTATCACCGGTACCCACTATATGGCGGGCAATTTGCCACGTCAGGTTCGCCCGGACGAGTTGCTGCAGATGTTCGGCAGGGCCGGTCGACGCGGGCTCGACGAAGCCGGATATGCCCTCGTAACACCAGAAGTTCCAAGATTACATGAAGCTTTTCCTCTTAAGCTCAAGAGAGCGGAACCAATCGACTGGCCCTCTTTTCTGGCGGTGATGAATGTTGCGGCCTCTCGTCGTGAAGATCCTTTCCTTAGCGCACTCGAACTTTCGCAAAGACTGTTTTCCACCAGAACACTAACTCTCGGAGTCGAGCGCTTTTATGATGGAGGCAGACGCCCTTGCGGTCTTCCTGTGGATGGCGAGAGAGGAAGATTTGTCCGGCGTCATCAGGAAAAGATGCAAAATTCGCGCGGGCTCTGGCAGAGTCAGGGCGTCCCGACCGAGACGACCTTGGGAAATCTCCTGCTACAGACGGAACGAGGGCGGTGGCGCCCCGCCCTGACCGTGGCTAAGACGCTCACTGAAATTGGGTTTGGCAACATTTGCAAGATACAGACAGAGGGCCGCCGATTTGTTTATGGGCGCGAGGTTTCCGTTGCGAGCATTTCCGAGGGTGAATGGTGTCCGGCGAAGTGGCTGCGGAAACTGCTCCGCGAACGGTACCCATTGATCAGCGGGAAAAGGAAATTTACGGAGTCCGACTTTAAGCGAGAGGTGCTGCCGCTGATTACCGGAAAGGTTGGGGGTGAGTTATGGGATCTAGCCTCTCGAGAAAAACTGGTGGTAGCGCGATTTCGCTTCGACAGTTTGCCCACACGAGGATATCTCGACGAATTCGGACATTGGCTGGCCAATCCCCAGACAAAGAGGGATTATCCCGATGTTTGTCGAGATTGCGAATTCAGGGGCCAGTGTGAAGGAATGGAGCTGAGCGTAACTCCGGCGCTCGCATGGCGGCAGCTCGGTTTGATTGAGGAATCCGGCAAACCGACAACTCGTGGAACTCTCTTTAGCTTTTTCAATCAAGGGGAGGGCCTTGCCATCGCAGCGGCGCTTGAGAAATCGGACTATCCGGTGGAAGATCTGGTGTTCGACCTGGCAAACCTTCGTGCCGGGCATCGCTTCGCCCTGGATGAATCAAAAATGGGCGGACGCTTAGGTTTAATCTGCCAACAGACCTATAATCGGGCGGATTTTGCAGGCTACCTGGAAATGGGTGTCCCGCCGGCGTACGGGGCAGGTGCGGCCGAGGTGATCCGAGAGGTGGTTGAAAACCAAACGTCGCGACATAAGCTGGTTAACGAACTGCTGCGTCACGGAGATATTGAACGCGCCATCACTGAATGGCGGAGTTTGCTACGTCAAATAGTTCACTCTCCCGACTATGATTGGGATCGTTGGCGGGCACTGAAGCAGATGGCTGAAAAATTTGTCAATTCAACACAAAGTACCGCACTTCAGCCTTTGCCACTCCTGCTTCCGGCCCAGTTGAGACGGTATCAACCGCGATCTAGAGTGAGCTTTAAATGAACCAAGAGGCTTTCGAAGGATCGCCCATCGAAAGGTGGGCGTATGGACTGATGGGAGGGTTCCTGACGCTGATGGTGATATCCGCGCTAACGGTGTGGATCGATGGTCAGAGCCGGTCAAAATGGGAAAGAATCTCCGAGCCGACTGCGGTTGGCGAACCAGCGATGGTCGATTTCGATCCGAGGGATAATCCCGGTCGTGAAGTGTTGAATTGGAACGGGCAACCTTATTTTCTGCAAACCAATGAGCCAGTTAAATTGCCGGAGTTCGAAGCGCTGAAGATAGGCAAGGATGACAAGGGAAAGATTGAGCTTTACCAGGCCAAAAAACAGAATGACAAGCGGGTTGTCCTGTTAAAGATCGGACTTAACAGTTTTCTGCGGTTGACGCCGCGATAGAGGGAGGGGGAGCGTATGGCGTGTCGGGGTTAGGTGATGTAGCGACGGGGTCAAGTAGGTACTTTATTTGGAACGATCGGCGATGTATTTGTGTCGTGCGTTCCAGAGAAACGCTGCGCCGACTATCAACATGAAAACCGAAAGAAACTGGCCTCTGGTGAGTGGGCCGGTTAACGGGGCATCCGGCTCTCTAAAGAATTCACCGGCGATGCGTACGAGAGGATAAAGAAGGAAAAAGCATCCAGTAGTCACGCCATCCGGTTTCTTGAACTTCAGGCGGATCAAAATCAGCAGAGTGAAGAGCAGAAGACCTTCCAAAAAAGCCTCGTAGAGCTGGCTGGGATGGCGCGGCGTGAGCACGCCGGCGAGAATTTCACGAACCTGGGCGCTGTGTCGGGCCGCGGCGATGATGGCTGGCACGTTATTCAGATTTGGGTCGATAAGAGTCGTTTGCTGAAACACCTGAGCAGCCTCGTTCGGGTGGTCAAACAGCTCAGCAGGAAACTGGATCGCCCAAGGCACGTTGGTGATTCTGCCGTACAATTCCCCGTTGATGAAATTCGCGAGCCGGCCGAAAAAGAGCCCAAGAGGTGCGACCGCCACCAGGTTGTCGCCAATTCCGGTCCAGGAAATGCGATGCCGGTAAGCATAAATCCAGCTGAAAATTGTGAGCCCAAGAATCCCTCCGTGGCTTGCCATACCACCATCCCAGACGCGAAAAATTCCAAGCGGATCTTCGCTTAGCATGGAAGGTCGATAAAAAAGCACGTATCCAAGACGGCCCCCGATCAATACGCCGAATAGGGCTGAGTAAAAGACGAAATCGGCAACCTGGCTCTCTCGCAGCGAGCCGTATCCTTTGCGGGCCAACCATTTCATCAGATAAAACGCGCTGATAAAACCGGCAATGTATGCCAGCCCGTACCACCGAATTCCGGTCTGTTCGTTAAACTGAATGAGAAATGGACTGAGGTGGTGAACGTAAAAGGCGAAGAACATGGATAGGCCCGTGGGGTTTGCAGGGTTGTTTTCAGAATTCCGCAGCGCGCTCTAAGACAGCGAACCCACTAACTTTTGGTGAGCGCGGAAGCAAGCAGTTCGTGCGCGTCGAGGCCGGACGACAACCGTTGAACTCAGCGAGGGGAAGTCTAGACTTGGAGCGTATGCAAGAAATCGGGAAATTTGTGGTGGTGCTCGGGGCGATCCTGGTCGTTGCTGGAGTGATCCTTTGGCGGTTCCCGAGTCTCTTCGGCTGGGTGGGCAAACTCCCGGGCGACATTTCCCTGCAGAAGGGAAACTTCTCTTTCTACTTTCCGGTCGTGACCTGCATTTTGGTTAGCATCGTTATCACCCTATTGAGTTGGTTGTTCAGGCGGTAGCAGGGGAAACGTGTCGGCGTATCGGCGAGGGGCGTAGGGGCGTGCTCGTTCAATCGTGCTCGTGCTCGCTCGTCCGACACGCCGACACGCCGACACGCCGACACGCCCCTACGCCGATACGCCGATACGCCGACACGTTCTGCCTATCCCTGTCGGATTCCTTCCGGTGATACCTTCACGTTCGGGATTTCATCCACCCAGCGTGATCCTTCGGGTGCGACCCAATGCACGGCGTTTTGAATAATAGTCTGTACTTCCGGCTGCCAATAAGTCGGAAAAGACTCGTGACCCGGACGAAAATAGAAGATTCTGCCGTTGCCTCTTTTCCAGCAGCAGCCGGAGCGAAAGACTTCCCCTCCCTCGAACCACGAAATGAAGACGGTCTCCTCCGGAGCAGGAATTCCGAACGGTTCGCCGTACATCTCTTCGTGAGGGATCTCGAAGTAGGCCTTGATTCCTTGAGCGATCGGATGGCCAGGGTTGCAGACCCAAAGTCGCTCCTTTTCTCCGGCTTCGCGCCAGATCAGGGAGCAGGTTGTACCCATCAACCGCTTAAAGACCTTCGAGTAGTGGCCCGAATGAAGCACGATCAGCCCCATCCCTTCCAGAACACGTTTTTGCACGCGCTCGACGATTTCGTCGGCCACCTCAGCGTGGGCAATATGTCCCCACCAGAGAAGGACGTCAGTTTCCGAGAGACGGGTAGTCGATAACCCATGTTCAGGATCCTGGAGTGTCGCT
>Ga0210390_10001262_pt1 | contig 24638 bp, 15 predicted proteins | sample IncBWH11OmetaG_FD_161050 | JGI IMG/M metagenome (GOLD analysis project Ga0210390, IMG submission 161050) | Forest soil microbial communities from Barre Woods Harvard Forest LTER site, Petersham, Massachusetts, United States - Inc-BW-H-11-O ... | reverse complement strand
GTTATCGTGGTTGGACTCTCGGCGGCGTTTCTGCTGGCTTTCGTCAAGCGGCTCGGAGAAAAAGCTGCGGACGGTTTCAGTGAGGTGGCACACAAGGCCTGGGACGCGATCGCGAAGTCGATTGCACGAGGATCGTCGCGAGGTCCCGACAAGCCGCTTATTGACGAATTGGTGCTGCGCCTCGACGTCGGCCAGCGAACGGTCGTTGACTTTGTCTTGCCAGCTGGGCTCGGCGAGGACATCAGCCGCGAGGCCATGATCCGCCTGCGGCGGCGCGCGGGAGATCCGCTCGGATTGTTGCGCGAGAAAGTCCGGCCGAAGGTCGTCCACATGGTCTACGAGTGGCGCGATGATCCCTGGCGCGGCGGAGGATGGTTCGTTAGTTACGTGCTTACCAATCGCGACCGTGTTTACATCGACAAGAAGATCCGCCGCGCCCGTGTGCCGGTCGTTGACGGCGATCAATTCCAATTGAGCGTCGGAATCAGCGTCGTGCCTCCCGCGAGTTCTGGAAGCAAGCCGAGCTAGGAACCGCCGGGCCCGCGAAGCGGTCGCGAGATTCAACAGCTTTCTATTCCCAGGGGGGTTTTGTCTCTCTTGCGCTTTCGTCGTGCCACCAATGGATGGTGGATTTGCTCGTCGTCCCTAGCTCCTGCTGAGCGGGACCTGGGGAAAAATGAGGATGCTCGTGATGTTTCGAAGAATGAGTTCGGTTGCCGTTAAGGCCTTGATCGCGTTTGTGATCTTGTTTCACCCGCTGGATGCCTGGGTTTCCGCCGATCCCGCGGGACGTCCGCAGATGCGTCATCTGGCGGCGGGATACCCGGTTCGCATCGAAAGGGTGCTCGGGTCCGGCACGAACATTGGAACGTTCTTGCAATGCACCAACCTGTCCAACATGGATGTCTCGGTCTACTTGGCGCGTGGCGACGCGCTCGACACGGGTGCCGAGAATCAAAGAATGATGGTCGCCGAGATCATGCATGAGGGTTCGCGTGGCGGCAGCCTGCAAGCCGCCGACGATGTTCCCTTCCAGGTCGAGTGGCCGGGGTATGAGGTCTCGAAACGGGTCTACGTCTTTCGGTTTGGCCCGCATGAAACCAAGCTGATCCGGCTCAATACGCTGTGCTTGGATCTCAAACGGGAACCGCTCGACTTCGCGGGCGTCGCAGGGAGTGCTGTCACGTTCTTTCGCGTGGATACGCCGGCGGTGAAGCGGCTGTTCGCAGAGGTCGATCGGAAGAACAAGCATCTGGCCGCAACGAAAAACGTCGTCGCGTTCGAGCCGAACCCTGAGTGGACCCCGGTTACCGCGGGAAAGCCGGCGATCCGTCCCGATGTCTACAACATCGCGATCTGGAGATTGCAGGGGGCGACGCTGGAGGACATCAAGGCTGAGTTTCCGTTCGGCGACCGCGACGCTATGAGCGTTGGATGGAATCTGGGCGGCAGTGCCGAGGAGCCGTAATTCGGGCGCCGTTGTTCCTGGATCGAAGGGCCGGTCAAATCCAGCGATGGGCTTGACCGGCCCTTCGTTTTGCGCAAAAGCTTGTCTGCGGAGCCGTGACGGCCGCGCGTTGTCTTGCATGCTTGCTCAGGGCTCCTTGCTTTGCGGTTGGCGAGCGTCCTCGTGGGCCGCCGGCCCGATTGTAGCGGACAGACCTCTTGGTTCACGCCCGGCTTTCTTCATCGAAAAAACACGGATCGGCCGTCAGTTGAGCACTGGCGGGGCTGTCTGAACGTCTGATCCGGCGCGCTTACCGTCGTTCGGCTTCCTGCGAGGGCTGCCCACTTCCCCGAACACCCGCCCACTGACTAAGATCGAATGACCGATTGACAATCGAATGATCGGTTGCGAACAAGCTGATTTAGGAAGTTTGCCGGCGTTTCCCTGCTCTTGCCAATGTCGCGCAAGTTGGTGATTGCTGCCTGCCGGATCGTTCACACCAGCCGATTGACCTGCCTTCAATTGATCCTGCCTTCATTGGAAAGAAGTGGGTGCTGATGTCTGCCGCCGTTGTCTCTCACCGCGCTCTGGCTATCACGCTGATCCTGTCGATCATTCCGGCCGCGCATCCGGCGTCGGCGAATGACTGGCCCAGCTTCCGCGGGGCCGACCGCTCCGCCGTCTCGAAAGAGACGGGCCTGATGGCGAAGTGGCCCAGCGACGGGCCGCCGCTGGTCTGGCACGTGCAGGGCGCGGGCCGCGGCTATGCGAGCCTGGCGATTGCCGGCGATCGCATTTTCACGCTGGGCGACGGCCCCTCGAGCGAAAAGGACAAAAACGAATACGCCATCTGCTTCGATCGCCAGACCGGCAAGCGGCTCTGGAGCAAGATGACCGGTAAGCCCTGGACTTCCGGGCAGCCGAGTTGGCAAAGCTCGCGAAGCACGCCGACTGTCGACGGCGACGTGGTCTACTTCCTCACCCCCTACGGCCAGTTGATTTGTTTCGACACGGCCGACGGCCAGGAGCGCTGGCGCAAAGGGATGAAGGAGGATTTTGAAGGTCGCAAAGGGGATAGCTGGGGCTACAGCGAATCGGTGCTGATCGACGGCGATCATCTGATCTGCACCCCCGGCGGATCGCGGGAGACGATGGTCGCGCTCGACAAGAAAACCGGCTCCCTCATTTGGAAGTCGAGCCGGCCCGGCGACCGCGGGGCGGCCCACTCCTGCGTCATGATTTCCGACGTCGGCGGGACGAAGGTCTACGTGCAAAACACGGCCAGCGGGCCGATCGGAGTGCGGGCCTCGGACGGCAAGCTCTTGTGGTCGCACGCGATCGACCAGACGCCGGCCGTCATTCCCACGCCCATCATCAAGGGCGATTTGGCCTACTTCTCCATCGGTTACAAACGAGGCGGCATCCTCTTCCAGCAGGTGCCGACCGCCGACGGGGGCGTCGAGGTCAAGGAGATTTACGGACTCAATCCGAAGATGGCCAACAAGCACGGCGGCGTAGTGCTCCTCGGCAACTACGTTTACGGCGACACCGAAGACTCGGGCATTCCGTTTTGTGCCGAGCTGATGACGGGCAAGATCATGTGGAAGAAGCGCGGCTCGGGCCGGGGCTCGGCCGCGATGGCCGCCGCCGACGGCCACCTCTACATTCACTTTGCCGACGGCACAATGGTCCTGGCCAAGGCCTCGCCGAAGAAATACACCGAGGTCGGCTCATTCAAAGTGCCCGGCAGCGGCGAACGGCCGAGCTGGTCGCACCCGGTGATCCTGGACGGCAAGCTCTACCTGCGCGAGCAAGACCACATCCTCTGCTACGACGTCCGCGCGAAAGGCCCCGGCTCCCCTCTCGCCCACCGCTGAACCGGATCGCTGAGATCGCGGCGACCGACGGGCGCGTCACAACTCGCGTTAGCGGGGCAAGCTGCCAGCTTGCCCGCCGATGTCAGCGATCAGATTCCGGCGGCGGATCGCCCGGACCGCGCTCGCGCCGGTTGTCGCTCTGCGGACCGTCCGGCCGTCTGCCGTTCGCATCCGGGCCACCACCCGGCCCGCGTCGACCGCGACGACCCGGCGGGCCAACGCGTTGCCGCATCTCTTTGAGCTGCTGCTTCTGCGCGTCGGTTAGCAGTTTGTCGAGCTTTTCGTCGACTTCCTTCTGGAGCGCGGCGATTTGGTCCCTCTGCTCGGGAGTGAAATGCAGTTCGTCCTGCAGGAAGTTCGGCAGGATTTGCCCTGGTCTCGGTGGTCCGCCGAAACCGGGCCCGCGGGGCCCACCCGGACCCCCGGGGCCGCCAGGGAATCCGAATCCCCGTCGGCCGCCGTTCGAGTCGTCTTCCGCGAGCAGCCGCGTGGCGAGGGCCGTCAACTCGTCTTTGGTGACCACGCCGTCTTTGTTGGCGTCGGCCCGATCGAACGTCCGCAGCAAGCGTTCGTCGGTAATTTCGTCGCGCGTCAGTTTGCCGTCTTTGTTCTTGTCGAAGGCCATCAAGCGGGCCACGAAGGCATCGACGGCCGCCGGATCAGGTTTTCCTTTGGGAGCCGCGGGGGGACCGTCATCGGGCCGGCCCGGCCGGTCTGGCGGCCCTTGAGCGAAGGCAACCGCCGGCACCACGGCGGCACCGATTGCCAATGCCAGAATGGCAATGGTGCGACGGAAAACGTGATCGAGCGAGTCCATGGAAGCGTCCTCTGAAGAAACCATCGGGGCGGACGAGCCGCGATACCCAACGAGAGTAACGGTCAGTTGCCCGGATCCTCCACGCCGCTTTTTCAGGGAGCCGCGAAATTCACCGGCGAACCTGAAATGCGGCTGATGCTGCTGGCTTCCGCAAGCTTAGATCCCGCCGCCGGCGTCTGGCGGCAGGCGATGGTCCATCGTCAGTGCCGGATCGTCCTCGCACGGCTTGCCGACGACCTTGGCCGGAACGCCGGCGACCGTGCAGTGGGGCTTCACCGAGGTCAAAACGACGCTGCCGGCGCCGATTTTGGCCCCAGTCCCGATCTCGACGTTCCCCAGGATCTTGGCCCCGGTGCCGATCAGCACGCCGGCCCGCACCTTGGGGTGCCGGTCGCCGGTTTCCTTGCCGGTCCCGCCGAGGGTGACGTCGTGCAGCATCGAGACGTCGTTCTCCACGACGGCCGTTTCGCCGATTACCACGCCCGTGCCGTGATCGATCAGGATCCCCTGCCCGATGCGGGCGGCCGGATGGATATCGACGGCAAAAACTTGCGAGACGCGATTCTGCAGGAAGAGGGCCAGCGAGCGGCGGTCCCGAGTCCACAGCCAGTGCGCCACCCGGTACGACTGCAGCGCCTGAAAGCCTTTGAAGTACAGAAACGGATGCGAGTACGAGGTGGAGGCCGGATCGCGCTCGCGCACGGCCCGCAGGTCGGCCCGAATGGCCTCGCTGATTTGCGGCGACGCAGCGAACGCTTCGTCGATCACTTCGCGGATCAGCATCTCGGAGAGGCTTGGACCGCCAAGCTTGCCTGCCAGGTGAAAGCTGAGCGCGTCTTCGAGCGTGTCATGCTTAAGGATCGTTGCGTAGAGGAAGCTGGCCAGGATTGATTCGCGATCGACTTCGCGAGCCACCTCTTCACGGATCGCCTGCCAGACCGGGTCGTCGGCGAGCTGCGTGGGCGGCCGGCGTTTGGCGCGCTTACTCGGAGAATGTTCGCTGGCGACTGGTCCCATATCCATGTCTGGCCTCAACCCGGCTGACCTCAAGCAGAAACTGCGTGGAGCTTGCCGATTGAATCATAGCAGCACGCGAGAGAAACACGAGTTGCCCGGGCCGGGGCGCACGGTGGACGCCGGATCTGCATCAGATCTGTTGAAAAGGAAAAAGCACCCGCCAGCTGACGCAGGCGGCTCGCCGGGTGAGCGCGCGGCCTTACGGCATGACCAGCAGGGTCACGCTCGAGGGCCGGTCGTGGGTGTGGTAGACCCGCTCGGTCGCCTTTTGGTAGTCGCTGGCCGGGGCGTTGTAGATGTCGACGAATTTTTGCGGGTTGCGGTCGATCAGCGGGAACCAGCTTGATTGCACCTGGACCATGATCCGGTGGCCGGTGCGGAACGTGTGGCAGACGTCCTGCATGTTGAATTTGATCGAGGCCGGCTGGCCCGGCTCGAACGGCTCCGGCTTCTCGAAGCTCTTGCGGAACTTGCCGCGAAAGACGTCGCCCCGCACCAGTTGCTGATAGCCGCCCATCCGGATGTTGGTGGGGTTGGGCGTGGGATCAGGGTAGTCGTTCGGGTAGACGTCGATCAGCTTGACGACCCAGTCGGAATCGGAGCCCGTCGTGGAAACTGTCAGGTCGACCTTGATCGGTCCGGCGATGGTGACGTCGCCGTCGAGCACGCCGGTCTCGTAGACCAGTACATCAGGCCGCCGCGAGGCGAACCGCTGGTCGGCCGTCATGTACTCCTGCGTCATTTGCGTGGTGGTCGTCTCCTGGTAGTTGACGGGCCGTGCCGGATCGCTCAGGTATTCGTCGGCCTCGTTGGGGCTGGCCTGCGACGGTGCGTCGGTCGACAGCTTGCCGCCGGCCGACAGGAAATACGGGTGGGCTTGGGCCTGCCGGGGCGGCCAGTTTTCGTATTTCCGCCAGAGGTTGGTGCCTGTCTCGAAGACCCAGGCCTTGGGGTGTTCGTAGTTGCTCGTCCCTTTGAGGAAATGTTCGAAGAACGGGAACTCGATTTTTTCGCGGTAGAACTCGGAGGTCGCCGCGTTGAATTGCACGTCGCCCAGCTTCGACCCGTCGCCGCGCGACCAGCCGCCGTGCACCCAGGGCCCCATCACGATGCGATTATCGGTCGCCGGCGAGTTCTTGAGCACCTTGCGATAGACCTCGAGCGCCCCAAACAGATTCTCGGCGTCGTACCAGCCGCCGACAGTCATCACGGCCGGCTTGATGTTCTTGATGTGAGCGCGGATGTTGCGCGCTTTCCACCAGTCGTCGTAGTTGCTGTGCTGGCAGACTTCCTTGAGAAAAGCGGTCTCGCCTTTGAAGTAGCGATCGCTGGCCTTGCTTAAGGGGCCGAAGTTCAAGAACAGGTCGTAGCCGTCGGGCGTTTCGTACTGGAAAGCCGTGTCGAACTTCTTGATCGGCTGGGGTCGCGGTCGATCGAAAAACGGCAGGAAGTTGAGCATGTGGGCGATCTGCAGCGCCCCGTTGTGATGCCAGTCGTCGCCGATGAACCAATCGGTGACCGGCGCCTGCGGCGAGGCGGCCACGAGGGCGGGATGCGCGTCGATCATCCCCGTCACGGTGTAAAAGCCCGGGTACGAGATGCCCCACTGCCCGACCTTGCCGTTGTGATTCGGAACGTGCGTCACGATCCAGTCGATCGTGTCGTAGGTGTCGCTCGACTCGTCGATGTCGGTCGGTTTCTTTTTGTCGGCGATGTACGGCCGCATGTTGACGTACTCGCCCTCGGACATCATGCGTCCGCGAACGTCTTGCAGCACGAAGATGTAGCCCGACTTCTCGAAGAGCGGCGAGGGGCCGAGCCGATCGCGATACTCGTCCCCGTAAGGGCCGACGCTGTACGGCGTCCGGTTGAGCATGATCGGGTATTTTTGGTTCTGGTCCTTGGGGACGTAGACCTCCGTGAAGAGCCGTTTCCCGTCGCGCATGGGGATGCGGTATTCGTACTTCGTGTACTTGGCCTTGATCTCGGCCAGATGCTTATCGTCGATAGGCCGCTGGCGCTGGGCCCAAGCGGGCGCCGCGGCAGTGGCGACGACCACTAGCGCGACGATCAGGCGGGCGGCTGGACAGGCTTTCGGTGTGCGGCGACGAGAGACGACTTCACGAAGAGGCAGCATGGGGTCGATTCTCCAGAGGTTGAGCGTCCAGCATATCGCACAGGCCGGGTCAGTTGCGCGCCAAAATGGGCGAGCGGCGGGTGTCAGCCCGCCGGTTCGTCTTTCCGCGAACCAGCGACAAGTTTGCTCGGCCCCGCCCCGTCAACGCGAAACCGTCCCGGTTCCGCTCAGCGACGGCATCACCATCAGCGTCACCCGCGACGCACGATCGTGCGAGCGATAGACGCGTTCGGTCGCCTTGTGGTACGTGCTCGGGTCGGCGCTATAGATGTCGACGAAGCTCTGCGGGTTGCGATCGATCAGCGGAAACCAGCTCGACTGCACCTGCACCATGATCCGGTGGCCGGTGCGAAACGTGTGGCAGATGTCCTGCATCTTGAACTTGATTTCGGCCGGCTTACCGGGCTCGAAGGCCTCCGGCTTTTCGAAGCTGTTGCGGTATTTACCGCGGAAAGCGTCTCCGCGAACCAGTTGCTCGTAGCCGCCCATGTGGGTGCCGGAGGGGTTCACCTTGGGATCGGGAGCGTTGTTGGGATAGACGTCAACCAGCTTGACGACCCAGTCCGAGTCGGTCCCCGAGGTGGAGACGTTGATGTCGACGCTCACCGGCCCCACCACCGAGACGTCCTGCGCCAGCGGCTCGGTCTCGTAATCCAGCACGTCGGGTCGTCGCGAGGCAAACCGCTGATCGGCCGTCATGTACTCGCGGGTCATGCCGTTGCCGATCGTTTCCAAAAAGGGCACCGGGTGCGACGGGTCGCTGACGTATTCGTCCGACTCGTCGGCGCTCTTCTCGGTCGGCGCCGTCGTCGAAAGACCGCCGTCTGCGACGAAATAGTAGGAGCGAGCCTCGGCCTCCGGGGGCGGCCACGTCTCGAACTTGTGCCACGTATTGCCGCCCGTCTCGAAGATCCAAGTCTTGGCCTCCTCGAATTTTCCCGTGTGCTTGAGGTGATGCTCGAAGAAGGGAAACTCGATTTTCGACTGATAGTATTCGGCCGTCGGCGTGTTGAACGTGACGTCGCCCAAGCGCGAGCCTTCGCCGCGATACCAGCCGCCGTGCACCCACGGCCCCATCACCAGGTGACTGTCGGTCGAAGGGCTGTTCTTGGCGAGGTTGCGATAGACCTCGAGCGCGCCGAACAGGTTTTCCGCGTCGTACCAGCCACCGACGGTGAGCACGGCCGGCTTGATGTGCTTGAGGTGCGGCCGCAGGTTCCGCGCCTTCCACCACTCGTCGTAATTGGCGTGCTGACAGACTTCTTTGAGGAACGCCGTTTCGCCCTTGAAGTAGCGATCGCTAGCCTTGCTGAGCGGTCCCATGTGCAGGAAGAAGTTGTAGCCGTCGGGAGTGCCAAAATCGAACTTCGCGCCATATTCCTTCACCGGCTTGGGGCGCGGCCGGTCGAACCAGGGCAGGAAGCTGATCATGTGGGCGATTTGCAGCGCTCCGTTGTGGTGCCAGTCGTCTCCCATGAACCAATCGGTGACCGGAGCCTGCGGCGACGCGGCCACCAGGGCCGGGTGAGCGTCGATCATGCCGGCTGCCGTGTAAAAGCCCGGATACGAAATGCCCCACATGCCGACGCGACCGTTGTTGTTTGGCACGTGCTTGATCAGCCAGTCGATCGTGTCGTAGGTGTCGCTCGATTCGTCGACGTCGGTTGAGCCGTTCTTGTTTTCGATGTAGGGACGCATGTTGACGAACGTCCCCTCCGACATGAACCGCCCGCGCACGTCCTGTTCGACGAAGATGTAGCCCGACTTTTCGAACAGCTCCGACGGTCCGATGTGGCCGTTGTACTGGTCGGTCCCGTACGGCCGGCAGCTGTAGGGGGTCCGCGTGAGCAGGATCGGATACTTCTGGCTGCGAGTCTTGGGGATGTAGATCGCGGTGAAGAGCTTCACCCCGTCGCGCATCGGGATTTGATACTCGAACTTCGTGTAGTGCGACTTGACGTTGTATGCCGGCTTGTCGCTCGTCGTCCGTTTTTCGGTGGTGGTCTTCCGGCGCTGGGCCCAGGCGGGCGTCGCGACGGTGGCGACGAGCGAGAGAACCAGGGCAAAGACCGAGGCGATGTGACGAACGTTTTCTGGCAGGCGGGGCAGATTCAGGCGGGCGGACGGCATCGGGCGAGGGTCTCCGGCGAGGGATCCAAACGGGGGTAAACCCAGCATAAAAAGCGGCGGTTCGATTGTCGTTGGTCGCCAATCGCTTTTTTTGCGGCTGATGGGGCGAACGATCGAGCTCTATCCCGAATTGTCGCGAAAAGCCGGGAATGCCTCACGGAGCCTTAATGGATGGGCGGGAAACTGGTGTTGCGGTTTCACCGCTTACCGGCAAAATACGTCGCCTTTCCCGAATGGAACCGGCCGCGGCACCCCGAATCACGGACGATTCATGAGCACCAACACGCTTTCTCGCCCGACTGTCGGCCGGCTTCGCGCCGAGTTGGAGCGCGGGTTGTCGTCGGTCAACCAACGACCGCGCTTGTGGCTGGGGTTGTTGGTGCTGCTCTTGGTCGCCCAGGTTCGTCCCTGGTGGATTCCGCAACCCGACAGCCGCTGCTACTTGTCGATGGCCCGCAGCCTGGCCGAACAGGGACAAATGCTGAACCTTGGGCGTGAACATCTCTGGTACTTCCCGGGCTATCCGCTGTTGTTGACCCCGCTGTATTGGGTGAGCGAGCAGCCGGACTGGCTGATTTCGGCTTTTCAGTGGGTGGCGGCCGCCCTGTTGATGGTCGGCGTTTACCAGTGGGCCCGCCGGATCGTGCCGCAATGGGCCGTTTGGATCGCCGCCGTAAGCGCGGTGAACTCGGGCGTCTGGTTTCACGCGGCCCGCGTGCTGAGCGAAGTTCCCTTTATGTGCGCGCTCGTCTGGTCGGCCAACGCGGGGATCGCCGCGTACCGCAGCCGGACGTTATCGCGGACGATTGTGCTCACCATCGTGGCCGCACTGTTGGTGGCGGTGACGGCCATCATTCGGCCGGCGGGACTGATGCTGGCCGTCGGCTTTGGGCTGAGCCTCGGCTGGCAAGCGTTGCGCCAGAGGAAGACGTGCCAGCGGACGACGTGGCTGCGGGCGGTCGCGATCACGCTGGCGCTGGGAGTGCCGGCTTCAATCGGCGTCGTCACCTTCATGAAGATCGAGCAGTCGACCGCCACCGAGGAGTCGGCCCGCACTTACTTGAGCAACTTCGGTGATTCGGCCCGCAGTCCGCTCGCCTCGTATCTCGAGGGCCTGCGGCTGGCGATTCGCGACAGCGGACGCGTCGTGATCCCCGGCATGTTCAAGGCCTACAACGAGACCGGCTGGCTCGACCCCAATCTCCTTATTTATGTGCCGGCCTGCCTGGTGCTGACGTGGGCCTGGTGGCGGCTGACGCGGGAGACGGCCGATCCCCTGCTGCTCGGCGTTCCCTTTTACGTGCTGTTGCACGTCGTCTATCCGTACGAGGCCGGAGCGCGATTCTTCGTGCCCCTGTTGCCGATTTTCTTGGCCAGCCTGGCGTTTTTGATCAAGCCGGGTAAGCGGCGGCGCGTGTTTGCGGTGGCTGCGTTTTGCGCGGCACACATGCTGATCGCCGTAGTCTATTGGCTGGCCATCGACGCTCCCCGCGCTGCCGCCGAGGCCCGCCGCGGAGAGGAAATCGCCACGATCAGTCAGCGGATCAAGGCCGACAACCGTCAGGTGGCGGCCGTCGATCTCGATGGCAACGACCTGCTGATGCTCGAGCTACAACTCGACCGCCAGGTGCCACTGCGCGAGAAAACCATAACGGCTGACGACGAGTGGCTGGTGTCCGACCGGCGGCTTCAACCCGCGGGCCCCTATCACCTGTCGGCGACGACCGATTCGTTCGCGCTGTCACGCCGCGCAGTCGGCGGGCAGAATGCGCCGCTGGCCCAGTAGTCGTCGGTTTCCGTGTGATGCGGCCGCGCGAGGGCGGCCGTTACGATGCGGATCGTGCGCCAGGGACGCTGGCCGCCCATTATTCCGAGACTTCGGCGGGGATCACCGGGTGGGCCGCCAGGAAGACCGGGCAGTGCGCGTGGGTCAGCACGTAATTCATTTCGGAGCCGCATAGCCGGCCTCTTTCCAGCGGGCGTTCCTGCGGCAGCGGCAAGACGATTAACTCGTAGTGCCCGTCCTTCGCCAGACGCACCACGTCCTGTCCATAGGCGGCACCGAATGAGTCGACTTTGATCTCGCGGCCGAGCGTGCGGGCTCGTTCCAGGTCGCGTTGCAACACGCCGTTGGTCGACGCGTTCGATTCTTCCTGCGGCGGGATGGCCGCCACGTCGAGGACGACCTTGCGATCGAGCATCGTCAGCACCCAAAGGAAGAGGTCGCTGCTGACGGGCGTGGCGTCGTGAATCAGGAGGACTTTGTCGACACCCACTCCGGCCGCGCGCAAGTCGGCAACCGATCGTGCGTGCCGCTCGCCGAACTTGGGAATGCGATTCCCGCCTTCGACGTCAAAATAAACGTCCCGGTTGCGGCTCAAGACCCGTACCGTCAGCCCGGGCGGCCGGCCGTCGTGCAGACTGATCCAATAGAACGAGATCTGGTCGAGCTGCTCCTCGGCCGTAAACTTGTTCGACGCGCCGACCACCACTTCCTGGGCCTGGATCTCCTTGGCCACCCGCAAAATGGCGTGCAGCGGGCTGTTAGTCGGCACGATCAGCGGACGGACCTTTTTGCCCACTTTTTCTGCCCGCTCGACGACCGCGGTCATCAGCTGCTGATCGTAGGTATCCAGGTCGAGTCGGCCGGTGCCCGTCTCCCCGCCGGGAACCGTCATTTTCGCCGTCATCACCACGACGTCGGTCGTGTTGGGGTCGCTCTCGGCCAGCGCCTTCTCCAGCATGAACAAGTTGTGCGGCGAGCGGATGGCCACCAGCTTCCGATACGGCTTGGTCAGCCCAAAGCTCTCCTGTTTGATTTCGGGTAGCACCTGCTGGTTGAACTGCTCGAGATGCACGTGCTTGGTGCCGCGGCGTTTCTCGTTCACCGCCTCGGTCACCACGAAGATCGTGAGGAACACCGCGCTGAAGGCGGCCCCGCTGATCGTGGCGACTTCCTTCGTCAGCAGGTTGGCGATCGCAGACGCCAACACGACCACCGAGATGATGCCGAGCCCGATCGGCAGCTCGTACTTGCCGAACTGAATGTTGAAGGGCACCTTGAATTCGCGCGGCGTATGGTCCTTGAAGCGCAGCACCACCATCGACAGCGTCTTGAACGTGAAGCTCCAAACGACGCCAAAGGCATACGCTTCGCCCAGCAGAATGAAGTCGCCCCGGCTGGCAACAATCGTAAACAGCTGCAAGCCGACGATCAGCCACAGGATCCGCGAACTCGTGCCGTATCGCACGTGCGGCTTGAGAAACCAGTCGGGCAGCACGCCGTCTTCAGCCACACGGTTGAGCACACCGTTGGAGCCGATGATCGAGGTGTTGACCGCCCCCGACAGGATCAAGAAGCCGACGACCACCACGAAAGCGTTGAGCAACAGCTTGAGCGGCACCGGTCCCACCATATGCATCGCCAGGCCGCCGATAAAGTTGTCGTAATATTGGCCCATCCGCTCGCCTTCGGGGATCAGGATCACGGCCAGAAAGCTGACCGAGCCCGTGAGCAGTACGCTGTAGACAAAGACGATAAAGGCCGCCTTTTTGAAATTCTTGAGCTTGGGGGATTCGACCTCCCGATAGACCTGCGCAAGCGTCTCCTCGCCGCTCATCGCCAGGATCGAATGCCCGAAGGCGATCACGACTCCTGCCAAGCCGATCAAAGTCAGCCAGGCGGCCGAGCCGGAGTTCCGCAGGGGCTCGGCAATCGAGGGGAAGCGCCCCAGGAAGCCCAGTGGATCTTCCTGGCGGCCGGTCACGGGGTTCATCTTGGGAACCCGCTCGCCCGTGTCGGTGACGGTGAATTTGGGATTGAGGTCGGGGTGCCAGCTCGGCACCTTGTTGGCTGCCCCGTTCGTCGCCAGCGTCACTCCGCTCCAAGCCAGGATCACCAAACCCATGATGGTGGTGGCGATCATGATCTTGAGCGCCTTGTCGCTCGATTCATGGATCCCCAGCATGTTCTGGCGGAAAAAATAGAGGGTGATCACGCAGGCGATCGCGACGGCCCCCCAGCCTTTGATGTCGTGTTGCAGCCCGACCGGGATGGGGACGTGCAGGTAGATGGTGAGCGCGTCGATCCCCAGCCCGCAGATGTACTGCCCCGCCGAGACGCCGCTAATGGGCCCGGTGAGAATGTAGTCGAAGAGGAGCGCGGAGACGGAGAGCTTGGCGACGAACCCCCCCATCGCCTCCTTGACGACGCGATAAACGCCGCCGCGCACAAACAACGCGCTCGACTCGATATAGACGGAGCGCATCGCGTAGCTGAACAGCAGTACCCCCAAGATGAACCATGGGGCCGCTGGTCCGATGGCGCTCTCGACGATCGCCCCGATGTAGTAGGCCGTGCTCGCCAGGTCGCAGAGTACGACCGCCGCCGTCCGCCAGTACGAAATGAACGTAAACGTCACGCTGCTGATGACGATGACTTGGGCAGCGCGGATGGCCTTGGCGGTGGTGGTCGAAAGCCCGGCCGAAGGAGCACCATTGGGAGTAGACAATGAGGGGGAAGACGAGGCCGGACCGGTCGTTTCGTTCGACACGAGAAGTTGGCGCCCTCTTTACTGGTGCGATGGCGGCCGCCGATTCGCGGTTGAAAAATGCCTGTGCGGCATCCGGCGGGTTGGCGATTTGCCCGGCAGGCCGCGGGCGGAATAGTCGCCCGCAATTGGCAAACGGGCAATTCTCCCGAAAATGAGCGGATGTCGTCAAGGAGGAGGCCTTTGGTCCGGTTTCGCGGGATGCGGGCAAAAGTCCCGGAACTCACGGAGGTCGCCGCGTGTTCTTATTCTCAACCGGCCACTCCGGTTGGACTGTGCCTGCGCGACGTCCTTGCTTGTTCGCCCGCTCCGACCATTAAATAATCACAAACCCGCCCCGTCCGGCGGGATCGGCCTTTCGAGATCGGACGATCTCCGTTCAACGGCCTGGACTTGCGATTCATGGCTCACGCTGGACGCGACCTTGGACCACCGGCGCTTTCTCGCAGCCTGAATCTGCCGCAGGCCATTTCGCTGAACATCGCCAATATGGTCGGTGTCGGACCGTTCATCACCATTCCCCTGATGTTGGCGGCCATGCCGGGGCCGCAGGTCATTTGGGCCTGGGTGGTGGGCGGATTGCTGGTATTGTGCGACGGCCTGGTCTGGAGCGAGTTGGGGGCCGCGCTGCCTGGCAGCGGCGGGTCGTACCACTTTCTCAAAGAGATTTACGGGCGACTCGACCCGACCTGGGGACGGCTGATCCCGTTCCTCTTCGTCTGGCAGTTCCTGTTTAGCGGCACGTGCGAGACGGCCTCCGCCTACATCGGGGGGCTCAAATATCTCGAGTATGCGATTCCCGGGCTCGAGGAGACGCTCGCTCGCTGGCACGTGCCCGGCGGCACCCACACGCTGGCGGCCGCCCTCAGTGTCGCGGTGACGATCCTCTTGTGCCGCAACATTCGCGTGCTCGGCCAACTGAGCGTGTTTTTCTGCGCGGGGATTCTCGGGGCCCTGCTCCTGGTGATCGTTTCCGGCCTGCCCGATCTCGACTGGCGCCTGTTGCACGTCCCAGCCGGCACCTACGACGTGCAAAACGCTCCCCACTTTGCTTGGGGATTGGGGGCGGCGATGACGATCGCCATCTACAACTATTTCGGCTACTACAACATCTGCTTCCTCGGAGACGAGGTTAAAGACCCCGGCAAGACGATTCCGCGGGCCGTCATCAGTTCCGTCTGGATCATCGGCGTCCTCTATATCCTGATGACCGTCGCCATTATCGGTGTGATCCCTTGGCGGGACGCGGCCGAGTCCGAGGCAGTCGCCGCCAACCTGGTGTCGCTGGTCTTCGGCCCGCATTTGGCGACCGCGTTTGCCTGGTTGGTGGTGTGGACGGCGCTGGCCGGGGTGTTCGCCATGTCGCTCGGTTATTCGCGGATTCCATTCGCTGCCGCCCGCAACGGCGACTTCTTTCGCGCCTTCGGGACGCTCCACTCTGGCGGCTTTCCCGTCATCTCGATCATCTGCCTGGGAGCACTGACGACGGCTGTTTGCTATCTGCGGCTTGGCGATGTGGTCGATGCGGCCGTCGCCGTCCGCATCCTGGTGCAGTTCGTCGGCCAGATTGTGGGGCTGCATATTCTCCGTACGACGCGACCCGACGCCCGCTTGCCCTTCCGCATGCGGCTATACCCGATCCCCAGCTTCATCGCTTTGGTTGGCTGGCTGTTTGTGCTGGCGACGCAAAAGCCGTTGGTCCTGGCGATCACGGTCGGAGTCACGCTGGCCGGCGTGCCGGCGTTCTGGATTTGGAAAGTGATCGAGAATCGACGCGTCCCGGTGTCCTGAAGTCAGCACGTCAAATCGGAAGGGCCGAGCGCACCCAACCGCGAACCGAACGGGGAGAAACAACATGGACCGTGTGCAACAGTTGGCCGATCTGCTGCAGTCGATGACGGCCGTCGATCTCGCGCCGCGGTTGGAGCGGGGCATGCCGAAGTATCCGGCCCATCCGCACCTGATCATTGATCCGACGGTGACGCACGCCCGCAACGGTTACTACTGCCAGACGCTGTCGATGCCCGAACACATCGGTTGCCACGTCGACGCGCCGGCACACACGGTTCCCAAACTGATGGATGCAACTGTCGATACTCTGCCCGTCGATCAACTCGTCGGTCCGGCTGTCGTCTACGACTTCTCCCAGCGCGACTTGCAGCCGGGCCAGACGCTGACGGCCGACGACTTTTTGGCGTACGAACGCGAGCACGGCGTGCAGGCCGGAGCGGGCGATATGCCGCTGGTCTGCTTCGGCTGGCACCGCCGGCACTGGAGTTCGCCTGGTTTCTACGAGCGCAACCAACCGGGGATGGACGAAAAGGTGACGGTGCTGTTTGCCGAGCGCAAAGTCCGCGCCGTCGGTGCCGACACGATCGCCTGCGAGATTCCGTTCGTCAAAGGCGTGGCGGGCGACGCGCCCGGCCACCGCAAGCATTGGCTGCCCAACGGTATCTTGATCGTGGAGTGCCTGGCCCAACTGGAAAGGCTGCCGCCGCGCGTGTTCCTGGTCGCCGCGCCGCTGCCGATTGAAAACGGCTCGGGCTCGCCGCTACGGCCGATCGCGTATTTCTGACCGAGCCCCGAAGGCACAAAGAAAGACGCAGAAATTGGCTGACTCGACTGGTCGACGATTACCGAGCCAAGTCCGGGTGACCGGGGCGGAGCTGTCAGCTCGCTCCCTGGTCCGCAACGCCGGTCTCCCTGTTCCATGAGAGTGTCCGGACCGGATTTAGACTTCGTCCTAAACCGCATCTGCTGCAGCTCTTAACACCGGTCTAAATCCGAATTGTGAAGATTAGACCGGACCGGACTCGACTGGTCGCGACTCGAGTCATTCGGTCGAGCCGTCAGGCTCGCCCCCGGGTCCGCGATCGCCGGTCTCCTTGTTCAAATGAAAGTGTCCGGACCGGATTCAGACTTCGTCCTAAACCGCATCTGCTGCAGCTCTTAACCACGGTCTAAATCCGAATTGTGAAGATTAGACCGGACCGGACCTGACTCGGCGTTTTGTGCTTATAGTCGAGCCCAGCACCGTCTGGCTGGGGTCGAGCCAGCAGACTCGCCCCCAGGTCCGCGACCGCCGGTCCTCGTTGTTCAAATGAGAGTGTCCGGACCGGACCTGCCGTCATCCGATCACCGAATGGCCACCCATCACCGAACGGCCGCCGATCGCCGAATGCCCGCTGTCAGGCGTCCACGAAATCCCGTCGGTGCCCATTCAACGGCCTTGCGGCGATTTCATCCCCGGCGCGCAAGCCGATCTCGGCCGTCACGACGGGCCAAACTCCATTCTGCCACAAATTGCCAACCAACCAAGATCGGTTTTCTACGCTCAGGTTTCGCGGTTACTCGGCGGGAATGCAGACGGGAGATTTGCCTTGGGTGCCATGGTTGAGCTTGCTCAACCGTGCTCTTAACCGTTCAGCAACCGGCACATTCGTTGGTCATCCCAGAAAAGCCGGGCAGGCATGGCGGCACAATTTGCCGGCCTAAGAATGGAGTTGGCAGAAAGGGCTGTCGAGAGTACAACTTCTGCCCACGCCGCTCAGGATCTATAAAGACCGGCAGCTTCCGCACTTCCCGCCGCAACTCTCCCCGCTCCGTTTCCTTCACTCCGGCTCGGCGAAAGCCGCAGTCCAGACTCGTCTTTCGAGCCAATCGGCCTCCGTAACACGCCGGCTCCGCAGCCGTCACGGACAGACCTCGCCTACCCACGCCTGACATTCCGTAATCCGCTTGTCGTCAGTCACCAAGTGGCCGCGCCCGAATTGCGCGGCAGATGCGAAACTGAAACTGCGTGCTGAAATCCCAGCAAAACCTGACGCAGAGCCGATGGGCGTGTCGCTCGATCCTGGGCGTCTGCTTTTGTGTGCTGGGTTTTTGTGGAACTGCGTCGCCGAGCGCGGCCGACCCCGCTCCCCCGGCCGCGAACGGTTCGTCCACCGCAAGCTCTTCAGCAAACGGTGAAGCCAGAGCGTCGGCGCCGCTGGTCAGCATAACGGGGACGATCGCCGGCGATTCGGCTTTCAATCGAGCGCCCTTTGCGAACGAAGAGCCTCCGAGCATTGTTGCCAGTTTTGCGCCTGCCCCCGGCACCACACCGCCGCCCGCCAATGAAGTTCCGCCAAGCCCGGACGCCAATCCTTCGGCCGCAAGTAACCTCGCGACGGACTCAGCGTCCGGAGCAACGGACAAGGACAAGAAGACGGACGATGACAAGCTTGGCGACAAAGACAAAAAAGATGAATGGAACCTGCTGCCCAAGGGTTGGAACTTCCACGCTCAGACCACCATCATCGACGACTTCCAACCCGGATTCGGTGCCCTGTACTCCGGTCCCAACAGCCTGGGCACGGCCCGCGATCGCGAAGGGACGATTACCGCCGACCTTTTTCTCGGCGCGCCGTTATGGCAGGGCGCCGAGTTTCACGCGGATTTTCTTCTATGGCAGGGCTTCGGCCTGAGTAACAGCTTTGGCCTCGAGGCCTTTCCCAACGCGGACGCGTACAAAGCCGGCAGCGCGAGTCCCAGATTCATGTTCTCACACTTCTTTGTTCGCCAAACGATTGGCCTGGGCGGCGAACAAGAGGACGTGCCCGACGGCCAATTCACGCTGCCCGGCAAGCGGGACGTTTCGCGCCTGACGATCACCGCTGGCAAGCTCAACATGGCGGAGCTTTTCGACCAGAACACCTACAACCATGACCCGCACACACAGTTCATGAGCTGGGCGAGCACCATGCTCACCTGGGATTATCCCGCCGACACCATCGGTTACACGACGGGACTTGCCTTGGAGTTGAATCAGCCAAACTGGGCCGTGCGCTATGGATGGTTTCAATTGCCCAGCATTCCGAATGGCTTCACCGCCGACGACCGGATCTTCATGTATCCCGTCGAGCCCGGGGAGGTCACCTCCGACGGAAACTTTTGGAAAGAGTGGGGCATGATCACGGAAGTCGAGCGCCGTTGGCGCATCGACGATCATCCCGGCGCCATCCGGCTGCAGGCCTGGGTCGACCACGGTCTCCTCGCCAGCTACAACGCGGCGACCACGCTTCTCGTCGCCTCGCCTCCGCCGGCGAATACTCCTCCAGGAGCGGAAATCACCATCCCCGGGGCCGCCTTCAGTTACCGTTCCAAGTACGGCTTTGGGGTGAATTGGGAACAGGAAATTGCGAAGAACGTCGGCACGTTCGGTCGGGTGGGCTGGCAAGACGGCGAAACTGCGGCGGCGGCGTTCGACGACGTCGACTGGACGGTACAGCTTGGTGTGAGCGTCAAAGGCGCCACATGGCACCGTCCCAACGACACCTTCGGTCTGCTCGGGAATTTGGCCGGTGCTTCGTCAGACCAGCAAGCCTTCCTGAAGGTGGGCGGCACGGGCATTCTGAACGGCGACGGCAACTTGACCTACGCCTGCGAGAAGTCGTTGGAAACGTATTATGATTTTGCCCTCGCGGCGGGCTGTCGCCTGGCGTTCGACTACCAGTTCTTCCTGGACCCGGCGTTCAACAGCGACCGCGGCCCCGTCAGCGTCTTCGGGGCACGACTTCACTGGGAGTACTAGTCCGAGTCAAGGCTCCTAAACCGCCGCAGCTGTGATCGGCAGCGCGGCCGAATTCCTCTCGACGCATTTTTGCGGCCGCGATATCATCCGGCCCCTTCCAGTCTCACCGCCAAATTTCTCAGCGTCCAATTTCCCACCATCGAATTTCTCACCTTCGACTTCTCTTCGCTTTCACGCTTGAATCCGGGCCTGTTCCACTCGCCGCCTCGCCTTTCCTTCGCCTTCCAACTTCCCGTTTGAAGATTCCGGATGAAGCTCCACTTCGCCAAGCGCCCTGCGCGCGACGAGTCCTGGCGCGCGCGCCAGGGATGGATTGCGGCTGCCTGTGTCGCCGTGATGGTCGGCGCATTGAGCGTCGTCGGCTGCGCCGATCCGCTCTTTCACCTGCACACTTTCGGCGACATCAGCGTTAATGCGGCAATAGCTCCCAATCCGAAACAAACGCCCGTCTTCGCCTCGCTGCTGCCGCACCGGCCCCACTTCCCCAGCGCCTGCCGCGTAGCCGTCATCGACGTTGACGGCGTGCTGCTCGATTCCGACGCGACGGGAATCGGCTCGCTGGGAGAAAATCCGGTTGCCCTCTTTCGCGAGCGGCTCGATGCCATCGAGCACGATCACTGCGTGCGGGCCGTCGTGTTGCGAATTCATTCGCCTGGCGGCAGCGTGACGGCGACCGACATCATGTGGCGCGACCTGCAGGCCTTCAAAGCTCGCACCTGTTTGCCCGTCGTCGCCTGCCTGATGGATGTGGCGGCCGGCGGCGGCTATTACCTCGCCACCGGTGCCGACTGCATCATCGCCCACCCCACGACCGTCACCGGGGCCATCGGCTGCATTCTCAACGTTTACAACCTGCAGGACATGATGGCCCAGTTCAACGTCGTCGGCATCCCGATCAAGTCGGGAAAGAACGTCGACCTGGGCACGCCGATCAAAGCGCTCGACGCCGCCAGCAAGAAGCTGCTGCAGGGTATGGCCGACGAATTCCACCAGCGATTCGAGAACATCGTGATGAGCCGGCGGCCGCAGGTCGATCCGCAAAACGGCGCCACGTTCGACGGCCGGGTGTTCACCGCCAGCCAGGCGCTCGCGGTGCGGCTGATCGACCAGATCGGCTACTTCGATGACGCCGTGCAACTGGCCAACGGCATGGCCCATCTCAATTATTCGGAAGTTGTCTTCTACCACCGCAAGGGGGATCCGGCCTACTCGGCCTACTCGTCGACCCCCAACGTGCCGCTGCAGGACAAGCTGCTGGCGCTCAATATTCCGGGACTGGAACGGACGCGGATGCCGGCGTTCCTCTATCTGTGGGACATCGAGCCGTCGCTGGACCGCATCAACGGTAAATAAGCGTCCGGTTTCGGGTACGCGCGCCGGCAAGAATTCGCTACAGTGGGGCTCGCGCCGGACGGAATCTGGGCGCCGCAGAGAGGGAAGGGAGTCCACTGCGTTGGCGGCACGGCAGCCCCATCGTTTGCGGCTCCGTTATTCAGGGGAGCATTCGACATGGGAAAGCTTTGGGCCGTCTCTTTTCTCTTTATCGTCACGCTCGTCCCGTCGCAGATCTGTCGCGGCGGCAACCCGGTATATGACGAGTTGATGCGTAGCGGCGTGCCGATCAGCGTTCGCGAAATTGTCCGCCTGCCCGCCCCCACGCTCACCGACGGCATGACCGCCGCACAACAGCAGCAAGCGATCGAAGCGATCGCCGACGGCCGCGCGTGGGAGGATCTCACGCGTCGCTCGGTCAATGCTCCGTTCGTCTTCAAGATCAGCAAGGACGAAATCGATTCGAGCCGATTGGGTCGGCGCGTCGATTTGTGGTTTGTCGCCTATGGCAACATGTCGACGCTCGAAAACAATGAATGGCTCGAACGACAGTTCAAGACCACCGGCAACGAGACCGATCCGGACAACGGCGCCGTGGCCAAGGTCGTTCCGGAGAGTGAGCTGCTTCGTCACGGGCTCAAGGGCCCGCAGAGTGCGGACGATTCGCAGTTTGTTTTCGCCGAGCTGACGCTGTTGGATCGCGTGCGAGTCTCCGTGACGACGCGCGGCTCGAAGCAAGTAACGCGCGACTCGGTCATCTCAGCTTCGCTGCTCGATCCGCGTTTCACAGCGGACTCCCCGTACTCGAACCGCTGGAAACCGGTTCTTCGCGACGACAACACGGGCCGCAGATACCTGGGCAAGCCCGAGCCCTACTTCGGCTACGGCAGCTACGCCAAGGCGACGCGGCTGCTCGGTCCGTCGGGCGCGATCCTGATCGAATACCACGCGGCTTTCGCTGAGCCGGAAGGCTGGTTCAACGGCAACAACTATTTGTGCTCGAAGCTGCCGATCCTCGCCCAAATGATCGTCCGCCAGCTGCGTCGCGAGCTGGTTAAGAGCCACTGACCTCAGGTTACGACCGCGCAGGTCTTTTCTTGTAGGGCAGGCTCTGCCTGCCGCTCGCTACGTCTCGAACACGGACGGCAGGCAGAGCGTGCCCTACACGTCCACAGGATCGCCTCCAAAGTTTGGCCAATGCCTGCGCTGTTGACTCGCTTGCATGTGGCGCTTATCACAGACGGCGCCGCGTGCCTTCTTTGCGAGATCCCGCGATGGCTGACGTTGAACTCCGCGTGAATGGAGTCAGGCACCACGTCCCAGCCGAGCCTGAGCGAATGCTGCTCGGAGTGCTCCGCGACGAATTGGGACTGACCGGCAGCAAATATGGCTGCGGCGAGGGGCAATGCGGGGCGTGCACCGTCGTGCTGGAGGGCCGGGCCGTGCGATCGTGCCGCATGGCGATCTCCGACTGTGCCGAAAAGCCGATCACCACGATCGAAGGGCTCGAGCACGACGGCAAGTTGCATCCGCTGCAGCAGGCCTTTCTCGATGCCGGGGCGCTGCAGTGCGGCTACTGCACGTCGGGGATGATCATGAACGGTTATGCCCTGCTCTCCAGGCACAGCGCACCCACGCGGCAGCAGACTGTGCAGGCAATGGAGGGCAACATTTGTCGCTGCGGCACGTACCAACGCATCCTCGCCGCCATCGACCAGGCGGCTGAAACGCAGAGAGCGGGCGCGGCGAAGAGGGCCGAGCGATGACCCGCGTGGCCAAAAACTCGCGCCTGTTGACCGCGAGCCAACGCGACGTCCACATCGATCTGCCGGCGCTGGATGAGCCGGAGCGATACGAGCTGCGCGAAGAGCCCAAGTATCGCTTCGAGGCAGACCGGCGCGATTTCTTGAAGACGCTCGGCGGAGGCATTGTGATCTGCCTGGTGACGCGAGTCGCTCGCGCCCAGCGCCCTGGTCGGCGCGGCGGCGGAGGTCGAGGCGGTCGCGGAGGGAACGTGCCGCAGTCGATCGGTGCCTGGCTCCACTTGAACGAAGCGGGCGAGGTCACCGTCTGCACCGGAAAAGTCGAGATCGGGCAGAATATCCGCACGTCGCTCACACAGGCTGTCGCCGAAGAGCTGCGTCTGCCGACGAACCGCATCCGACTGATCATGGCCGATACGGACCTGGTTCCGTATGACTTTGGCACCGCCGGCAGCATGACCACGCGCATGATGTCGCCACAGCTCCGACGCGTGGCGGCCACCGTGAGAGAGCTGCTCCTCGACCTGGCGGCCAAGGAATTGTCGGTCGATCGCGGCACGCTGTCGGTCGTCGACGGCACCGTCTCGCACGCAGCCTCACACCGGTCGCTGACGTTCGGCGAGTTGGCCAAAAAGGGCCAGTTGACCAAAACGATCAGCGACGATGCACCGTTGACGCCGGCGAGCCGCTGGCAGGTCGCGGGCACGTCGGTCGCCAAGGTCGACGGCGCAGCCTTCGTCACCGGTCGGCACGAATACGCGTCCGATGTGCGGCGACCGGGCATGCTGTTCGGCAAGGTGCTCCGGCCCGAGTCGCTGCACGCGAAACTGGTTTCAGTCGATCTCGCGAAGGCGCAAGCCCTACCCGGGGTCACTGTGGTGCATGACGGCGATTTCGTCGGCGTGGCGGCCCTCTCCTTGCCTGCCGCTGAACAGGCGCTCGCGGCCATCACCGCGAAGTGGAAAGCCGCGACCGTCGTTTCCGATGCCCGACTGTTCGACGATCTGAAGAAAGCCGAAGGCGGAGGAACCGGGTCGGGTTTCGGCGGACGATCGAATTACTCACGCGGCAAGATCGAACAGGGGCTGAAGGCGGCCGACCATCGCGTCCAGGCGACCTATACGATTTCGTACATCGCGCACGTGCCGCTCGAGCCGCGGGCGGCGGTCGCCGAGTGGTCCGGCCAAAAACTCACAGTCTGGACGGGAACGCAGATGCCGTTTCGCGTGCGGAGCGAACTGGCGCGCGCTTTCTCGATTGGGGACGAAAGCGTGCGAGTGATCGTCCCCGATATGGGTTCCGGATACGGCGGCAAGCACACGGGTGAATCAGCCCTCGAAGCGGCCTGCCTTGCCAAGGCAGCCGGCAAGCCGGTGAAACTGAATTGGACTCGCCAGGAAGAGTTCACCTGGGCTTATTTCCGTCCGGCCGGCGTCATCGAAGTTTCGGCCGGTGTGAAAAAAGACGGCACGATCACTGCCTGGGAGTTTCATAACTACAACTCGGGCGGCTCGGCGATTCGTCCCCTTTACGAGATCGCGCATCAGCGGGTTGCCTATCACCCCAGCGATGCACCCTTGCGGCAGGGTTCCTATCGGGCGCTCGCGGCGACGGCCAACCACTTTGCCCGCGAATGCCACATCGACGACCTGGCCCACGCGGCAGGCATCGATCCGCTGGCGCTGCGGCTGAAGAACCTGAAGGACGAGCGGCAGCGGGCCGTCCTCGAAGCGGCCGCCCGAAAGTTCGGCTGGGGACCCCAGAACAAGCCGTCGGCCGAACGCGGCTTTGGCTTGGCCTGCGGTTCCGAGAAGGGAAGCTATGTCGCCACGTGTGCCGAGGTCTCGATCAATCCCCAAAACGGCAAGGTCCACGTCGAGCGGGCAGTGACGGCTTTTGAGTGCGGGGCGATCGTCAATCCCGAAAACTTGCGCAACCAGTGCGAGGGCGCGTTGATGATGGGCCTGGGAGGCGCGCTCTTCGAGGCGATCCGTTT
>Ga0210390_10001261_pt1 | contig 24639 bp, 20 predicted proteins | sample IncBWH11OmetaG_FD_161050 | JGI IMG/M metagenome (GOLD analysis project Ga0210390, IMG submission 161050) | Forest soil microbial communities from Barre Woods Harvard Forest LTER site, Petersham, Massachusetts, United States - Inc-BW-H-11-O ... | reverse complement strand
GGCTACCGGCCCATCACCGTCGCCGGAGACGATCCCGCCAACGTGCATCAGCAGCTGGCCGCCGCCCTCGACGAGGCCTTCGATGAAATCGCGGCGATTCAGCGGGATGCCCGCAACGGTGGGAACACCGAGCGGCCGGTGTGGCCGATGATCGTGCTGCGCACCCCCAAGGGTTGGACCGGACCCCGTGAGGTTGACGGCAAACGGGTGGAGGGCACCTGGCGGGCACACCAGGTCCCGCTCGCCGAGACCCGGGATAACCCCACCCACCGCACGCAACTCGAAAAGTGGCTGCGCAGTTACCATCCCGAGGAGTTGTTCGACGACGACGGTCGGCTGCGCGCGGAGCTACGGGCACTGGCGCCCGGCGGCGATCGCCGGATGAGCGCCAACCCGCACGCCAACGGCGGCCTGCTACTGCATGACCTGGACTTGCCGGATTTTCGCGACTACGCCGTCACCGTCTCGCAGCCCGCCGCGACGACCCATGAGGCCACCCGGGTGCTGGGCACGTTCCTGCGGGACGTGATCGCCCGCAACCGCGACCGGTTCCGGCTGATGGGCCCCGACGAGACCGCCTCCAACCGCTTGGACGCGGTCTATGAAGCGACCAACAAGGTGTGGCTGTCGGAAACCATGCCCGATGATGACCACCTCTCCCCGGACGGCCGGGTGATGGAGGTGCTCTCCGAGCACCTTTGCCAAGGCTGGCTGGAGGGCTATCTGCTGACCGGCCGGCATGGGCTGTTCAACTGCTACGAGGCGTTCGTGCACATCGTCGACTCGATGTTCAATCAGCACGCGAAATGGTTGTCCACCAGCCGCGAACTGCCGTGGCGGCAGCCGATCGGGTCGCTGAACTACCTGCTCAGCTCCCATGTGTGGCGCCAAGACCACAACGGCGCATCGCATCAGGATCCCGGGTTCATCGACCTGGTCGCGAACAAACGCGCCGAGGTGGTGCGGGTGTACCTGCCGCCGGACGGCAACACGCTGCTCTCAGTGGCCGACCACTGCCTGCGCAGCCGCAACTACGTCAACGTCATCGTCGCCGGTAAACAGCCGGCGCTGGCCTATCTCGACATGGAGTCTGCTATCGACCACTGCACCCGCGGCCTGGGCATCTGGCAGTGGGCGAGCACCGCGGCCGGCGAGCCCGACGTGGTGCTGGCCTGCGCCGGCGACGTTCCGACGCTAGAGACGCTGGCTGCCGCCGATATCTTGCGGCGTGAACTGCCCGACCTGGCCGTGCGGGTGATCAACGTCGTCGACATCATGCGGCTGCAGCCGGCCGCTGAGCATCCGCATGGCTTGCCCGACAACGAATTCGATGCGTTGTTCACCATCGACAAGCCGGTCATCTTCGCCTACCACGGTTATCCGTGGCTGATCCACCGGCTCACCTATAGCCGTGCCAATCACCATCACTTCCATGTACGCGGGTTCAAGGAGCGCGGGACCACCACGACGCCGTTCGACATGGTGATGCTCAACGACCTGGACCGCTTCCACTTGGTGATGGATGTCATCGACCGGGTGGATGGGCTGGCCGGACCAGCCGCGCTGCTGCGTCAGCGGATGGCGGATGCCCGGCTGGCGGCGCGCCGCTACACCCGCGAGCACGGTGAGGACGACCCGAAGATTAGCGGCTGGACATGGGGGCCGAATAAGTAAGCTGGTGCGGGTGGCGACTGTGCTGTCGGTCAACCTGGCTCGTGTCCGAACGAATCCTGATCCACGCGCGCAGTCGAAGCTGACAGGCATCGACAAAGTGCCGGCAACCGAGGCGGTCGTGGTGCGGGCACCAGGACCAATGGATGGTGGTGTCGGCAGCGGGCTGGTCGGCGACACCATCGGTAACCACAAACTGCACGGCGGTGACGACCAAGCCGTGTACGCGTATGCGCGAGAAGACCTTGACGCATGGGAGGTTCAACTCCAGCAGAAACTCGCCAACGGAATATTCGGCGAGAATCTGACCACCTCGGGCATCGATGTCACTGGGGCGCGGATCGGTGAACGCTGGCGCATCGGCACCGACGGCTTGGTGCTGGAAGTCTCCGCGCCCCGAACGCCGTGCCGGACGTTCCAGGCCTTCCTGAATTTGAACCACTGGATCAAAACCTTTGTCCACGCGGGCAAACCCGGTGCCTACTTCCGGGTGATCTCGCCCGGAGCGGTGCGCGCGGGCGACGCGATCGCCATCGATCACCGCCCCGATCACGACGTGACCATCGGGTTGGTCTTTCGCGCCCGAATGTCTGAACCAGAACTGCTTCCCCAGCTTTTGGTGGCAGATGCGCTCCCCGCAGAGCTCAGCGACTATGCGCGTAAGCGGGTCGCCAGCGGTGCGCGGGTAAACTTGCCCAATGCTTGACGCGACCGTTGCCGCGGACACCCATCCGGTGGTGTCGCAGCTTTCGGCGCTGCACCGGTTCCGGATCCAGGTCGACGTCGCCGTCGTCATCGTCGTGCTGGTGCTCACCAACCTCGTCGCGCACTTCACCACGCCGTGGGCGAGTGTTGCGACGGTACCGGCAGCGGCGGTCGGGCTGGTGGCGTTGTTGCGGTTCAACGGTCTGGGCTGGGCCGAGCTCGGGCTGGGACGTGACCATTGGAAGTCCGGTGTTGCCTACGCGCTCGCCGCGATGGCGTTGGTGGTGATGGTGATCGCGGTCGGCGTGGTGTTGCCGCTGACCCGGACGATGTTCATGAACAACCACTACGCGACTATCTCGGGCGCACTGGTTGCCTCGATGATCATCATTCCGTTGCAAACCGTAATCCCGGAGGAGCTGGCGTTTCGCGGTGTGCTGCACGGCGCACTGAACCGGGCGTGGGGGTTCCGCGGTGTCGCGCTGGCGGGTTCGCTGATGTTCGGTCTCTGGCATATCGCGACGTCGTTGGGGCTGACGAGCAGCAACGTCGGCTTCACCCGGCTGTTCGGCGGCGGAGTCCTGGGCATGCTGGCCGGCGTGACGCTGGCGGTGACCGCGACCGCGGTGGCCGGTTTCGTGTTCAGCTGGCTGCGCCGACGCAGCGGCAGCCTGATCGCGCCGATCGCCTTACATTGGTCGCTGAATGGGTTGGGGGCCCTGGCCGCCGCGCTGGTCTGGCATCTGTCCAGCTGAGCGGCCTTCACACCAGCAGAACGGCGGCGCCGGCGATGCGGCCGGCGCTGAGATCGGACAACGCCCGATCAGCTCGACTCAGTGGATATTCCGGCGTGGTCACCTTGATGTGATGCTCGGCTGCGAAGTCAAGGAAGGCCCGCGCGTCGGCGCGGGTGTTCGACGTCACCGAGCGCAGCTGGCGCTCCTGGAAAAGGTGACGCTGGTAGTTGAGCACCGGAATGTCGCTCAGGTGGATCCCGGCGACCGCCAACGTGCCGCCGCGGTCCAGCGCCTCTAACGCGGGCAGCACCAGATCGCCGACCGGGGCGAACAGGATCGCGGCGTCCAGGCGCACCGGTGGCGGGTCCGCGGCGCCTTGGGCCGACGCCGCACCCAGCTCGAGCGCCAGTTCTCGGGCGGCGGCGCCGCGTGTCATCACGTGCACTTCGGCGCCCTGCGCCAGCGCGACCTGTGCGGTGATGTGGGCGCTGCCGCCGAACCCGTACAGGCCCAGCCGGCCGTCGGGCGGTAGTGCGGCGCGCAGCAGCGACCGGTAGCCGATGATGCCGGCGCACAGCAGCGGTGCGAGTTCGCTGTCGCTGTAGCCGTCCGGCAGATGGTGGGCGAAAGCCGCAGGAACGGTGGCGAATTCGGCGTAGCCGCCGTCGGCGTCCCACCCGGTGTAGCGGGATTTCGGGCACAGGTTCTCGTCGCCGCGTCGACAGTACTTGCAGACTCCGCAGGTGTGTCGCAGCCAGGCGATCCCCACCCGGTCACCGACGCTGAACTCGTCGCCGGCTTCGGCGCCGACCTGGACGACTTCCCCGACCACCTCGTGTCCGGGCGTCACATTCTTCCGGTGCACCGGAAGGTCGCCCTCGGTGACGTGCAGGTCAGTGCGGCACACCCCGCATGCCCGAACGGCGACCAGCAACTCCGACGCCCCGGGCCGCGGCACCTGGGTGCTGACCCATTCCAGTGGATCGGTGTCCATCGGGCCGGGCCGACGCACCCGCCACGCGCTCATCGTCGTGGTGGTCGTCGCTGGGGTCATCAATACAGCATGCCGTTAATCGCCACGGCCGCAACAGGTTAGCCCCTTCTCGTGGTACGTGTCCTGACGAGCTGGTAGATCAACAGCAGGATCACCGCGCCGACCAGCGCGCCTAAGAAAGAATGCTTGATCGGAGGGGTAATCGTGAACTGATGCGGTGCGAAGACCACGCTGCCCAGCGTGCCCCCGACATAGGCTCCCACGATGCCCAGCAACGCTGTTGCAATCACGCCCAGCGGCTGCTTACCAGGCACGATAAGTCGCGCGACCAAGCCGACGACGAGACCGAGAACGATCATCCAGATGATGTGCAAGACCACAACCAGCTCCTTCGAATATTGACTGGCGGGCGGGACCGCAGGAGGTTAAGCGTGCTGCAGCCACGGTGTACCGCGTCAGCGTAACGACTTACGGCTTGGCTTGGCCATGATCGGGTTAAAGCAAACCCAATTGTGCGCTAGTAGCGGCGAAGACACCGGCACGCGGTGCGCCTACGGCTGCACGGTCAGGTCGATACCGCGCCCGGAGCCGCCGCCGGGCCGTTATCGCGGGCGGGCTGTCCAGCTGGCGGCGGCGGTGGTGGTGGTGCCGGCGCGTTCGGGGCCGGGCCGGGAGCTGCCGGGGCGGGGGCCGGAGCCGGAGCCGGTGCGTTCGGGGCTGGTGCCGGAGCCGGCGCGTTCGGGGCCGGGCCGGGAGCTGCCGGGGCGGGGGCCGGAGCCGGCGGAGGGGGCGCCTCTGGGCGAACCGACTCGGCCAGAGCCTTCGCCCCGTTAACGTCTACCGGATCGTTCGCAGTCCCCAGCCACACCACGAACCAGCGCTGATTGGCCGACCCCTGCGGTGCGTTCGGCCCGGACGGACCGATCACGCCCGCCCAGATCTGTCCGTTGGGCTTGGTGGCGTCGCTGAATTTGACCTCGTAGTACGACGCACCCCCCGACATGCCGGTGGTGCTCAGCGGCGCGGTCGCTTGGTTGATCCGGGTGCCGGGATACGGCATGAAGAACTCGCCCATGTCGGACGCCAGCCGGGTCGCGGCCTTGGTGTTGTCGGGTTCAGCGCTGGCATACAGCTTCTGGTCCAACTTGCCGAGCACGACGCGGGTGTCGTTGGCGACCGGTGGCGGCTGGCCCCCGGCGGGCGGCCCGGTCTGCTTGCTGAGCAGGGCCGAGCCGTAGTCAAGGTGGGTGGCGTCCGATTCCACCCAGCCGGCCGGAATGACGTAGCTGAATCCGCCGACCGGGTTGTCGATGCGCGCAGGTTGGGGCGCGTTCGGGTCGACTGCCGGCGGCGCGGGTGCGTTGGGACCGGATCCGGGTGGCGCGGCGACCGGATCGGCGGGCGGAGGTGCCGCAGGAGGACCGGCCGGGCCGGGCGCCGCATCTGCTGGGCCGTTGGGCGGTGGCGGCGCCGCGGTGGTGGTTCCCGGCGGCGGCACCGGGTCGGCGCTCGCTGTGGTGGCCGGCAGCGCGAGCGCGATGGCTCCGGCGCCGCTTATCGCGGCGACCGCCAGCGTCGTCCAGCGGCTTTTGGGCCGTGTCGAGTGTGCGTCCACCTCGTCCATGAGCAAAAAATCTACCGTGTTACCCCCGTGGGGCAAGGTCGTTGTGCTGACTCTGTTATTGATTTGTCGCCGATTACGGGGGCGGAACGCGGCGCATCAGCGCAGATCAACGAAGCCGAGTCGGCGAACGGTCCTGGCTGCGGCGACGGAGTGCCATCCCGATCGCCGCCGGGCGCGTCTCGGCGTCAGGGCCCGCCGAAACCGGCCTGGTTGAGCACCTTTTGGCCCGTTGTCCCAGTCACCAGGTCGATGAACTTCTGTGCCAGCGCGGGCTGAGACGCATGTTTGAGGACGGCGATGGGATATACGTCGGCTGCGCCGGCCGACTCGGCGAACTTGACCGTGGTCACTTTGTTGCCGGCATTGCGCGCCTCGGTGGCATAGACCAACCCGGCGTCAGCCTCGCCGTTGGTGACCTTCGTCAGGACATCGGAAACGGCCGGTTCTTCGCTGACCGGATTGAGGTGTACCCCGGTGTTGTTCTCGATGCGCTGGGTCGCCGCCCCGCAGGGCGCGGGCTCTCCGCACACCACTACATGGGGCCCGGGTTTGCCGAGATCGGCGAACGAGTGGATCTGCTTGGGGTTGCCGGGCGGCGTAACGATCACCAATGTGTCGGACGCGAAATTAACCGGATCGGTCTCAGTCAGGCCCGCCTTGGCCACCGTGTCCATTTGGGCGCTGTCGGTCGAGGCGAAAATGTCGGCGGTGGCGCCCGAGGTCAACTGGGTCGCCAGGTCCGAGGAGCCCGCGAAGTCGAGATTCACGCCGGCGCCGGGATTGTCGGCCTGGAACTTTCCGGCGAGCAAGGTGAATGTCGCCTTCAGCGGCGCGGCGGCGAACACCACAAGCGACTGGGCCGACGATTGGCCCGGCGACGACGGGTGCGACGCCGACGGTGTCTTCGGGTCACACGCAGACAGATTTGTCACCAGCACGAGCGACATAACCCCGGAAGTGACCCAGATCCGGGCCCGGTGCTTGAGCAGGCCCGGCCGCCGTGGGAGCACCCGCTCAGTTTCTCAGCCGTAGTGACATGGTGCCAACCGTTGTCCAAACGGTGACCGCGTCGTGCCGGATTCAGAGTTTCATCTTTAGCTACCGTCCAGTAACATGTACCAAGATTGACGCCATACACACCCTGAAATCCCAGGGAACGGTGTTGCGGTATGCCACCATCGAAGCATCGGACGACCGTTGCTCCAGGCGGAAGCCGCGGTTCCTGTAGGTGGTCGTCACCTAGGTTCAGTGTTGAATACGAGGAGGTCATGGCGTGGAGGTGCTGGTCACCGGGGGCGATACCGAACTGGGGCGTGTTGTTGCTGAAGGGTTCCGCGACGCCGGCCACACGATCACCCTGGCCGGGGCACGTCGAGACGATCTCGAAGTGGCCGCCAAGGAGCTCGAGGCGGACGCAATCGTCTGCGACAACACCGACGCCGCCAGCCTCGCGGAGGTTCGCGCGCTGTTCCCGACTCACCTGGACACCATCGTGAACATCCCCGCGCCGCGCTGGAACCCCGGTGACCCACGCGCGTACTCGCTGCCGGATCTGGCCGCCGCGTGGCGCAACTCGCTGGACGCCACCGTGTTATCGGCGGTACTGACCGTCCAGACCGTGGGTGATCACCTGCGCTCTGGTGGTTCGGTCATCAGCGTCGTGCCGGAGAACCCGCGCGCAGGTAGCGCCGAGGCCGCGGTCAAAGCCGCGCTGTCGAACTGGGTCGCCGGCCAGGCTGGGGTCTTCGGCACCCGCGGTATCACCGTCAACGCGGTCGCGGTCGGGCGGGGCACGCAGCCTGGTTACGACGGGCTATCCAGCACGCCGCCCGCGGTTGCCGACGAGGTGACGCGGTTGACGCTGTTCCTCACCAGCCCCGCTGCCCGCCATATCACCGGACAGCTATTGCACGTCAGCCATGGTGCGCTGACGCAATTCGCCTAGCCTGGCGGTTCGCCCAGGGCGAACAAATCAGTTGGGGACCTCCACCGCCGGCGGACGGTCATTAGGGTAGATCGAGTGACTATCCGACTTGGCTTGCAAATTCCCAACTTTTCTTACGGCACTGGCGTCGAACAGCTCTTCCCGACCGTCCTCGCGCAAGCGCGCGAAGCCGAATCTGCGGGATTCGACTCGGTTTTCGTGATGGACCACTTCTACCAACTGCCCATGCTGGGCTCTCCCGACCAGCCGATGCTCGAGGCCTACACCGCCCTCGGCGCACTGGCGACCGCCACCGAGCGAGTGCAGCTCGGCACGCTGGTGACCGGCAACAGCTACCGCAATCCAACGTTGCTGGCCAAGATCATCACCACCCTCGACGTGATCAGCGCGGGGCGGGCGATCCTGGGCATCGGCACGGGCTGGTTCGAGCTCGAACACGACGAGCTGGGCTACGAATTCGGCACTTTCACCGATCGGTTCAACCGGCTTGACGAGGCGCTGGAGATCATTCTGCCGATGATCAAAGGTGACCGACCCACCTTCTCCGGCAAGTGGTACCGCGCCGAAAATGCGTTGGCCAACCCGCGCTACCGCGATCACATTCCGCTGATGATCGGCGGCAGCGGCGAAAAGAAGACAATCCCGCTGGCCGCTCGGCACTTCGACCACCTCAACGTGATCGCCGGATTCGACGAACTGCCGGGCAAGGTCAAAGTTGTACGGGAGCGCTGCGAAGAGATCGGCCGCGACCCCGCGACGCTGGAGACCAGCATCCTGCTGACCGTCCTGCTTGACGAAAACGCCAAGCAGGACCAGATCCCGGCGGAGATGAGCCAGCGCATGCTGGCCGGAGGCGCTGAATTGATCGCCGAGCAGGTGCAGGCCAAGGTGCTCGACGCCGGAATCGACGGCGTGATCATCAACATGCCCTTTTACACACCCGGCGCGGTCACCGCGGCCGCTGAGGCGCTGCGCCCGCTGGTCGGTCTCTGACCAGCCCGGCGAGGTGCGTCACGTTCGACCCCGCGGGTGGGGGTGATCACAGGGTTCGAACTCGATAGTGGCAGGTCCGCGTGACTAACGTAGTAGTCAACGCAGTCGCCATCGAGGAGCAACCAAACCATGAGCGCCCAACCCGAAAACACGGTGACCAATCGTCGACACCAGGTCGTGGTTATCGGATCCGGATTCGGCGGGCTGAACGCGGTCAAGAAGCTCAAAAGGGCCGATGTCGACATCAAGTTGATCGCCCGCACCACCCATCACCTCTTTCAGCCGATGCTGTACCAGGTCGCGACCGGCATCGTCGCTGAAGGAGCGATCGCTCCCCCAAGCCGCGTAGTCCTGCGCCACCAACCCAACGTCCAGGTCCTGCTGGGCGACGTCACGCACATCGATCTGGTCGGCAAGTTCATCGTCTCGGAGTTGCTCGGCCACATCTATGAGACCCCCTACGACAGCCTGATCATCGCCGCCGGCGCGGGCCAGTCCTACTTCGGCAACGACCAATTCGCCGAATTCGCGCCCGGCATGAAGTCCATCGACGACGCGCTGGAACTACGTGGACGCATCCTGAGCGCATTCGAAGCGGCCGAACGGTCCAACGACCCGGAGCGGCGGCAGAAGCTGCTCACTTTCACCGTCGTCGGGGCCGGACCCACCGGTGTCGAGATGGCCGGGCAGATCGCCGAACTCGCCGACTTCACGTTGAAAGGTGCGTTCCGACACATCGATTCGACCAAGGCCCGGGTGATCTTGCTGGACGCGGCCCCCGCGGTGCTGCCGTCGATGGGTGAGAACCTCGGCAAGAAGGCGGCCGCGCGGCTGGAGAAGATGGGCGTCGAGATCCAGCTCGGAGCGATGGTGACCGACGTCGACCGGGACGGCATCACGGTCAAGGACTCCGACGGCACCGAACGGCGCATCGAGTCCGCCTGCAAGGTGTGGTCGGCCGGGGTGTCGGCCAGCCCGTTGGGCCGGGATCTGGCCCGTCAATCAGGGGTAGAACTCGACCGCTCGGGCCGAGTCAAGGTGTTGCCCGACCTGTCGGTCCCCGGCTATCCGAACGTCTTCGTCATCGGTGACATGGCCGCCGTCGAGGGCGTGCCCGGGGTCGCTCAGGGCGCGATCCAGGGAGGCAAGTATGCGGCGACCACGATCAAAGCCGAACTCGCCGGCGCCAACCCGGCCGAGCGGGAGCCCTTCCAGTACTTCGACAAAGGCTCGATGGCGGCGGTATCGCGGTTTTACGCGGTCGTCAAGATCGGCCCGCTCGAATTCGGCGGCCTAATCGGCTGGTTCGCGTGGCTGTTGCTGCACCTGGTGTACCTGATCGGATTCAAGAACAAGATCACCACCGTGCTGTCATGGACGGTGACGTTCTTGAGTGGTCGGCGCGGCCAGCTGACCATCACCGAGCAGCAAGCGTTTGCCCGCACCCGTCTCGAGCAGCTGGCGGTATTGGCCGCCGAGGCGCACGAGGGCGAGGCGGCGAAAGCTAGCTAGGCCCTGCCGGGGCGTCTTCCAGGTTCTGCAGCCGCACCTGACCGCGGGCCACGACTCGGTCGTCGGAGTCGGTGATAGTGACGAGCCACAGTTGTTGGCGGCGGCCGCGATGCACCGGCGTCGCGGTGCCGTACACCGCGCCGCTCCCGATCGCACGCAGAAAGTCGGTGTTGTTGTTGACGCCGACGACGGCGCCGCTGCCGTTCGCGTTCAGCCAGGTGTAGGCGGCCACGCTGGCCATGCTCTCGATCATCGAGCAGTAGACACCGCCGTGCACGATGCCCATCGGCTGCAGCAACTTGGGCTGGACCTCGAGATGTGCCCGCGCGCCGTCCGGGGTGAGTTCGGTGAATACCAACCCGATCTCGTTGTCGAACGGCGCCTCGAAACCCGGCGGGACGGCTGAGTTTGGCGATGGCTGCATAGTCTTTGTGTCTACACGGCCGGGGTAGACGTGGGTTTTTTCGGGTATACCAATGCACTGCGAGACCATTCGCCTCTGCGCCAGGCACGCTGATGTACCGCGAACTGCAGCGCGGGAGGCTCTCGTACCGGATGTACCGCTTCACCAAGGACTGAGGCAGAGCCAGCGATCCCGAATACAGGCGAGCCCCGTGCACCAGGCACGGGGCTCGCCGATCGAGTAGACCAGGGGTCACTGCAGCCCTCAGGACGCCGTCACGGTCATCTATCGCTCGATGCAAGCAGCATAGGCAAGGCTGTCCTAATTTCGCAAGGGGTTCGTGTTCGCGGACGGGGCGCTGACGGGCCGCGTACTGGCAGGCCGAAGCCCACCAGCGTGTCGAGCACCGCCTGACCACGACGCATCGCGGTCAGCTCGTCGGTGCCGGCCAGCTGCGGCACCTGGGTCGCGCCCGCCACCACCATCGAGCCGACGACGTGCCACATCGCCGCGACCGACATCGCGCCGCCGCTAACCGCGTGAAGTTTGGCGAACAACGGTTCCAGGGTGCGGTGACAGCGGTGTGCGACCCAGGTGGTCAACGCCGCCTCGCTCGGCAGCCGGACCAACCCGTCGCGGAGGCAATCGCCGTCGTCCGCGAAGTAGGGGTCGGTGGGCAGCACACGCACCGTCGGGTCAACCACTCCGGCCCAGTCGATGACGCCATCGGAGTCGACATGCACCCATAGGTTCTCCAGGCCGGTGTCCCATGCCCGTGCCTCCAGCACCACCAGCGCGACGACCCGCCCGATCACGGTGTGGACCAATGTCGCCGCTAACTGCCGCGCGGCGCTTCGACAGTCCATGTCCCCGGCGGCGGCGTCGAACATCGCCCGCAGACGATCGGTGCGCAGCGCCGACTCCAGCGGCCACCACCGCCGTACGGACACATCGGCCAGCACCGCGACACCGTAGACCCGTGGGCATTGCGGATACAGCTCGCGAAGCCGGCGGCTGGACTCGTGGAGCGGCAGCATGCGGTCAATCGCCATGGCCGCGATGAGCGGGTCGTCGATCAGAATCGTCACTGGTACCTCCCTTTGTGAGGTAAGCCTAACCATAGAATAGAGGGGAACACTGTGATGACCCTCACACCGGTGGGACCGGCGCCGCGGGACTTACCACCGCATCAGACCGTTACTAGACATAAGGCGTTACGACCGTCGGTAGTAAGCCGGAGTAAGCTGGTCTGATTGCGCAGGAGATGGAACGAATATGCCTAAGCTGACGCGTCTGGGGGATCTCGAACGTGCAGTAATGGACCATTTGTGGTCCGCTCCCCAACCTCAGACCGTTCGTCAGGTGCACGAAGCACTGTCCAAGCGACGCGATTTGGCATATACGACGGTGATGACCGTGCTGCAACGGCTGGCCAAAAAGAACTTGGTCTCGCAAATCCGCGACGACCGCGCGCATCGGTACGTACCTGTGCACGGCCGCGACGAGCTGGTCGCCGGCCTGATGGTCGATGCGCTGGATCAGGCCGCAGACTCCGGAGGCCGGCAGGCGGCCCTGGTGCATTTTGTCGAACGGGTTGGCGCTGACGAGGCCGAGGCGCTTCGGCGGGCACTCGATGAACTCGAGTCCGGTCATCGCGACGCGTTGCCTGGTAGCGCTCTGCCCGGGGGCTGAGGGAGACTTGCACTGTGTCCGGGCTGGCCTTCACCGTTCTCGCGGTGATGCTGGTCGGCCCGGTACCCGGCGTGCTGTCGCGGGCAAAGTGGCCATTGCGTGCCCCGCGCGCAGCAATGGTGCTCTGGCAGGCCATCGCGATGGCCGCGGTGCTCTCGGCGTTCAGCGCCGGGATCGCGATCGCCAGTCGGCTATTTCTCCCTGGCCCGGACGGGCGGCCAACGGCCACCCCGGTCGCTGACATCGGCCGACTCGGCTGGCCCCTGTGGAGCCTCGATGTCGCGGTTTTAGCGCTCACGCTGTTGGTGGGTGCTCGGCTGGCGATGGCGGTGGTCCGGGTGGCCGTCACCACCCGCCGGCGTCGCGCCCATCACCGCATGCTGGTCGACCTGCTCGGTGTGGCACCGGACGCGGTTTCTGCGCGGACCTGCGTCCGGGAGCGTGACCTGCGTGTCCTCGAGGTGGCGCAGCCACTGGCCTATTGTCTGCCCGGTGTCCGCAGCCGGGTGGTGGTCAGCGAAGGCACGCTCGACTCTCTGACCGAGACCGAGGTTGCCGCGATCATGGGCCACGAGCGTGCCCATCTGCGCGCCCGCCACGACCTTGTTCTCGAGGCGTTCACCGCTGCGCACGCGGCGTTTCCCCGGTTTGTCCGCAGCGCAAGCGCTTTGGACGCGGTGCAGTTGCTGGCCGAACTGCTGGCTGACGACGCCGCGGTCCGGGTGGCCGGCCGCGCTCCCCTGGCCCGCGCCCTGGTGACCTGTGCGTCGGGCCGGACGCCGGTGGGCGCGCTGGCGGCCGGCGGTGCCCACACGCTGCTGCGGGTGCGCCGGCTTTCCGGGCGCGGCAACAGCCTGATGTTGTCGACGGCCGCCTACCTTGCCGCGGCGGCGATACTCGTAGTGCCGACCGTCGCGCTGGCCATCCCGTGGCTTACTGAACTGCAACGGTTGTTCACCGCCAGCTAACCTGGGGCTGCGGCAACCCCGGTGCATTGGCGATACTTTGAATGCCCGAAAGTCACGACCCTGAGAGGCGAATACATGAGCTCGTCGGAATCGAACGGCACTGCCGGCACTGCGCAAATTGGCGTCACCGGCTTGGCAGTGATGGGCTCGAACCTCGCCCGCAATTTCGCCCACCACGGCTACACCGTGGCGTTGCACAACCGGTCCGTCGCCAAGACCGATGCCCTACTCAAAGAGCACGGTGACGAGGGCAAGTTCGTCCGGTCGGAGACCATCGAGGAATTCCTGCACGCGCTGGAAAAGCCGCGCCGGGTGCTCATCATGGTCAAGGCCGGTGACCCTACCGACGCGGTCATCGAGCAACTCGCCGACGCCATGGAAAAAGGCGACATCATCATCGACGGCGGCAATGCGCTTTACACCGACACCATTCGTCGCGAGAAGGCGATGCGCGAGCGGGGTCTGCACTTCGTCGGCGCCGGGATCTCCGGCGGCGAGGAAGGTGCGCTGAAAGGGCCGTCGATCATGCCGGGCGGCCCGGCCGAGTCCTATAAGTCGCTGGGTCCGCTGCTGGAGGAGATCTCCGCGCACGTCGATGGTGTCCCGTGCTGCACCCACATCGGCCCCGACGGCGCCGGCCACTTCGTCAAGATGGTGCACAACGGGATCGAGTACTCGGACATGCAGCTGATCGGCGAGGCCTACCAGCTGCTGCGCGACGGACTGGGCAAGACCGCACCCGAGATCGCCGACGTCTTCGCCGAATGGAACAAGGGCGACCTGGACAGCTTTCTCATCGAGATCACCGCGGAGGTGCTGCGCCAGATCGACGCTAAGACCGGCAAACCGCTGGTGGACGTCATCCTGGACGAGGCCGAGCAGAAAGGCACCGGCCGCTGGACGGTGAAGTCGGCCCTGGACCTCGGAATTCCGGTCACCGGTATCGCCGAGGCGGTGTTCGCGCGCGCCCTGTCGGGCTCGGTGGCCCAGCGGAAGGCCACCACCGGTCTGGCCTCCGGCCATCTGGGCGAAAGGCCAAGCGATGCCAAGCAGTTCATCGATGACGTCAGCAAGGCGCTCTACGCGTCGAAGATCATCGCCTACGCGCAGGGCTTCAACCAGATCCAGGCCGGCAGCGCCGAATACAACTGGGGCATCACGCTGGGCGACATGGCGACCATCTGGCGTGGCGGATGCATCATCCGGGCCAAATTCCTCAACCGCATCAAGGAGGCCTACGACGAGGATGCCGACCTGCCGACGCTGATCGTCGCGCCATATTTCCGCAGCGCGATCGAGGCCGCGATCGACAGCTGGCGCCGCGTGGTGGTGACCGCCACCAAGCTGGGCATCCCGATTCCGGGCTTCGCCTCGGCGCTGTCCTACTACGACGCCCTGCGCACCGAGCGGCTGCCGGCCGCACTGACCCAGGGCCTGCGGGACTTCTTCGGCGCGCACACCTACGGGCGGATCGATGAGGACCCGAGCAAGAAATTCCACACGCTGTGGAGTGGGGACCGCACCGAAGTGCCGGCCTAGCAGGGTCGAATAAGGGGTATATCGACACCGATGAGGTTTCTGGACGGGCATCGCCCCGCATACGACCTGACCTACGACGACGTGTTCATCGTGCCGAACCGTTCGGACGTGGCGTCACGTTTCGACGTCGATTTGGCCACCCACGACGGCTCCGGGACCACCATCCCGGTAGTGGTGGCCAACATGACGGCCGTCGCGGGCCGGCGGATGGCCGAGACAGTGGCCCGACGCGGTGGACTTGTGGTGTTGCCGCAAGATCTACCGATCACCGCGGTGCAGCGCACAGTGGACTTCGTCAAAAGCCGTGACCTGATTGTCGATACCCCGGTGATACTGGCGCCCGACGATTCGGTGTCACATGCGCTGGCGCTGATTCACAAGCGGGCACATGGCGCCGCGGTGGTGGCCTTTGAGGGCCGTCCGATCGGGCTGGTCACCGAATCGTGCTGCGACGGTGCGGACCGTTTCGCGCGAGTGCGCGACATCGCGATCACCGACTTCGTCAACGCTCCGGTGGGCACCGACCCGCGAGAGGTGTTCGACCTACTCGAGCAGGCCCCCGTCGCCGTCGCGGTGTTGACCGGCCCGGACGGCACATTGGCCGGCGTGCTCACCCGCACCGGGGCGATCCGCGCGGGTGTCTACACCCCGGCCACCGACGCGAAAGGCCGGCTGCGCATCGGCGCCGCGGTTGGCATCAACGGCGACGTGGCCGCCAAAGCGCAGGCGTTGGCCGAGGCCGGCATCGACCTGGTTGTCGTTGACACCGCGCACGGCCACCAGGTGAAGGCGCTGGATGCCATCAAGTCGATTTCGTCGCTGGACCTGGGTGTGCCGCTGGCCGCGGGCAACGTGGTGTCGGCGGAAGGCACCCGCGACCTGATCGGCGCCGGAGCGTCCATCGTCAAGGTCGGTGTGGGCCCGGGCGCGATGTGCACCACCCGGATGATGACCGGTGTCGGCCGGCCCCAGTTCTCCGCTGTGCTCGAATGCGCCTCGGCGGCAAGGCAACTCGGTGCACATGTGTGGGCCGACGGCGGGGTCCGCCACCCGCGGGACGTGGCGTTGGCGTTGGCGGCCGGCGCGTCCAACGTGATGATCGGATCGTGGTTCGCCGGCACCTACGAATCCCCCGGTGACCTGATGCGTGACCGCGAGAACCAGCCCTACAAAGAGAGTTACGGGATGGCGTCCAAACGCGCGGTGGTTGCCCGCGCCGGAGCTGACAGCGCCTTCGAGCGTGCCCGCAAAGCGTTGTTCGAGGAAGGCATCTCGACCTCGCGGATGGGGCTAAACCCGGACAGCGGCGGTGTCGAGGACCTGATCGACCACATCACGTCCGGGGTGCGCAGCACCTGCACCTATGTCGGTGCTTCGACGCTCGCCGAGCTGCATCAACGCGCGGTGGTCGGCGTGCAATCCGCAGCGGGCTTCGCCGAAGGCCATCCGCTGCCGTTCGGCTGGTAGCTGGAGACCGGTTGCAAGTGTCGTCGCTCCAACCAGGGCATGGGCGTGTCAAGCCTTCGCTAACATAAAAGCTCAGGTAGACAATGGATACGTTCGAAGGAAAGGGTCCCCGTGCCGCAGGCACCCGCGCCGTCCGGCGTGTGTGACGCCGACTCTGAGGAGCCTCCTTCTCCCTGGCGGCATCGATGAATCTCGTCGTCACCCTGCTCAGCCTGCTGGCGATCGTGCTGCTCATCGCGGCCAACGCGCTGTTCACCGCAGCCGAGTTCTCATTGACCACCCTCGAGCGCAGCACTGTCGAGGCCAACGCGCGTGATGGTGGTCGTCGCGACCGCTATGTGCGCCGCGCCCACCACACGCTGTCTTTCCAGCTGTCCGGGGCCCAGCTGGGCATCTCGATCACCACGCTGGTCACCGGATATCTCACCGAGCCGTTGGTGGCGGAACTGCCGCACCCGGCCATGGATGCGCTCGGGGTGCCCGACCGGGTCGCCGACGCGTTCGTCGCATTTCTGACGCTTGTGGTCGTCACATCGGTGTCGATGGTCTTCGGTGAACTGGTGCCCAAGAATCTCGCGGTGGCCCGGCCACTGCCAACCGCCCGTGCCGTCGCCGGCCCGCAGCTGCTGTTCTCGTTCGTGATGACTTTCGCGATCCGGGTGACAAATGGTGCGGCGAACCGGATCCTGCGCCGGCTGGGTATCGAGCCCGCGCAGGAGCTGCGGTCGGCCCGCTCAGCCCAGGAACTGGTCTCGCTGGTACGCACGTCTGCTCGCAGCGGCTCGCTGGACCCCGCCACCGCGGCATTACTGCATCGATCACTGCAGTTCGGCACGCTCACCGCCGAGGAGCTGATGACGCCGCGGTCGAAAATCGTTGCACTGCAAATGGATAATACTGTTGCAGACCTCGTCGCGACGGCCACCGAAAGCGGTTTCTCCCGGTTCCCGATTGTCGACGGCGACCTCGACGAGACCGTGGGTATCGTGCACGTCAAACAGGTCTTCCAAGTGCCGCCCGCGGAGCGGGCGCACACGTTGGTGACCACCGTCGCCCAGCCGGTCGCGGTAGTGCCCTCCACGCTGGACGGCGACGCGCTGATGGGAGAGATCCGGGCCAACGGCTTACAGACCGCCATGGTCGTCGACGAGTACGGCGGTACCGCGGGCATGGTGACCGTCGAGGATCTGATCGAAGAAATCGTCGGCGATGTCCGCGACGAACACGACGACGCCACACCGGATGTGGTGGCCTCGGGGAATGGTTGGCGGGTATCAGGTCTGCTGCGCATCGACGAGGTGGCGACCGCCACCGGTTATCACGCACCGGAGGGTGAATACGAGACGATCGGCGGGCTGGTGCTCCAAGAGCTCGGCCGCATTCCGGTGAGCGGGGACACGGTACAGCTGAGCGGATATGAGCCCGACGGCATACCGGACAGCTCGGCCTGCTGGCAGGCCAGGGTGATCCGGATGGATGGCCGCCGCATCGACCTGCTCGAGCTGATCCAACTGGATGCGAACGCTGACTCCGGCGCGGGACGAGGCCAATGATGGGCGACCTGCTGGGAGTGTTGGCGAGCATTCTGCTTGTTGCCACCAACGCGTTTTTCGTCGGCGCGGAATTCTCGCTGATCTCGGCGCGTCGAGACCGGCTGGAAGCGTTGGCCGAGCAAGGCAGATCGAGCGCGGTCACCGTGATTCGGGCGGGAGAACAGCTGCCGCTGATGTTCGCGGGAGCCCAGCTGGGCATCACGGTTTCGTCGATCCTGCTCGGCCGGCTCGGTGAGCCCGCGGTCGCCGACCTGCTGCGCCGGCCGTTCGACTTCGTCGGCGTCCCACCCGCCCTGCTGCACACGGTGTCATTGGCGCTTGCGTTGGCGATTGTGGTGACGCTGCATATGTTGCTCGGCGAGATGGTCCCGAAGAACATCGCCATCGCCGGCCCGGAGAGAGCGGCCATGCTGCTGATCCCGGCCTACCTGGTGTATGTGCGGGCCGTCCGGCCGATCATCACGTTCTACAACCGCTGCAGCAACGCCACCTTGCGGGCGCTGCGGGTGCGCCCCCGCAGCGAGCTCGATGTCACGGTCTCCACCGTCGAGCTCAGCGAGATGATCGCCGAATCGGTGTCGGAGGGCCTGCTGGATCCCGAGGAGCACACCAGACTCACTCGGGCACTGCAGATCCGCAACCGGATGGTCGCCGACGTGGCCGTGCCGGTTACCGACATCCGTGCGGTGCCGGTGGCCGCGCCGGGCTCCGGGCCGACGGTCGAGGCGGTGGAAAAGGCGCTGGCCGCAACCGGCTACTCCAGATTCCCCATCGTCGACGCCGACCACCGGTTCATCGGCTACCTGCACATCAAAGACGTGCTGCCGCTTGGTGATAACCCCCGCGCCGTGGTCGACCTGGCGCGAGTCCGGCCGCTGCCGCAAATTCCCGAATCGTTGTCGGTTCCCGAGGCGCTGTCGCGGATGCGCCGCAGCAAGAGTCATCTGGCGCTGGTCACCGGCCGGGACGAGACGGTGGTCGCGATGGTGGCGCTGGAAGATCTGGTCCGGGATTTGGTCGGCGTCGTAAGCGATGGGATGCAGCGTGCCTGAGGCCTCCCGGCCCGAGGTGCTGCTCACGCCCAGCGATTGGCTGCCACGGCGCGATAGGCACCGGAGCAGGTTGGATGCGCTGCTCGGACCCTACTTGCAGCAACGCGGTGCGGGCAGGGTCAACCCGGTCGTTGACTTCCTGTTCACGTACTACAACCGGACGCCTGGGCAGCTTCGGCGCTGGCATCCGGGATTCGGAGTCACGCTGACCGGTCCGCCGGCGCAGGAATACGCGAACCTTCGTGGATACGGCCGGACGGATTCCGGAGTCAGCGCGCGGCCTGACCACTTGACCCAGCGCCGCGGCACCATCGAATACGTCGCCCAGCTGATGGCGGCAACCGCCCGCCGCCAAGCTCATCTGTCGTGCTTTGGGTTGCACGAATGGGCGATGGTCTACAAGGCCGATCCCGAGAAGTTACGCCACAACGTCCCGCTGCGGCTGGGCCACGACGACACCAATGCCGTCGTGGAGTCGATGCCGTTGCGGTGTACGCACTTCGACGCCTTTAGGTTCTTCACCGACTCTGCCCAGCCCCGCAACGCCATCCAGCTTTCGCGCGCCGAACAAGTTGGCGTTGAGCAGCCTGGTTGCGTGCACGCGGCGATGGACTTGTACCGATTCGCCGGGAAGCTGCTGCCCCTGGCCGACTCCGACCTGTTGATGGATGCGTTGGAGTTGGCTTACGCGGCGCGCGAACTGGACATGCGCGCCAGCCCGTACGATCTGCGCGGCTACGGATACGAGCCGATCCCGGTTGAGACGTCGGCAGGCCGTGCCGAGTATGTGCGGCAGCAGGCCGCGGTAGCGAGCCGGTCAGCGGGTGTCAGGTCGTCACTGCTCGCGCGGTGTGAACAATTGCTGGCATGGCGTCGTACCTCAGGATCCCTTTCCACCGCGAATTGACACCGTTGACGTGCAACGTCAGTGCGTTGCCGGCAGGCCATCGCGTCACGTGCGGCGGCGCTACGGGCAGCGCTGCTGACCCGGTGCGACCTGCTACTCCAGCGCGCCGGGGCGGGTGGTCGGGCTACTGGCCGGTAGGCTGGACGCAACTTTGTTCAGGTCAAAGCGGAGGAGAATGATGACAGACCGCGTGCCGGTTGGGAACCTGCGCGTCGCACGGGTGCTGCATGACTTCATCAACACCGAGGCTTTGCCCGGCACCGACATCGACCCCGACAGCTTTTGGGCGGGCGTCGACAAGGTAATCACCGACCTGCAGCCACAAAACCAGGATCTGCTGGAGCGCCGTGACCAGTTGCAGGCGCAGATCGACAAGTGGCACCGGCATCACGTCATCGAGCCGATAGACCCCGAGACCTACCGCCAGTTCCTCACCGAGATCGGCTATCTGCTCCCGGAACCTGCCGATTTCACCATCACCACAGCGGGTGTCGACGACGAGATCACCAAGACCGCCGGCCCCCAGCTGGTGGTGCCGGTGCTCAACGCGCGGTTCGCCCTCAACGCCGCCAACGCCCGCTGGGGTTCCCTCTACGACGCTCTGTACGGCACGGACGTCATTCCGGAAAGCGACGGGGCCGAGAAGGGCACCGGCTACAACAAGGTCCGCGGCGACAAGGTGATCGCCTATGCGCGCAAGTTCCTCGACGACGCGGTACCGCTGTCGTCCGGCTCGTGGGCCGACGCCACCGGTGTCACCGTCAAGGACGGCCGACTGCTGGTCAGCCTGGAAGGCGACGAACTGTCCCGCGGGCTGGCCAACCCCGGCCATTTCGTCGGCTACACCGGAGAGCTCGGCTCCCCCGACTGGTCCGTGCTGTTGGTCAACCACGGCCTGCACATCGAGATCCTGATCGACCCCGAGTCGTCGATCGGCAAGACCGACGCCGCCGGGATCAAGGACGTGATCCTGGAATCTGCGATCACCACCATCATGGACTTCGAGGACTCGGTGGCCGCCGTCGATGCCGACGACAAGGTGCTCGGCTACCGCAACTGGCTCGGGCTGAACAAGGGTGACCTGGTCGAGGACGTCAGCAAAGACGGCAAGACGTTCGCCCGGGTGCTCAACCAGGACCGCACCTACAAAACACCCGACGGCGGCGAGCTGACCCTGCCCGGTCGCAGCCTGTTGTTCGTCCGCAACGTTGGCCATTTGATGACTAACGACGCCATCCTGGTGGACGGAGGCGACGGCGAGGAAAAAGAGGTGTTCGAAGGCATCATGGATGCCCTGTTCACCGGACTCACCGCGATTCACGGATTGAAGTCCGGCTCGGACAACGAAGGGGCCAATGGTCCCTTGGCGAACAGCCGCACCGGCTCCATCTACATCGTCAAACCCAAGATGCACGGACCGGACGAGGTCGCGTTCACCTGCGAGCTGTTCAGCCGGGTCGAAGACGTTCTCGGCCTGCCGCAGGGCACCTTGAAGGTGGGCATCATGGACGAGGAACGCCGCACCACGGTCAACCTCAAGGCGTGCATCAAAGCCGCCGCCGATCGGGTGGTATTCATCAACACCGGCTTCCTGGACCGCACCGGCGACGAGATCCACACCTCGATGGAGGCCGGCCCGATGATCCGCAAGGGTGCGATGAAGAGCACCACCTGGATCAAGGCCTACGAGGACGCCAACGTCGACACCGGCCTGGCCGCCGGCTTCAAGGGCAAGGCACAGATCGGCAAGGGCATGTGGGCGATGACCGAACTGATGGCCGACATGGTCGAACAGAAGATCGGCCAGCCCAAAGCGGGCGCCACCACCGCCTGGGTACCCTCGCCGACCGCGGCCACCCTGCACGCGATGCACTACCACTACGTGGACGTGGCGGCCGTACAGGCCGAGCTCGAGGGCAAGAAGCGGACCACCATCGACGAGCTGCTGACCATTCCGTTGGCCAAGGAACTCGCCTGGGCTCCCGAGGAGATCCGCGAGGAGGTCGACAACAACTGCCAGTCCATCCTGGGCTACGTCGTCCGGTGGATCGACGCGGGCGTCGGCTGCTCGAAGGTGCCCGACATCCACGACGTGGCTTTGATGGAAGACCGTGCCACACTACGGATCTCGAGCCAGTTGCTGGCCAACTGGCTGCGCCACGGGGTGATCACCGAAGAGGATGTGCGGGCCAGCCTGGAACGGATGGCTCCGATGGTGGACCAGCAGAACGCCGCCGACTCGGCATACTTGCCGATGGCGCCCAACTTCGACGACAGCATCGCCTTCCTGGCTGCCCAGGAGTTGATCCTGAATGGAACCCAGCAGCCCAACGGCTACACCGAGCCGATCCTGCATCGGCGCCGTCGTGAATTTAAGGCTCGCGCGAGTGATTGATGTCGGCTCGGTGCGCATTGACTATCCCAATGACTAGACGCTGCAAGTACTTCTGGTGTGCGGGAGAGCATCGGCATGGGTAGGCACAGAGCTCCGGATCCGGACGAGCCCACCGGCGGCGGCGAACCGTCGGACGACTATTCCGAGCCGCACGATTTCGGCGACATCGGTGGCTATCGGGAGTCCACGGACTTCCCGTCCGCGCCACCCCCGGACACCGCTGGCAGCCTCGGTCCGCACTATCCCGATCACCTCGCGGACGACCATCCAGACGAGTTTCCAAGCGATCCCGGGTATTTTGACTACACCGATCCCTCCGATCGCGACGAGGACCACGAGGAAGATCGGCGCACCGCCGATGTTGACACGCCGGATGACTTCCCGGACTTCCCGCGACGCGGGCCGGAGTCGCCCGCGCCACCGCCACCACCGCCGTCCGGCGGTCATCGGGGCCTCAGCGATTGGAGAGGTGGTCACCGCAGCGACGGCGGGCGGCGCGGCGTCAGCATCGGTGTGATCGCGGCGTTGGTCGCGGTCGTCGTGGTGGTGGCCGGGGTGATCGTGTGGCGATTCTTCGGCGATGCGTTGTCCAATCGCTCGCATAAGGCCGCGGCGTGCACGGGCAGCAAAGAGGCGGTCGCCGTCATTGCCGATCCGTCGATCGCCGAGCACGTGCAGCAGTTCGCCGAACGCTACAACGGGTCGGCTGGGCCGATCGGCGACCATTGCCTCGAGGTCGGTGTCAAATCGGCGGGCTCCGACGCCGTCGTCGATGGCTTCATCGGAAACTGGCCCGCAGAACTCGGCCAACGACCCGCGCTGTGGATCCCGGCCAGTTCTGTGTCGGCCGCGCGGCTCACCGCGGCGGCGGGCAAGGGAACCGTCACCGAAAGCCGCTCGCTGGTCAGCTCGCCGGTGGTGCTCGCCGTGCGGCCCGAACTTCAACGCGAGCTCGGCGCCCAGAAATGGGCGACGCTGCCCGAGCTGCAGACCAAACCCGATGCGTTGGCCGGGTTGAAGCTGCCGAACTGGGGACCGCTGCGGCTGGCGCTGCCGCTCGGCGGCAACAGCGACGCCGCGTATCTGGCCGCCGAGGCGGTGGCGGCGGGTTCCGCGCCCCCCGGCGCGCCACCGACCGATGGCAGCGGCGCGGTGCACACCCTGATGGCCGGTCAACCCAAGCTGGCCGACAACTCGTTGGCCGAGGCGATGAACGCGCTGCTGCGGCCCGGTGATCCGGCGACCGCGCCAGTACACGCGGTGGTCACTACCGAACAGCAACTGTTCCAGCGTGGCGAATCGTTGCCCGACGCCGGCAGCACGCTGAGTTCCTGGCTGCCGCCGGGGCCGGCCGCGGTCGCCGACTATCCCACCGTGCAGCTCAGCGGATCGTGGCTGTCCCAAGACCAAGTGACGGCGGCGAGCGCGTTCGCCCGTTTCATGCAGAAGTCCGATCAACTCGCCGAGCTGGCCAAAGCGGGTTTCCGGGTCGAAGGAGTCAAGCCGCCCAGCAGCGATGTCACCAGTTTCGCGGCGCTACCGTCAACGCTGTCGGTGGGTGACGACGCGATGCGCGCGACGTTGGCGAATACCGTGACCACACCGTCGAGCGGACCGGCGGCCATCATCATGCTCGAGCAGTCGATGACCACCGACGAAGGCGGCGTAACCCGGCTGGGCAATGTGGTCAACGCGCTTGACAACCGGATCAAGGCGCTGCCGCCCAACTCGGTGATCGGGCTCTGGACGTTCGACGGCAAAGAAGGCCGAGCGGAGGTGTCGGCCGGCCCGCTGGCCGATCCCGTCAACGGTCAACCCCGGTCGGCGGCGCTAACGGCCGCCCTGGACAAGCAGCACGCGTCGTCCGGTGGCGCGGTGTCGTTCACCACGCTGCGGATCATCTACAAGGACGCGGTGACCAATTACCATCCCGGGCAATCGAATTCAGTGTTGGTGATCACGGCCGGACCGCACACCGACCAGAGCCTGGGTGGCCAGGGCCTGCAGGATTTCATCAAGGAGAACACCGACCCCGCCAAGCCGGTGGCCGTCAACGTGATCGACTTCGGCTCCGATTCTGACCGAGCGACCTGGGAGGCCGTCGCGAAGCTGTCCGGCGGCAGCTACCAGAACCTGGCCACGTCAGCATCTCCCGAGCTGGCCACCGCGGTGACTAATTTTTTGAGCTGACCGGCTATTGGGTGAGCAGCCGCAGCGCGGCCTCGGTATAGGCGTCCGGGTCTTCGATCTGGGGGTAGTGGCCCAACCCGGGAAGCTCGACGACGGGGCGTCGGGATTCAATTCGCGCAAGCCGGCCAGCACGTTGGTGGTGGCCACCGGATCTTGCAGACCCCAGACGAATCCGAGCGGTTTGGGCCAATCGCGCACCGCGCCGTGCCAGCGGCGGGCATAGCACACGCGCTCGTCCAGGTAAACAGACAGCCGATGCGGGATTCGATGACCGCCGTTGTGGGAGACCAGC
>Ga0210390_10001260_pt1 | contig 24643 bp, 43 predicted proteins | sample IncBWH11OmetaG_FD_161050 | JGI IMG/M metagenome (GOLD analysis project Ga0210390, IMG submission 161050) | Forest soil microbial communities from Barre Woods Harvard Forest LTER site, Petersham, Massachusetts, United States - Inc-BW-H-11-O ... | reverse complement strand
CTTGACCGTAGCCGTTACCATCGCCGTAACCGTAGCCGTTACCATCGCCGTAACCGTAACCGTCGCCATCGCCGTAGCCATTACCTTGACCGTAGCCGTTACCATCGCCGTAACCGTTGCCATTGCCGTTACCTTGACCGTAGTCGTAGCCGTCGCCGTAACCGTCGCCGTCACAATCGCCGTGGCCGTCGCCGTAGCCATAGCCTAAAGAAATAATATTATTTATTTCCATTTAAGACCTCAGTCACATAGTATTTGCGCATAACTGTCGCCGTAGCCGTAGCCATCGCCGTGGCCGTCGCTGTAACCGTCGCTGTAACCTTTGCCGTTACCGTAGCCGTCGCCATTGCCGTTACCGTAGCCGTGGCCGTCGCCGTCACCTTGACCGTGGCCATCGCCGTAACCGTAGCCGTTACCATCGCCGTAACCGTAACCGTCGCCATCGCCGTAGCCATAGCCTAAAGAAATAATATTATTTATTTCCATTTCATACCTCAGTCACATTCCAATATTTGCGCGTTACCGTAGCCGTAGCCGTAGCCGTCGCCATCGCCGTCGCCATCACCTTGACCGTAGCCATCACCGTAGCCGTCGCCGTCACCTTGACGGTGGCCATCGCCGTAACCATAGCCGTAACCGTTACCGTAGCCGTCGCCGTCACCTTGACGGTGGCCATCGCCGTAGCCGTAGCCGTCACCGTCACCGTCGCCGTTGCCTAAAGAAATAATATTATTTATTTCCATTTAAGACCTCAGCCACATTCCAATATTTGCGCATAACTGTCGCCGTAGCCGTAGCCATCGCCGTAGCCGTGGCCGTGGCCGTCGCCATCACCTTGACCGTAGCCATCACCGTAGCCATTACCATGGCCGTTACCGTAGCCGTAGCCGTGGCCATTACCATCGCGGTGGCCGTAGCCATTGCCGTTGCCATTGCCGCTACCATAGCCATAGCCTAAAGAAATAATATTATTTATTTCCATTTAGATTCATCGCATGAAATTGTAAAAATTAATTGAGATTTATTGAATCTTACTAAAGAAATTTTCTCAAGTTTAGTTTCTGGCAATGGACCTTTTGATGCTAATTCACCTAAACCTTGGGTTGTGCCCCATCTTCGAATCACTGACCCATTTATCAAAAGATATTCATCCCCATCTTTTTCTAGTTGACCAATCATTACCCAACCACGTTCTAAAACACATATTTTCATATAAATCCTAAATTTAAAGTTCAGTCACCTTCCAATATTCAACCGGTTCTCCCCGGTATTTCTCAAGATCAAGATCCCGAATTTCTGGAATTTCCAAAAATTGAATTGCACCTTTCCTTATTCTTGCGCTCATCGCCCCTCTAACCAACTGAGTTACTGTAGCTAAATTCTAATTTTCTTCAGCCAATATTTTCAATATTTCAGCGCATTCACCTCTACTGAGCGAAGTTATTTGAAAGCATGATTCATCATAAACAAAATCTTCACCGAATTCAGATAAAGATTTTTTATACCATCGAATCTCGCGTGCTAGAATATCTTTAATTCGATCAAGTTGATCAAGTTGATGCTTCATATTTCAGTAAGCCTCCAATATTCAATAGGATCGCCTCTATACATATCCAAATCAATTCCCCGTAATTGAGGGATTTCCGAATATGCAATTGAGCCTCTCTTTACGCATTTTTCCACTTGAACACCGCCACCGATCGAGTTCCGGTTATCTGACATTCCAATTAAAGCGTCTCTTAATTGATCTAGCCGCTTCTTGATCGTTTTCTCTTGAGCCTTGAGGCATTTGTATTCTATAGCTAAATCTTTCCATTCTGCATCATCCCTGGGCTGTGTAGGCTCTATTAAAAAGTTGTCGCTGTAATCGCTTAGCTTATCGATCCTGATTGATTGCAATGGCTCGCGACCGAATGACGCAAAGCATACAGTAGGAAGTGTACAGGTTTCAAATGTTTTCGTAGTCATGAATTATTTCTCCTTTCTAGCCAATCAATTTTAATTTGTAAATCATAATTCTTTTCGCGCTCTATATGTAGTTTAGAGAGCAAATATAGCTCCAGCGAGCACCCCATTTCGAGGTACTCGCCAAATTCATCTTTTATCTTTTCTAACATTCTCGAGTATGTGTCCACTTTAATCTTCATCTATAACCTTCGATTAATAATTTATTCATTGTGCTACCTCGATTTTTTTCTTCTGTATTTTCTGATCTTCGATTGCGTTCTTCATAATATATAAAAAATTACTCTCGTTTAGATCCTGATAAGTTTTAAGGTTGAATTTCAACATATATGCAGCAATTTTGTCTTTGAATTCTTGCGAGCAATTTTCCATTTCTTTCTTAAGCTGGCTAGCTTGAAATTCAGTAGCCATTTTAACAGTAGGAGGTGAAATTGGTGCAACTTCTGGTTTAGATTGATACCCACTACCACCTTTCCCGTCATCATCTTCAGCAGGCGCAACACCCACGATTGAGGTCAATGCATACCTTTTTAAATATGTGAGCACAGAGCCCCTATCTTGCAATTCATTCATCTTTCCGCTCGGTTTTACGCGAATAGGAGTTATTGATCGTATCCACTGCCCAGAAGAATGATTTAAAATAGTAATCAGAATGTCTCCAAGCTCATTTTGTGCCTCAATGTGAGTTACTGATAGGCCATTTTCGCTTAATGCAGCTCTACAGGCATCCCATACACTCGCAAGATCGGCATATTTGTAGTTGTATCCCTTTGTCTCTTTAGACGCAGAGGTTATTTTCCCTTGAGCTTTTGCAAGTGCAGTAAATAGCTCATTAACGTTTTCAGTTTGATAGTTCATTATTTCACCTCGTATAGTTTTGCATAGGGGAATCTTTCGATAATACCATTAAATTTTATACCAAACTCTAGGCAAAGTTCTCTAAAAGCTAAATTTAAATCTTTTTGACTGTAATCTAAACAATGGCTAGATAGGTGATCAGCCATAATAGAAAGCTTTTCACGAACAAAGATAAAATCATCTTCGTTCTGCTCTAATTCGCGCTTCTTATGGGCGCAGGCTCTGCAATCCCAACCACCCTCGCATTCTGCTTCTGGGGATTGATCTAAGAGCAATTGTCTGCTTGTTAAGTACATAGCTACCTCATATAATTTTTTTACTTTGTCTAATCTCGTTTTTTACTTCAACTTATCTTTGCTGCTCAAGTCTGCTGCTTTGTTGGGCAGTCACCAGACGAGCGTTTGCTTCGATATTCGTAATATAACAGAATCTATTATTTATCGCAATGAATTTTTTCCGCTGGCCTTAAAAAACACATTGTGCTAAAGTATATTTAGAGATAGAATATAGGCAAAAATAGGGGGAGACCATGAATTTAAAGGAATATTTGTTTTATCTACAGCTTTCGGAAGCTGCGTTTGCTAAATTGTGTGATTTGTCAGGCTCTTATGTTTCCGCAATTATTAGAGGAGACATAAAACCATCTGACAAGACACTTAGAATTATTGAAAGAGTTACTGAAGGTCTAGTTACATCTAGAACTTTTTTTAAGGCGATAAAGATACCTAAATCATTAGCTTCAAAAGTTGTGCCTTTATCCACGCCCGAACCCGAAGAAGAAAGGAAAATCGTATGAAAAAGTTATTTTTAGCCCTTCTAATCACCTGTCCTAATCCGAATTGTCAAAGGCGAGTGTTATGAAATTAAGAATAACCATTTGCGAAAAGCATATGAATCATTGGGGTTTTCAGCCTATTGATTTACGCAAGAAAGATTTTATCTGTATCAATTGCAAAGAGTTGCATAATGTGAAAAAGAATAAATTGCTTGTGGAAAGACAAAGCCCGGAGACAAAACCGGGCTTATCCACGAGACTAGACTCTGCACTTGTTGAAAAGTGAAAAATCTGGTAGCAATAACATGTATCAAACAATCCCTTAACCTGCAAGAAAAGGAGAAACCAGAGGTTCTAATGAAAATTAACAAATATCACCAGAGGTTCTACTGTGCAGTATAGCAGAGATGACGAATTTTCATCAAGTCAAATTCCTACGCCTAGATTTACTGGGATCTTTATTCCTGTCGAAATCCTAGAGATAGAAGGACTAACACCATCAGAAATTATTCTCCTTTCTTGGATTGACGCTTTACAATGTCGGAAAAAAGGAGGCTGTTTCGCCTCTAATTCTTATTTAGCTCTAAAACTTCATCTAAAAGAAAAACATGTTAGCGACATGATATCTAAACTTAAATCTTTAAATTTAATTAAACAAATTTCTTTTAATGGAAGAATTAGAATTTTACAAACCTACACGTGGTTTTCACATCAACAGGAGGCAGACTCCTGTTCTACCGCTAGGCAGACTCCTGCTAAAACAGGAGGCAGCACCTTGCTAAAACAGGAACCTCCTCATATAATAGAGAGTAAAGTTAAAAGTAAAGAGAGAGAGAGAGAGCCCCCGCCCGAACTTCTTTTTTTCGGTCAATATGTCAGAATGCCAAAAACGCACTATGATGTATTGATTCTCGATCATGGCGAAAAGAAAATTGCCGAATATATTCATCGAATAAATCTATACTGCGAATCATCGGGTAAGACATACAAGGGATATGCGGCAACTATTCGAAGTTGGATTGCAAAAGATTTTGAGAAAGCCATCAACAAAACAGTTTCTGCTCGAGTTAATGCAAATGATCAGATCCCGAAATCGCTGAACAATGATCTTGAAGCACGACTTGCCCAGGGCAGAATTGAAGTTCACATTGATCTATTTGACCTTATTCAGCGTAAAGCGATAAAAGATAACAATCCCGATTACGCAAAAGGCTATCGATACAAGGATCGCCAAGGGGTATGGGTGACAACATGAGACTCATAAAAGATTGCATTTCTGCGGATTGGTCAAACGATATTCCACATGATGAAGAGAAAAAAATCTGTACTTGGCAGTCATTTTGCGAAGAAGAAGCCATTCCTATTTGTTTTTTCAATGTAATGCTTTCCGACCTCATGAAGCTTAATGAGATTGGCAAAGAGGCGATCAAAAGGTGGATGAAAAGAGAAATCAACACCTTGATTTTTTTCGGTGGTGCAGGAAGCGGAAAGACTCATGCAGCTCTGGCATTACTTCGACATGCTTACAATGATGGCAAGAAATGGGTAAGATTTTTAACTGCTGAGAGCTTGCTTCATGAGGGCAAAGAGCATGGCCCCGATTATCTTCGCCGGAAGTATGGTGAATGTCCCTATCTTGTCATTGATGATCTTGGAGTCGAAAGACCTGCGGAATGGGAAACAAAATATTTCTTTGCAATTTGTGATGAAAGGTACTCTCGCAAGCTTTCTACGATTATTACTACAAATTTAGATCAGAATGCACTTGAAATAATTTACACTAAGAGAGCAATTTCTAGACTTCAAGCGACATCGATAAAATTTAATGATCTTGATTGGAGGGAAATGTTATGAAAATTGTCATTCCCGGTGAGCCTATTGCTAAAGCTAGGCATAGATCATTTATTCGGCATGGACACATTGCGACTTATGACAGCCAAGCAATAGAAGTAAACGACATGAGAATAAAGCTTGGTTTGGCGAAAGAAAGTTGGGATCATAAGGATTTGGCACTCAAAGTTGACCTTATTTTCCAATTGGACGCACAGAAAGGCAGCTCTAAGGCCGTATCATTGCTCAAGCGATGGAATCTATGCCTAGCGACTAAAAAGCCCGACATAGACAATTTAGAGAAGTTTGCACGATTGCGGAAATGGCATACTTTGGGCAGACGATCGCTACATAGTCGAGCTCTCTAGTCGTAAAATATATTCAAATAATCCTTGCACAATTATCAATATTGAAGCCATAAATGAGGACAAAATGAGCGCAAAGCATGAGCAGGTTTTTAAAATATTCAGCCCGGAAGATCTGGACTCTTTTGCGAATGATACGAGACGAATTAACGATATTATGCCGCTGGTCCCTGTTGAAGATGCAGGAATTGCTGTGCATCAAATGACCTCTACCGCCGACTTATTGATAAATTTCGCCACTAAGTGGCACGAAAAATTAAGGAAAATTAAGGAGAAATGATGGAAGATATTAAAGAAAATTTTATTTGTTATCTTTTGATGACTAAGGATTTAATAGGTAAAATTGTAGAAGGCATAAATGATCACGATCTTTTTTTAGCAGGCCTACATTTAGGTGGATTGGCTAATCAAATAGAAGTTGAATTACAACTATTGGGGGTAGAAAATGGATGCCAAAATAAAAAAAATCCAGAAAACTAATGCAAAAGAAGGAAAACAGCTCATTTCATTGCTCAAAGCTGATAAAAAACAGGATAAGAAAATAGAACACTGTAAGAAAAACAAATAAATAAGGTAGATAAATGATTGAATATATATCACACCAAGATTTTCCAGAAGATCAATACACTAAAGAATTATGCTATCTTCAGCTTACACTCGGCGGCGAAAAAATACGCATTGGCTATGTACGCAAAATGATGAAAAATGGATGCCTATTTTGGAGTCCTATGTCCACGGGTCTAGCAAAAAACGGAAGCAAAAAATACTATGATGCGGTCATCTATGATAGCAATTTTTTGATTAAAGACATCATGGCATTTCTTGAAGCTAGATCATGGGAAAATGCTGGATGCAGAGATGCACAAATTACACAATATGCATCACCGGAAACTGTGCAAAATCATACTCAAGTTCAATTGTCACCTAATGCATCCCAAATGTCTTTCCTTGACCCCTGTCCGTTTTAGGAGGATATTTGATCATACAAGGCGATTGTCTGGAAGTAATGAAGAAAATGGCGGATTGTAGCGTAGATTTTATCGTTTGCGATCCGCCATATATGATTAATTTCATGGGAAAAGCCTTCGATAAACTCAAAGATAATCCGGCAGCTGATCCTAAGGTATGGGCTGAAGCTTTACGGATCTGTAAACCTGGATCTATGCTTGCTGCCTTCGGGGGAGATCGTACCCATCACCATTTAATGAATGCCTTAGAACAGGCAGGTTGGGAAATTCGTACCTGTATTTATTGGCTTTTTGGCTCAGGACTTACCAAATCACATAATCATTTTGGCATTGAGGGATATGGTACAGCATTAAAACCAGCAGCAGAAATTATAGTGCTTTGCATGAAACCTTTAGAGGGCACATATGCCCAAAATGTCGCAAAATGGGGGATTGGGGGCATTAATATTGAATCTTCACGTATTTCCTCCACTTTAGAATCTAGAAAAAGAAGTCCTAGTTCAGAATTTGGCCAATTTTCAGGATGGAATGCTCATAAAAATGTTGAATCTTTTTATGATGCTTCTAAAGGTCGCTGGCCAGCAAGTTTACTACTGGATGAGCAAGCCGCCGAAATGCTGGATAAACAAAGTAATTTTAGTAAATCTACAGATCATCGGAATTTTCAACAAAAGCAATCCGGCGATATATATCAATGGTCAGGATATAAAGCTAAATATACTAGAAGTGGAGGATATAAGGATTCCGGAGGTGCATCAAGATTTTTTTATTGCGCAAAAGCTTCTTCAAGCGAAAGAAAGGCGGGGCTTGACAATCATAATGGATGGCATCCAACTGTAAAGCCCCTTTCCCTAATGCGTTACCTTATCAAGCTTCTAGCCCCTCCAGGGAGTCCCACCTTACTTGACCCATTCGCAGGTTCTGGAAGCACTCTAATAGCCGCCAAACAGCTTGGAATCAACGCAGTCGGTATAGAGCTAAATGAAGAATATTGTGAGATTGCTAGAAAACGTTTAGAGCATTGGAAAGAATTTGATCCCGAATTGCCTTTATGATATTTTGTGGTCGTATAAGAGAGCATAGTTGTTTGTTTGAGACGCGCAAGCATAGGGCTTGCGCGCCGTTATTACCAATTAATTACCAATATCTAACGATTTGGTAGGGCGATGGGCATAATTCATTAAAAGCAAGTCAATGAAGTCTTTCATTGTCATCTTTGATTCATCAGCCAGTTTACTTAGCAGTTCATGAGATTCTTTGCTAATTGCTACTTTGTATTGCTCCTGCTTCCGGCCTTTAGCCCATGATTTTTTCGGCATCTTCGTCCCTTTTAAATTTTGCTCATATTTCGATGCGCTATACTTCCTGCCGATTTGTAACTTGCTCATTCCATCCCTCCGGTTCTTCAATCGTAATATCGCAATAATCACAAATTGCCTCGTCGGGGACATAAGGATTTTCATTGCAGCCTTGATAGTCGGCGTCTTTCAATTCTTTGCATATTCCGCAGTAATAGCATCTCATATTGCCACCTTCTTTTTCTCTAGCTCTATCGCCATACTGATTTTTGCCCATGTGCTATTGCTTTCTAATTTACGCGCTTGTTTCTCTTCAGCAGTTTCAAAAGTCGTATTGATGCATTCAAATTTCACATGTTTCATTATGTTGTTAGAAGCAATCATATTTTTAAGGTGAGATTTTTGCCCTTCATTCAAATACTCTTTATGGCATTCAACGAATTCGTGAATGCTCTCATCTTTTGAATAATTACTAATCGCGTCAAAGCGAACATGATCGTTATCGTTAAGGTACATAACCATCACAGGGGAATAGGTGCTCTTTTTAGCAGCACACCATTTTCCAGACTTTGGATTAATCGTCTGACTGCAAAACCGATCGCCATGTTTCGCATTAGTCTCAATCCAATATCTTATAGTAGTACGTAGACGAAAACCCCAAGGGTAATCCTCTACTACATACGCAGTATCTTCGCTAGTGTGATTGTATAAATATTTTCTCATTTGGTTTCTCCGTGTATTGTGTTGTTATTGCTATCTCCACCAGCTCAAACCTGCCTGAGTTAACAGGTCAACAGGCGAACTTTGTCTTGATAACTCTAATGTATCATTTTGAGGAATTAAATGCAAGAGAATCTTTCTTGCTACGAAAATAAAAATAAGCTACGGTGAAGAAAAGTGTAAAAAAGGTGGAAATTATGGCTGGTAGACTTAAGACTTGGGATATTGATTTCTTGACTAGAGAGCTTCTAGATTGGGCAGAAAGAGCCGATAGTCTTAATCTTAATGCATTTTGCACCCAACGACATATCATGATTGCACCGGGCACTCTGCTAGATATCATAGATAGAGACGGTGAAGATGAACAACCTTTGGTTGAAGCCTATAAGATTGCAAAAGGTTATTTGGCAACTAGACGTGAAGAAGCTAATTCAGAAAAGTTACTAAGTGATCAGGCTTATAAGTGTAATTTGCGCGTTTATGATGCAGTTAATAAAAGAGACTGGAAGAAAGAAGAAAAGTTCAAGGTTGGTCTCTCTACAGCTAAAGAAAGCGACAATAATCAAAAGCTTGCGGAAATGATCTCACAAGCAGTCAAACAGGAACCCAACGTTAAACAATAATGTGGGATGAACCACCTCCATATTCTGATCTTCTCTCTAAGCGCAAACGCCTCGAAAATCTCTATTATATCATCGACAAGAACGGCCAGGAAGTACCTCTCACGCTGAATTGGGCGCAGCAGGAGCTTGATGAAAATCGGTGGTACAAAATGATAATTTTAAAAGCGAGGCAACTGGGTTGCACGACCTTTTGGGCAATCGATTTTCTTGATGATTGTTTTTGGCAATCCAATCTGAGCGCAGGAATAATAGCGCATCGCAAAGAAGATGCAGAGGCTATTTTCAAACGCAAGGTAAAATTCGCTTATGATCGAATGCCTGCATGGACAAAAGAAATAAATTCAGCAACTAATGATAGGTCAGGAGAATTAGCTTTTAAAAATGGTTCTAGTTATCGCGTGAGCACAGGTTTTAGATCGGGAACTAATCAGCGACTACTTGTAAGCGAATTTGGTAAAATTTGTTGTAAGTCGCCTGAGGTGGCTAATGAAATTGTGACGGGATCATTAAGCACGCTTGCAGATGATCAAATAGTCGTTATTGAGAGTACAGCCGAAGGTCGTGACGGTCATTTTTTTAATATGTGTCAACAAGCTCAATCGGTCAAAGATAGCGGTAGATCATTGAACAAAATGGACTATCGCTTTTTCTTTTTTCCGTGGTATGAAGAAATTTCTTATCGCCTTGACAAAGCATAGACAACATTCTGCTAATATTAAATGGGCTAAAGAATTCTTAGAGGAATATGGATATTCAGTCAAAAAAAAATGATCTAATAGTCTCTAAAGAGACTAACGACTATATCGATATCATAGAACTTGAACGAAGGCGAAAAATTGATGAAGAACAGCGCCGATGGTACGAGATGAAAAAGAGGCAATTAGGGGACCTAATAAAACAAGAGTATCCTAGCAATGCACGAGAAGCATTCGAAAGCGCAAACGAGGGGTTATATTATGGTGCTCAGATTACGAAACTTCGAGCGGGAGGAGCTATTACGCGAGTTCCCTATGATAATTCTCAGCCCGTCCATTGCGCTTTTGATATTGGCTTGGACGATTTTACATCGATATGGTGCTTTCAACTCATGCGCGGAGGGGCAATTAATATCATCAATTTCTATGAGGAATATAATGAGGAGATCGCTCATTATGCGGATTGGCTTACCAAAACGAAATATAAAATCGGCCGTATCATATTGCCCCATGATGCAGCCAAAAGAGAAAATTCTAACAAACTTAGCTATGCCGATCATCTTCGTGCTTTGCTGGATGGTAATGGTAAAATCGTCATCATCGATCGACGGGACAGTAAGCCATTTGACGGTATCCAAGCAGTGCGAGCAATCCTTAGTCGTTGCTCATTCGACGAGCAACATACTGGCAAAGGTATAAAGCACCTCGAATCTTATCGCAAATTATGGGACGATCGATTAGGCTGTTACAAAGATACGCCATTCCACGATGAGCATAGCCATGCAGCAGATGCTTTCCGGTATTTAGCTATTGGCTTGCAGAATATCGACACAAATTCACGTGGAAGCGTAGAGAATGATCACAAAGCAGTAGATAGGTATTATTCATGATATATATAGCCGAACAATGAAACTAATATTAAGGGCAGTGAATAAATGACAAAAGATCTGAATGATGATAATGAAATGTCTGAACAAAAATGCATCTTTTCCGAAGTAGAAGATATTAAATCATCTATTGAAGATCTGACTGATCGTTTTGAAAGAATTGCATATCAGATTGAAGATATCAAAAAGCCATTAGATTTGGAAGTCCGGGCAGCTCGCGCAATAGAAGTGTTAGACAAGTTCGATAACTACATGCGCAATCTTGAGAAATGTAATATAATGGTCAATGAGCTTAAAGGACAAGTTGCGATTGTTAGAGCAACGATGAACAAGACAGAAAAATATCAACAATCAATGCATGAGAAATATAAAAAGGCTATGAAAATCCTATCTCAAGGGATGAGGGATACTGATAACAATGAATAAAGAAATATTTCTTGAAGTATCTTTTGAACATTTTAAAGAGATAGAGAAATTTAAAGGCTTCATGCCAATTTACACTTATCCTAAAATCACAGAGAAACATTTGAGGGTGTGGGGTTATCTTATTGATAAAGAAAACGTTATTTTATTTCGAGTGAAACATCAGTCAGAAGTTATTAAGGATATGATTGAACAGATGCAACAAATAATGCTAATGATCTATGGGCTTAAAGAAAGGATGGAATATGGCAGTATTCTAGCATCCGAGATTGTTGAGACTTTACAAAAACTTGGAAAGTGTTGTGAAGGATGTATAAAAGTAAATCGTGAGTAGCGAATAAATAGTTTATCCTTTACCTTGACATTTAACTAACGTCGAGGTGGAATATCAGAAATAACTCACCGATTTTTTGGCCGGAAGAAAGCCTAAACGTATCTCTCCGTCAGTCGATGGAGAAAAATTACTCCGATTGCATCAATATACTTCAGACGCAATGGTATCAAGCTGATGTTGATCAGCGGTTCTATCTAGGCGATCAGGATATATGGGGTTTAATTTTTCCCGGTGTTGCAACCTATAGGCGTAAGATCTGGAACTTTAACATCATGAATCCGATCGTGCAGGCTGTGTCAGGGCAGCAACGATTGACTCGCAAGTCGACAGCGTGCATACCTGTCATGAATGGTAGGCAACAGACCGCAGACCAACTCACAAAGTGCCTCTATCATAATCATAAACAGGGCTTTTATCAAACGTTTAGCGATGCTTTTGAGCTTGGCGGTCTAGTCCAAGGGCTTGGCTTCATGTATATGTGGGCTGACTATACAAAAGATCCTATCAGCCCAGATCCTCGCTGGCGCTATATCGATATGAAGTGCTGCCTATTTGATCCTTATTTCCGTAAAGCGGACATGTCCGATGCGCGCTATTGGTGGATGAGGACTTTCTTTGATCGTGAAGAGGCTGCATTGCTGTACTCACAATTTGCGGATGACATTTTAAGCTTGCCAAAAGGTACATATCGCGATGATAAATTCTACTACATGCCGGAAGTATATCAAATTCAGTTTCCCAACCTTATAGCCTTTGATGAATATTGGTATGCAAGCAATCGAGAAGCTACTTTTATAGTGGATAAAAAGACTGAGGAATGCCAAGAATTTACAGGCACAAAAGAGCAATTAAAGGAGTTGATGAATGCGTTTAAAGGACACATTGCAACGATTAAGAAACAGGTGCCTACAGTTCGCCGTAGCATTATTCTTAATGATCGTGTTTTGGTTGACGAACCAAATCCTTATGGGCTTGATAGATATCCTGCTGTGCCAATGCTGGCTTATTTTACCGCAGATACTCCATATTATGCTTACAAGTTTCGTGGTATTTGTCGCGATTTACGTGATCCACAGTATCTATTCAATAGACTTAAAGTTTCTAACCTCGAAATACTTGATGCTCAGCAACAAGGATTAAAAGTCAAGAAAGGTGCTTTGGTTACCCCTGAAGATGCATTAAATCAAGGTCATGGGCGCGTACTTAGCATTGATCCAGATTTCCAAATGTCAGATGTAGAACCAATGCCAGTTGTGCCCCCCTCACCAGTTATGTTACAGATGGAAGAAATGCTCAAAGACGTTATTCATCGTGTTGCAGGTGTTGACCCTTCAGCTATGGGCATCGATGTTGATGATAAGTCCGGCATCATATCAATGATGAGGCAGGCCGCGACAGCGCGTAATCTTACTAAGTTATTTGATCAGGCAGACCAAACGCAAACGCTTTGTGGAGACTTGGAAATAGAATTCATACAAAAAAACTGGACGTATGGCAAAATCAAACAGGTTATTGGTGAAGAACCTACAGCCGAATTTAATGATAAGCTATTTTTTAAATACGGGTGCAAAGTTGTACAGGTACCGCTCACAGAGTCGCAGCAACAACTTGAACTTGCTCAGTTGCTACACTTACAACAAATTGCTCCGGATACTATGCCGATTGATGAGATCGTTGAGGCTATGACAATTCAGAATAAAGATCGGATCATTGAGAAAATACAAAAACGTCAGGAAGCGCAAGCACAACAACAACAAGAAGCGCATCAATTGCAGATGAAACAATTCGAAGTCGATATGATGACAAAAGTCGCTTATGCACATAGTCAAGAGGGGCTAGCTAAAGAACGTGTAGCGAAGATACAGACAGATAGTGCAGTTGCGCAAGATAAGCTAAGACGTGCACATCAAGAAGATACTGCGTCATTGCTTAATGTCATCAAAGCGATGAAAGAACTGAAGGGCATGGATTTAGAGCATATACAGCAACAGTTAGAGATATTGCAGATGGTTAGCCCGGTGGCTAATCCCGAACAAAATGTTGTTGAAACAAAACAAAATGTAGCGTAAAAGTTAATTGAACAAAGAGAGGTTATATGGGCAAGATGAATGGTAGTATGCCTAACGGCGATATGGCGATGAAAGGTCATGATCAGGGGAATATGTCTCCACATTTGAAAGATTATCAAAAGCCAGAGAAAGATTTTGCAGAGCGTCAATTCTCTAAGACGCTTGATTACGTTGAAAGACAAAATAAGTTTCAAGGTAAAATGGCTAAAGAAATTGATAAACAAGGTTATGTCGGCAGGTATTCATGAGTAAGAAAAAAGAGTATATTGAAGAGCAAAAAGGGCCTATAGATATGGCTGAGCAATATACGATGAAGTTCCATAGAGAACCAGAACATACAATGCAAGATCTTATTAATAATACTATGCGTCAAGATAAGATGACAATGGAATACCATACACCGAAAAGATAGATTTTTTAGGGTTTCAGACCTACCGGATTAAAATCCCTATGATCGGTGACTGGCCCTATTTGTAAAGCAGCTTTACATTGGAAAAATATATGGCGAGAGAGAAATGGATACAAGAGGCTATCAAAAAGCCAGGCGCTTTGCATAAAGAATTAGGTGTGAAGAAAGGTGAAAAGATCCCTGAGAAGAAGCTTAAGGCAGCGGAAAAGAAAGGTGGAAAAATAGGAAAACGAGCACATCTAGCAGAGACCCTAAAATCTTTTCATAAGAGTTGAAAACTGGATATATAACCTTTGCAATATTTAGTGTTTTATGTTGCATAACAGAAATGCTAGAAATAATATTAAACTGTGAAATGTGGTACTCAGATCATCTCCATAATATTCTTGATCATTATTCTTTTCTATTACTTAATTACTTAGCAATAAAGGCACACAATGGCCAAGAATCCTAATAATGCATCATATAAATCTAGCGATCCTGCACAAATGAAAGCTGACGCAATTCATAAGCTTACACAAAGGGCTAAGAAAAAGACAGTTAGATTATTTGGAAATCCACCGCCAATCCAACAAATGCCATACAAAGAGAAATAGAATATGAATTGGAGTCAGTACGATCCCTCACGCAAGACTGTAGGAGAAATCTATAGAGATTGTCAAATGTATGGCGAGAAGCAACTAATCGTGGGTGACCTTGGTTATGAAATGCGCAAGAGTTTGGCAGATGATCTTAATGACTCTATTCTTACTGGATGCATAGACTTTGAAGGTCGCCCTTTCTACGTACGAGTATACGAAAAATGGGATCGTCAGATGAAGAAAGCACTAATCCGGCGCATGTATAAGATGGTCTTTCGCCCTTGGCCGGAAGCAGATTCGTTAGTCTTCAAGGTCATTCCCTATTGCAGTGAAGTGTATTTTTGCTGGGAACTTCCCGAACAACAAGAAATGATCAACGAATTAAACAATCCCGACCTTTACGATGCTGAAAGGCTCATTAAATATCGTAAATGGGAATATATGCAACTAGAATACTTTGGCTTTATGAAGGATGAACTAGGAAACTGGAAGGAAAATCCGCAATGGAAGGGAGATACTAAAATTTCTCAGTATACAGACAGAGATTTAACTGTTTCCCTTGGCTCTATAGTCTAAAATTTGCCTGGATAACCAACATATTTAGTACCCCACTTTTCATGCCTCACTTTATTATATCCGATATCAGCACAAGCGTCTGAGCAATACACAAGTTTGTATTTATTAAAGATGACTCCATTGCAGATGGGGCAAATCTTATCCTTTTTAACAATTCTTGTGCTTGATTTCTTCTTATAAACACATCGAAAGCATTCTATTTGATGAGGTAGGAAATCTTTTTCAGGATGGTGTTGTTTGCAGGTAGGACATAGCATTATTCCCCCGTGATTTTACTGGACATATAAAGAATATATTCAATATGTGTCAAGCAAGCGAATTTGCGGCGTAGCTTACCGCACGGCGTATAACTGTTTAGCCAACAGTAACAAAGGATTCAATGACTGAAGAAACGATAAATAGCGAAGTAACAGAGGTAGCACCTCCAGTCGAGCAAGTCAAAGAATTAGATGAAAGGCGTAAAGCCAAAGAAGAAGCGGATGACCGCAATTTCAAAGCTATGCGTCTTAAGAATGAGGATCTTGAAAGAAAGTTAAAAGAGCGCGACAGCTTTTTTGAGCAGATGATGCAAGCCCAACTTGCTCAGAATGCTCCAAAGCCACCAGTCGATGAGTTTGATGCTATCGGCGATGAAGAGTTTATCCCAAAGGGTAAGGTTAAAGCCCTTGCACAGAAAGAAGCTCAAAAATATGCCGAGGATATTGCTAAGAAGGAAATAGAGAAATTCTATAACCAACAGCAGCAAAATCAATTCATGGATCGGTTAAATCGTCAGTTCTCAGACTTTTCCGAGGTCGTCAATCCTGAAACTTTATCTTTACTTGAAGAAAAAGAACCTGAGTTGGCTAAATCGATCGTCGATTTGAAAGATCCGTATAAAATTGGATTGCAGACATATAAATATATTAAAGCGATGGGCATCGTTGACAAAGTGTCGGGAGATCGAAGAGTTAAAGAGCTAGATAAGGCTATCGAAAAGTCTGATAAGGCTATCCCAAGTCCAATGGGTTTCGATAAAAGGCCAATAGCGCAAGCTTTCAAGCTCACCGATGCAATGAAAAAAGATCTCTATCGTGAAATGCACGGTTATGCTGCTCTAGCCAGCTCGGTTCCTGAAATGGGCTAAAAGCCCAAAGGAACGTAGATGACAGTATCTATTAGTACGCTGCCGCCACAAATTCAGCAGCGTTATAATGCGAAACTCTTGTCAACTCCAGAGCACAATTTAATTCACCAATTATTTGCGACTCCAGTTGAGTTGCCAGACAATAACGGATTTATTGATCGTCAGTCACGCTACGATAGACTTGATCTATTCGAAGTGCCCTTGGATGATGCTCAAAACAATCCGCCCCCACAATCACTTAACAGGGTTGATGTTGATTGCAGGGTTCGTGTATATGCCACTTACATTGTATTGACAAGGCAAGTGACAATCACCAACGAAGATCCTGTTCTTAATAGTGCAGCAGCACGTTTAGGTCAATCTCTGAGGGAAACTCAGGATGCTCTACAACGTGATAATTTGGAATCCAGTGCGTTAATGTTGGCGCACTATAAATCTTCTCTGATTGACTTGGAACTCCTAGCAGCTTAACCTGAAGGACAACAAGGGGCAAGATATGAATTGTACAGGTTGTTTAAAAGATATTCCAGATGATCAACCATATTTCAAAGGCAATTATTGTCTTCCGAGAAATACTGAAAAATTTGGATGTGCGCCTTATACAACTTTATGTAGGCAATGCAGTGAGAAAATACCGCATTGGTCATATCAGCCTGAACGAAGCAAGCGAGAAGACTTATTATGTCCTTCATGTCATTCACATAGAATTGAACATATCATAAGAGCAGGTAATTTTCCTGTTGTATATTGCCATGATTGTAAAGATGAAGTGATGGAGGAAGATTTAATAAGATGCGGTGCTCTGAACTCTATGGAGACATAGAGAGGCTAGCTGAGAAGACTGGCCCGCCTAATTGAATGAAGCGCATATTGATGGTGATCAGCGCAAGTCGGTGAACAAAGCGTAGAAAGTACGACAAATACCCGATACTTAGGTCATAAAGTAACAGATTGCAATTATTAACTGTGTAAACGGTTCTAATGGCGATATTCCAACAGAAATGACCATTGAAGACGTTGACGATGTGTTTACTATCCTTCAGAACAACTCTGGAGAGTATATTACAAATATCGTGGAAGCCGACCTAAAGTTTGGTACGGCTCCTATTGGTGATGCATATGGATGTATGTGTACTTCTAGAATGATTCCCGTCTTGTACAACATGACAGGCTTTATCAAGAAGTTCCAATATCCGAATATTAGTCAAACGCTTAGTACGGAACTGGGTGGAGCTAATAACGTGAGATTCTTTAGCTCTGAACAGGGTTCAGTATCACCAGGGGCATCAATGCTCGGCAATGATATTGCAAACTGTTTTGTAGCTGCTAAGGAGTCTTATAAAGTAGTTTGGCAGGCGGGTGGAAAGGCAAGGTTTATTTATCTGCCACCTGGATATAACAACGACCCATGCATAAAAACAGAAAATGTGCATGTAAAACCTCAAGTGATTGACTTGGAATCCTACGAGTATGCTCTTGCAGCATAGTTATGGAGACAGGGCGCAAGGTTAAGATGTTGGTAGACTATAAATATCCATCAGTATATAATAACTCTAAAAACAAAGGAGTTATTTATGGATACAAGGATATGTACAGTCTGCAAGGAAGAAAAAACATACAATTGTTTTTATAAGAGCAAGAAAGGAAAAAATGGATATGGAGAACAATGTAAAGTTTGTAGGCTTGAAAAAGGTCGAGAATATTACAAGAACAATCCAGAAATTTGTCTTGCCAAGAATGAAAGATGGAGTAAAAGAAATCCAGATAAGATTCTCAAAAACCAAAGAGCTTATTATGAGCGTAATAAGGAAAGAATTTTGGAGAAAACAAGAGAATCGAGAAAGGCCAATGGATATGCAAATACTAAAGCGTATCGAAAACGAAATAGAGAAAAAATCGATTGTCATCTTTATGTTCGATTGGCTGTTAAATTTGGAGATCTTATTAAACCATCCTATTGCGAAATTTGTAAAAATGATTGTGTCCCACATGCTCATCATAATGACTATTCAAAACCTCTTAAAGTGGTTTGGATGTGTAGAACATGTCATGGAATTGAGCATCGAAGACCTTTGCCAGCGTGAGAGACTAAGTCTTGAGGGCTCGAAAGAGTATGCGATAGTCCAAACTACAGAGGAAACCTGTAGAGGAGAATTCGAAGCGATTCCCCCGCCAAGAAATTGGTCAGTAGGCAAGCTGTTGCCGAAAGTAATAGGATGGTTGAGACATACAGCAGGTTGCTCGTTCTATCAGGGCCAATGCATTACAAACGACCTTTGGCTTCAAAATCTTCGATCAACCGGTATTTAAGGAGGTGTATCATGGCTTTGCCTTATAGTTTTATAGGAAAGTGGAATTACACTAATCCTGCTACGTCCGTTGCGGTGAATATACCTATGACAGATAGGCCAGATTGGATATTTGTTAAGGATTTGACAAATACTGGCGCGCTTTCAACGGCAGAGGCAGCTATTGAGTCGGAATGGTACAGTGGTATGGCACAAGGATCATACATCGGAGAAGGTCAAACTTCAGCTACACCAGCTTCTAGTATTACCTTGTATCCAACGGCTGGAACTAGCGGAGGTTTTACCTTCGTTGATCAGACAAACCCGCCACAATATACCAAAGTTGCCATAACGGCAATCAATGGCACAACTGGTGTAGTTTCTACAGGAACAACTACCGGCATTAATGTCGGTGACTTTATCAGATTGATCAATGTGACAAGTGCATTGGAATTAAGCGCCATATTGTTTCAAGTGACTGCAGTAAGTGCAAGTGTTAGCATCACTTTAGGTATGTTGGCAACTGCTGCGACTGCTGGGTTAGTAGTTGCTAATGGTACAACAGGATTCTATCAAAAGGTATATCCTGGCTTCATGTATCCAAAGCTTTCACCAGTGCTATACATTACTCAAGCGACGCAGGCGAAAGTCTATTTCGCGCGACCTAATGATTATACACCTGGCGAATTGGTGGACTTCCAGATACCACTTCCCTATGGGATGATTCAGTTAAGCAATTTAACTGCGACACCAGTGGCAGGATTCTATCCAGGTCATCCTCCAGGAGCTGCGAGAGTACTGCAAACGATAAATACAGCTACAGAATCATCAATCGTTATTGATTATGATACTACTGGATTTACAGCGTTTCAGTTTCCAACTTCTGCGGTATTTGCTGCACCGACGAATGCGTCGCCAGCAGTATGTTTCCCGGCAGGTTCGGGTATTGTGCCATCAGGTGCAAGCGCGACAACTATAGGAAGTGCAACACTTCCTCAGTCACCTCCAGGGACAAACTTAGTGGATAGCTTTGATAATCATGCACAATATGTAATGAACTTAGGTTTAAACGTAGTTGGCGCAGCTAGCGCAAATATGGTTGTAATGGCCTTCAAGGCAGATTTCAATAATGCTATCACTAATGCATAGAGAAATTTAATTTAAATGCCATAGATAATATAATGGCCCTCATATAAAAGTGAGGGTCATTATGAGAATATGCATTAAGTGTGAAACGGGTAATTACAATAAACCCTTAGACGTACTTTGGGTTTGTAGGAAATGCCATAAGGCAATACATAAACTTTTGAAATAGGTGAAAAATGGAAGTATTAGAGTTAAGCAAAAAGCAAAAAAACACAATGGATCCAGCACAACGGGATGTCTTGTATAAAGAAATGCGCCGTAAGGATGAGAAACTTGTGAAAGGTCGCTTTGAATTTGTCGATGCTCAGGGCGGTTTTTTCGAATGGTCATTTCGCAAATATAAAGGCGAACTATTCCAAAAGATACGTTTTGATCATGGCGAAGTTTGTGAAATACCGATGGTGTGGGTCAAACATCTAAATAATACATACCGTAAAGTTCGGCGATATAATTTGGAATTGCCATCAACAGGCGGAAAGACACCACGTGCTTTTGACATGCAATCACGAATAAGATTTACCCCGATTGATTTTCTATGAGTTTCTTTTTACCATCGGACTTTGGGGCGCCCTATGGTGCTAATTTTATTCCTAATGTGCAATATATAAGCAATATTTCACAGGCGATTCAGGCAGTGGTAACTTTTACGGAAGATCATAATTTTACACTATGGGAATGGATTAGCTTCAGAGTACCCCAAAGTAATGGGATGATACAATTAAATAATCAAAAAGGATTGATCATTTCACTTACACCGACGACTGTGACAATCGATGTTAATTCACTAGGTTTTTTTCCGTTTATTTCTAATAGTAATCCTCAGATCCCATGTGTTGCTGTCCCTGCCGGAAGTGGCATAGAGCCATATTTTGCGGCTACTACGTTAGAAGATGCGTTTGACAATGAGCCAACATTATGACACTTCAAACATTTGTACCTCCATTCCCACTCTTTCCAACGCTTGCGGATGCTATCTTAAAGACTCGGGAGCTAACAGCATCGACTAATAATTTCCAAGTGACAGATACATACATTGTCACACAGATGAATAGTTTTTATACCTACGATCTACCATCAAAGTTTAGGTCTTTAAAGTTAAAGGATATATATACATTTACGACAAATGCGGGCCAAGACACATATTCATTTAATAGCGAGCTATACATTACCGTTGATAATCCCTGCTATTGCGCTAAGCGAGAGATAAAACTTTTTAATGATCCATGGAGCTTTTATGGTGTAAACTTTAATTGGCAGCAACAGGAAAACTTTGCCAGCGGAATAGGTAATACGGGTGCTGCAACGGGGATTATTACAGGGATAACACAAGCGACAAATGCTCTTGTTTCTGCTGCTAATCACGGTTTAGTAAGCGGTGAAAGAGTACTTATCAATAATGTTTTAGGGATGACTCAAGTCAACGGCAATTCATATACAATAACAGTTGTTGATGCTAATGACTTCCTTCTTAATGTAAACTCGACAGGATTTACGGCATATTCAGGGGCTGGTAATTGGTTTAGTTCTCCTTATAATGGTCAAACGACGGCCTCGCCTATCAGCCCTAGCATTAATAACGACCCAGGGCCTCAAAGCAATCCAAGCCTATATTTTCCTCAAAGTAGAGTACAAAATATATTAATTACAGCCGTTACATATGGTGCAAATGGTATAGCGAATACACAGAATGTTACAGATGATGGACAAGGCAATCTTATTCAAATATTCACAACAGAAAATACTACAAATCAAGAGTATGGCTGGACATATTATCGACAATACGCATCAAGCACGCCATTAGTGCCAGGAAATGCTACAATCAACTATCAGACTGGCGTTATAACTGGCTTAACTTTTGCAGAGGCTATACCTGCAGGCACACCGATTCAGATTCAATATAATCCAAGACAGACATCTATACCTCTTGCGATTATGTTCTATCAGAATCAGTTTACGCTTGCTCCTATGCCCGACAAAGGCTATACGATCGAACTTACCGCCTATAGATCCCCAATAAAGGCGCTGTTAGCTCCCGATCAATCCGGTAATCCAGAACTTTCCGAATGGTGGGAGATTCTCGCCGTTGGCGCAGCGAAAAAGATCTTTGAGAATAGGATTGATTCAGATGGAGTAATGTTTATTGATAAAATGCTTAAGGAGCGTTATGACATTATCGAAAGTCGTACCTATGCATCTATAGGTCAACGAAGTATTTACACAATTTATACAGACCAGCTCACCCAAAATTATGGGGCTACTGGTTTTGGCGTACTTGGAGGTGGGCCATGATGAAAGTAAAGGATGGGAAAGTCTCGAACACTAAGAAGAAATTGAAGTCCCTTCCCACAAAACCAGTAAAACTGGTCAATGCATTCTTTAAAGGGAATTCGACCACATGAAAGTTAAATCTAATGTTATTTGCAAAGATAATGGAAAAGGTCAAAAGAAGAAATGTTGGACAAAAGGGAAAAAGAAATATGGTAGTAATAAAAGGTAAAGAGAAGAAAGAAAATAAACGCATCATTCCGGCAAAGCATGGCATGACTGCAAGAGCTAAGAAGATTCTTAAACGTCCGCAAGATAATCAACCTATTGCAGCAGTGGCGGTGAGCTAATGTCTATACCAGAATATACTCAAGGGTATCCTCCCGATGGTTCAAGTTTAGGTCAAACGAAAATACAAATAAGAGATAATCTTGACGGTACATTTTTGACATTAGGAGTTGATCATATTAATAATAATGGTTTGCCAGGCGATAATCCTGCAGGCTATCATAATCTTATTCATATGGTCGTTCAAACAGCAACCCCCTCAAATATTACTGGAATAACTCAATTATTTGCAGGGAATCCTTCAGTCCTAGTTAATCCAAATACGGGTATACCGAATGGTATACCTTCAGGGTCAGATAATCAGCTATTTTTGTTAACTGGAGGCAATTCCTTTTGCCAAATGACAGGCAGATCTAGTGCTCAAAATGGCTATGTTTGGTGCGGTGGCTTATTAATACAATGGGGAACCTATGCGGCTGTTGGGGGAAATTTTCCGGCAGGTTCTTCATATAGTGGAAATGCGAGTCAAACTTCAGTAATGTATCCTGTTCCTTATCCAAATAATGTTTATTTTGGGGTTGCATCTCCAACAATTTCATTTAGTGCAAAACCTAATAGTCAAGGTAGTGTTAATATGCGCTCAAGCACATTTAATGCAGGCGCAGCTTCTTCATTTGATTGGCAATTTTATACCAATTCTGCGGATTATACTGGGTTTTTCTGGGTTACAATAGGTATCTAAATGCAAGGCTTCAATCAAGTTCTCATAGGCGGTTATCCTGGCGGTGGTCTAATGACCGATCGCAAGCCTATGATGCTGCCGAATGAAGCCTTTTCCAATTTACAGAATGCTTACGTCTGGCGCGATAGGGTCAAAAAGCGCGATGGCTCCATAAATATGGGAAGGCTTGCTCTTATAGTCACCTCGGCAAGTCTAGGAACTGTTGCAAATGGGCCTTGGACAGTATTTACTACCTTATCAATAACATACCCTTATGCGCAGATTCAGCCGGGCAGTGTAGTAATTACAATAGGATCGGGTGGGGGGGCCATTATTTTAACTGATGATTCCACTATTAACCCTTCTGCAATGGCCAACGGAATATTGGTAAGTGCGACACCTGGAAATTCGGGAACAATAAATTATATTACCTCTGTTGTAACAATCATAACGACAGCTATATCCTCAACAGCGGTAACGATTACATTTACATATTATCCTAGCCTTCAAGTAATGGGCATCATCAAGCAAGATAAGTCCACGATAGGTATAGACAATACAATATTTTTTGATACAAGAAATGCCTATCAATTCACTAATGGGGGATTTCAGCAATTTGTTGCTGCAAATGATGTGACATGGACAGGGCCAAACAATGCCAATGGCACAAATACCTATTTTTTCTGGGGTACAAATTATCAAGGTGCTGATCCTAGCAATAAGTATTTTTTTGTAACAAATAATAATATTACGAGTACAACATTTGATCCTATTCGATATTATAATAATACAGATTGGGTGGCATTAACGCCCTTAATAACAGCCACGACTAACCTTTATCAGGCACTTATAGTTATTCCTTATTATGGTAGATTGCTTGCCCTAAATACATGGGAAGGAACGACATCGGGGACATATACAGCAGCGAAAAATTTTACCGCCAGATGCCGATTCAGCGCTTTAGGAGATCCAATAGCTACAAATGCATGGAGGGTGGATATTTTTGGTGAAGGGGGCTTTATTGATGCACCGACAAATGAATCTATTGTCTCATGTGCATTTTTTAGAAATACTTTGATTGTGTTCTTTGAATACTCAACTTGGCAATTACGTTATATAGGAGAATATGGACTACCATTTATATTCGAACGTATTTCTAGTGACTTTGGGGCTGTTAGCACTTTCAGTTCTATTGTATTCGACCAAGGAGTGATGACAGTCAGCGACAGGGGAGTAATCCAAGCAAGTGCAGGTGGATTAAAACGCTTAGATGAGCAAATTCCTGATACTGTTTTTGGCTTTCAAATCCAAAATAATGGCCCAGATTTTGTACATGGAACTAGAGATTTCCAAAAAGAAGTCGTCTATTGGAATTATTTAGATATTTCCAACCAAGGAATTTTTCAAGTTTTTCCAAATACCGTTCTTTATTC
>Ga0210390_10001257_pt1 | contig 24720 bp, 22 predicted proteins | sample IncBWH11OmetaG_FD_161050 | JGI IMG/M metagenome (GOLD analysis project Ga0210390, IMG submission 161050) | Forest soil microbial communities from Barre Woods Harvard Forest LTER site, Petersham, Massachusetts, United States - Inc-BW-H-11-O ... | reverse complement strand
AATTGTGCTGCGGGCATCAGCGGCAACCAATCCTCCCAGCCGGTGCATTGCCAGAAGATATCGTGCCCATCCCACATGAACTGCAGATCTGTCGGCGGAAATAGCCACCAGCCAAACCCGGCGGCACTGGTGACAGCGTCGCAATAGCGGTAGGCACGCGTCGGCAGGGTGCCTGCAGCCGAGCGATCGGCGCGCTGCGGCAGGCGAGCCTCATCGATAACGCGATAGAAATGAGCGATCGGTTTGCTGGAATGTTTCATGGCGACGACTCACCTCCCGTTCTATCGGCGGCCAAATGGCGCAAAACAGAATGCCCCGAGGCCGCAATCCGACGGCCTCGGGGCAATCAGTGTCGACGTGAGATCAGCGAGTCGGCTTGGCTGACGGGAGCCGGAAGCCGGCGCCGAAGCGAATGCGGCCAGTGTCGGCGGTCGCGGGCAAAGCGATCGAAGAGGACGACTTCATGGCGAGATATCCTGTCTGAGGTGGCGTCATCCCGGGCGCACGGCGGTGACCCGTACGCAGACTTCCCGATCGCATCTTTAAGGCGGTGCGTCGGGTGGCCTTGTGTGATCGGGAAACCAAACGGACACGGTACGCCCGTTGACGTGCCTCGGATAACTTGTCCAACGTCAGCTGTCAAGGAATTTTTTCATAGCAACTAAAGCGTATTTGTCCACGTCTGGATGGCAAGGCTGGCCAGGGCGACTGCGATCCAGGTGACTAGGCCAAGCAGCACGGGTCGAGCACCCGCGCCGGTAAAGGCTCGCCAGTGGCCCTGTAGCCCGACGGCCGCAAGCGCAACGACCAGGACCCAGCGACCTATTAGCTGGACGCTCGGTCCGAACTGCCCCATCAAACCCAATGTGTTGAGTAGCGACGCCAGCACGAAAAGGATAATGAAGACGGGCACCGCTTGGTAGACACGTTGCGCCAGCGAGCCGCTCTCGCCCTCAGGCCGCGGCTCGAACCACGGCATCGCCAGTCCAAAGCCTATCACCAGCGGGATGATCAGCGTGGTGCGCGTAAGCTTGACGATCGTCGCAATCGTTCCAGCATCGTGGCTGTAGGCGAAACCCGCTGCGACGACCGCCGACGTGTCGTTCACCGCTGTCCCTGCCCATAAGCCGAAGCCGGAATTGCTGAGGCCCATCAAATGGCCGATTGTCGGAAAGGCGAAGACTGCGAGCATGTTGAAGAAGAAAATGACCGAGATCGCATAGGCGATCTCTTCTGCCTTGGCGCGCACCACAGGCGCCAATGCCGCAATCGCCGACGCGCCACATATTGTCGTGCCGATACCTATCAGGCATCGCATACGCCAATGGACGCTCATCGTTCGACCGATCAGCAAGGCACAAACCAGTCCTATCCCGATCGTCAGCAGGAGTACTGGAAGCGATTCGACGCCAGTACGCAGGATGACGCCCAAATCCAGGCTGGCGCCGAGGAGGATGATGCCGCCCTTCAAACACAGTTTACTCACATCACCGACGCGCAAAATGCCAATGTGAAGCGGACCGCGCAGCGTATTGGTAACGACGACGCCAATGGCAATCGCAATCACCGGCGCACCGATAATCGGCGCGAAGTCCGCAGCCGCAACGGCGGCAACCGCGATCGCGACGCACAGGGAAAATCCGGCTATCAACCGGACCCAGGGTGCCGATGCGATACGCGGCGCCGACGAAACTGCCAAATCCTGCTGTATCGCCATGAACTGACCTCTTCCGCTGCCTGCCGCCTCGAGTGCGTAACCTAGCCGAAGTTACCCTGGTTTCAGAACCCCAGCCGGGATTGCGGGTCCTTGCATCGCGGCGCCCCCTTGGCTAGCATTCATGGGAATGTATTCGACCATTGGTTGTGTCTTTGGTTGATTTTCCCGACTTGCGAGGCGCTGCATCACTGTTCTGCACGTGGATGAGTCGAGCGATGTCGAGCCTGCGGTTCCGGACGGACCGCTTTTGCGGCTGTCGCTGTTCGGTCAGATGCACGCCGTTGGCGCATCGGGCCGCAGTGTTCTGCCGCGATCGCGAAAGGCCCGAGCGGTGCTGGCTATCCTCGCGCTGGCGTCGCCAAAGCCGGTATTGCGGAGCAAGCTGACCGGACTCCTTTGGAGTCAGCGCGCCAAGGAGCAAGCAAGAGGATCCCTGCGGCAGTCGGTGCATGAATTGCAGCGCGCGTTGGGACAGGGCACCGGTACCTTTGCGTTCCTGCATGCAGACCGCAACTATCTGATTTTACTAGAAAATAGGCTGTGGGTCGATGTGCGTGTGACGGCGGGAGCAACTGCAGCGGACCCGCAAGGCCTGGAGGTGTTTCGGCCCACCCTGCTCGAGGATCTTGAGGGGCTCGATCCCGCTTTTGACACTTGGCTCGCGGAACAGCGTCTGCGGGTGACGCAACAGGCGCTTTCAGTGGCGGAGGCGGTGCTTCGTTCCGAGCAGGAGACTGGGCGGCGAATCGCGGCGGCTGAACGGTTGCTGGCGATCGACCGTATGAACGAACCTGCGTGGCAAGCCCTGATCCGTGCGCAGCTGGAACAAGGAGATCGGGCCGCGGCTCAGTTAGCTTTCGGGCGATACTCCAGCGCCCTTTTGCACGTCGGCCGTGCCCCGTCGCCCGAAACAGCAGCGCTGATCCGCGGTACACCGCGCGCGCAGCGCTCGTCAGCAGTTGCTATGCAGTTGAACCATGTCAATGAGGGAATTCGCCTGTGCGTGCTTCGACCGCGTTCATTAGACGGTTCACGACAGGACGGGTCGCTGCCAGGTCTAGCCGAGGAGATTGCGGCTGCGGTGTCACGCTTCCGCTGGGTTTCCTGCGTCGCAGCCGTGCCGCACCAGCGGCCGAATAAGACGCCCTTGTATGATCCTGGCACAGACTATCTTCTCGACAGCACGCTGCAGCGTTTCGGGAAGCGTACCCGTATCATCCTACGCCTCCTGGACCTTCATACCGGTGGCAAGGTGGTCTGGGCGCTTCATTGCGACCGTGAAGTAGATGATGTCCTGACAGTCCAGAGCGAGATTGCTGGCAAGACAGCAGCCCAGATCGACCCTGAACTGCTCCTGTACGAAGGCAAGCGCCGAATTTTGCGTGAACCAGGCGAGGCAACGGCATTCGACCTCACATTGCGTGCCATCCCCGCAATATACCGCCTTGAAGCTTCGGGATTTTTTGCCGCGGGGGAACTGCTCTCGGCTGCGGTGGCCATGGAGCCTTCCAATGTGACAGCGCTTTCGTGGTGCGTCTATTGGCACCTGCTCCTGGTCGGACAGGCCTGGGCGCGGGATCCGGTCGAAGCGATGATGCGTGCGAGCGAGCTGGCCGAGCGGGCTGTCACACTCGACTCCAGTGACGCCCGTACTTTGACGCTGGTTGGTCATCTCCGCGGCTTCCTTCACCGACGCGCCGAGGAAGCATGCGCTCTGCACGAGCGTGCGATTTCGTTGAACCCGAACCTGTCCCTGGCATGGTGCTTCTCGGGCCTCGCAAACTGCTATCTCGGCCGCCACGCAACGGCGATCGAACAAATCGAACGCGCTCGGCACCTTTCGCCGCATGACCCCCACGCGTTTTTTTTCGACATGGCGCTGTTGATGCCGCATCTTCTACAAGGACAATTTGAAGAAGCATTGGCACTTGGACGTCGATCAATTGAACTCAATCCAGGATTCACCTCCACGTATAAGGGTTATTTGGCAACGCTGGGTCACCTTGGTCGTGATCAGGAGGCGGCGCGCGTCCTGGCACGTCTGCTAACGCTTGAGCCACGATTTTGCGTCAGGGGCGCACTCGAAAGATCGCCGATTAAACAACAGGCAGATCTCGATTTCTATGCGGAAGGATTGCGGCGCGGAGGTCTGCCGGAAAGTTGAGCCTCGGCTCGGTCGATATTGAGAAAATTCCTCACCTACCTGAGAGTGTGCTGATCGCACGCGATCGCGGCTGGGAAGTGCCAAGCCGCAGATTGTGCATTGGAATAGGACTTCGCGATGAGTCAGACCGCATTGCCCGACCACGTCATTCCTTCTTCAGGAAAGGCTTCGCCGATCATCGTCATGAACAAGGTGAACAAGTGGTTTGGTTCGCTGCACGTGCTGCGCGACGTATCCTTGTCGGTATCCGAGGGGGAGCGCGTCGTTGTGTGCGGACCGTCCGGTTCGGGCAAGTCCACCATGATCCGGTGCATCAACCGCCTGGAATCACATCAGGAAGGCACGATCGTCGTCGACGGCATCGAGCTGACAGATGATCTGCGCGCGCTCGATACGATCCGGCGCGAGGTCGGCATGGTATTCCAGTCCTTCAACCTGTTCCCGCATCTCACTATACTGGAGAATTGCACGTTGGCACCGATCTGGGTACGCAAGATGCCTAAGGCCAACGCCGAGGAACTCGCGATGAGCTTCCTCACCCGCGTCAGGATTCCCGAGCAGGCGAGGAAATATCCAGGACAGTTATCGGGGGGGCAGCAGCAGCGCGTTGCAATCGCACGCGCCCTGTGCATGCGCCCCAAGATGATGTTGTTCGATGAGCCCACTTCGGCGCTCGATCCTGAGATGATCAAGGAGGTGCTTGATGTGATGATCGAGCTGGCCGAATCCGGCATGACCATGGTCTGCGTGACCCACGAGATGGGATTTGCGCGCCAGGCCGCCGACCGTGTCATGTTCATGGACCGCGGCGAGATTGTCGAAAGTGGGCCGCCAAAGCGTATGTTCGAAAGCCCCCAGACCGATCGCTTGAAGCTGTTCCTTAGCCAAATACTCCGCGGTCACTGACGGACCACGGAGACCGAAGGCTCCTACCGACTCTCGCCAATCGGTGGCACTTGGCCCGTCATCCCGGCAAGAACTTCGGCGACGTGGCGCACCTTTGTGCGGTGTCCCTCGCGCTGCAGGCGCCCAGCCATGTTGAGCAGACAGCCGAGATCGCCGGCAAGCAGTGTCTCAGCACCTGTGGCGATGACGTCGCGTACCTTGTCGGACACCATCCGCGTCGAGATGTCGGGATATTTCACGCAGAACGTGCCGCCAAAGCCGCAGCAGACCTCCGCATCCACCATCTCGGTGACGGTTGCTCCGATCGCCTGCAGCAGGCGGCGCGGCTGCTCTCTGACACCGAGCTCACGCAGGCCTGAACAGCCGTCGTGATAGGTCACAGGGCCGCCGATATGCCTTGTCTGCGGACGCTCGACGCCCATGATGTCCGCCAGGAAACTCACCAGTTCGAATGTTCGCTCTGTGAGTGCATCGGCACGCGCTCGCAAATTTGGATCGTCATCGAACAGGTGTGGCAGGTGATGCTTCAACATGCCGCCGCAGGAACCCGAAGGCACCACGACGTAGTCATAGCCACCGAATGCATCGAGGATGGATTCGCCGAGGTCGCGCGCCGTGCCCCGATCACCGGAATTATAGGCGGGCTGACCGCAGCAGGTCTGCGCACGCGGCACTTCGACCCGGCAGCCAGCCTGCTCCAGCAATCGTAACGCCGCAAAGCCAACCGTCGGGCGATAGAGATCGACCAGGCAGGTGACAAAGAGTGCGACGCGCGGCTTAACGGCAGCCATATCAGACGACCACCAGGTCGGGCTGCACGTGGCTCGCCTCGATGAGACGGCCTCGGCCAATCGACACGTAGCTCGGATCAATGTCGATGCCGATGCCGCTTGCCCCCTCCAACTCGGCAGCGACCAAAGTAGTCCCGGTTCCCATGAACGGGTCCAGCACGACGGCATTGCTACGGCCGTGCAGACGAATGCACCAGCGTGGTAGCGCCACGGGAAACGTGCTCGGATGATGGAACTTTGCGGCTTTGCTCTGCACCGTGTCGTACGGGATGAACCATGTGTTCCCGCGACATCGCAAATCCTTGGCGTGGTTACGGCGCGCTATATTCGATTTATCCTTGAATGGCACGCCGATCGCCAGTCGGTCGAGTTTCACGTCGCCCGACAACGTCAGGTGAAAGATGTGCTCGTGGTTATGGTGCAGGAAACGTTGCCCGCCCACCGGCTTGAAGTGACCGACCGCATCGCCCTTGGTGGCGATCGACTTGATCCAGGTTATGTGGTTCTGCAGCACGAACAGCGGCCGCAACCGGACGACCAGTTCAAACGGTAGCCAAGGAGCACTGGACGAGCCGGAGATATTGAGGAAGAACGAGGCGTCCGCCTTCATGACACGACGGATTTCGCTCGCAACACGTATCAGCCAGTCGAGATACTCATCCTCGTTCCTTCTGTCGCAATAGTCACGATACGATAGTCCAAGGTTGTACGGCGGCGACGTCACAACAACGTCGACCGTCCCAGCCTCCAAAGCTGGCAGCACCGTCAAGCAATCGCCGCATATGAGGCGGTAGCTGTCTTGCGTAATGAACGGATCAGCCTGATCGACCTGCTCCATGGATTAGCGCGAGAGCCTTTGCATCAGGCGCTACGCGCCGAGACCAACCGCCACACCGGATCGCGCGTCGAGAGGTTCCGCTCGAAAGTCCAGAGATCGGTGATCTCGGTCACCGCGTCCGTGCCCGCGACGGGATGGCCATCCTTGTCCCGCGTCATGCTGGTCTGATCGGAGACGAACCGCACCGTGATGGAGGCGACCTGCCCGCGTAGTTCCGCATTCTCGATCGTCGCGCTGTGGATGGCGTGGATGGTGCTCACCTGAGTCTGTCCGGCGGTCTCCCGCATAGCGATCGCTTGCTCGAAGCCACGCCACGTGTCCTCGGACAGCAGACCCTGCAGCGTGGTCCGATCCCCGGCGGCGAACGCGGCCACGATGATACGGAACGCCTTCTCCGCTCCATCGAGGAATGCGGCGGGGTCGAAGCTGCGGTCCACCGACTGCATGCGTCCCAGAGCTTGCCCGATTGCGCTGGTTGGCTCCGGCAGAGTGCGGGGAGCGGTCGCAGTCGCGGGCTCCGCCTGTCCTTCGATCACGGGGCCGGCGGCATTCTGGCCCGTCAGAGGCTGAAGGGGCGGTCCCGGGCGCTCAAAGCCAGTCCGCCGCCCCAGGATGCTCCGCAACCGCAGCACCAGAAATGCCGCTATCATCCCGAACAGGATAAGGTCGATCGGAAAACTGCTGGCGCCCATCGGTGCTCTCCTCTTGGTCACAGATAAGCGCGCATCGCCCGGGACACAAACAATTCTAGCGTGCCGGCCGGGTTGCCCGGCTCGGTGCCGGCCTGTATTGCCGCGCCTATGATCCTGCTGCGCCACGGCCAGAGCGAGTTCAACCTGCATTTCAGCGCGACGCGGCGCGATCCTGGCATCGTCGATCCCCGCCTGACCGAACTTGGCCACATCCAGGCGGCCGACGCGATCCGCCGTCTCGCCGGCGAGCGGATCACCCGCATCATCGCCTCCCCCTACACGCGGGCGCTGCAAACCGCAGCGCCGCTTGCCGACGCGCTGGGTGTCAAGGTGGTAATCAATCCGATCGTGCGTGAACGTTACGCCTTTGCTTGCGATATCGGCACGCCGCGGACTGAACTGGAGCGTGCCTGGCCAGAGCACGACTTCTCGACCATCGACGAGGTGTGGTGGCCGGCGATCGAGGAGCCGGCCGCCTCTGTGGCCGGGCGCGCCGCGTTATTCCGTGCCGAGATCGCCTCCTTGCCGGACTGGTCGGACACGCTGGTGGTCAGCCATTGGGGCTTCATTCTGTCGCTGACCGGCAAAAGTGTCATGAATGGTGAATGGCTGCGCTGCGACCCAAACGATAAGCCGCCCGAACAGATCACTTGGCGAGCCTGACCGGACACGCGGAACAGGATGGCGCCGCGCTGCCGTTCCGTGCTACCGGGCCCGGCCAAGCGGGTGCCTCAGCCCTGAGCCGCAACGATACGGAGATAGCAATGTCCGAGACGACCGCAGCACCCCAAGCGACCGGCCAGCAGCAGACGCCGCCATTGGTGGTCAACATTCAATACGTCAAGGACCTCTCGTTCGAGGTGCCCGGCGCTCCCCAGGTATTCACTCAGCTTCGCGCCCAGCCACAGGTTAACATCAATCTGGACGTGCAGGCCCGTCGTGTGCAGGACGGCCAGAACGTCTTCGAGGTTTCGCTCATCATCCGGGCCGAGGCGCACGAGGCGCCGGCGCCATCAACCAATGGCCAGTCAGCCGCGGTACCGCCAACAGTCTTCGTGGCCGAACTTACCTATGCCGGTGTATTCACACTTTCCGGCTTGCCGGACAACGCGGTCGAGCCGGTGTTGTTGGTGGAGTGCCCTCGGATCCTGTTCCCATTTGCCCGCAACATCCTGTCCGACGTGACACGCGACGGCGGGTTCCCACCGGTGCTGCTGCAGCCGATCGACTTCGTCGCGCTTTGGCAGGCACGTCGTGCGCAGACTGGGCAGACTCAGGCAGGTACTACGGCAATTGCCTGATCCCCCTCAGGCCCGCAGCCAAACCGGATCCTTGAACTGCGCCATGAAGGCCGCGTGCGCAGCCAGTTCGTCCTCGCTTGGCACGATCGGCCGCGGCGTCCGATCGTCCGTGGGTGTGTAGACCACCAACTCGATCGTCGTCTTCTCCGTGGCCAGTGACAGACCTCGCTGGCGCCCACCGGTAAGTTCCACATAGACATCGGCCAGCAGGCGGCAGTCGAGCAGCGCGTTGTGGGTCGTGCGTGCGCTGAGATCGATCGCGAAACGCCGGCAAAGCGCATCGAGACTGTTCGGCATTCCGGGGAAGCGCACCTTGGCCAGCGCCAGCGTGTCGATCATGCGCAAAGCCGACAGGGGGGCGAGGCCGAGGCGGGCAAATTCCGCGTCCAGAAATGCGAAGTCGAACGGCGCATTGTGAGCGATCAGCCTGGCCTCGCCGAAGAACCCGAGCAGGTCATCGACGATCTCGGCGAAGCGTGGCTTGCCGGCGAGGTCCGCCAGCGTGAAGCCGTGAATCCGTGTGGCGTCATCCGGAATGTCACGCTCAGGATCGACCAGCGCGTGGAAATGCTTTCCCGTCGGCAGGTCATTCATCAGTTCCAGCGCCGCAACCTCGATCACTCGGTGGCCGAGATGGGGTTCCAGACCTGTGGTTTCCGTGTCGAACAGGATGGCGCGGTTCACGCGAGGACCTCTCTGATAACCCTGCTGAGCGCCTTCAAAGACGCGTTTCGCGACAGGCCTGTCTTGATGACAACGTCGGCACGTCGGCGCTTGGCCGTGTCCGGCATCTGTCTTGCTATCACGGCCTCGATGTCGGCATCGCTCATTCGCCGCCGGCCGCGGATTCGGTGCATCTGCACTGCGCGTGGCGCCGACACGACGATGATCCGATCGACCCGCTTATCGCCCCCGGTTTCGAGTAGCAGCGGGATATCGAGCACGACTGCGCGGCTCCCGTGGCGTCGGGCGCGCGCAACGAAGGCCTGCTCTTCTTGACGCACCATCGGGTGCAGGATCCCTTCCAGCCGGGTCAGCGCATCTGGTTTCCCCAATGCCGCCTGGCGCAGTGCGGCGCGGTTCACCTCGCCGTCGCGTACTGCGTCGGGGAATGCCGCTGCAATCGCGCGGACCGCTCTGCCTCCACGCGCCTGCATTCGGTGCACTGCGCCATCGGCGTCGAACACTGGGATGTGCGCCCGGCGGAATGCCGCGGCGGCAGTTGACTTGCCCATCCCGATGCCGCCGGTCAGTCCGAGAATGATCATTGCGCCAGAAGGTCAGAGGCGACGAACTGCCGAAGCTCGTCATCAACCCGGGGTTCAATGCCGAACCAGGCGCGGAAGCCGGGGACGGCCTGATGCAGCAGCATGCCGAGACCCTCGACACAGTGAAGGCCCCGCGCGCGGGCTGCCGCCAGCAGTGGCGTTTCCAATGGCACATAGACATTGTCGGCCACCACCAGCGAAGCGGGCGCTCGCGACAGATCGAGATCGAGCGGTGCGTGTCCGACCATTCCAAGTGGCGTGGCATTTACCACCAACGCGTGGTCGGCGAGAACTGCTACTCTAGTGTCCCATTCGGCAATGCGCAGCCCCGGTAGGTCGCACGCCAAAGCCTCGGCACGAGTGAGGGTGCGGTTGGCCACGGTCACCGGCGCGCCCTCATCGAGAAGCGCCGCGGCCACCGCACGCGCCGAGCCGCCGGCGCCGAGCAGCAGCACCGGTCCCGCCGCGGGGTTCACCCCATGCGCGTGGAGATTGGCCACGAAGCCATAGCCGTCAGTGTTGCTGCCGGAGATCCTGCCCTCCTCAAACACCAGTGTGTTGACCGCCCCGGCGCGCTGAGCGGTCTCGTCGATTGTATCGCAGACCTCGAAGGCGGCGATCTTGTGGGGAATCGTAACGTTGGCGCCAGCAAACCCAGCCGCAAGCAATCCACGCACCGCAGTCGCAAACTCACCTGGCCTAATCGGCAGCGGAATGTAGGCGCCATCGATTCCGTGGCGCTGCAGCCAGAAGCCATGCAGCCGCGGCGAGCGGGAGTACGTGACGGGCCAGCCGGCAATACCGGCGACTCGGGCGTGACCGGACAGAATCGACATGCAGGTACCTTTCCTCGCTGTGCGGTGAAGATCAATGCCGGTTCATCCACTCAATTGCCGCCGCTCGCGCCCGCGTTGCCGGGTGCCTGTTGCTTCGGTGCCGCTCGCGCGGCCAGTCAGGCCGCTTTCCTCTCGAACGTCGTGGGATAGTCGCGAGCGAAGGCATCAAGACAGCGCAGCACCGCTTCCGATTGGCTCCGCATGTCAGCGATATGGCGCTGAGTGCCCTCGACATCATTGGCACCCAGTGCGATCAGTGACCTGCGGCCAAGCTCGTGAACCGCCTCATGCGGTCGCTTGATCGCCTTGAACGATGGGAGCGCCATCGCGGCATTATCGCTGACATTGTCGTACCACCGCCCAAAGCGGCAATGATGCGGCGATGCCAATGTGTCGGGCGGCAATTTCTCGCCGGCCGCCACGATATCGACCACCCGCTGGACGAAGGAAGCATGGTCGCCCTTCGCCATTCCCACCAGCGCAGTGACACTTGCCAGGCTGATCCGGTCGGCTTCAGTTGCCGCCAGCCCATCGCCAACGAAACCAATATGCAACCCGTCCTCGGACTGTTCCGTGACTGTGCCCGCGAGGCGGATATCGAAGCGTGACAAGGCGATATCGACGCGTTGACCCGGCTGAGCGTGGAGATCTGTAACTGCGTAGCAGCCACGCTCGGAGATATCCTGCAAGGAAGCGGTAACCGATCGTCCCTGCAGGCTGACAGTCGCCTCGACGAAGCAGGGGCGCCTGCGGAAGCGGCGGCGGTCCGCCTCGGTGGTGGCGGTGCGTACCAGGTGAACCACCGTCCTTTGCAGATCGTGCATCGCACTCTCGAGCGCTGCGGTGTTCTCGCGTATCTCTACAGCCTGCTCCCCGGTGCGCTCGGCCTCGGCCGACACCTCGTGCGTCCGGTTGGTCATCTCGTTCGCCGCGGTGGCGGTCTCGGTGACGTTGCGGGCGATCTCGGCGGTTGCTGCGCCTTGCTGCTCGACTGCCGCAGCGATCGAACCGGCGATCGCGTTGATTTCGCCTATTGTCTCCTCGATGCGTCCGACCGCGGCGACCGACGCACCGGTCGCGGCGCGAACCTCGCCGATGTGGCGGCTGATTTCCTCGGTTGATTTCGCGGTCTGGGTGGCAAGCTGCTTCACCTCGCTGGCGACCACTGCGAATCCCTTGCCCGCATCGCCGGCCCTAGCCGCCTCGATGGTGGCGTTCAGCGCGAGCAGATTGGTTCGGGCGGCGATTTCGCTGATCATGTCGGCAACCGTGCCGATGCGCCCGACCTGCTCGTTCAGCGCACCGATTGTCTCCCGCGTGATGCGGCCGGCCTCGACGGCGCGCCCGACCACAGAGCTGGACTGGCTCACCTGGCCGCCGATTTCGCGGATCGAAGCGGTAAGCTGCTCGGCCGCGCTGGCCACCGTCTGCGCATTGGCGAGCGCCTGAGCCGCAGCTTCCGCGGCGCTTCCAGCGGAGGCGCCGGTCCGCACAGCCGAGGCGCTCATGCCATTGGCTGCCTCGACCATCGCCATGGTGCGGCGATCGACTTCCGACAATGCCTGCTTCGCCTCGCGTTCGATCGTTTCGGCCATCTCGAGCAATGCCGCCTGTTTCGCCGCCTCGGCACGTTCGTGTTCCTGCACGCGTTCGGCGGTGAGACGCTCGGCCATCACCATGCTGTCCTTGAACACCAGCACGGCGCCGGCCATTCCACCGACCTCGTCGCGCCGCTCGGTGCCGGGCACATCGGTCGCGAGCTGCCCGTGCGCCAGATTCTCCATCGCGATCTTGAGCCGGCTCAGCGAGCCCGTGATGTCTCGATCGACCAACCAGGCGGCCATCAGGGACACCAGCAAGATGATGCTGCCTATCGTCGTCAGACGAAGCAGCGTGGCTCGGAATGCGGCATCGAGGTCGTCTGTATAGGCGCCCGACATGAAGACCATCTGCCAAGGCGCAAAATGCGCGGCAAAAGCAATCTTCGGCTGCGGCGTCGTCTGTCCAGGCCGAGGAAAAGAATAGACGACGACACCGTGGTCGCCGCCATGCAGCGCCGCCTCGCCCAGCTGCAGAATGGTCCTTCCGTCTGCATCCCCAACCGGGGTTGGCTTGCCTTCGATCGTCGGCAAGGTGCCGTGCGCTATGACGGTGCCATCATTGGTCCATGCGACGAGATAGCCGGCGCCGTCATCGAAGCGGACTGTATGCACAGCACCGCGGAACTGGGCGATCGCCTGCTCATGCGAAATTTGATGACCGGCGACCTGGTTCTCCAACGACTGAGCAAGGCCCTGTGCCGTCTGCACGACCGCACGCAGCTTATCAACCCGGTCGTCGATCATGCGCTGGTGCAACAGCGAGGAGGCGACAGCGACGGTGGCGATGAGTGCGATAGCCGACAGCCCCATCAGAGCGGCGAGCTTTGTGCGGAGCCGGAGATGGCTGAGTACGTGCATGGCGATGCCCTGGTGAAGCTTCTTGGTCGCGCGGTCGTACCCGCGGCGGATTAAGACCAGGTGAAGCCGCGAGGCCAGTCAGGCGGCGTGGACGCGCTTGGCGACCGTTACGCCAAGCAGTTTCTCGGCGGCTTCGGCGACCGCCCGTTCGAGCGGACGCGGCTGCAGTTCCACACCCTTGGACAGACGATCGACGATGATCCGGAACGCCGCCAGCCTGGCGAACGGCTTGTTGTTCGCCGGGATCACATGCCAGGGCGCGCGGCGGGTGGAGGTCTTCTCCACCATATCCTCGATCGCATCCTGGTAGTCCTGCCAGTGGCCGCGATTGCGGAAGTCCTCATAAGAGAGCTTCCAGCGCTTCAGCGGATCGGTCAGACGGGCACGGAAGCGGCGGAGCTGTTCCTCGGGCGTGATGTGCAGGAACAGCTTGATCAGGCGCGCGCCGTCGGCCAGCAGCATGCGCTCGAAGTCATTGATCTCATCATAGGCGCGGTGCCACTCGGTCGTGCTGGCGAATGCTTCGACGCGTTCGACCAGCACGCGGCCATACCAGGAGCGGTCGAACACGACGATCTGCCCGTGCTGCGGCAGACGCTCCCAGAAGCGCTGCAGATAGTGCAGAGACTTTTCCCGGCCGCTCGGTGCGGCGGTGGCGTGCACCTTGAAGCTGCGCGGATCGAGCGCCCAGCCGAGCCGGCGCACCACGCCTCCCTTGCCGGCGGTGTCCCAGCCTTCGAGCACGATCACGGCGCGATGCGAGGTGCCGAGATAGGCCTGCTGCACCAGTTGCAGCGTCTCCTGCATGGTGGCGAGGCGGCGCTCATAGTCGGCGAACTCAACGGTCGGGAAGTCCCTGATCGCGGTGAGGCGAGGCCGGTTGAGGACGACGAAGTCAGTGGATTTCATGTGGACCATTACGCCGAGACAATCAGCATATCACTCAATTTATCCAGCAGGTAGTCGAGATCCTCCTGCGGCAGGTCTTCGAACTGGGTCAGGATACGGGTGATCACGCGCGACCGGTAGCGCTCTCGGTCGCGCTCGCCGCCGTCGAATTCGGTGCCTCGCACCACGTCGAGTGCAACCCGCACGGCGGCCAGGAGCCGTGGCGGCATCCCGGCTTTCTCGTATAATGAGGCGAGGCCGTTCGGCCCGGCGTCATGGATCAGAATGCGTGCATTGATTGGCGGAATCCCGGACATCACCGCCAGCGCCACCTCGAAGAAGGCGAGGTCTCCAAGGCACAGCGCACGGAGCACAAGCAGCGGCGTGAGACGCTGATTGCGGTGCATCTGTCGCACCAGCCGTTCCAGCTCCTGCTCGCTGGAGCCAAGGCTGAGGTGCAATGTCGCCCGCTCGCGGCTTTGCAGCACCATGTCGGTGGCGAGCGAGACCGGCAGTTCGTGATGGCTGATCAGATAGGATTGCAGCCGGGCGGACACCATGACCACCAGACGCTCGGCGATCGTCACCGGCAGGTCGGCACGATGCACGATGTTCGCCTTGACGCGGTCGCTGTCGGCGAAGCGGTCAAGTGCGGTTGCCAGGCTCGCTGCAGCGATCCGGGCCTGGGCGTTGCCCATCAGCACGGCCACTGCGGCCTCGCTGCCCTGTGTCGCCAAAGCGTCGGCGACCTGTTCCGACACCCCGGCACGACCGGCAATCGTCTCCTGCTTCTGTGCGGAGCCGTGGCGAATGAGCTCCATCAGATCCGTATCGGTGACCACCGGCGAGTCGGCGAGGATCGGCAACGCTACCGCCTCGACATCGTTGGCGAGCCGCAGTGCCACGTCGTGCGGCAGGTGCCTGGCGCCGCGCAGACTTTGCGACAGGGCACGCCGCACCGCCAGCTCAACGTCCTTCGCCATGGCACGGATGATGTCATGGGCGATCTGCAGCTCTGCCTCAGTCAGCAGGCTACTGTCGATCTCGCGCGCCAGCTTGTCCGCCACCTCGGCGCGCACCGAAGCGGACGGCTCCGTCAGCAGACGCGCAACGTCGGCCTGCGTAAGGGATGACGCCATGACGCGACACGATGGGGCGAAACTCTTAGGGGTGAGTTAATCGGGATGCGAGGCCTTATAGTTTCAGCGAGCCTGCCGCATCGGCGAGTGCCTGGTGTGCCCTGTCGGCAGCGACCGTTGCCTGGTCGATCGCCTGTTTCAGCTTGTCCAGCTCTGTCTCATCTGCATCCAGCGCGCGCGTCAGCCTGGCGTGCAGCGCGTCATTCGCTGCCACCACGGCCAGATTGCGACGAATGCGATCCTCATCCTCCAGCATCAACGCCTGCTGCGCCTTGAGCTGGTTCAGCGTCGCCCGCTTCGAGGCCTCTTCCTGGCGCAGCGCGGCGAGCCGCAGCAATGCCGTGCGTGCCTCCGGTGTCAATGTCTGTTCGTTCAGCAGCCGCATCATCACCTGCGCGTCATCTGCCAACAACGCGGTCTGCTCGCTCTCCAGCCGATCGATGTAGGCGGTCAGCTTCCGCACCTCACCTGGGCTCAGCGTCACCGGCACGCGCCATGCGGTGGCGGTTTCCTCGGTGCCGGCGATGGGGCCGCCTTCCAGCGTCAGCGTGCGATCGCCGTCTTTGGGAATCTCCACCAACACCCGGCGCGGCTCGTTGGCGGGTCCTGTGAGCGTTACGCGCAACATCTCGCGCTGCCGCGTGGTGATATGAAGCACGCCGTCGGCGGCGGTGAGCGACCCGAGCGTTGTCTCGCCGGTGGTGTTGCGCTCCACCGTAGTGCGAAGGTCCTGGGCAAAGGACAGCAGCCGATGCTCGCCGGCCGGTAGCCCGCCGAGCCTGGCGTTCCCCGCGAAGGTAGCGGCGTCAGACGCGTCGTACAGCGTCAATACGCCGGCGGGCATCGATGCGCCCGTGTCGTTGGTGATGCGGATCGCCGATAGCGGATGTGGGTCGTTGCCGGCGGCGAGGTCCACCCGCTCGGCCGGGATGCTGCGATCAATGATCGGCACGCTGGCGGTGTGGCCGGCGGCGAGCATCACCGGCGTGGGAAGCTGAAAGATGGTTTCTTCTGCACCTTCCGCGGCCTGCACCTGATCAGCCGCCCCGGCCATGATTTCGGCCGGAGCGGCCAGCGTCCGGGCAGCGCCAGCCGGAGCGGGCGCCGACTTCTGCAACGCCAGTTCCGCCGGCCGCGCGCGCGTATCCACATCCGGCAAGATGCGGCCGAGGACCTCGACCGGCACTTCGGGCCGCTGCACGTAGTAGCTGTGATAGATCGCCTGACGGAAGGTGACCGGATTGCCGTACTGAAGCGTCAGCGCGACGCCATCCCAGTTGGCGCCCGACTGGTTCTCGAGCACTGCCCAGCCTTGTAGCCGCGCGGGATCGCCGTCCTTCGCCGGCAGCACCAGCCGGTACGAGGTCTTCCATAGCGGCGCAGCGGTGACATAGCCGACGCGCACCGTGCGGTGGCCATCGCCGCTGCTGTGCAGGGTGAGATGGCGCAGGCTCTGGTTGGCCTCACGGCGCAGCGACTCAAGTGCCTGGCCAATGCGCGCGCGCAGTTCGGGATCGCTGACCTGGATGCTGTCGGCTTCCTCCAGCACGAACTGTCGCAGGCCCTCTGGGCTGAGGATGGTGACGCGGGTCCGCTGCACCGTCGCCTGAGGCTGGCCGGGGGGCGCCGGCAGCGTCTCGGCGACGCGGTCGGCGTGCACGATGCGGCCGGTCATGGGACGCGGCCCCTGGACGCTGATTTCCACGCCCTGCAGGCTGTTCAGGTAATCGACCGAGGATCGCAGGGCATCCGGGCCGAACGGCACGTTGCCGAAGTTCGCACGCGTGTTGTCGCGTCCCGGCAGCTCCACCGTGCCGACCGCGCCGGTGCTGTCGAACACCACCAATGAGGTGAGCACGTCGTCCACCTGATCGAGTGGCACGTCGAGGCCGAGCGTCGCCGGACCGTCCACCTCGGTCTCGTACTCGAAGTAGGCGACACCGGCCGAGGACAGCATCGCCCCCTTCAGTACCAGATCGGCAGCGGCGGCCGGGGTGGCGCCCAGGAGGAGGAGCGCCAGGATCAGGCGGTGCATCGCATTCCTCTGGTCTGTTGCCTTAGCGGTCGCATTGGGGACAATAGCGAGCTATGGCGTTCGGGGTAGGGGTTTGCATTTGTTCAATGCTGTCTCTGACTATGACGTAAGGATGGCGCAGATCGTGACGGGGGTGACCATGGCGGCATTCATCGGCATTGGCCTGACCCCCGGTCTGCGCCAACACGCTACCGCACTCAGAGGAGCGTTGCTGGCACTCTATCTTCTTGTCTGCGGTGTCCTTGTCGGCCACGCCCTGGTGCGATGAAGGCTCCAGGTCTTTCGGCCAACGCTAGGGCGATGCGACACACCCCGCTCTACGCGATCGCAATTTTGGGGCGCCGGACGCCGGACTTACTGTACCAGGCCGCTCGCTTCAGACAGACGATACCATAGGGCAGCGAGTTCAGCCGCCGGGCGACGCGAATTCCTTGACCTCGCCGGTCTTCGTGTTGAACCGACCGAGATAGCCGCGCGAGAGTCCGCGCAGGCAATTTGACCTGGAACTCGCCGATGGACCAGACGCTAAGCGGCGGTTTCCTGACGAGCCACGACGCCGACCGGCAGCAAGGGATTGCCACCCATGACCGACGCTGCCTCGGGGCGGTTCGCATAGCGACGTGCCAGCCAGGCGCACACCACGAGTTGCATCGGGTGATAGAGCATGATCGGCAGCACGACCACGCCGAGCGTCGGTCCAGCGAACAGCACGCTGGCGATCGGAATGCCGGCGACCAGCGACTTTTGCGAACCGCAGAACACCGCCGCGACCTCGTCGGCATGCATGAAACCGCAGGCACGCGCGCCGGCGCGGGTGATCAGCAGCGCCGCGGCCAGCAATCCCGCCACGATGATAGTCAGCGCGCCAAGCATCGCCGGCGGCAGCTGGTGCCAGATGCCGTGCACCACCGCCGCGCTGAACGCAGAGTAGACGACCAGCAGGATCGAGCCGCGGTCGGTGACCGCCAGCAGTGACTTGTTGCGAGCGGCCCAGGGACCGATCCACGGCCGCAGCAGATGGCCGACGATGAACGGCAGCAACAGCTCGGCGAACACCTGCCACATACCCGATATGTCGACGCCGCCGCCGCGCACATGCGACATGATACCGAACAGCAGCGGCGTCAGCACCAGGCCGATCAGGCTGGATGCTGTCGCGGCGCACACGGCGCCGGCCACATTGCCCTGCGCGATCGAGGTCAGCGCGATCGACGACTGCACGGTGGATGGCAGCGCACACAGGAACAGAACCCCGAGTATCAATGTGCGGTCCAGCGCGTGCGGCATCAGCTCGACGAGCACGGATCCCACCAGGGGAAACAGCACAAACGTCGTGCCGGCGATTGCACCGTGCAGCTTCCAGTTGGTCATGCCGGCGACGATCGCCTCGCGCGACAGCCGTGCGCCTTGGAGGAAGAACAGCGTGGCGATCGCGCCGATGCCGGCAGCATGGAAGATTTGCGCGCTGATGCCCTGACAGGGCAGCAGGGTCGCGAGGGCGACCGTACTCGCCAGCGCCGTGACGAACACGTCGGGACGCAGTCGCCGGATGCATGCTGGCAACATGTGCAGACCTCCTCGGTTGTCGGGATCAGGGACTTCTTCGGGGAGAGCGGCGAGATAGTCAGTGCGGCGGGAAACTGGTCGTGTTTGGTAAACGAACTCTCAATGCGATGGCGAACCGTCACGGGGCCTGGTCGCGGCGATCGAGACTGAGAGCATCTGCCGATCCACTCGGCAGAGGCGGCCGCTGACGTGCGTCGCCGTCGTGTCGGTGGCGTCCAGCACGAGGGCCTTGGCGAGCATCGTGGCGCAGGCGCGGTCGATGCCGCTTGCGCCGCGGCAGAGGAACAGGGCCTTCGACATGGCGGCAGTTGTGGCGTTGGTCTGGGTCGGTGCGGGCTGGGCGGTCAGCGGCAGGATCACCGCCCAGACCGCGATCAGTCCCAATGCGATGGCAGCGGCTACGATGAACTGACGCATGACAGGTTGGTCCCCAGTTCGGGCGAGGTGTTACGCGGTACCTCAGCCGTTATCGCCATTTTGCGGTCTCATCCGGCTCTCCGATATGAAGCGCTTCACAGGTTCACGACCAATGACCGGGAACCCAGTAGTTTCCTTGCCAGTGCGCGGGGACCCAGGCGCGGGCAGGCGGTGGGTAATAGGCCGGCGCAGGGTAGTACGCCGGTGCAGGGTAGTAGGCGGGTGGTGGCGCCACGACGACGGGCGGGACATAGACGCCGACACCCCAACCATAGGTGTGCCATCAGGCGTTTGCCGGCTTGGGAGCCGCCGCGATGCCGACGATGGCGAGGCCCAGAACGGTGCAGGTGGTGGCGAACTTGCGGGCGGCTGTGGCGATCATTGTTGTCTCCCATGCGTCTCGTTTTGCAACGTCGTGACGCTACGCGCGGCTGACCGGCGCGGGATATGGGAGACATCGTTGGCCGGTTTCGAATGAAACTGCGGGAGGCTTTGCGGCGTGTGTCAGCGGCGGTGATGTGGGAGAAATGGCGGGGTTTTTTCGCCTTGCGGCGCCTTTTTCCCCTAGCCCGCTCCTGCAGGGGGAGGATGGGATAGCGCGTTGCTGTTGGCGCGGATCACCAACATCCGCCTGATCTTGTGCGTTGGGGTGAGCAGACCGTTCTCAACCGTGAAGGCCGGTACCACCACGTGCCTGCGAATCCGCTCGGTCACCGACAGGCGCACATTCACGCGGTTCACGGCCAGCGCGGCTGACACGTCGTCGTGGCCATCCGCCGGCACCACCAGTGCGGTCAGTGATGAGCGGCCGTCGCCGGCGACCACCGCCTGGGAAATCTCGGGTTCCGCCATCAGCATGCCCTCGATCTTCGCTGGCGAGACATTCTCGCCGCCCGACAGCACGATCATGTCCTTCTTGCGATCGGTGACGCGAAGATAGCCATCGTGATCCAGCGTGCCGATGTCGCCGGTGTGCAGCCAGCCATCACGGATTACCGCTGCCGTGGTATCCGGCATGCCCCAGTAGCCCTCCATCAAGAGGTCGCCGCGCACCAGGATCTCGCCGTCCTCGGCGAGGCGCACATCGACGCCCTTCAGCACACGCCCGACCGTGTCGATGCGGATGCCGTCGGGCGGATTGGCGCTGATGACCGGACCGGCCTCGGTCTGTCCGTAGCCCTGCATGATCATCAGCCCGAGCGCCAGGAAGAACCGACCAACCTCGGGGTCCAGCCGAGCGCCACCTGACATCGCCGCTTTCAATCGGCCACCGAACCGCGCCCGCACCTTGGCGCGCACGAGCCGGTCGAGCAGTCGGTCCAGCAGGTGCTCGCCAATCGTCAGCCGATGGCCGTCGATCCGTTTCAGTCCGAGTTCCAGCGCCCGGCGGAAAAGCGCCTGCCGCCACGGCGCCTGCCGCGCCACCTGCGTCAGCACGCGGCTGCGGATCACCTCGAGGACGCGCGGCACTGTCGCCAGGATGGTCGGGCGCACCGTCAGCATGTCTGCGGCCAGATGCTCGACGCCGCGGCAATAGACGATCTCGGTGCCGATACTTGGCAGAAAGAACAGCCCGACCGTGTGTTCATAGCTGTGCGAGATCGGCAGATACGACAGGTACACCTCATCCCGTAGTCGCAGCGGCTGCATCAGCTCTGACGCACCGCGGCAGTTGGAGAGGATCGACCGGTGCGGCAGCATCACGCCCTTGGGCGCGCCGCCGGTGCCGGAGGTGTAGATCAGGCAGGCGAGCGTGTCTGCTGGGATGGATGCGGTTTCCAGCGCGATGTCATCGGGCGGCGCCACGTCAGCCACCAGCGCGTGCCAGTGCATCAGCCGAGGCGATCCGCCGGCATCGTCCGGAGGCCCCTCGATCACCACCAGCAGATCGAGCCCGCCCGCCAGCCGTCCTGCCTCACGTAGGGAGCCGGCGAGGGCAGGGGAGGAAACGATCGCCGCCCGCGCACCCGAGTCGCGCAGGATATGCGTGTGATCGGCCACCGTATTGGTTGTGTAGGTCGGCACCGGCACGGCGCGCAGCGCCATCAGCGCGGTTTCCGCGATCGGATATTCTGGCCGGTTCTCCGACACGATCAGCACGCGGTCGCCTGCCGCCACGCCGGCCGCGCGCAGATGCCGTGCACAGGACGCCGCCATGCGGCCGAACTCGCGCCATGTGGTCTGGTGCCAGGCGCCCTCGCGGAAGCAGCGATGCAGGGGCTTGTCCGGCCAAGTGCGGGCAAGCGCGAACATCATGGCTGGAAGGTTTGGCCAGTTCGGATATTGCTGCACACCACCTCCCGTCGCCCGTTCTGCGCCGGGCACAACCCTTTGACCTACGCCCCTACTACCTTACATGGATGACAACCGCAGCCTTGTGAGGACGTGATGATGCGCCATACCGCCCCGGCCGACGCAGCCGCCAGCCAGCAGACAGTCGACGATCTACCGACCTGGGACCTTCGCGACCTGTATCAGGCACCGGACAGCCCGGCCGTCGCGGCGGATTTTACCAAGGCCGACGACGCGGCACGCGCGTTCGCTGCGGCGCATCAGGGCAAGCTCGGCGCTATTCCGGGCAGCACGCTCGCCGCGGCAATCGTCGAATACGAACGGATCGAGGAACTGCTGGGGCGGTTGGCGTCCTACGCGCAATTGCTGTTCGCGGGCGACTCCAACGACGCGGAGATCGGCCGCTTCTACCAGACCGTGAGCGAGCGGGTGACCACGATCAGCAGTCACCTGCTGTTCTTCAGCCTGGAATTGAACCGGCTGGATGACGCGGTGCTGGAGCAGAAGCTGGAGGACCCGGCGCTGGCGAAATGGCGCCCCTGGCTGCGCGACCTGCGAGTGTTCCGGCCGCACCAGCTTTCGGACGACCTGGAGAAGCTGCTGCACGAGAAGGAGGTGACCGGGCACAGCGCGTGGAGCCGGCTGTTCGACGAAACGGTTGCGGCGATGCGGGTGCCAATGGACGGCGAGGAGCTCACTGTCAGCGCCGCGCTGAACAAGTTGTCCGATGGCGACCGATCGGTGCGCGAGGCGGCGGGGCGCGCGATCGGCGCGGCGTTTGGTGGGAATATCCGCCTCTTCTCGCTGGTTACCAACACGCTGGCGAAGGACAAGGAGATCGTCGACACGTGGCGGCACTATCCGCACCCCGGCAGCTATCGCAACCGCGCCAACATGGTGGAGGATGAGGTTGTCGACGCGCTGGTATCGGCGGTCCGGGCGGATTTCTCGCGGCTTGCGCATCGCTATTACCTGATGAAGGCGAAGTGGCTCGGCCTGCCGAAGCTGATGCACTGGGACCGCAACGCGCCGCTGCCGGACGATGACGACCGTACAATTGACTGGAATGATGCGCGCGAGCGGGTGCTGACGGCGTACGGCGCGTTCAGCCCGCGTCTCGCCGAGGTTGGCCGGCGATTCTTCGACCGACCGTGGATCGATGCGACGCTGAAGCCGGGCAAAGCGGGCGGCGCGTTCGCGCATCCGACGGTGCCGTCGGCGCACCCTTACCTGCTGCTGAACTATCATGGCCGCACGCGCGACGTGATGACGCTGGCACATGAACTGGGGCACGGCGTGCATCAGGTGCTGGCGGCAGAGCAGGGCTATCTGATGTCGGGGACGCCGCTGACACTGGCGGAGACCGCGAGCGTGTTCGGCGAAATGCTGACTTTCCGCGCGCTGCTGGATGCGGCTGACCCGAAGCGACGGCGCATCATGCTGGCGGCGAAGGTCGAGGACATGCTGAACACGGTGGTTCGCCAGGTGGCGTTCTATTACTTCGAGTCGCTGCTGCACGATGAGCGAAGGTCGGGCGAGCTGGTGCCGGATCGCATCGGCGAGCTTTGGCTGCAGGTGCAGCGGGAGAGCCTTGGGCCGGCGTTCGAGTTCACACCGGAATACAGCGTCTTCTGGGCGTATGTGCCGCATTTCATCCATACGCCGTTCTATGTCTATGCGTACGCGTTCGGGGATTGTCTGGTGAATGCACTCTACTCGGTGTTCCAGGCGGGACATCCGGGGTTCCAGACGAAGTATCTCGAAATGCTGCGTGCGGGCGGTACAAAGCGGCACAAGGAACTGCTGGCGCCGTTCGGGCTGGATGCATCGGATCCGGCGTTCTGGAGGAAGGGTCTGGATGTGATCGCCGGGTTCATCGATGAACTGGAGCGAGCGGAGTGAAGACGGGCAAGGCAGCAAAAGCGACTCCCCCTCCCCTTGCGGGAGGGGGTTGGGGGGAGGGGGCCGACCCAAATACATCGCTGCTGGCACACGCCCGCGCCATGCGGCACGCCTCAACGCCTTTCGAACGCAGGCTTTGGCAGGGGCTTCCCAAGCATCAGATCGGCGGACTGAAATTCCGCCGTCAGGTTCCGTTAGGGCGATACATCGCTGATTTTTACTGCCCATCTGCTCGGCTGGTCGTCGAGGTCGATGGCGTGTCGCATATCGACGCGCCAGGTGATGCTGTGCGAGATGCTTGGATGGCGAAACACAACATTCGCGTCGCGCGGATCTCCAACGGTGTGCTGCGCAATCTCGAGGGCCTGTTGATGCCGATCGGCGAACTTGCCCGCACGCCCCCTCCCCCCAACCCCCTCCCGCAAGGGGAGGGGGAGGCTTTCACGACTTCGACCATCTTCCTCGATGTCTGACCGCAGCAACCTGTTCGGTGAGATCCGCCGCATGGCGCGTACCTCGGGTGCCGTTGGTGGCATCGCCGCGCGCGTGGCGGGCGAGCGTGTGTTCGGCATCAAGACCGACCGTGCCGCACATGCCGAGGACCTGCGCACTATTCTGGGCGGTTTGAAAGGTCCGCTGATGAAGGTGGCGCAGTTCCTGTCCACGGTGCCTGATGCGCTGCCCGCCGAATACGCTGCTGAACTTGCGCAGTTGCAGGCCAACGCTCCGCCGATGGGCTGGAACTTTGTGCGCCGACGCATGGTGAGCGAGCTTGGCACCGACTGGCAGACGAAATTCGCGCAGTTCGGCCATGACGCCGCCGCCGCCGCCAGCCTGGGCCAGGTGCATCGCGCCACTCTGCACGACGGCACCGACGTCGCCTGCAAGCTGCAATATCCGGACATGCCGAGTACAGTCGAAGCCGACCTTCGCCAATTGCGTATGGCGATGGCGATCTATCACCGCATGGACAACGCCATCCAGCACGAGGAGGTCTACAAGGAGCTCTGCGAACGCCTGCGCGAGGAACTCGACTACGAACGCGAAGCCGCGCAGATGCGGTTGTATGGACGGATGCTGGCGAACGATCCGACGGTGCATGTGCCGGTGCCGATCTCGGGCTACTGCACACGTCGCCTGCTCACCATGACGTGGCTCGATGGACGGCCACTGATGCAGCGGCTCGCTGAGGACCCACCTCAGGAGGAGCGCAACCACATCGCGGCTGCACTGTTCCGCGCCTGGTATGTGCCGTTCTATCGCTACGGGGTGATCCACGGCGACCCACATCTGGGCAATTACCAGGTGCGGCCTGATGCCTCGGTCAATCTGCTGGACTTCGGCGCAATTCGTGTGTTCGGCGCGAAATTCGTGCGTGGGGTGATCGACCTGTATGAAGCGGTGCGCGACAACGACGACGCGAAGGCGCACCATGCCTACACGACGTGGGGCTTCAGCGATCTATCGAAGGAGAAGATGGCGGCGCTGAACCTGTGGGCGCGCTTTCTG
>Ga0210390_10001255_pt1 | contig 24733 bp, 21 predicted proteins | sample IncBWH11OmetaG_FD_161050 | JGI IMG/M metagenome (GOLD analysis project Ga0210390, IMG submission 161050) | Forest soil microbial communities from Barre Woods Harvard Forest LTER site, Petersham, Massachusetts, United States - Inc-BW-H-11-O ... | reverse complement strand
GAAACGTCTAAAGAATTCGAACCAGCCCCGTCGTAATGGTCGCAATCGACGCCGGCTTGGCGATCAGAAACCAGGTCCAGGCATACAGAAATCCGGCCAGCGGCCCATAGGCATCGCGAACATAAACATACTCGCCGCCCGCCTGCGGCTTCATCGCCCCCAGTTCCGCATAGGTAAGCGCGCCGAAGAACGAGAGCAGCCCACCCACGATCCATGCCAGATAAACCAACCTGGCCGACCCGACCGCCTGCATCATCTCAGCCGGAACCAGAAAGATTCCGCTCCCAATGATGGTGCCAACGACAATCGCGCCCGCATGACTTACCCCAAGATCGCGGGCGAGTTCGGGACGGGACTTTACGGCTTGGATGTCCGTCGGCATTCGGCGAGTGGAAAGTATAAGCGAAAACCGGAAAACGCAAACGCCGCGAGGTCACGGAGAGATCGCTGAGAACCTCGCCCTCTGCAATCTCTGCGGCCGTTCTCCGCGTTCTCTGCGATTTAAGATTTTGCCTGCTCTGGCCGGAGCACGATGCTCGCGACGTATCCGACGGTAAATGTCACTACCGTTCCAATCGCGACGTACCAGGTCCAAGGCACGCGCGTTCCAAGCCAGATGTAGAGTTCGCAAACGAAGCCGCACAACATGCCAATCATCACCCCGGTTTGATTAGCTCGCCGGGTCAGAACTCCGAGCAGGAACACTCCGAGCAAAGCCCCGTAAGCGACGGACGCGATCTGCAATCCGACCTCAATGACGCGTCCAACCTTGTGCAGCGACAGCACAGCCAGCGAGAACAGCACCAGCGCCCAAAAGAAGGTTGCGACGCGCGAAAGCTGCAGTTGGCGCCGTTCATCGGTTTGCGGTTTGCGCTGCAGATAAAAGTCAATGATGGAAGTCGACGAAAGCGAGTTGAGCGCGGCGCTCAGGTTCGACATCGCCGCTGCCAGGATGGCGGCAATCAGCAGGCCAGAGATTCCATGCGGCATCTGGCTGACAATGAACCTGGGATAGATTCTGTCGGCTGTGCCAAAGTTCGTGGAAGGTACGCGGTAATAGGCAAATAGCATCACGCCAACCAGCAGGAACAGAGTGAACTGGAACAGGATGGCGACTCCACTCGAAAGCAGGGCAGTCACGGACTGGCGCTGGTTACGCGCCGCCAAGAGTCGCTGCACGATCAATTGATCGGTGCCGTGGCTGGCGGTGGTGAGGAAAGTTCCACCAACCACTCCCGCCCAGAATGTGTATGGCTTCCACAGGTTGAAGCTGAAGTCGAAGACGCGCAGCTTGCCCGAACTTTCGGCTACGCTGTGAATGGTGGCCCACCCTCCTGGAACCAGGTGAAGAATGGTGAAAAGTCCGACGAGCGTTCCACCTACGTAGATCAGCGTCTGCACGACATCGGTCCAGATCACCGCAGCCAAGCCACCTTCAAAGGTATAGATCAAAGTCAATATCGTAATAATGGCGATTGAGGCAATTTCACCTGTGCCCAGCGCAATGGCCACAACGATCGAAACCGCATAGACGCGCACGCCTTCGGCCGCGGCCCGGGTCACGAGAAACAGGCCCGCGGTCAGGGAACGCAGGCCGCGGCCAAAGCGCCGCTCGATCAGTTCATAGGCGGTATAGAGATCGCCGCGAAAGTATTGTGGCAGCAAAACAAAGCTGATGATGACGCGTCCCACCAGATATCCGAGGACAACCTGAAGAAACGTGAGATTCGTATCGTAGGCCAACCCGGGAATGCTGATGATCGTGAGCGTGCTGGTTTCAGCGGCGACAATCGAGAGCGCAATCGCCCACCAGGGAATGTTGCGATCGGCGAGGAAGTAATCGCGCAAGGTCCGCTGACGTTTGCGGAAACGCAAACCGAACAAGGTGATCCCGGCGAGATACAGCGCGATAATTGCGAGATCGAGTCTGTCCAGGTTCATGGATTTCCGATTCCTCAAGAGTATCCAGCTTTGGATTCGCGCAGTGGCTTATCTGTGCGAGGTATCCAGCTCGTAAATTCGGTGCAAGGCTTTTCACCACAGAGGCACAGAGAGCGGCATTTGATTTTGCTGCTTTAGGAGGCGATTGCGAAAGCGAAGTAAAGGGCATGTCTTCCTTCTGTGTCTCTGTGTCTCCTTGGTTAAAGGGTTTTGTGGTAGAACTACGCTCGTGAGCATCTTCCTCGGCATTGACGGTGGCGGCACCAAGACCTCGTGCATTATTGGCGACGAGAATTCGGTTCTTGGCACGGGGACATCCGCTGGCAGTAATGTGGTCCGGGTCGGAGAAGCTCGGGCGCGAAAGAGTCTGGGTGCTGCCATACGACAAGCCTGTGCTGCGGCTAACATCAGTCCGTCGAAGATTGAAAAAACTTGCGTCGGAATCGCAGGCGGAGCCCTGCCTGAGATCAATGCCGTCGTGCGGCGACTGGTTTCTGAGTTTGTTTCCGGTGACGTTGGTGTTGTGGGCGACATGGTCATCGCCATGGAAGCGGCATTTGGCGCTGGGCCGGGAGTCATCGTCATTGCCGGCACTGGATCGATTGTTTATGGGCGGAATTCCGCGGGCCAGACTGCACGAGCCGGCGGCTGGGGATTTGCTATTTCCGATGAAGGCTCGGGGCACTGGATTGGACGGTCGGCTGCGGCGGCGACCATGCGCGCTTTTGACGAAGCGGGAGCGGAGAGTGCGGGCCCGCTGCTCGAGGGCGTCATGAAGTCCTGGGGCGTGACCATGCGCGAGCAGTTCGTCGTGGCTGCCAACAAGTCTCCTGACTTCGCGGCTCTTTTGCCGGCAGTGTTGTCCGCGGCAGACGCGGGCGACGCAACGGCTCGCATCGTATTAACCCAGGCAGGTAGGGAGTTGGCAACTCTGGCTGAGATCGTGATCGCTCGACTTTTTGGGAAGCGTAGAGCAGTTCCGGTGGCCGTCTCGGGAGGAGTCTTTGGCAATTCCGCAGTGGTGCGGCAGGTTTTCGGCAAGCGCGTTCGCACCACTTACCCGCGTGCTTCGCTGAATACGGCGGTGATCGATCCAGTCGAGGGTGCGTTGAAATTGGTGCGCAAGGGAACTCGGCTCTAGAAGCCGCTGGTTCCGGCGATGTTTCCCGCGAAGGCGCTCAGCGTGTCGGCCAATGCCAAGTTGGCAGATCGAGTTCCTTGGCGCTTGCGATTGTGGTTTCGCCAAATGTCTTTTCGAGCTCGATGGAATGACATTCCGGTTGTTCTGAGAGCACGGCGATGAGCGGCGAGGCGTGCGTCACCACCACGAGCTGCGAGCATTCGGCTGCTCGCGCGATCAGGCGCCCCAGAGGGGCGAGCAGGTCTGGATGCAGGCTTGTCTCCGGTTCATTCAATACCATTAATGCGGGTGGTCTCGGCGTCAAAAGCGCGGCAATCCATAGCAGGTATCGCAGTGTGCCGTCGGAAAGTTCCGCTGCTCCCAGAGGTCTAAGCAAGCCTTGCTGTTCCATCGTCAACTCGAAGCGACCCGAACTGTTGAGTATCGATAAACGAGCGCCCGGGAAAGCGTCTGCTACCGCCGCAGCAACTGCCTCGCCATCGCCGATTTCGAGAATAGTCTGAACCGCTGCTGCGAGATCGGCTCCGTCGTTAGCTAGGATCGGAGTATGAGTACCGATTTGAGGGGAGCGCGCTGGCGCATCGGCATCTGTCCTAAAGTGATCGTAGAAACGCCACGCTCGAATCGATTCGCGCAACATTAGCATCTCCGGCGCATTTCGCGGGTCAGCCACGAGCATCATGCTGTCAAAAGCGGAAAGAGTCTCCGTCACACTGCTCCAACTGTCGTCGTCCGCGTGAATGCGAATCAGTGGTCCTCGCCGATCCACCAATATCGTTGAGGGACGAAGCGCCGGTCCGTGCCAGATACACTCACGCTTAATCTGAGGATCGAGGCTGAATGCTGAACTGCCTGGCGTAGGCAGTCCTATGTCAATCAAATAACCGAACTCGTCGGTCGCAAATCCTAATTGAAGGCTTACCGGGTGTTCTCGCCTTGTCCCCTGAACTGGATAGTCGCCCCGTCGCACCGTCCGCGAAATGGATTCTGGACCCGCCCAAAGCGTCGACTGCAACCCTCCCTCACGTGCTAGTGAGGGAATCACGCGACCTTGTGCGGTGTCGGCAAGAAGTCTCAATGCTCGATAGAGGCTCGATTTCCCGCTTCCATTCGCGCCGGTGATAAGATTCAGTCGTCGTAGAGGAATGACCAGCTTCCGTAACGACCGGTAATTGGAAATAGCAAGGGTCGTGAGCATCGGCGGATATTGCAACCGGACCCGAAATGATACACGTTATTTTGCGGCGGACATGCTTTCTTTCTTTTCTCCCTCGCGGTGATGCAGCAGCTCTACCAGAGCCTGGTTCAACCGCGCGCGGATGGCCGACCGCTCCTGGGCACGCGCGATGTAGCGGACATGGACTTCTATGCCCGAGGAGGTTGGCCGCAAGTTAACCATTGGAGCGGCTGAGACCGAGCTCACTTTATAGTTGCTGGCGGCATTTTGCCACTCTTTTTCGGCCGCGTGGACGTTAGTCTCAGTTTCTTTGGCGACGGTTTTCTGAATGGCGTCCAGCAGCGGGTAGGGATCCTGATTCGGCGGTACCGTAATTGTCAGCTCGTCCCAGAGCCACTGCCCGCTGGTGGTGAAGTTGAAGAAGTGACCCTCAATGGCATAGCCATTGACGAATGCCACCTTGCGGCCGGTGGGATGGCCGCTATCAGCCCAGTTGCCAGTTTCGAGCAACACGGTGCGCAGCAGATTGATCTCGACCACTTCGCCGGCCACGCCGTTGATCTCGACCAAGTCGCCGACGCGCAATCCGTTTTTCCCCATCAACACAAACCACCCGAAGAAAGCGACAATGAAATCTTTCATCGCCACCGTGATTCCGGCCGTGGCCAGTCCCAGGAAGGTGGTGGTTTGCTGTGGGGCTCCGGCGATCACAAACAAAATAAGCAGAACGCCGACGGCTTGCACAGCAAAACGAATGACGGCACGAAGTGTGTGCAAGCGGGTACCTGCACCCATTTCGGCGAGGCGGCGGTCGATCGAACGGTCGGCAAGATACACCATCAGCACAATCAGGATGATGAAAAGCGCAGACTGGAACATGCCATGCAACGCGGTGCGCTGGTGAGCGCGGATAACCGCAATCCATCCCGCGTAGCTGTTGGCCAGTTCCTGCTCGTCTTGAATGCGCTTGTCCAGGTCAGCCAAATTCTTCTGGTCATTGGAAAGACGATGCAAAGCCTTGACCGCCGTGTTTGCAGTCGCGGGCACGGCGCTTGGCTGACTTGGGGATTGACTGGCGTTCGGTTGGACGCTCGCTTGACCGGGACTCGTCTGACCGGAAGTTGGTTGACTCGTGGCTGGCGGGTTCTGTCGCTGTTTGGCCTTTCCGGCGGTGACTTGTTTTTCCAGAGCGGCGTGCTTCTCGACTAGCTTGGCCGCGGTCTGGCGGGCCTCGTTTTGCGCTTCCAGCAATGGGAGCGTCTTGTTGCGCAAGGCGCGCCAGGCAACGAATTGGGCGTAGAGGCTGCCGGCCTGGTAGTTGATATTTTGAATATCTGCCGCCGCCGCCGCTGCAGGTTTTTCATCGGCTCCATGCTCAGCGGCCTGGTGTTGGTCGAACTGGCGTTGGATCAAGCTCCCGGGATCGGCTCCCGAGCGGATCAAGTCTTCCTTGGCGTCGTTCGCCTCGTCCTGATCAAGTTCCAGTTGGGCCTGTGCTACGTCCAGTTGTTCCTGTGCTCGCTCCTGTTTAGCGCCGCTGGCAGAGGCGAGCTCTTTCTTCAGTTGTTCGACACGGTCCTGGTCGGTTTTTACATCCACCTCAGACTGGCTGGCGTGTTCAAAGAGTTCGCGGTTCTGCGGTGAGGGTGGGACGGGATGGTTCGCGGCGTCGCGCAAAGCGTCATGAAAGTCGAGGTCCACTTCGTTGTCGGCAAGTTCCGCAGCCTGATCCGCAAAGCGATGCTCGTCCGCGCCCGCCGCCAGCTTGGCCATTGCGCGCGCCGTCTGCAGCGGACGCTCGTCCACCAGCGGAGCTTGCTCGGTTGTTGTTCCGACGGCCGTCGGCGCAGCTAGTGGGCCGAGATCGCGAGTCAGGATCGAGCCAACGACAGCAGCCAATACCAAAGCCAGCAGCCCGAGCGCGATCAACCACTGGCGCGATTTCATTAGAGATTCCATTGGTGCGAAGGGTTATTATACGGCGCGCCACGCAAGTGTCCGCTCTCGGAAGGGCAATCGGAAGGCCGAGAACTTCCGTCCCGTCGCTGTCATCCCGAGCGACGCGAAGGATCTTTCGCGCGGGGCAGAGGAACCCAGATTCCTCGTCGCATCGCTCCGTGGAATGACAAGGTGGGTTGGGGAGGCCAGAGTTCGTGGGCGCGCTGCTTCGGTTTACGGAGCCCAGTCCGCGATGAAGATATTGGTCTCGTGGGGCGCTTTGCCGTTGCGATTCGACGCCCACACCAACTTCTTGCCATCCGGGCTGAACATGGGGAATCCGTCGAAGCCTGGGCTGTAAGTGATCTGCTCCAGATTTTTGCCATCCAGGTTGATGGTGTAAAGCTCAAAGTTACCCATCCCGCCGGTCGAGCCTTGATTCGAGGAAAAAATAATCCGCAAGTGTTTGCCTTTGCGGAAGAATGCAGGAGCAAAGCTGGCAGCGCCGAGATTCGTGACGCGGCGCTTATGCCCGCCGTTCGATCCCATGATCCAAATCTCAAGCGTGGTTGGGCGGACCAGATTCTGGGCCAGCAATTCCTTGTATTCGGCAATTTCCTTGTCGCTGACGGGATGATAGGCGCGATAAACGATTTGCTTTCCATCGGGCGAAAAGACCGCGCCGCCGTCATATCCCAGTTCGTGGGTGAGTTGCTTTACGTGCCTGCCGTCGGCGTCCATGGTGTAGATATCGAGATCGCCATTGCGCGTGGACGTGAAGACAATGTGCTTACCATTTCTCGAGACCGTGGCTTCTGCGTCGTAACCCGGTGAGTCGGTAAGTTGCATAAGGCCGGAGCCGTCGGGATTGGCTGCGAAAATGTCGAACCCGGGATAGACCGCCCATGTGTATCCCTTGGAAAAATCCGGCCGAGGCGGGCATTTCGGATCGGTTAAATAGGTGGACGAATACAGAATGGTTTTGCCGTCGGGATAGAAATATCCACAAGTAGTTTTTCCCTTGCCATTCGAGACCATGCGAACGTCGGAGCCGTCCACGTTCATGGTGAACATCTGATCGCATTCGAGGTTGTCCCGCGTGGATTGGAAGATGAGCTTTTTGCCGTCGGCCGAGAAATAAGCTTCGGCATTCTGGCCTCCAAAGGTGAGCTGGCGAACGTTGCGCAGATGCTTCTCTTGCGGGGTGGCCAGGTTTTCTTGCGGAGTGGGTGGGTTCGGAGCGTCCGAATTTTGTGCGAAAGCGTACGACAGCACAAGCCCGGTGCTGAGAGTGAAGGCGAGCAGGAGCGTTTTCATGGGACGAACCGCTAGTTTAGCAGGACGAGGGTGTCGCGAGTCGACTGCCGCTCGGGTAAAATTGTCGCTAATTTCACGGAGGCTTCATGAAATTGCTGCTGCCAGTTTTTACCGCTGTACTTCTCGTCGTCTTTGTTTCTGCACACGCGTCTCGTTCGGCCGCCGCCAAGAGCGATGCGGCCGTCCTGCTCCAGCTCGAAGCTGACTTCATGAAGGCCGCGGCCGAGCGAGGCTCGCAGGGATACATGTCCTACTATGCCGAAGACGCCGCGGAACTGCCCAACGGGGCGGATGTGTTTCGGGGCAGGGAAAGTATTGCGAAGACGATGGGCTTTCTCGACGACAAGAACAACCACTTGACCTGGAAGCCAGTTTACGCCGACATGGCGGCTTCAGGCGACCTGGGTTATACGTATGGAACCTTTGAGTTCCGCTCCAGAGACAAAGATGGAAAACTAACGGTTGAATATGGCAAGTACGTCAGCATTTGGAAGAAACAGAAAGATGGGAGTTGGAAAGTTGTGATGGATATGGGGAATTCTTCGCCTGTCCCAAAATCTTAAAACGCGGAGAACGCTGAGAACATCCGCGGAGGTCGCCCAGAAAAGCTCGCCTCAGTGTTCTTTCTCAGCGCTGTCTGCGTTTTGAGATTCTCATTTGCGAAAGTGCTCCAGGATTGCCTCGGCCTGTGCCCGAGTGACTACGGAGGACAGAGCCGCGGCTTCAGCCTGCTTCACCGCCTGCACGCTTCCGAAATGTTCCAGCAACCGGCGAGTGGTTCGCGCGCCCACGCCGGGGATTTCCAGCAATTCGGTGGAGCGGTCGCGCATCTGGCGGCGTTTGCGGTGGAAGGTCACCGCAAAGCGGTGAGCCTCGTCGCGAATCAGTTGGATCAGGTGCAGAACCGGAGAGTGATGGTCGAGAGCGACCGGTTCACTCTCTTGTCCGTAGACATAAATAATCTCTTCGCGCTTGGCAATCGCCGCGAGCGGCTGATTAATGATTTCGAGCGATGCCAGTGCCTCGGCAGCGGCATGCAATTGTCCGAGTCCGCCGTCAATCAGAACCAGGCTCGGCATCGGCTTTTTTTCTTCCTGCAGACGTTTGTAACGGCGCGTCACGACCTCGCGCATGGAGGCGAAGTCGTCCACGCCGTCGACGCTGCGGATAATGAATTTTCGGTAGTCGGATTTCTTCATGCGGCCGTCCTCCCAGACCACCATGGAAGCGACCGTCTCGGCGCCCTGAATGTGCGAGATGTCGAAGCACTCGATGCGGCGTGGCAATTCGGGTACGCCCAGCGCGTCCTGCAGCGCTTCCTGAATCGCCTTGGCGTTCGGCTTCATAACTCGGAAGCGCTGGTCGTACGACTGCTTGGCATTGTTGCCAGCTAAGTCCAGAAGAGAACGTTTTTCACCGCGCTGGGGAACTAGGATGTGGACCCGCGCCTGATGAGAACTGTTGCCTGCAATCTGTTCGGACAATACTTCCTCGAGGGTTACGCGATCTTCGAACTCCACCGGCACATAGATATTCCGCGGGACGTAAGGCTGTCCGATGTAGAGCTGCTTTAACAACGCAGAGAAGAATACGCCAGGGTTGAAGATGGTCGGCGAAACTTCTGTCGAGCTTTGCTCGATGGGGCGGACGGGGGCGTCCGCCCCTACGTGATCGTCTGTGAACTCGGGCAGTTCTTCCCAGAAGAACTCACGGCGGTCCAACACGCGGCCGCCGCGCATGTGGAACAGGTTCACCGCCAGCATGTCGTTTTCGTAGTGGTAACCGAACACGTCAGCGTCATCGCCCTCGACCGCTGCAATCCGCTGCTTCTCCTGCAACTGCTCCACCGTTGAAATCAAGTCGCGATATTTTGCCGCGCGCTCGTATTCCTCGGCTTCGGCGGCCCTGGCCATGCGACCGCGCAAGGATTGCGACAAGTCCGTCGGCCGGCCTTCGAGAAACAGTTTCACATCACGCACCGCTTCCTGATAAGCCTCGGGCGTGGTGAGTCCCTCTACGCAAGGTCCCAGGCAGCGTCCGATGTAGTACTGCAGGCACGGTCGCGGATGAAAGTGCCCAAGATCGACCTTGCACGACGGGATCAAGAAATGGCGGTGGATCAGGTCCACGATGCGATATGCGAGGCTCGTCGGAAAATACGGGCCGTAGTAGCTGCTGCCGTCTTTGCGCAGACGCCGCGTCACATAAACTCGGGGGAAACGTTCGCCCAGGGTCAGCTTCACGTAGGGATAGGTCTTGTCGTCGCGCAGCAGAATGTTAAATCGTGGCTGCTTCTGCTTGATGAGGTGGTTCTCGAGCGCCAGCGCCTCTTTGTTGTTGGCTACGACGATGTAGTCAACGTCGACGGCCTCGCGCACCAGCGTGTCGGTTTTTGCGTCCTCGAGTCGGCCTTCGCGAAAGTAAGAACTGACCCGGCTGCGCAGGTTATTCGCCTTACCTACGTAGATAACCTCGCCCTCGGCGTTCTTGTAGAGGTACACGCCGGCCGAGGGAGGCAAGGTCCGGATTTTCGCAGCAAGATCCATGGGCTGTGCTTGTCCTTCTATTTTATTAGAGTTTGCGAATGCTCTCGGGGACGCGACCGGCTGTGTGCCAGAATAGTGTCATATGAGGCCAGCACTGACCACACGACTTAGCGATGAACTTCTGGCCCGGCTGAAGGAAATGTTTCGACGGAAGGGGCTACCAGTGGGACGGATTATTCGCCACCAGTTTGAGCGCGCCAAGGCGGAAAAGGGAAATCAACGATTCCTGAGTCTCGCGGGCAAGGTGAACGGGCCATCGGATTTGTCTTCGCGGAAAGGCTTCTCCCGTCGATGAAGGCCGTGGCGATACCGGCCTCATTGCGAAGTTCGGCTCATACGGTGATCACTGTAGATGAAATCGATTTCCGGGTGTTTCGGCCAAACAAACGAGAGGCTATTCCGATACTGTATCCGCCCAGGACTTGACGCCTGCGAGGCCGTCGGACGGAGGGTTGCCCAGTCTCTATCGTATAAAATTTCCCCACTTATATCGCCTTTGTTCCTTCTGGAAGCGCTCCTGTGCGCATCAACCGATGTATAATGTGCGCCACAGCAATAACTTACAGCACAACGCCGAACTGCCTTGGGTTGGCAGCGCTCGTGCTCAAGTACAAGGCGGAAAGTAACAACGGATCGGCGCAGAACTTGGCGATCCGAGATACAACGACCCAGATTTTGGTAGTCCAGATTTTAACAACCAGGTTCGTACCCAGGATTAAGCATCGAAGGATCAAGTGAGCTGAAGATCCGCTGACGTAAGAGAAAAAGGAGCGTCTCTATATATGAATCGCACTTCGTTATCCGTTCTACTGGCAATGGGCCTGGCGGCCTCGGTCGGATGCGCCAGCAAGAACTATGTCCGTCAACAGACCACCCCGTTGATCAACAAGACCAATGAACTGGACGACCTGACCGCAAAGAATTCGAAGGACATCAAGGAAGTGGACGCCCGCGCCCAGGCCGGAATCCAGCAGGTACAAGCTAAAACTGCCGAAGTGGACCAGAAGGCTCAGGCAGCTGGTCAAGCAGCCGACCAGGCGCAGACCCAGGCTACCAACGCCGTCCACCGCGTGGACACCTTGCAGGACGCAGTCGCCAACCTTGACAATTACAAGGTCGTGACCGAGACCTCGGTGCACTTTGGGTTTAACAAGGACAATTTGACAGCGGACGCCAAGACCGCGCTGGATCAGCTCGCGAGCGATGTGTCCAATACCAAGGGCTATATCCTGACCGTTGAAGGCGCGACCGATTCAGTGGGCGATCCCGATTACAACTACGGACTAAGCCAACGCCGTGCCGATGCCGTGATTCAATACCTGGCCGCAGAGCGCAACATTCCGGCCTACAAGATTTATGTAATCGGGTTGGGCAAGGACAAGCCAGTCGATTCAAACAAGACACCATCAGGCCGGGCTAAGAACCGCCGCGTCGATGTGCGTCTGATGACCAATACGACCGGAACCGCTCCCGCCTCGGCCACGAATCAGCCGACCGGGCCGTCGCTATAAACAAGTTCACCCTCCTCCCCGGAGGACTTCGCCAACCAGGCTGCTCCATCCCCCGGAGCGGCCTGCTTTTTTTGAGGCGAGACCTCTACCACAAAAGGACACGAAGGTACACAAAGTAAACCAGATGTTGAGACCGGCGTAGTCATGCCAGAAGGTAGATCGCTCGGCGCGCTGTCTTTCCTTTGTGAACCTTCGTGTCCTTTGTGGTTAACGGTTTGTTCCGCGCACTTTACCCTCGCAAAGCGTTAAAATCTATCCATGCGTAGGTTTGTTTTTACTATTCTCCTTTCACTCTTTCTGGGAGGATGGGCGGCCGCTCAACAGGAACCTCAGCCTGGTCAGGATCAACAAGAGCAGCCCGGGCAGAACCAGTCTCCTCCGCGCTCGGCTCCGGCGAGCGAACCAGGGGAGAGTTCCAGCCGCGACACCCGGGTTGATATCAGCCCGCCGAAAGACGACGCCAAGAACCATCCCAACAGCGGTGTCGTTGAAACCAACCCCGAAGACGAGCCCGAGGGAGACGTGCAGGAGATGCATCCCTGGAATCCTTACCGGGCGATGAAGGACGACGAGGTCGGCGACTACTACTTCAAGCGGAAAAGCTATAAGGCCGCGCTGGCCCGCTACCAGGACGCGCTGATTTGGAAGGAAAAAGATGCCGTCGCCAATTTCCGCATGGCGCAATGTTACGAGAAGCTGGATCAACCCGACCAGGCAATCCCGCATTACGAGGAGTATCTGAAGATTCTGCCTGACGGACCCTACGCCAAAGAGGCGCGCAAGGCACTGCAGAAACTGAAAGGGTCTGAGGCCAAGAACGAATCGCAGAAGACCGAGTCCAAACCGTAACCCTGCTACTTCTCGACCCGAATGAACTCTCCGGTAATTGCACTCACATCGACGGTAAGTTTGGCGTCGTCACGACTGTTCCCGTAGATTACGCGCCAGACGGGCGCATTGGTGGCCTTGTTCCAGTCGAGCACATATAAGACCGGAGTATCCGGAGCCTTCTCCAGGACCTTATCGCCCCCATGTTGCTGGGCAACTTCAAATGCCTTGTCCGAGTCCACATGCAGAAAGCCAATATCAAAGATCTGGGTGGAAGAATTCGTGGGACTGTAACTGTCCTCCGCACCAGGAATGACTCCGCGCGCAGGAGCGTCTTGGGCATCCGTACCCGACCATACGTAAGTCTTCGCCCCGTGCCCTGCCGGAGACGCGAACGACGCGTGCCATACATCTGCCTTCCCGTCTTTGCCCTTAGCATCCGATGTAACCTGCGATTCCAGCCGGTACGGCTGCGCATCGCGCGCCCAACCACGCGCCGTGACGTAGAGCTTTTGGAGGGCGTAACGGCCCGTTTGCAACTCCGGCGCTTTCGGCTGCGGTTTCTCCGTCTCTGCCGGCTTCGAGGGCTCCGATGAACAGCTTGCCATCGTCAATAGTGCGAGTGCCAGCATTGCCATCAGCAAGTTTTTCATAGCATCATCCGTAGGGCGTGAAATTTTGCGACCGTGAATGCCGGAATTGATTCTACTAGAAGCAGCGGGAGGTGTTGCCCATGGACGCGTACCTACAAAGGTTACAGCAAGCGATCGCGTCCGCTACTCGAGACATGAGCGCCGAAGACCTGCTGCGTCATCCCGAGGGCAAGTGGAGCACGGCCGAAATTCTCGAGCACCTCTATCTCACTTACACCGGAACTACGAAAGCTTTCGAGCGTTGCCTGCAAGCAGGCGAACCGCAAGCGCGGACGCCAATGCTGAAGGATCGCGTCAGGACGTTTGCAGTTACCGGCCTCGGGCACTTACCCGAGGGACGAAAATCGCCAAAGCATGCCCTACCTCGTGGGATGGTGGTTGAAGAAGTCATACGGGACATTGGGCCACGAATCTTGGCCATGGACGACCAGATTGCGAAATGCGAAGCCCGGTTTGGCAAAGGCACGCGAGTGTTGGACCATCCCATCCTCGGACCCCTGACCGGGCGTCAGTGGCGAAAATTCCACTGGGTCCACGGCCGCCACCACCTCAAACAGATTAACAAGCTCCGCCAACCAAGGTAGTAACAAGATGCCGACGGATGCCGTCGCCAACGCTTGCCGTTCTCAGCTGACGAAGAGAGCGCTAAGCCCGAATCAAGCCAGTTTTGACGCGGCGATGAATTCAGAATAGCTTTGGTGCAATTGCGGAGGTCAGCCATGCGAAACGGGATCGCCGGGATTCTCTGCTAGGGCAGTTTCATTAGCGCGGCCCACTAACTCCGCTTTAGCGCCTCCGAGCCGCGCGAGTGCGATTACTCTCATGAGAATTCCAGGCGTGATGGTGGTCATTTAAGATTCAGCTTGAACACGACCCCGTTGGACTGGGCGCCCGCCCCCTCGGTGGTACCGTAGAGATTACTCGCCGAGTCTCGAACCAGGCCTGCGTACGGGTAGGAGCCCGCCTTTCCCCCAAATGTGAAAAGCACGGTGAACGCGCCTCCTCCAGTATCAAGCTTGAAGATCGTCCCGTTATAGTCGCGGTCGCCGCCCTCGGTCGTGGTCCCGTAGAGGTTGCCAGAATCGTCCACGATCAAGCCCGCGTTGGGACTTGAGCCATTCGTAGTTCCAGCGAAAGTGTGAAGCAACCTGAAGGCACCAGTGTTGCTATCTACCTTGAAGATGACTCCATCATCCGTTTTATTGCCACCGGCATTGGTTGTGCCGTAGAGATTGCCACTTGCGTCCAAGGTCAAACCCGCATTGGGATATGCTCCGTCGGCACCCCTGGCAAAGCTATGGAGGACGGACTCCGCGCCGGTTGTTTCCAGTTTGAAAACGGTTCCGTAGTTGGAGTCGCCGCCTTCGAATGTAGTGCCATAAAGGTTCCCCGAATCATCGCGGACCAACCACCCATACGGATATGCCCCGTCCGGCGACCCCGTGAAGCTATAGAGCACGCTCTCCTTGCTGGTTGCATCCACCATGAATACCGTTCCGTCGTTGGAAACACCTCCCCGGCTCGTAGTGCCGTAGAGATTTCCCGCCTTGTCCAGGACTAGGCTCCCATATGGACTTGCTCCGTCCGATTCTCCAGTGAAAGTATGTAGCACAGTTTCTGTCCAGTGGCCACGCTGCGCGGTCGGCGGAGTCAGTTTAAACACCGTCCCTTTGCCCGATGGACCACGCCCTCCCTGAGAAGTAGTGCCATAAAGATTGCCATCTCCATCTGCGACTAGCCCCGCGGAGGGATTCGCGCCGTCGTTCCCCTTGAACTGGTACAGCACCGTAAACCCACCATCTGGAAACACCTCGAAGACCGTACCGCAACTGCAGGCAGGATCTCCACCCAGGAAAGTAGTTCCGTAAAGATCACCTTTTGCACTCAAGAGGAGCCCGGCTTGCGGATCGCCTCCATCCGCCTGTCGCTTAAACGCGTGGAGTATTCCGTAATTTCGAGCATGCATCGGCAGCGTGACTAGAAACGCCGACACCAGTGTGATTGCCAGCGCCAGCCTCGCGCAGGGCGATTGCAAACGTATCCGGGAAATCCAACGATGCGATTCATTGCTCGTCAACATGGCATAATCCTTTTTCTCTCAAACCACCATTGTCCTAAGGCTTTGCAATACCGTCGTCCCCGGATGCCAGAATCTTGGTAACACTCTGGCTTCGGCTATTCGTGACCCAGACGCTGCTCCCGTCGAAGGCGAACGCTTCGGGATTCAATCCTACCGGGATAGTTCGCAATACACTGCCATCGGTTGTTCGCAACTTGGTCACGCTGTTACCGCCGTCATTCGCAATCCAAATAGTGCTGCCGACACATATTGCGCCGTAGGCCTTCACCGGGACGCCAAAGGTACCCAACACAGCGCCATCACTGGGACGCAGTTTGGTTACGGTACTGCTGCCATGGTTCGCTGCCCAAATGTTCTCCCCGTCGAAAGCTGGCACAAGAGGACGGTTGCCGACACCGTAGGTTCCGAGCAGTGCACCATCGCTCGCGCGTAGCTTGGTTACATCGTTGCTACTCAAATTCGCCACCCAGATGTTGGCTCCGTCAAAAATGACGCCATAAGGGTAGGATCCCACCTGGTAGGTCCCTACTCGAGTGCCGTCCTTCGCCCTTAGCTTGGTCACAGTATTATCACGGGCGTTAGAGACCCAGATATTGGCGCCATCGAACGCGGCAGTGCAGGGACGGTGTCCCAAGGGAAAGTTGCCAAGCGTTGCACCATTCGCGGGGTTCAGTTTAGTGACACTCCCCGCCACCTTCGGGTCGCGGCCCTGATTCACCACCCAAATGTTGGCCCCGTCAAAAAGCACACCATCCGGGGCACTCCTCACGGCGACGGTTCGAACCACAGCCCCATCCGAGGCGCGCAACTCAGTCACATTATTGTCGGCGCTGTTTGCCACCCACAGGTTGGCCCCGTCAAAAGCTATGCCTCTAGGACCGTTGCCTACCGCAAAAGATTGGGTCGGAGTTGCAAAATTTCGGCGCTGGTGGGCCACGGAAGCGGAGTTTCCCCGTCCATCGGGACTGATTAAGTTCTGCCCATTTAGCTGCAATACGTGGAGCGTAAAAACGAAGAACAGTACCAACACGGTGACGGGCGTGCAGACACGTATTTTCCTCATGGTACCCCCGCTGACTAGCACACAGCTTCACAACGACCGGGAAGGGCTACGCCATCAAACCAGGGCTCTTTTGCCGCCTTCAACAGCTGACCGGGGATGTCTTTCTGTGGGGGGAAAATTCTCCATCGGAGAATGGAACCCGGTAACCGCTGATTAAAGCAGTTAGGGGATTGTACACCTTGTTGGTAATGTCAGCGCCACGAAATCGGAATCGTGGATGCTCGAAACAACTAGTAGTTTTTCGAGTGGTATGCGTCAGCTCGACGGAACTAATTTGTATTTATCGGCTTTGTCGGGGCAGAAGATACTGTAGGCCGGTTGCACTTCACCAGTGAGACGAGTACGGACTAGAGTCGGTGGTGGTGTAGCTCCACTCCAAGCCGAGGTTTTCAACATCGGGTCTCGTGATTGCGGTTCTAATATCGCCGTGGCGCTCATTGACCCCCGGTTTGAGTCGTCACAAAGGCTGAGTGAAACGGGGCAAACCACAAGGAGATCACGATGCCCGAGGCAACATCGAACGTCGAGTTTGCTCACAAGATTCACGAGCAGGTCCATCAACACGGATCACCCTCAGGCGCGCACGCGGAATGGGTCGAGATTCTTGAGGCTGTAGTGCTCGCCATCGTGGCGATCGCTACCGCCTGGAGCGGCTACGAGGCATCGCGCTGGGGTGCCCTCTCGGCCGAGAACTACTCGCGGGCTTCACGCACCACCGTGCTCTCGCAGGAAAAGGCTACCTTGGCGGGTCAGGACCGCCTCTATGACACCGTGACCTTCAACGGTTGGGTCGCGTCCAAGGTCGCCGGTCGGGACAAACTTGCTGCTTTCTACGAACGCCGCTTCCGCCCCGAGTACGCCATCGCGTTTCAGGCTTGGTGGAAGCTCGACCCCATCAATAACCCCTCGGCTCCGCAAGGACCAATCTTCATGCCCGAGTACAAGAACGCCAATGCGGCACAGTCGACACAATTTGCGGAAGAGGCGAAAGGTTATTTTGAAAAAGGCGTAAGCACGCGCGACACCGGGGACGACTACATCAAGGTAACCGTGTTCCTCGCTACCGTGCTGCTGTTGACGGCACTCAGTCAGCGCTTTCGAATTCTTGGGCCGCGGGTAGCAGTGGCCGCGGTAGCTGTCATTCTGCTATGTGTCAGCGCGTATTGGCTCTTGACCCTCCCACGTGCTTAATGGCGAGACCAAAGAAAAAGCCCTCGACCATATCGAGGGCTTGGAACCGCGCGCTGGCAAGCCGGACTATTGTTGACCCGTGCTACTTTCTCGAACTGAAGAGGGAACACCCGCCTTGCGAGCGTCTTCCTGCATGTCATCGAGTTGCTGCTTGGCGGCGTCCGCGGCTTTTTTCTTTTCAGCGATCTTCTGCTTGTAGTCTGCGTCTTCCTTGTCCCAGTTGCCCGAATTCCGCAGACGGTTACCGGCGTCGGCATACATCGCAGCCGCTCGCAGTTGATATTCCCGCTGCTCCACGTCCAGTTCGCGGTTGAGCAGGTCTACTTTCGATCTCTGGTCCGCCAATCTATCCTTCCATGCGTCGTAGGTCTTTTGGCGGTCTTCTTGCGATTGTCCCGGTTGGATTGCGGGAGGTTTGTCATCGCCCTTCTTCTCCGGCGAGGCTGCGTCCGCTCCGCCGTTCCCCGCGGTTTGCGCCTGGCTATCGCTCGACCCCGCGCCCCCCACGACGCTAAGCTTATCGTCGACAGGCATATTATCGTTATCAAATTGCTTTGCCGTTGCTGGCTTTTTGTCCTTGCGCACCGCGCGCGCATAGTCTCCCAATGGCTGCGGCTGAGAGGTCGAATCCTGGGCGCTGGCACACGACGCCAGCGCTCCAGCTAGAATCATTGTGGCAATCCAAACGTGTGTTATGCGTTTCATCTTTGTTTCATCCTCCGATTGAACTTATGCTCCAGCGGCCTTCGCGGCTTTTGCCCCGCCTAGAAAACCGCCGATAGTGTGATCCAGGTCGGCTGCTTCTGAAACGATGTCGACGGCCAACTGCCGCACCAGTGCGGGATCTGAACTGACCGCCACTTGTTGCGCGTAACTGGAAATTGTAGCCAGCGAATTGCGCAGCGCCAGGGCCATCTCGGCGGACATTTCTCCGCGCAATTCCTGCAGCCGCTGGATGGTTGCAAATTCCGTTTTGTCCGTGATCAGGCAAGCCGCGCCCAAAGTCTCACCCGAGGGGGTGGGCACGGGAGAAATCGTGATCTCGAGAATGCGTTGGTCGCCCGCTGGCGTGATGTAATCCGCCTCCACGCTTCGCGAAAGACCTGGTGTCCGCAAACTGGGCTCGCGCAAACTGGCTTGCACCGCGGCTGCCAGCGTTTCGTGCGAGCCTGGCGACAAAGACGAACTCAGTCTCGCATCCCGAAATATTTCACTCACACTCATTCCTACCGGTGAAGCAAATCCAAGAATGCTTTTGGCTGCGGCATTGGCGGTGCGGACCAGGCCGTTCGTGGTCAGAAACAACACTCCGCTCGAGAGGTTCGAGAGCACCGCGGCACTGATATTTTCTGAAGTCTTCGCTCGGCGCCGTTCCACCTGCTGCACGCTCAGCAATTCGTGTTTCTGCTGCTTCAGTTGTTGAATCACGGCGTTGTAGGTGTGCATGGGGAACCGTTCGAGCTCGGGGGCGGAGTCAACGGCGAAAGATTCCTCCGTGAGTATGCGACGCATCCGCCGCAGCAGCAGAGTTGCGATCCAAAACGAGAGGCCCATGGCAAAGAGCACGATCGCCATCCGAACCACGATGGGGTTGCTGAGCATTTTCATAGCCACAGCAACCTCCAGTACCAGCGAAAGAACTGGTCACCAAAGAACGAAGCAACCATCGCCATGCTGCCGAGAAACACACCAAACGGCATGGGAAAGCGCCGCAACGCAATGCTGGCCGACTCCCATCCATGACGGCGGGCCAGGCTTGCCGGCTCATGATGCCGGACAATGCGCCGGCGGGTGCGTTTGATCCACACGACCAGCACGGTCGATAACCCAGCCAGCGATCCCACGATCGACGCGCCAAAGAGGGTGAAGATGGTCAGCCGAATCCCGAGGAACGCGCCCACCATCGCCATCAGCTTGACGTCGCCGAAGCCCATGCCTTCGACGCCGCGTGCGCGCAGATAAATCGCTCCCGCGCCGTAGATGAATGACGCTCCCGCCGCGGCTCCCATCAACGCTTGCAACAACGAAAGCCAGGGACTCGAAGCCCCGGCAGCGGATTGGTAGATGAGACCGAACAACATCTTCGAAAGCAGATCGTTCACGGGAACGACCAGGCTGAACAGCAATCCCAGGACGAGTCCGGGCAGCGTCAATTTGTCGGGCAAGAGTTGGGTCTCAGCGTCGGTAAAGATCAGGCCCACGAGCAGGAATCCAAACGTGCAGTATTTCAACGTGGCCAGGGTGAATCCGAAATAAGCGTAGCAGGCCAGGAACAGCGCGCCCGTAAGCAGTTCGACGACGAGATAGCGCGGCGAGATTGCAGCCTTGCAGTAGCGGCAGCGTCCGCGCAGAATCAGCCAGCTCAGGATGGGGACGTTGTCATAAAAGCGGATTGGCTGGGCGCACTTGGGGCACGCCGAGCCGGGATGGATCACCGACAAATCCCTCGGCAAGCGATAGATACACACGTTCAGGAAGCTGCCGAATGCCAGCCCCAGCGCGAAAATCGCCAATCCGAATGCAGGGTCCACCGTGTGCTTTGCCCACCCTTACCAGATTTATGCAGGTTTCGCCTCGATTATACGGTGCCTCGGGGGGTGGGATGCAGGTACTAAAGGTACTGTCCGGAAGGACGATGGCGCGGCCAACGCTTTGGTCTGCAATCTAGGGCCTGTCGACGAGAGCTGAGCTAAGGCGCCGCCCTTTCGCACGCAGAACGCGAAAAGGGCAAGGCACCCGCTTTGTAGAGGATAGCGAAAGTGTGGGCCGGCCCGACCCAACTTCCTCCAAGCCCGTTCCTGGGTAGGTTCGAGGTCTCGACGACTGGGCTGCAAGGAAGACGAACATCGCAGGTGATCTGTGACAAAACTAGCTCGTGACCCCTGTGGACATACGGAAGTGCCATGCCCTCGATTGTAAGGGTTATTCGGTGTTACACCGCTGGTCGCGGGGCGGCTCATCCCTGCGCGTACTTTCTCGCGACGCCGTTTTGGGAGTCGGAATGACTACGTGTATTCGAGTTCCCGAAACGTCGGACTCGATGCCCATTCTCCCGCAGAATTGCAGAACCCGTTCTCTCATGCCTCGGATCCCAACACCCGAACCTATGGATTGAATTTCCGACAATCGTTCGGCGGGCATGCCCCTACCTTCATCCCGGACCTCCAGGACGAGCGCTCCGTCATCCTGGACGATGCGGATGCTGGCGGTCTTACTTCCCGAATGGCGATGAATATTTGTGAGGCATTCCTGGATGATGCGGAACAATGACAGCTCATAGTCGCGATCCAGTCGCTTGATCGCGTCGGGGAGGTCCAGCGAGACCTGAATCCCACTACGCTCGGCGAACCCCTTGACGTATTCCGTAAGAGCAGACTGCAGGCCAATGTCGTCCAAGAGGGGCGGATACAGAAGGTGAGACATAGTGCGAATGTCTTGCGTCATTTGTACTACCAGCGATTCGATGTTGGTGAGCGACGAGGCGGCACGCGAACTCAGCCGGTCGCGCTCCGTGGCTAAATTGGAGGCTTCCATACCGAGCGCGGCAATCAGTTGTCCGGCGCCGTCGTGGAGTTCCCTCGCGATTCGCCGTCTCTCCTCGTCTTGAGCTTGCAATATGCGGGCAGACAGCTCCCGAAGCTCATGGCTCGCATTCAGCAATTCCTGTGTGCGTTCCTGAACTCTTCGCTCCAGCTCCGCCTGGTTTAATCTGAGTTGCGATTCTCGATCCCGCTGCAGCCGGGCAATCTCGAGTCTGCCGCTGACGCGAGCCAGCAGTTCGCGAGCAGAGAAGGGCTTTATCAAATAATCATCCGCACCGGCCTGAATGCCTTCCACCCGTGATTCTTCACCGGCACGGGCTGAAAGAAGGATGACTGGGATGGTACGAGTCTGGTTATCTGCCCGCAATGCTTTCAGAAGCTCAAAGCCATCGAGGATCGGCATCATCACATCGCTAACGATAAGGTCCGGGGGGTGTTGTTGCGCAGCCTGAATGGCCGCTTGGCCGTTAGCGACAGTTTGCACTTCGTATTGTTCCGACAATAGACGGGCCAGATACTGCCGCATGTCGGAATTGTCGTCAGCGATCAGGATACGTGGACTGGCCGCGCCCTCGGAGACCGGCGGACACGGGATGGGCAGCAACTCGTCGTGCACGGAAAAAACTTCGTCGCCATCAGTCTCGTCAGGAAGCCACCTGAGGGCTTCCTCCACAAACGGCTTCGCACCCACGGCGGTTGAAGACAAGCTGCGGGATCCGCCCATTTGGCCGGATGCGAGGTGATCTTGCCCAAGTGGAATGCTGACGAAAAATGTAGTGCCTTGTCCCAGAGTGCTTTCGGTCCTTATGGATCCGCCGTGCAGTTTCACCAACTCATGGACTAAAGCCAAACCGATGCCACTGCCCTCGTGGGTTCGACTCCGTGTGTTCGGAACACGATTGAATCGCTCGAACAATTTGGGGATGGCTTCATCGGGAATTCCCACTCCGGTGTCCCGGACGCGAAGCTCAGCCGTGCCCCCCACTCGATGTACGCTGACAGCAATTTCTCCATCGAAGGTGAATTTGAAGGCGTTTGACATCAAATTCAGAACGATCTTCTCCCACATATCGCGATCGACGTAGACGGGTTCCCCAAGGTCGCGGCAATCCACTACCAGTCGCAACCCGGCTTTGTCGGTGGCCGAACGGAATACGCTGGCCAACTCCGAAGTGAATCTGGCTAAGTCGGTGGCTTGATAGACAGCCTGTACTCGTCCAGCTTCAATGCGTGAGAAGTCCAGCAGCGTATTGACCAGTCGCAACAGCCTTGATCCGTTGCGACTCACCAAGTCGAGCTGTTCTTTGGCGGTTGGGGAAAGGTGAGTCTGGCTTCTTGCAAGCAGGTCCTCGAGCGGTCCCAGCATCAAAGTAAGCGGCGTGCGGAACTCGTGGCTTACGTTGCTGAAGAATGCTGTCTTTGCGCGGTCAATTTCGGCCAGAGCCTCCGCACGCTTTTTTTCCGCCGAGTACGCGCGCGCATTGGCGATGCTGGCGGCGATCTGGCCGGCGACGAGATTGATGAATCCAGCGTAGCTGACATCCAGTGGGCGGAATGGATTGAGGGCGGCGACTATTACTCCGGCGGGCTTGTCTTGACCCTGACTCGTGATGGGAAGGAGGAGCGCTCGCCAAGGTGACTTGTCCCATGAGCCGGATGGGACGGACTCGAACCTCTCCGGCAAGTTCTCAACGATGATGGAATCTTTCCCAGTGAGCAGGTCGCTGATTGGCCAAGGTTGATTCTTTTCGGTTAATTGAATCGACGCAGGCGCTGCTGAGTGGCGTTCCGCCATTCCGGTTTGACAGGCAAGGCGGGCCTCGTTCCCATCTTCGGTGAAGAGATACAGGAGGGTAAACGGTAAATCCTTTTGATTCTCGCCGAGACAGCGGGCGATACAGGCCACCACATCCTCTTCTGTAATCATCTTATTTAACTCTCCTGCCAGAGAGCGCAGTGTCTTGAGCCGCCGTTCACCGATCACGCGATCTGTTTCTTCTGTAACTACGCATAGGAGTCCGGCAACTTTGCTATCGTCTCCAAAGAGAGGACTGTACGAGAAAGTGTGATAAGTTTCCTCGCGATATCCGCTCCGCTCCAGAAACAAGAGCAAGGCTTCATCCCATGTCGCCTCGCCAGAGTCCAGAACTCGCCGAATGCGCGGAGCCAGGTCGTCCCAGATTTCCGTCCACACCTCCTGAAAAGGCTTTCCCAGTGCCCACGGGTGCTTTTTTCCCAGGGTCATCCGGGCGTAGTCATCGTTATAGAGAAACGTGAGTTCTGGTCCCCAGCCCATCCACATAGCGAAGCGTGATGTCAGCAGGGTGCGAACCACAGTTTTCAAACTTTGTGGCCATTCCTCGATGGCGCCGAGCGGGGTTTTGCTCCAATCGAATTCACCGACCAATCGGCCCAACGCGCCTCCGCCGCGCACGCATCGTGGCGTAAGGGCGTTTTCTTTCCCAGTGCCTTCGATGGTTGTCGAAGCAGGGTTCTCGAACAACTTCTTGATAGTGATGGGCAACGCTCGGGAAAACTCCGACTTCGTCACCGAGCCTTTCGCATCGACCGCGGCAGCTTGCTGGCGGGCGATCGTTTCGTGATTCTCGGTGACAATAATGACATTGCAATCAGGAAACTCACGCCGAAGGATTCGAGTTGCCTCCAAACCATCCATGCGAGGCATGTTGATATCCATCAGGACAATCTGCGGATGCAGTTGCTTCGCCTTTTCAACTGCTTCGATACCATCCCCGGCTTCGCCGCAGACATGCCAATCGGGCTGAGATTCAATGAAAGATCGCGCAGTACGCCTGAACAACTCATGATCATCGACGATCAGAATTTGGACGGCACTCATCTTCTAATCCTTCTGGGGCTGAGGTTCATGGAATTTCGTACAGAGGTAGCCAAGTATTATCCACCGCACCCGAATATATTGGCTTTACAGTCTGCACCGTATTACTAATTGGTTAACCCGCAATAACACCCGACAGCCCCGCAACTCTTCGGCGTCGGTAAGGTCGCAAGTGAGCGTGTGGAAGATGCAAGAGCGGCCGCCAAAGCGATAGGGCTTTTGTGCTTGGGGCTGATTGCAGGTCGATCAGAGATCGCTGGGTACATCTCCCACCATGGTCGCGAAAAAGCGGTGCCGCACTTTCGTAGCTGTTGAACCTGGTCGTTGAGTGATTTTGAAGTTACCGATGGGCCTGCGGCCCACCATACGGACGAAAGTTAATTGCTGAGGTTCATTGATTCCAAACAGGTTACCCGCCTTTCGACGGAGTGCTACGGCCTTCCATTAGGGTGACAAAGTCTGGTTGCAGTTAGGGGGTGACATTATCTTGGAGCATCTACACTGTCGACTGATCCGCGTTGACACTCACGCGACACGCCCCTAGACTGAAGGTGCTCCGGCGCAGCTGCGAAGCTTGCACCGGAAGACCCGAGGACGCTCAATGGCCTGGCTGCAAAACAAGTTCGAAAAGAATTTCCTGATCACCACGGTGGATTACGTTTTCAACTGGGCGCGGAAGTCGGCAGTGTGGCCGATGACGTTTGGCCTGGCTTGCTGCGCGATCGAAATGATTGCGTCCTCGACGGCTCGCTTTGATATTGCGCGCTTTGGCTCGGAAGTATTCCGTCCTAGCCCGCGGCAGAGCGATTTGATGATCGTGGCGGGGACGGTAACGCTGAAGATGGCCCCGGTCGTAAAACGCATTTATGACCAGATGCCTGATCCCAAGTGGGTAATCTCGATGGGCGCGTGTTCGTCGGTAGGCGGCCCGTTCAACACCTACGCCGT
>Ga0210390_10001254_pt1 | contig 24740 bp, 21 predicted proteins | sample IncBWH11OmetaG_FD_161050 | JGI IMG/M metagenome (GOLD analysis project Ga0210390, IMG submission 161050) | Forest soil microbial communities from Barre Woods Harvard Forest LTER site, Petersham, Massachusetts, United States - Inc-BW-H-11-O ... | reverse complement strand
GGAACAAGATGGTTCCGAACCTCGAAGGCGGATTCACGCGCCACCTGCCTGACGGGGCGGAGATGAGTATCTTTGAAGCGTCAGAGAAATACATCGCGGAAAAAGTGCCCTCAGTGATCCTCGCGGGAAAAGAGTATGGTTCTGGCTCATCGCGCGACTGGGCTGCGAAGGGTCCGCTTCTGCTTGGCGTGCGTGCCGTCATCGCGGAAAGCTACGAGCGCATTCATCGCTCCAACCTGGTGGGGATGGGAATTCTCGCCTTGCAGTTCGTCGAAGGCGAGACTCCGCAATCGCTGGGCTTGACGGGCGAAGAAGTTTTCGAGATTACCGGCATTCGCGATCTGATCGGAAGCTTCGCGCCGGGACGGCAGGTTGAAGTGCGCGCCAGTGCGAACGGCAAAACCACGGAGTTCAAGGCACTGGTGCGAATCGACACGCCCCAAGAGGCGCAATACTACGCGAATGGCGGCATCCTGCAGTTTGTGTTGCGGCAGTTGCTGTCGACGAAGCCGGCGACCGTGCACGCGTAACCAGCAAGCATCCCGTGCGGACGGCCGCCCCGGGCCGTCCAGCCGAGTGCAACTGGGCAGTGGAGGCTGGGGATGAGTGACCATCGCTCGAAACGGGCCCAACTCCTCAGCGAAATTCTGCGGAATATCGACGACGGAAATTATGAGAAGGCGGGAGATGCCTGGTCATTCGGGATCGGTCTGGGTGCCTCGGGTGCCCAAGTCAACCAGGATGAAGCTGTCTTCCAGAAGATGCGCCGCCTGGTCTACGACCATGTTGCCCGCACTGTCGCTCTTCAAAGGACGTCGCTATCGAGCCCTCCTACAGTAGATTCCCTGGCGTCCGAGTTCAAGAAACTGATGGATGAACTGAGGCCTGAAACGCGCGCAGCTCTGGGCCAGGCTTTAGCGCCGATCGCGGCGGGGGAAGGCTCACCGACTGCCCAGCCTGTTGCCGCAGACAACGACCAACTCGACGCACTCGATCGTTATTACTCGGAAGAAATTCTTGAAAAGCTGGATGGAATTGTTTCCCGGGCCTCCGCGCTGGACCGCATGGGCCTGGAAGTCTTGCCCAACGGACGAGTCCAGGTTCTTTTCGATGAAGCCCATCGCTGTTATTTGTACGGTTTTCATTTGGCTTGCGCGGTGTTCTGCCGCGCCATTCTGGAAGGGGCGCTCAAGGAAGTCGCCGATCCGCAGAGTGAAACCAGTCAGTCAATTCACGAGATGATCGCGGTGGCAGTGGAGAAGCGGCTTCTCACCGATGTTCGTCCGCGTTGCGCGCGGGAAGTGGCCAAGGCGGGCAATCGAGCCATTCACGATCCGGAAATGTTCGAGCGGGATTATTCCGCGGAGAAGGTCGAAGAAATCCTGATCAACACGCGGAAGGTACTCGAGGAGTTGTACCGGCTGCCGTCTTGACTGCAGGTCCTTTTTGGCCCTTTGTGTCCTTTGTGGTCGATGAACTTCAAATGCTGGAACCACAAGGGACACGAAGGTCCACAAAGGAAACCCTAAAAGATCCTCTGCGAATCCAGGAGAATCGTCACCGGGCCATCGTTCACCAGTTCCACTTGCATCATTTCCTGGAAGCGGCCGGTCCGGCAGGGAATCCCGGCGGATCGAATGTGTTCCACGAAGTATTCATAGAGTTGGCGGGCGCGCTCGGGTGGAGCTGCGCCATCGAACGACGGGCGCTTGCCGCGACGGACGTCGCCGTAGAGGGTGAACTGGGAGACCACCAGAATTCCGCCTTCGACCGCGGAGGTATCCAGATTCATCTTTCCGCTTGCGTCTTCAAAGATACGCAGTCCAACGATCTTGTCGGCGAGATAATCGGCGTCCGCTCCAGTGTCTGCGTGAGTCACCCCAAGCAGAACCAGTAGGCCGCGGGCGATCTCGCCCACGATCTCTCCTTCCACGGTGACCTGGGCATAGCTGACTCGTTGCACGACAGCGCGCATAGAGGCAGTTTCCATTTTCTTGTCCTGACTTTCAAGTGGAGGCAATACTAATCGCTGCCGGGCTTCGCTCGGCGTGGACGGGCGAGGGCGCCCGCCCGCACACATGTCATCAGACGCAGGCTACGTTGACCGCGGCAAGTGTCAGCGGTTAGGATTCCTGTGGGCCTTCTCAGAACCGTCCGCATTCGGGTTTCGCTGTGGCGGGACTCGCCTTTACAGCGATTCGTGCTGGCCAGTACACTACTCGTTCCCTTTTTTCATTCTTTGGGAGGTGGATAGCTATGGCCGTTGGAGACAAATCGAAAGAGATCAACGAAAAAGTAAAACAGATTGTCAGCGAGCAACTGGGGGTTGACGAAGCTGAGGTCACGCCCAGTGCTTCGTTCGTGGACGATTTAGGCGCTGATTCGCTGGACCAGGTTGAACTGGTAATGGCCCTTGAAGAAGCCTTCGATCTGGAAATTCCAGATGAAGACGCGGAGAAGATCCGCTCGGTTCAGGATGCTATCGACTACATCGATAAGCACGCCAAAGTGGCCAAGTAAGTTGCACGATCTTAAGGGAGGCCGGGCGTCCTGGCCCGGCTGGACGGACGAGATGTCCGTCCTCCATCGTGGGTGGGTCTGACTCCCGCATATCGCAACCGCAAGGAGAACGCATGGCAGCCGTTGATGACAAAGTAAAGCAAATCATTGTGGAGCAACTGGGAGTGGATGAGGGCGAAGTAACCCAGAATGCCTCATTCGTGGACGACCTGGGAGCCGACTCTCTGGACACCGTAGAACTGGTCATGGCCTTTGAAGAGGCCTTTGAGATCGAGATTCCCGACGAGGACGCCGAGAAAATTCGCACCGTGCAGGATGCCGTCGACTACATCGGCAAGCACGCGAAAGGCGGGAAGTAGTTGGCGAGGAGGGTCGTAGTTACTGGCATTGGCCTGATCTGTGGAGTGGGCCACACCGCTGAAGAGGTTTGGCAAAACCTGCTGGCGGGCAAGAGCGGGGTGGCACGGATCACGCAATTTGATCCTTCACAGTTCGCTTGCCAGATCGCCGCTGAAGTCAAGAACTTTGATCCCCTGCAATTTGTCGAAAAAAAAGAATTGAAGAAGATGGGCCGGTTCATCTATCTGGCCCTTGCTGCCGCGGACGAGGCGATGAAAGCCTCGGGGCTGCAGATCACGGAAGAGATTGCGACCCGCGCGGGAGTGCACATCGGATCCGGAATTGGCGGGTTCGACGTGATTGAACGCGAGCATATAAATCTGCTCAATGGCGGACCGCGCAAGATCTCGCCGTTTTTTATTCCCGCCTCGATTGTGAATCTGGCGGCGGGACACATCAGCATCCGTTACCACGCCAAGGGTCCGAACGAGGCCACGTGCACGGCGTGCACCTCGAGCGCGCACTCGATTGGCGATGCCTACAAGATCATCGCGCGTTGTGACGCCGATGTGATGATCGCCGGCGGGACCGAAGCTGCGATTACTCCCATGGGCGTTGGTGGTTTCGCCGCCATGCGTGCCCTCTCGACACGCAACCATGAGCCGGAAAAAGCCAGCCGTCCCTGGGACTCTGGACGCGACGGATTCGTCATCGGCGAAGGCGCTGGAATCCTCATTCTCGAAGAGCTGGAATTTGCCCGCCGCCGTGGAGCCAACATCCTGGCTGAAATCGTCGGCTACGGCATGAGCGGAGATGCTCACCACATCACTCAGCCCGCGGAAAACGGCGATGGCGCCTACCGCGTGATGCTCAACACTCTCAATGACGCCAAAGTGCAGCCGCAGCAGGTGGACTACATCAACGCTCACGGCACATCGACCGATCTTGGAGACAAACTGGAAACCATCGCCATCAAGCGTGCATTTGGCGATCACGCGCGCAAGCTGGCGGTGAGTTCCACGAAGTCGATGACCGGGCATCTGCTCGGCGGAGCCGGAGGACTGGAGGCCGGCATTACCATTCTCGCGCTACGCGACCAGATTTTGCCTCCGACCGCAAATCTTGATAATCCCGACCCCGAGTGCGACCTCGACTACGTTCCCAACCATCCCCGCAAGGCGAAGGTGGAATATGCCATGTCCAACTCGTTTGGCTTCGGTGGGACCAACGGGGCTCTGCTTTTCCGACGTTGGGCGGAGTAGCGGATTCTTGAAGAGGATCTAGCCCCAAACTGACAAAAACGTCGATCCGCGTTTTTCGGGTAGGTGCAACCCCTGTCGCCGTTGACGCCTAAACAAAACGTCTTGTTTTGCCGATAACCTTTGAATGGAAGGTCTGCGACCAAACCACGCCCGAGGACGCAGCGTCACCTATGTTGTTTTTACCCTGGTTCTGTTGATCGGCGCCATCCCCGCCCACCGTTCCACGTGGCAGGGCAACGCCGAATTGCACACTTTGTTCGAGACTGTTGCAACCTTGCTGGGATTCGTTACCGGCGCGATGGCATTGGTGCGCTATTACACAAAGAAAAACAGCATGTTCTTGCTACTTGGCAGCGGCTTTCTGGGAGAGGCTATCCTTGACGGCTGCCATGCGTTGGTTACGTCGTCGTTTTTTGCCGGACATGCCCCGTCGGCACTTTCTTCGCTTACTCCTTGGAGCGGTGTTATGTCTCGCGTGTTCATGTCCTTGCTCTTGTGCGCGAGTGTAGTGGTATGCAAAAGAGAGATGCGAAATCAGACCGGGGGCAGGATCTCAGAGAGTTTTGTTTATCTGTTCGTCGGAGCCTGGACAATCGTCAGCCTGTTTTTTTTCACACTGGTGCGACTGCCTCCCCTTCATAACCAACTGATTCACCGTTCGACCGACCTTTCCCCAGGTTTCTTTCTTGGTTTGGCGACCATCGGATACTTGTGGAAGCGCGGGTGGAAAACTGACGACTTCGAACACTGGCTGGTACTTTCCCTTATTGTGGGCACCGCAGCGCAACTTGAGTACAGTCCTTTTACAGTAGACTCTTCGATGCTCAATTCTTCACCGCTCACGCACTAAGGATTCTGGGTCACATCTTGGTACTGACCGGTCTTTTTACCAGCATGTTCTCCATCTTTAAGCGGGAAGCTGAGAACTCCATCCAGCTTGGGCAAGTGAACCGGTCGCTGGCTGCGGAGATCGCGGAACGCCAGCGCGTGGAGGAGGTACTGCGACGAGCGCACGACAAGCTGGATGAACGCGTGCAAGCGCGCACCGCAGACCTCAGGAATGCCAACGAGTTGTTGGAGTCGGAGGTCGCCGAGCGGGTGCGGGCGGAGGAGGCGCTTCGCGGAAGCAGCGAGCTTATCAAACTTGTTTTCGATTCAATTCCCGAGGCAGTCTACGGAATTGACATGCAGGGCAATTGCACTTTTTGCAACCCATCTTGCCTTCGATTGGCAGGCTACCATGAGCCTACCGAGTTGCTCGCTAAGAACATGCACACCCTAATCCACCATACGCGGGCGAATGGAACGCCCTACCCGGTGGAGGAGTGCCACATCTACGAAGCTTTCCGGCAGGGGCATGGCACCCACATCGACGACGAAGTATTCTGGCGCGGCGACGGCACCAGCTTCCCAGCCGAATACTGGTCTCTTCCCATGCATCGAGACGGAAAAGTGATCGGCACGGTTGTAACTTTCGTCGATATTACGGAGCGAAAGCGAACCGAACAGGTCTTGCGCGAGGCGCGGGAGGCCGCGGAGGCGGCTAGTCGCGCCAAGAGTGAGTTCCTGGCCAACATGAGCCACGAAATCCGCACACCCATGAACGGTGTCATCGGCATGACGGAACTGGCACTCGATACCGAACTGACACGCGAGCAGCGCGGCTTTCTGAATCTGGTCAAGAGTTCAGCGGAGTCCTTGCTCGTACTGCTCAACGACATCCTGGATTTTTCCAAGATCGAAGCTGGCAAGTTGGATATGGAGATCATTGAATTCAACCTGCGCGACAGCCTGGACGACACCATGAAAGCCGTCGGCTTGCGGGCTCACGAGAAAGGGCTCGAACTTGCTTGCCATATTCTGGCTGACGTCCCGGACGGGTTACTCGGCGATCCCACTCGCCTGCGTCAGATCGTCATAAACCTGGTTGGCAACGCCATCAAGTTCACCTCCCAGGGCGAAGTTGTAATGAGGGTCGAGACCCAGGAAGAGACCGAGAAGGAAGCAATACTCCATTTTGCCGTGACCGATACTGGAGTCGGAATCCCGTTGGAAAAACAGGCGTCGATTTTCGAGGCATTCACCCAGGCGGATAATTCAACGACCCGGAAATACGGTGGAACCGGTTTGGGACTGTCGATTTCCTCACGACTGGTCGAGATGATGGGCGGCCGCATGTGGTTGGAAAGTGTAGCTGGCCGGGGCAGTACATTTCACTTCAGCGCGCGTTTTCAATTGCAGAGCGCCCGCACCAGCAGGCACATGCCAGCGGGGTTGGGCACGCTTCAAGGCGTTTCTGTACTCATCGTGGACGACAACGCAACCAACCGGCACATTCTGAAAGAAATGCTTGCCGGTTGGAAGATGACCGCATTCGAGGCCGATGGCGGCCGTGCCGCCCTTGCCCTGTTGACTCAAGCCGCCGCGGAGGGAAGAGCCATTCCGCTGGTCCTGGTTGATGCCCAAATGCCGGAAATCGACGGTTTCCAGGTGGCCGAACAAATCAAGCGTGGGCCACAAACGGCATCTTCACGTTTAATCATGCTCACTTCGGCGGGTTTTCGAGGCGACGCCGCGCGTTGCCGAGAATTAAGCATTCTGGCCTACCTGCCCAAACCGGTCAAAAGTTCCGACCTTCTCCAAGCCATTCAGACCGTGATGAGCTCGCCGGATCAAAGAAAACAAGCGCCGGCGCTGATTACGTTTCATTCGTTGCGGGAAGGTCGAGGACGATTGAAGATTCTGCTTGCCGAAGACAATCGTGTGAATCAGGTACTGGCAGTTCGCCTGTTGGAGAAAAGAGGACACTCGGTCGTGCTGGTTGAAACCGGCAAGGCGGCTCTGGAGGTTTTGCAGACTGAAACCTTTGACCTCGTCCTAATGGATATTCAAATGCCGGAGATGGACGGGTTGGACGCAACGGCGGGGGTTCGCGAACGTGAAAAAGACACCGGAACCCACATCCCGATCATTGCCATGACGGCCCACGCGATGGCAGGGGACAAGGAACGCTGTCTTCAGGCCGGAATGGATGCCTATATTTCGAAGCCTCTCTCCGTCAAAGAACTTTTTGCAACCATCGAAGGTCTTTTTCCAGGGCGGATAGAACCTTCGAGGGTTTGAAATGTTGCTGGGGCGAAGTCTTCGGTATCCAGCGGAATCCCTCTAAATCGTTGGCAACTATGATGTTCTAAGAAATGTTGTGGCCATCGGGAATGTGCGGCCCATGGGTTCACTTCTCCGCCGTTTTGGCAAGAATCTTTAGGACGTCTCCATTCCACCTGTGGTAATGCGACCTTAGTACTCGGGGACTGTCCTTCTTCGCCTTTGCCAATGCCGATAGAGCAATACAGAATAGACTTTTAGGGAGAAAGCATCACGTCTTATGGACAAAGCCTTCGCCACCGCCGTCTTGCCTACACTTAGCGGCAAAAAAACCGCCGCTCGGGTGGCTCTAATTGACTTGAAGGAGCCCGCCAAAAATACCCTTGCCGAGTGTTTCCGGCAGTTTGGGATCGAGACCGTCTTGGTGAACGGAAATGCGGTCGAACGGCTGAAGAAAGAGAAATTCGAGGCGTGCGTGATCAAGCTGGGTCCGGAGGCGCAAGCCGTAATGGATTCGGCGCGTACCTCTCCTTCGAACACCCGGATCGTGCTCTATGCCCTTGGCGGCAGCGCCCAGGATGCGATGCGCTACTCTAAGTACGGCATCAATGCCATCTTCCACGAGCCGTTGGAGCGTCCTGCGGTCCTGAAATTGGTGCGGGCCACGCAGATGCTCGTATTGCATGAGATGCGGCGCTACGTCCGCATTCCTGTAATCACGGAAATATCCCTGGTGATGTCCGACAATCGCAAGGTAACCGCGACCAGTATCGAAGTCAGCTCGGGAGGCATGTCCCTGCGCAGCGCCGAAGATATCTCCATTGGACAGTCGGGAGAGGTCTCGTTCGCGTTGCTGACCTTGCCGCGGATCTGGGTTCGCTGCGCGGTGACCTGGCGCAACCCGAACAACAAAACCTTTGGAATCCGCTTCGACCAACAGGACGAACGCCGTTTTCGAATTAAAGGATGGGTTGAAGCTTATTTGGAAAACTAGGCCGCTGGGTTTGAAGAGACTGCGCGCCTTGGTTTTCTGCTCGTATTATTCTTCTTGTGCACTGCTGCCGACTGTATGAAAAGTTTTACATCCTCATAAATATCGACTCCACACAGATTTTCTTCCGAGCGCGGCGCGATTCGGGCACAATCTTTACGTGTCGATCGATCACCACGCAGTAGCTGCCGTAAGCATTGCCGGAACCTGTCTTGATGTTCTCGGCAGCCTTTACCTAGCTTACGATTTGTTGGGCGGACAACACGGCCCCTTACGGCTGCTTACGCGGGCGGTGACGTACTCCGTTGTCTTTGGCGTTGGCTACGGCATTGGCCTCGGCCTGTTCTTCGGCCTAGCCTCGGGTCTCGCGACCGGCATCACGATCTCGATTGAACTCAGTCGAGCTGCGCGTGGTCTGAACCATTATTCTTTGGCCTGGGAGGGATTGTTCAGTGCCATCCGCGGATCTGCCTTCGGCGCTGGGCTATTTCGGATTCTAGGCCTGGAATACGCGATCGCATTCGGCACTCTCATCACGCTCGGCCAAATCTTCGCTTATTCTCGCGGCATGCGCCCCGCCACTGACTATGCAGCCTCGCGCCGTCCACGCCTTACGCGTCGTCAGTTTCGGGGGACGGTCGTTCGGACAATTGGCTACATTGCCACAGCACTGGTCTGTAGTGCACTCGTGCATCGTTTTGAACACGCCTGGTCATTTGCGATCCGTGTAGGGCTGGTAACCGGCCTTGTGACCGGCATCGGGGTGACGGTGAATCCCTACATCGAATATTACGCCGACAATCTTCCGGAGCGGCGCCTCGGAGCCTTCGGCATCGGTCTTATCTTTTGTGGCTTTGCCTTGCAATCGCTTCAGTATTGGCTGGTATTGTTTGACGTACGCGTCACGTAAGTAGCCCCGGTATCCAGGGGGAAGACCGTCCACCGCTTCGCGAATCGTCAATCTGGCATGTAGAATTGAATAAGCAGATGGCAGGCGCTTCCCAATTCGTCCAGATCGCACTTGGACCGCCAGTCCGGCAGCCTAAGCCAGAGTGGCTTCGGGCGAAGGCTCCCGTGGGCGAGAACTTCCACAATCTCAAAAAATTAGCCCGCGGTCTGGGACTGCACACGGTTTGCGAATCGGCGCAGTGCCCCAACATTGGCGAATGCTGGAATCACCACACAGCCACGTTCATGCTGCTGGGCGACATCTGCACCCGGCGTTGCGGTTTTTGCGCGGTGCCCAAGGGCAAACCGGGAGCGATTGATTGGGACGAACCACGACGCGTTGCCGAGGCAGTATCAACGCTTGGCCTGAAGCACGCCGTCGTAACCAGCGTGAACCGGGATGACGACAATCTTGGCGGGGCGCGGGTTTTCGCAGAGACAATTCGCGAAATTCGTGAATTGTCTCCGGAGTGCCGCATTGAAGTTTTGATCCCCGATTTCCAGGGTATCGACGAGGCGTTGCAAATTGTTCTCGATGCCCGGCCTGACGTTCTGAATCACAATACGGAAACTGTGCCTCGCCTGTATCGTGTGGTCCGCTCCGGCGCCCGCTATGAGCGCACGTTGCGACTGCTGGAGAATGCCAAGAAGTTCTCGCCGGGGATGGTAACGAAATCCGGCGTCATGGTCGGTCTGGGAGAAACAATTCCCGAACTCGTAGAGGTCTTTCGCGACTTAGGCTTGCGTGGTGTCGATATCCTTACCGTTGGGCAATACTTGCGCCCATCGCGCGACCATCTGCCCATTGCTCTTTTCTACACGCCAGATGAATTCCGCTACTTGAAAGACGAAGCTCTACGTTTCGGCTTCCGCCACGTGGAATCAGGGCCCATGGTGCGCTCCAGCTATCACGCCCACGAGCAAGCGGAATCGACTTCTTCCGTTGGATATGCCCAGCCAACTGCCTAGTAGGTCAGCTCGCAGCCCCTTTTTCCACATTACGAATTGTCATCCCGAAGCGGAGCGAGGGATCTGGGTTTTTCCCTGCAACCATTATCGCGCCACGAGCAAGAACCGAGATCCCTCGCTGCGCTTCGGGATGACAAGGGGGCATTTCGATGCACCAACCCTCAGAAAATCTTCAGATGGATGGTCAGATACTTCTTGGGATTTTGGCGTATCGCTTTGATCAACTCCTGCGTGTCCTGCAGCAACTGGTTGGTATTGTCGTAGACGGACGGATCCTGAAGCAGTTTCCCGATCGTGCCTTGCCCCGAATTCAGACGGTCGCTCAGATCTGAAAGCTTGCTCATGGTATTTTGCAATTTATTGGCGAATACCTGGTCCTTTGCCAAAACACCGAGTGCGCCTTTGCCGGCGTTCACGTCGTCGGTTAATTTCTTGACGTTGGCTATAGTTTCGTTCGCCGTATTGTAGAGCGTCGGATCCTTCAGGAGCTTGCCCGCAGTGCCGTTGCCAGCGTTCAGCTGGTCAATGATCGCGTTCAACTTGTCAATCGTGGCATTCGCGCTCCGGTATAGCTGATCGTCAACCAGAAGCTTGCCAATGCTGCCTTTGCCCGAGATTACGTCGTTGACCAGGCCCTGAAATTGGACAACCGTGGCGTTAAGCCGATCATAGAGGCTGGGATCGTAGATCACCTTGCCAATGGAGCCCTGGCCACTTTCGATGAATGCCAGGATCCGATCCACGCGTTTCTCCAGCGCATCCAGGTTTTGCAGCGTGCTTTGGCTGGCGCGGACCACATCCTGAATGTCGGGCGTCTCGCGCGTGGGCAGCACATCGTCTGGTTGGACTTCCGGCCCATGGGCCTGGGCGCTGTCAATGTCAATATAGGTTTCGCCCAACACACCTGCAGTCGACAGCAATGTAACCGAATCTTTGCGCAGGTTGCTGTGGTACTTGGTATTCACTTTCATGGTTATTTCAACGGGGGTCAGCCGCCTGGCAGAATCCGCTACAACCCGGATCCCGGAGACATTGCCAATGTCGACACCCTGAAGCCGCACTGGCGCTCCTTCCCTCAACCCGCCGGCATTGTCGAAATATGATTTCAGTGTGATTTTCCGGGTGAGGAAACCGCCCGTGCCGCTCATGAGCAAGATGAGGATGCCTAGCGTGATGCTCGAAACCAGCACCGTGAGCCCGACCTTCAGTTGAGACCACTTCAACTGTTTCTGGCTAGGCACTGATTCTCCCCAAGAACGTCATGCAACATTCTCCCGAGCGAAAAAACTAAGCGAATTCCTGAATAATAGCAGACCGTCGGCTGCGATCGCATCAGGCCCGATTCGGCTGCAGAGTTCCAGAGAGCAGAATGGCCAGCAAATACGCCGCTGCTCCGCAAGCCAAAGTAATATTGAGCCCGTATCGAATTGCGATCACCATTGCCAGGACGGAGCCCAATACACTGGAACCTGCATTCATCGCCCACGCCCACTCCACAACACTATCTTGGAATTCACCCTGGTGAACTACGGGGAACTCAGGTACCGGTGTGCTGGCCAGTGCCTGCAACCCGGTCGGAAACGGCATTCCCATAGCCAACCCCAACGGAACCAGCAGAGCGGCGCTCACCAGCAATTTGACGGCAAAGGGGAGTCCTACCAGTGCGTTCAGCAGTCCCGGTAAAATAAATACGTAAAGTAGAAGAACGCCTGCGATGAAGGCCAGCGGAAGCCGGGCGTGTTGGATCTGGGCCATCCATTTACGCGATGCCAAACTACCAGCGCCACTCGAAAGCAGAAGCAGAAACACAACTACGGTGAGCGCATAGGTCGGATGCCCGAGAAACAGAACAAATCGCTGGATGAAGGCGATTTCCACCAGGATGTAGCCCAGACCCACCGCCACAAAATACAAGAGACGAACCGGGTGCTCCTGTGCGCGTCCGCCACGCACCGTGAGCGGGATCACCAGGAACGCAAGCACCGCCAGGAAAGAAATCACCAGCACCATGGCCAGTACGACAACACCCAGGTTCACCTTCCAATCGATTCCGTGGTACACACCCTTGTGATGTAGCAAAGTATCCAGCTTCAGAGTGAAAAAGAAGAAAGGCGCGTTGTCGTTTACCGGTGCCACGTTGTATGGATACCGTCGCGAAAAAGCGTAAGGATCGTTCCCGGCGATCAGGTCTGAGAATGGATTGTTTTTCGGGTCCGAAGGAAGATACAGCACCGCAAGCGCGGGATTTCTGACTAAGTGGGCTCGAACTTCTTCCTCTTCCTCGGCCGAGAAGGCGCTTTTCTTGGCCAGCACGACTACCGGAATTCCGTCTTCGTCCAGAGTTCCCTGCGATACCACGATGAAATTCCGGGCCGGATTTTCGATTCCCTGCTCATGCAAAGCTTGCATAGCGACCGAGACCACGCGCAAGGCTTCGCGTGGCTGGCGGAACTCCCAGCGCGTGACGGCGACCATCCCGTCGGGTTTCAGGTGCTCGAAATATTCTCGAAATGCCTCCACCGTGTAGAGACTGTTCTCGCTCAAGGCAAAAGCTCCAGCGGCGGTGGAGGCCCAGGTATCGACCAGAGTCATCTGAACCACGTCGAAATTCTGTTTCGCATTGCGAACAAACGACCGTCCGTCAGTGACCTCGATATGAACCTCGGGCCGCTCATACAAGTGATACGAATAATCAGCGTAGCGGCCCCGCATCACGGTATTGGCGATGATTGGATTAATCTCAATTCCCGTCACGCTGGGGCTGCCGTTGGCGACGGCGCGAAGTACATCCACTCCGCCGCCCGGCCCGATGATTGCGTACTCCCCCTGCGGCCGCAGAATGTTCGCCAGCGCGGGGGGCGCAGACATCAATTGCCTCTGCCACTCGGTGCCCTGCCAATGAGTGGGATCGGCGTTCATTATGTAGGTGGACGCGTCGGCATCAATGACGACAGCCCGAGCGCCGCCCTGTTTATCGACTTCCACACGAGAGATGGCGTTCCAGCGCGCGAACTCGACCCAGGTTTTATCACGCAATATTCCTTTGGCATAAACGACATCAATCAGCCTACCCGAATAGTTCGTAGCGATGACCAACAGGAGCGCCGAAGCTATGCCGAGAGTGAGCCTCCTCAGGTTAACGCTTGCGGCCCACGCGGCGCCTGCGACAGCAGCCATGACGCCCGCAAATAAAACAGTGTTGGGACCGCCCAGCCAGTTGAGCAGAGGAACAACTCCCAAACATGCCAGCGCGCCCCCTAGCAGGTCGGCTCCGTAAAGGCGCGAAATGTGCTGCGATTCGCGAGCAAAGAGCACCGAGAACTCAAGGCCGGTGACAAAGAACGGCACTGCTGAAGCCAGATAGATTGCGGTGAGCCGAAGAAAATTAGCTCGCGACAAGCTCAGCGAAACTGGAACGTGCAGCACGACCTCCAGCACAATGGGAACCACCAAAGCGTTGACCACGCAGAGCCAAGCCAGCAGGGTGCGGGTAGGAAAGTGGCCCAACCAGCTCTTTCCCAAATACCCGAACACTCCGCCAGACCCGAGGCCGAGCAGCGCAATGGAGATCGCGAGGAAGGCAAAATGATAAAAGAGCACGACCGAAAATAATCGCGTGAGGGCTAATTCCAGTAGCAAGGCGGCGAAGCTACTGATGGCTACGCCGGCCAGCAACGCCTGGTCGCGACCGGTTTCCGCCGTCGTCCGGCTGATTGGGGTAAGTTCAGTTATAACTGGCATTCAATGTTAGTCGGGTGGAATGCGACAGTCTAACAGAAGCACTCAGCCATTTCTGAGACCGTGCGGTGACGGGCAACTCGCGAGCCTGCCCTGAGCGAAGTCGAAGGGTCCAGGTCGGGCGAGGATCCGTCAGCTTTCCAAGATCACCTGCGCGATGGCGTACTCTTCGGTGTGCGAAAGTGAAAGGGCGATATGGACTGCACCCAGCTTCGCCGCGAACTCCGCAGCCTTGCCATGAAACGCGATGGTGGGACGGCCGCCAGGCTGACGGCAGACTTCCACGTCGCGCCAGGTGACTCCATGATTCCAGCCGGTCCCGATGGCTTTCATCGCAGCTTCTTTCGCGGCAAAGCGCGCGGCATAGCGCTCCACGCGGTTGGCCTTCGATTCGCAATAGCAGATCTCGGCCTCGGTAAAGATTCTGCGAACGAAGCGGTCGCCGAACCGTTTGATGGATGCTTCGATGCGCGGTACTTCCGCTATGTCGATGCCTGTGCCGACAATCATGCAGACCAGTTTAGCGGCCCGAATGCTTTACGGAAACAACAACTGCTCAATTAAACCGACGTCTGTCGTTACTCTTCAGGCCCGCCAATAATCGGGCCGCCAGTTCTTGATGGCTTTCTTGATGTCGGCGGGCGCGAGATTCGCGGACAAAGTGCGTTCGACCAGCGCGGATACTTCTTCGTCCGACGCAAAGCGTAGCGCAATGAGTTGTCCTTCGCTGAGCTTCGCGATTTGTGGACGCAGGGAATCTGGCAGCAACGCAGCAAACCGCAGTCGCTCTTCAAGCCTTATGACGCGATCCTGCACTTTGAGCGCGTATTGCCGAAACCGGATGGCGGCAACAACGAGCGCGGTGTTGAACACCACGATCCAGAAGTGCAGGAAACAAGGATGTCGCACCGACACAACCATGCTTACGATCCACGTAATTGCGAAGACTGGCAACACGAAGAAGTGGAACGGTGGATCGAGCCTGACATGATTGGCAAAAGTCTGCGGAGAACGTTCGGCCATAGTCACCTCTTTGCGGCGTCATGGAGAGTCTAAACCAGGACGACAGAAACCGCCCCTTCGTTGGCCTGGCAAATCTGCTCAGAGCAGCCGGTCACCGCGATAAATGACCTCGCCATCAACCAAGCGCGCTTCAGTCATAAGCTCATGCGCTCTGACCGCACCAGTTCCGTCGATGTGGAGAACTTCGTGTCCGTGGGCAACCAGCCAGTCTGAAACGAGCATGCGGTGGCAGCGGAAATAAACTCGCTCGGCGCACATATACGCGGTGCGGGATTGTTCAGCCAGCTTGATCAGTTCCGCGATGCCACGCTGAAAGTTCTCCGTGAGCATGTAGTCCGCGTAGTTGCGGAAACTGTCGTTGCGCAGTGCGACGTTAGGCGAATCGTCGCGGATCTTCTTGCGTCGTCCACCGAGTTCTTTGAGCCATATGTACCGAATCCCGGCGTCGCGCAGGGTTTTCTCCAGCGATTCGCGATTGAAATGGGGCAAGCGGCGCGACATAGGGAAGGAGCGAATATCCACTAGGGTCTGAATGGAGTGCGCTTGCAGGACCGCAATGAATTCATCCAGCGGGCGCGTGGAATGGCCGATGGTGTAGAGGGTCGCCACTATTTCTTTTCACGCTGCGGCACGAAGAATCCTTGATTTCACACCCGATCATTTGTCCACGATTTGCTTGAGAGCCTGCGCGACCTTGTCGTCTTGCTCCGGAAACACCGTACGCAAATCGAGCAGCACCCGTCCTTCTTCAACCCGCGCGATGATCGGCGGATCCGAAGCTCGCAGTATCGACGAAAGTTCGTTGGCGCTCATCGCCTCGCACGCGATCGCCAGCAATCGCGTGGGAAGGACCGCAGAGGGCGCGGCGCCGCCACCGACTACCGATACGCCGTCCAGCACTTCAACAAATAACCTGGAAGACCGCAGTCTTGTCGCGATGGCTTCCGCCCGGCTTCCAATTTGTTCTTTCGATAACCGCATCATGCGCACCGTTGGAATTGCGTCATGCTCACCTTTCACATAAGCAAGCAACGTTGCTTCGAGCGCTGCGTAGGTCAACTTGTCCACTCGCAGCGCACGGAACAACGAATTCGAACGCATGCGGGCGATCAGATCACTGCGGCCACTCAACATTCCCGCCTGGGGACCGCCTAACAGTTTGTCTCCGCTGTAAGTAACCACGTCCACGCCTTCGCGCAGGCTATCGAGCACGCTCGGCTCGCCGTTTACGCCGACCGAGCGCAGATCGAACAGCGCCCCGCTGCCCAAGTCTTCCAGCAGCGGGATCTTGCGCTCGCGAGCCAGATCAACCAATTCTTCGATCTGCGGCTGCTCGGTGAATCCGGTGATCTGGAAGTTCGAGCGATGCACGCGCAGCAGCAGCCGGGTTTTCTCGTTGATCGCCTTTTCATAATCGCCGATGCGGGTGCGATTGGTTGTTCCAACTTCCCGGAGAATGGCGTTCGATTTGGACATGACATCCGGGATGCGGAAGGACCCGCCGATCTCAACCAGCTCTCCGCGCGAAACGATGACTTCGCCGCCGTCCGCCAGCGTGTTGAGCGCGAGCAGGACGGCAGCGGCATTGTTGTTGACGACGATGGTAGAGATCGCCGGCTCGGCCACACGGGCGCGGACGCCCGCGTCTGCATTAGGGCCCGCATGTTCATCGAGGAGTTTGCGAAATAAGCGATCCACGTGGACATCGCGTTTGCCGCGCTCGCCCGTTTCCACGTCGAACTCAAGATTGGAATAACTGCCAGCGATCTTTCGGAGTTGGTCCAAGGCACACGCCGGGAGCGGGGCTCGTCCCAGATTGGTGTGCAGAATGACTCCGGTGGCATTGATCACTGTTCGCAGCGAATACTTGAGCGCTTGCCGAAGCTGGCGCGCTACCGCATCTTCGAGTCCGGAAAGAGCCAGATCGACTCCAACCGCATCCAGTCGCCCACTGCTAATTTCCTCTCGCAGAGAGGCCAGCACTGTACGGGCAGCATCGGTGAGCGCGACTTGGCCTTCTTGCGAAGCCATCGCGGCCAGCCCCGGGTTGCGCAATAGGTCGTCGACCGAGGGGAGTTTGCGATACAGGTCGGCGTTGGCTTGGACTTTCACCGGTGACGATTATCCCACGGGATCATGCCGAATGCCGAGGCCAGACAGGCGAGTCGCCCGTCTCCACATGTACTCTACCCGACTTCAACCAAGCCGTAGCTTTTATGCCAGCGGGTACGCATGTGGCGCAGTGCTTCGTCGATCTCTGCTTGCGTGATTTCGGAATTCGGCCCGGCGAGAACCGCTGCTGCCTCCCGTTTGGCGGCTTCCAGCAACTGGCGGTCGCGGATCAGATTGGCCGCTTGAAAGCTGGGCATGCCAGCTTGCCGCGTGCCGAAGAATTCGCCTGGGCCACGAAGTTCCAAATCAAGTTCGGCGATCTGAAATCCGTCGTTGGTGCGAACCATGGCATCGAGGCGGCGCTCTCCGTCTTCGGAAACCTTGCCGCCGGTCATGAGGACACAGTAAGACTTGGCAGCGCCACGTCCGATGCGTCCGCGCAGCTGATGGAGTTGGGCCAATCCGAAGCGCTCGGCGTGTTCGATCACCATCACCGTAGCATTGGCAACGTCAACGCCAACTTCAATCACGGTCGTGGCTACCAGAATATCCAGTTCGCCCTTCTGGAACACGCGCATGACATGCTCTTTCAGGTCAGGCTCCATGCGGCCATGCAGCACGCCGACCCGCAAGTCAGGGAAGATGCGCTTGCTCAGCTCCTTGTACATCTTCATGGCCGCTTTTAATTCGGTCTCCTCGTTCTCTTCAATCACCGGATACACGACATAGGTTTGGTGTCCTGCGGCCACCTGCTTGCGCACGAAATCCCAGACTTCAGGGGAGCGCTCGTCCGACACGCAACGCGTGACTATGGGAGTGCGTCCCGGCGGCATCTCGTCGATGACGCTTACATCGAGGTCACCATACAGCGTCAGAGCGAGGGTGCGCGGGATCGGAGTTGCGGTCATGACTAGAACATCCGGTTCTGGGGAAGCTGCCGAGCTTTGCTCAGCATGGACGGGTTCTCTAGGCTGTGCTCGGGACAAGCTCCGGCCCGTCCCAACGGAATTCGTCTCCGCTCGATCTTCGCTTGATTTCTTCATCAGCTTGAAGCGCTGCAGGACTCCGAAGCGATGCTGCTCGTCCACGATCACCATGCCCAGCTTGGCGAACTCGACTTTTTGCTCGATCAAGGTATGTGTTCCGATTACCAGTTGCGCGTTGCCTTGGGCGATGTGACGCCGGGTCTCGCGCTTGCGGTCGTCTTCCATCGAACCGGTGAGGAGGACCACGCGATAGCCCGCGCTTTCTAAGATGCGGCGAGCCGAAAAGTAATGCTGTTGCGCGAGGATTTCGGTAGGCGCCATCAGCGCCACTTGGTATCCGTTCTCCATCGCGATGATCGCGGCCTCGAAGGCGACGATGGTTTTGCCGGAACCGACGTCGCCCTGCAACAGGCGGCGCATAGGAAAGGGTTTTTCCATGTCGGAAGCGATCTCCTTCAGCGCCCGCTTCTGCGCGCCTGTGGGATGGAACGGGAGAATCCTCTTGATCGCAACGCGCACCCGATCATCCAAATTGAAAGCAACCCCGGTTTGTGCCTTCTGTTCACGGCGCTTCAGCTCGAGTCCCAACTCGACAAAAAACAACTCTTCGAAGATGATGCGAACGTGAGCCGGGGTGCGGGAAGATTGCAGGTCTTGAAGACTCTCGCCAAGCTCTGGCCAGTGAACCTTCTGCAACGCTTCGCGCGGCGAGATGAGGCTCAGATGACGGCGCACAGCCGCCGGGATGGGATCAGGCAAATCCGGCGTGAGATTTTCGAGCGCCGTGTGGATGACGCGGCGAAACCAACGCGAGGTCAGGCGCCCTTGTCCTGCGGATTCGTAGATGGGTACGATACGGCCGATTTCAAGCGACGCTGCAAGTTTCTGTTCGGCAGAATCGGTGCTGCCGTCTTCCGAGGCTTCCCCGATGATTTCGAATTGAGGCTGCGTGAGTTGCAGTTCGCCTTTGCGATAGTCCTCTTCCACTTTGCCGTACAGCGCGACGATCTGGCCGGGTTTGAACTTGTCCCGAAGATAAGTGGCGTTGAACCAGATACATTTCAGTCGCGTCCTGCCCTGTCCAGCGGTCATCTGAAAGATGGGCATGCGTCGGGTACGAAACAGGCCCGAGGTACGGACCTCGGCGATCACCGTCGCCATTTCGCCGGCGTGTAGTTCAGTAATGCCCCGGGGATTCAACCGGTCTTCGTAGCGAAACGGCAAGTAGTGCAGCAGATCGTCGAGAGTCTGAATGTCCTTGGCCGCGAGAACCTCGGCAAGCTTCGGACCAATCCCTTTGACATACTTAACGGAGGTGCTCGGTTGCAGCATCTGATGGGATGTTAGCAGGAGCAGCCGCGGACTCGCAGTCTGCGTTGTTGTAGCGCACGGCGCCACAGCCGCCGGAGCAGTGGCGCTACACTTCAGTCAAAGCTATGTCCAAATCAGCCGCCAATTTCATTCACGCCCTGCTTGCTGTCCTAGGCGGCAACGCAGCGTATTTCTTGCTGGGAAGGTACCTGCCGATGGGGGCGCGCCACGTGCCCCTCCAGATGGACCTCGGGCTGGCCGTGGACTTCTGGTTCTGCCTGGTTGTGTTTGGCCTGATCAAGACGGTAGCCGGCTGGAGGCGGGCTTCCAATCGGCCAAACTCCTGAGTTGTTTTCCGCATGCTTTCGAATCATGCCGTCCAGATTTTGGACAAGAGTGCTTAGACCTTCATCCACCCCAGGTTACTTTCGGAACCTCGGTAACCAGAGGTCGGAAAGCTAGAATCTGACCAGCACCATGCAGAAGATCTCCATGCTGTATGACGCGAGTCAGGCGGTGCTCTCCACCTTTGAACTGGATGAGGTGCTGCAGCAGATCCTGACCATCGCGCGCGACTACTTCCATTTGCAGAACGTTGCCATCCTCTTGATGGATAAAGAGGAGCTTTACGTACGCTGCCAGGTGGGTTGGGATGCCGGCCATGATAAGGTCCGGTTCCCGATCGGAACCGGAATCACAGGGGCAGCAGCTCATCAGAAACGCCCCATCTACGCCGCAGATGTGACAAAAGACGCGCGTTACATCCTGTCGGCCAGGAACACACGCTCCGAACTGGCGGTCCCCCTGATGGTGCGCGACCATGTGGTGGGCGTGCTCGATTGCCAGAGCGAAAACCTGAATCACTTTGATTCCGAAACCATTGATCTGCTGACATTGTTTTCGACGCAAGCGTCCATGGCGCTGCAGAATGCCCGGCTATATTCGCTCGAGCGGCAGCGAGCCTCGCAACTGGAAGCGATCAATGCCATCGCTCAGCAGATGACCGCCGTCCTGGATTTGAAAGAATTGCTTTCGAAAGTATGCTTGCTGATCCAGCAGGCTTTTCAGGTTTGCCAGGTGTCGGTGTTGTTGAAGGATGAGGACGATCTGGTGCTGCGGGCCAGCCACGGAAAGCTTACGGGACGCGCTCCAGAGGACGGGCGGCTGCCGGCGGAGGGAGGACTTTGGCAACGCGCTCTGGCTGCCGGAAAAACTCTGATCGAAAATGATATGAAGGCCCCGGATTTCGGGTTATCCGTGGAAACTGGATCGAGCATGTGCATTCCGCTTGTTTCTTTCGGACAGACCCTCGGCGTACTGGTGTTGGACACCGCCCGGGCCGGAGCCTTCAACGTCAACGACATTCAGCCGCTCGAATCGGTTGCCGACATCTGCGCCACCGCCATCCAGAATGCTCACTATGTTGAGCGGGTAAAGCAACTGGCCTATTTGGACGGATTAACCGGGATTTTCAATCGCAGATTTTTTGAGCTTCGGATCGTGGAAGAAATGGATCGCGCTCGGCGATACGGCTCAGGCTTGGCAATACTCATGATTGACATTGATCAGTTCAAACGATTGAACGATGAGTTCGGGCACTTGCTCGGGGACGAGGTGCTGCGCCAGGTGTCGTCGATTTTTCATCAGCAGCTGCGGAAGATTGATGTTCTGTGCCGTTTTGGAGGCGAGGAGTTCGCAATTCTGCTCTCGCAAACGAATGCAGTTCACGCCTTGGGAGTCGCGGAGAAACTGCGCAAGACGGTTGAAGCCTGGCAGTTCCCGGGCGTTCCTCGGCCAGTCACGATCAGCGCGGGAACTGCGAATTATCCCGAACACGGCAGCACGCGGGATGAATTGGTGAAGGCGGCCGACGCTGGCTTGTATCTGGCAAAGCAAGCGGGCCGGAACCGAGTTTGCCTGGCACCAGCTCCTAAGGGTGGTTTGGCGCATGGCGCCGCCAAGTAACTGTCTTCATGCCGTGGAATAGAGCAAATGTCATCCCGAGCAAAGCGAGGGATCTAGGTTCTTGCTTGCACGACTGGTATCGCGCCGAGGCTTCGATGGCGATCAGAATAGGCTGTCGTGCTCCTCGAATTCGTCCCTAAGTTCTCTCTCGATTTCCCTTTGCTGGTCCCGCCACTCCCGTTGGACGTCCCGCATCTGCCGCGCGAGCTCTTGGGCGCGTCTGCGGGCTTCTCTGGTTTGCCGTTCAATCTCCGGCTTCAGTTGACGATTGATGGCCTCTTCCATTTCCGGTTTAAGGTGGGCCATTTCAGATTCGAGCTGGCTCCATTCCTCGCGAGTTTCAGCGTCGATCTCCGGCATTTCGATATCAAGGCTCTCGCGGAACAAATCCGACTGCTTGCGGTCCGGCAAGGTGATGGTAATCGTCTGTTCCTTCTTGTCACGAATCAAGCTGACGCTGGCGGTATTGTCCTTGCGCGAGCGCAAGGCGTGACTGAAGTCCCCACTGTCGTGAATGGGCTCACCATTGATTTTGACGATCACGTCCCCGGCGCGAAAACCAGCCTTGTCGGCTCGGCTCCCCTTTTCCACGGAACGTACCAGGACCCCCTCGCCGTTCTTGGTTCCGAAGAAGTCTCCGAGTTGCGGCGTAAGGTTTTCCACCATCAGACCACTGCGCACCGAGGAGTGCACCACCACGATAGAAACCGGCAAGTCCATGTCGGGCATCACGGGCATCGTGGCCATTACCGGCATGCTGAACTTGAAATCCTTGCCGTTGGGACCAACCGTGTAGGAGTAGTTTTTCTTGCGATCGCCGAGTTCCACCTTGATGGTCATCGGCTGGCCGCCGCGGCTGATGCCTAGAGTCACCGTGCGCCCCGGCGGAATTTCGCGGATCATGCGACGCAACTGTTCGACACTCTGCACGTCGCTGCCATTCAACGTGAGAATCACATCCTGCTCTTTGAGGCCCGCCTTACCAGCGGGAGCATCCTGATCCACCATGGTCACTTCCACGCCGCGCTCGTCTTTCAAGTGGAGAGTTGCGAGGCGGTCGGGAGTGATGTCGCGTGTATCGACGCCTAAATAAGAACTGCCGCCAAAATCCTCGCTGGAGAAACCGTAAGAGTCGCTCCCAGGATCAAACGAAGGATTGATGGCCCCGTAAGTCGCTACCGTCAGCAGCGGCAGCCCGATCATCGTTATCAGAATTGAATTTCGCATGTTCACCTCCCAAAGCCCTGCTGTTATTGGCTTGCCCGGCGGAAAGCAATATCTCCGGTCGTGGTTCGCACCTTGAGCACCGGACCGCCGCCATTCAGACTGCCTTCCGCAGTGACCGTCTTCGGGCCATAGTCGCCGCCCTCCGTGGTCACCCGGATATCGGGAAAATCCGAGCGAATGTTGTGGCCGTTCGCAACTTCGATCGAAGCGCGAACACTCAGGTTCACGTTCGGAGCCAGGTAGACGGTGATGTCGCCCGCCGAAGTCTCGAGCTCTGAATCATGGTGTTCACCATTCGCTGCGACAAACTTTGCTGTGATCCCACCTGCCCCAGTCTCCGCCCGCGCCGATGGCACCCCATTCAGCTCAATGGTTCCACCGCCCGTCTCAGCCCGCACCGGCCCTTTTGCCGAACCCAGCCGGATGCTGCCGCCCCCGGTTTCCATTTCCGCGGGACCGCCAATATCGCCCAACTCAATACTTCCGCCGCCGGTGCTAGCCTTGACTTTTCCCGCGCAGCGCTCCACCTGAATGCTGCCCCCGCCGGTTTCAAGCACCGCGCCCTGCGAGCCCGAGACGATGGTCACACTTCCGCCTCCGCTCTCGGCTTCAATCTTGCCTTTCGCAGAATTCACTTTGATCGAACCGCCGCCCGTGTGCAGGCTGACATCGGACGCTACATTGCCCACATCAATGCTTCCTCCGCCAGTTTCGGCGTTGATCGCTCCACCGATGTCATCGAAGCGAATACTGCCGCCACCGCTCTGCGCATCCACGCGGCCCGTGATGGCTTTCGTATCGACGTTGCCCCCCTCAGTCTCGATTTTTACTTCATCCATCTCGCGCGGGACGTTAACTACGAAGTCGCCAGAAAATTTGTGCGGCCGCCCGCCCTGCCAGTCACCGACAATCCAAGCCGTGTCTCCGTGGACGTAAACACTGATCTTGTAGTTATCAAACTCGCGCCGCGCCCGGTCTTCCGAACCGCTGTAAGAATGATTACGAATGACGTAGCTGATGCCCTGCTGCGAGCCGCCTTCCACGCGCACCGAGCCGATATCCACCTTCACCTTCAGATTCTTGACCGCGGCAAGAGATCCCGTGATCTCCTGCGTCCAATTCCCGCCATCACCGTAAACGCGGGTCTGCTGGGCGCTTGCCAGGGGCAAGATCAACAACAGTACCGCAACGAATTTAGAGAGCTGCTTCAACATTCACCTTCCGTTTTCATCCTGCACTGCCGAATATCTGTCACCCATCAATCGAACTCGGGAAGCTGCGCCAGCATAATGCGAGCCTGCGACCGGATGTATTGGTTCTGATCGCTCTCGGCCAGCTTTTGTAGAACCGAGCGCACGCTGCCGTCAGCTCGTACCGGTTCGAGCAGATGCAAAGCCTCGGTTCGAGCCCCCGGATTGGAATCCTGCACCAGGGTCTCAAGCACCGCATCCCGCACCCGCGGATCGCTTTTCACGTACGCTCCCAAGCCGTCCAATGCCTTCAGCCGCACTCCCGGATTCGAGTCATAGCGCAGTGCATACATAAGCGCTTCGCGAACGTGAGTATTATCCGGCTGCTGTGTCAGCAGATCGACGGAATCCATTCGCACACCCGAGTTGTAATTGTTGCGCGCCGCAAAGAGCAGCAACTGCTGGATGCGTTGATCGTTGAGCGAGCCTTGCGCTTCCTGTGTGGAAACCGTGTTGTACTTGATGCTGATGTGATTCGATCCGGGATCTTGCGTGACCGACTGAATGCCCGTAATGGACGACTCTACCGGTGCGCTGGCTGGACTCGTAATCGAGGCCGTCCCGCCACTGCCACTTACGAACTTGTAGGTGGTTCCGATGCCGCCCGCAAAGCCAACGATAAAGATCGCCGCTGCCAGAGCGGGAGCAAAACGAACCTGACGGAGCCACGCCCCGGGATCGAAAATCAGACGATGCCAGAACTTGCCCTGCTCCGCAGTCTCAAGCCCTTCCTGCAGCCGCATCCGCGAAGCCGCTAGCAGATTGGGTGAAGGCTCCTCGACCGGCAACTCGGAGAGCATCGCGTGGAACTTGCGCGTCGTCTTGAGTTCGGCAGCGCAGTCCGCGCACCGCGCCAGATGTTGCTCCAGTTCGTAGCGCGCATCATCGGCCAGTTCGTTGTAAACGTAAAGCAGAACGTTTTCTTTAACCCACTCGCATTTCATACTTGCACCCCCCTCAGGGGAAAATATTCTCATCTCATGTCTGCCAGCGC
>Ga0210390_10001253_pt1 | contig 24771 bp, 19 predicted proteins | sample IncBWH11OmetaG_FD_161050 | JGI IMG/M metagenome (GOLD analysis project Ga0210390, IMG submission 161050) | Forest soil microbial communities from Barre Woods Harvard Forest LTER site, Petersham, Massachusetts, United States - Inc-BW-H-11-O ... | reverse complement strand
CGAGCTCATCCAGAACAAGGCCTCGGATCAGTCTCCGGCCTATACGAATCGCGTAGACAAAGCAAAACCTGCATTGCAGCAAGGTTCTCCTGCCATGGCGCCCGCTCCTTCGCTACACACCGATCCGAGTCTCCTGAAAGGCCCTCCGGCGCCCAGTTGGACCATCAGCGCCGGCGGCGCATTGCAGCGCTCTTTCGACGGCGGTAAAACCTGGCTGGATGTGAACGTCGCGGTTGGTGATTCAGCGCTCGATCGTCCTCAGAAAACGCAAATGACGACGGCCGAAGCACAGGCCGATTCAACCTCCCAAGCGCAGCCCGACGCCCAAGCCGAGGGAAAGAAACAAGCCGCCTTTAAGGCAAAGCAGTCATCTCCGGTCGCGCCCACAATTTTTCGTGCCCTTTCCGTATCCCCCAGCGCCGCTGAAATCTGGGCCGGAGGTTCTGGTGGAACGCTGTATCACTCCGTCGATGCCGGTAACAGCTGGGCCCGCGTGCTTCCCTCTGCCGCCGGCCGCGTCCTTACCGGTGACATTCTCAACATTCAGTTCTCGGACCCGCGGAACGGGACCGTCACCACCTCGACCGCCGAAGTCTGGACCACGCTGGATGATGGTCAGACCTGGCAGAAGCAACCATAATTTCCGGTCACCACTGCGCTTTGTCATCCAGAGCGGAGGCGCGTTTCGCGGAAGCGAAGCACAACCGAAGCACAACCGCAGTCGAGAGCCTGCCCTCAGCGAAGCCGAAGGGGACCCCATGCTCGCATGCGGCGCGGTCGGCCTCGCATGGACTCCACAACGCTCCGGCCACTGTTCTCGGCCGTTGGTTCAGATCCCAATGACGCGCACCGATCCAGCACCCTCCCAAACCCGGCAAAATCCCGTTACCAAAGTGACGTTTACACTAATTCGTTAGTTCACTACTATCCATTTCGTGGTTTGGCAGTTCTGGGGGAGGGCTGCCGAGGCGTCCTGAACTGAAAAGTTCGGGGCGCTTTTTTATTGCTCGCGGCGGGCTGCGGGGAAAAAACTCTGATTCGAGCGAGTTCGGGAAGGGCACGACGTTCAGTCGTGCCGTTAAGTTGTCCGGAATGCCCGCGCTTCAGCGCCCGAGGTCAGCTTTCCCTGCCGAGCGGTTTTTTGGCAGCCTGCTGGGGGGAATGTGGAGACAACTACTTCGAACACGCCGAGCAATATCCGCCAATCTCCAACCGCGACACCACAATCCGGAACCGGCAGTCTTTCTCCACCTGCCCTTTCAGCTTCTCGAAAATATCGCTGACGAATTCCATGATCTTGCCGCAACGCAGGCAGGCCATGTGAATGTGATCCCGGTTCAGCTTGCGCTCGTAGTAGTGCCCCTCGCCGTGGATGTGCATCAGGTCGAGTTCGTCAATCAGGCCCTGCCGCTTGAGTAGCTTCAGCGTGCGGTAAACCGTGCTGCGATCCACGCTCGCATCCAGCTTTTGCGCCTTGCGCAAAAGCTGCGCCGCATCCAGATGTTTGGTGGCGGTTTCCATCACCTGCAGAATGGCGCGGCGCTGTCCTGTCATGCGGATTCCGCGGTCGGCTAAATGGGACTGCAGCCGCCCCGGGATTTCAGTTTGCGGTAATGGCATAAGACTCCTCCCTCGACTGTCGCAACTCGTCGCAATCGTCATGCGACGGAATTTTCGGCAGATGCTTGACGGGATACGGCCTAATCCGTCAGTATCAAAGGGTTGCAGTTGCGACTCGTTTGCAACTAGCTGTTTACAACTGCCTGGTTCGTAACTAACTGGTTTGAAATTAACTGGTTCGCAACCAATAAGTCCGCTTCATCCCTCTTGGCAAGGCAGATTCGACGTCGAGGAAAGATCATAGCCATAGATGCGACTGATTTGCAACTAGAGCGATTGCAACCGGAGTCGCTTCCTGAATCCATGCGAAGTCTCTCGAAAATCGCGCTGCTTCACCTCGGCCTGCCCCTCTTTTTGCTGGCCACGGCCTTCGCCGGCGTCGGCGGCAGCATCGCAGGAACCGTCAAAGACTCCTCAGGTGCGGCCATCGTCCAAGCATCCGTCACTCTGCTCAACATCAGTACCGGCGTCCGGCAATCTGCTGTGACTGATGGCAGCGGGACCTACACTTTCCCGGTCCTTCCCGTCGGCAGCTACGTTCTCGAAGTCAACCACCCCGGCTTCAGACCCCACCGCCATACCGGAATCGTGCTCGACGCCAACAGCGCACTTCTGATCGACATAGTTCTTCCCATCGGCCAGAGGACCGAGGCCGTCACAGTCAACGACACCCCAGCCCACGTCGACACCTCCAGCTCCCAGATGGGTGAAGTCATCAGCGGTTCCACCATGACCGGCGTTCCGCTGAATGGCCGCAGCTACACTGATCTGCTCGCCTTGCAGTCCGGCGTCGCCCCCGCCACTTCCATCACCTCCAGCACGGTTCAGGATGTAGGCGCCAGCGCCTTCTCGCCTTCTGGAGACTTGAATCCCGGCACCATATCCATCAACGGCCAGCGCGAATTCGCCAACAGCTTCATGGTGAACGGCAGCGACGTCGAAGAAGACGTCAACATGGGCGCCACCATCATCCCGAATCTCGATTCCATCGCTGAGTTCAGGATTATCACCAACAATTTCGACGCGGAGTACGGCGAGTACAGCGGCGGACAGATCAACGTTATTACTAAGTCGGGCAGCAACGCGTTCCACGGCGGCCTTTTCGAATTCCTGCGCAATACAAATCTGGATGCGCGCAATTATTTTTCTCCTACCCGCGGCTCCTTCAATCAGAATCAATTCGGCGGCACGCTTGGCGGCCCCGTGACAAGAAACAAGATCTTCTTCTACGCTGACTATCAAGGCACGCGCCAAACCCAGGGCGTCGACACCGGACTGATTCCTGTACCCTCGACCGCCGATCGCTCTGGTGATCTCTCAGACTTGGCCAGCTCGCTCACGACCACCGCGTCCGTGACGATCAACGGAGAGCAGCAGCAGATAACGATTCCCACTACCACCGGCTCCTCCACCGCATGGGCTGGTCAGCTTACAAAGCAATTCGGCTACACAGTTACGCCGCAGGAACCTTACTACTTCACTCAGGGTGAAACCCAACCCGCTCCTGCCAACGGAACTTGCCCCAGCACAGGCTGCCCGACTTATCCAGCTTCATGCATCAGTTCCGCGCAATGTGTTTTCCCAAGTGCAACGATTCTGCCGAGTAAATGGTCCGCTCCCGCGCAGCATCTGCTGCAATACGTCCCGACTTCGAATCTACCCGGCAACGAGTTTGCAACCTCCGTCAACAACCAGACGCTCGATGACGACAAAGGCGCGCTTCGCTTCGACGCCAACACCAACTGGGGATTGTTTACTGCCTACTATTTTCTCGACGACTTCTCGCAAAACAATCCCTATCCGACTGCGCAAGGAGGAGCGAATGTTCCCGGCTTCAATGCCATAAATCTGGGCCGCGCCCAGTTGCTGAATCTGGGCAACACCAAAATTCTGAGAGCGACCGGGGTCAACGAATTCCGCTTCAGCTACCTGCGCGACTCCAACGACCTCGGCCGTCCGCAAGGTGGACTAGGCATCAGCCTCGCATCTCAGGGATTCCAGCCCGGCTCCGCTGGAGGCATCGTGCCTCTCTCGCCCCGAACCGAAGGAGTCGAAAACGTGGTCTTCAACAATTACTCCATTGGCACCAACACCAACCAGCTCATGCAAAGCAACAACACCTACCAGTGGCTCGACAATTTTTCCAAGGTTGCGGGCAAGCACACCGTCAAGGCCGGCGCCGAATTTCACTACGACCAGGTCAACACACACGCCATTGCTCAGTTCAACGGCAGCTTCCTGTTCTTCGGCAGCCAGACCGGATCCGATTTCGCAGACTTCCTTCTAGGCGCACCTACCCAATACAACCAAAGCCAGCTCCAGCCCTTCTACGGACGCAACAAATATCTAGGCCTCTACGCCCAGGACAGCTGGCGCCTTCGACCCAATCTCACCCTCAACTACGGCCTGCGGTGGGACCGCATCGAACCCTGGTATGAAAAATACAATCAGATATCGACCCTGGAGCCCGGTAAACAGTCCGCAGTTTTTCCCACAGCTCCCCAAGGAATTCTTTTCCCCACCGATCCCCTGGGTCGCGGAAAACAAGTTCCGCGCACTCTGGCGCCGCCCGGTAGCAAGGATTTCGCGCCCCGCGTCGGCCTCGTCTATTCGCCCACCGCCGATTCGGATTCTCTTCTCGGCAGGATCCTCGGCGCTCCCGGCCAGACCAGCCTGCGCGCCGGCTTCGGCACCTTTTACACTGCCATCGAAGCCCTCACCGTCGGCGTACTCGCCGCTAACGCCCCTTACGGCACCACCTACACCAGTCCCGCTCCGCCGCTTTTTGCCACGCCGTTCATCTCCGCATCAACCGGGCAAGGCAGCCAGTATTTCCCGGTGCAGTTGGCCTCGCTCAACTCCTCGGCAAGTCATCCGGAACCCAACATCGATTGGTCGCAGTACGAACCCATCAGCGGACTTCCGGCCTATCCCACCACCAACCGCATTCCCTACACCGAGGAGTACATGTTCTCCCTCGAGCGCCAGCTCTCGCCGAACACGATTTTCAGCGCCAGCTACGTCGGAGCTCAGGGTCACCGTCTGCTCGCGCTAGTCGAAGCCAATCCCGGCGATCCTGCCCTGTGCTTGCAACTGATGAATCCGGCGAACCTGGCCACCGGGCAAACCCCTTGCGGACCGTTCCTTGAAGGCAACATCTACCAGACAGTTTCGGGCCCGGTCTACGGAACTCGATCTCCGCTTGGGTTCAACTTCGGCAGCGACACCAACCAGGCTACAGTCGGCAACTCCAACTACAACGCGCTCGAAATTACCCTGCGCCACACCAGCAAACAGCTGGAGATTCTCGCCGGCTATACTTATGGCAAATCGCTCGATCAGGCGTCGAACCTCGGAGAAGAGATCAACCCCATCGATCCCGCGCTGAGCAGGGCTCTGTCGGCCTTCGATGTGAAGCACAATTTCGTGGTGAGCTACAGCTACCAGTTTCCCCTCGAGCATCTTTTCCGCGCCTCCAATCGCTGGACCCAAGGTTGGACGATCTCCGGCATCACCCGCTTCAGCACTGGCTTTCCCGTCACGCTCTACAACTACGGCGACAATTCCTTGCTCGGAACCGAACCGAACGGTGTGAACAACTACGGCGTCGATGAGCCCGAATACATTCCCGGATCGCTCGCCGTGAATCACAATCCCCGCAACGGCGAAACGTATTTCAACACCAGCCTCTTCAGTCTTCAGCCTCTGGGCGAGCCCGGCAATGCCAAGCGCCGCTTCTTCTACGGTCCCGGCATTAACAACTACGACGTGGCGTTGCTGAAGGCTTTCCCCCTCACTGAAACCAAGTCCCTGCAGTTCCGTTTCGAGGGCTTCAACATCTTCAACCACGCCCAGTTCTACGGACCGGCTTCGGTGAATGGCAACATCAATAGCTCCACGTTTGGCCAGGTCGTGAGCGCGGCGCCTCCGCGTCTGATGCAGGCTGCCGTGAAGTTCAGCTTTTAGAAATACCTGTCATCCTGAGCGGAGTTTGTGCTTCGCGAATGCGAAGCACGAACGCAGTTGAAGGATCCCTAGCCTCCACGCGGCCGCGATCCCATCGGTGCGTCTCCACACGGCCCGCCGTGCCATCCGCGCGTAAACGGTTTTTGCGACCTTAGCACCCCCCCACGCATCGAATGGCAGGTGGTACGATAAAGGGTTGGCCCGAGTTTGGGGCAGCATTTATAGATCGTATTCATTAAGATCGTCCGGGTCCCGGCCACGACAGCTCTCCCTGGAGCGTCTGCCGAACAACGCGACGTTACAACTGAGGAGAGATATATGGCAGGCAATGGAATCGTCGAAGTGACAGATGCGAACTTCGACCAGGACGTTTTGAAATCAGATAAGCCCGTGCTGGTGGACTTCTGGGCAACCTGGTGCGGCCCGTGCCGCGCCATAGCTCCCATCGTCGAAGAACTTGCCAAGGACTATCAAGGCAAGATCAAAATCGGCAAGATGGATGTCGACGCCAACAGCTCCACTCCCATGCGCTACAAGGTCACCGGCATTCCCACGCTGCTGGTGTTCAAGGGCGGTCAGGTCGTCGAGCAAATCGTCGGCTACCGTCCCAAGGAAGCCATCGCGCAAGCGCTCGACCGCCACGTTGGGTAAAGCAGCCGCTAGCTACTAGCTTTCGAACATCAAACGCACGCAGACTTTATGAGTCGCGTGCGTTTTGCTTTCCACGTCAATCTTCATTTCGATTGGGACTGAGCTGGTCTCGAGAACCGCTTTCACGGCGTTTCCGGCAGCGTGTATTCAAATTCATAAGAGTGCTTTCCCGCGTCGATTTTGATCGTCAGCGTTCCTGCGAGGCCTTCGAGTTGGCCGGTGCCAGAGTCCGGGACAACCGTGACGCTCAGTTTCGCCGTGCCTCGGTTCATGGTGCCGCTGTGCTGCAGGACGAAGCTGCCCTGGCGGCCTTTCAGGGTTCCAGTCACTCGCTCCATCGCGACGTAGCCCGCAGAGCCTTTCACGCTTCCCATCGCGGAGATCATCCGTCCCTTGCTCGTTCCCTCCAGATCGCCGTGAAACTGTTTATCGATCGTCATCCTTCCCAGCCCCGCGTCGGCCCCGTCTTCGACCGCCTGCGGCGTCAGCTTTACCTCAAACGTTCCACTTGCATGACTCGTCACAACGTTCTCCCTCACAGACGCGCCGGGCGCCGCCGGTTGGCTCTGGGCATGCCCGGCCAGGCCGAGGCAGAGGCAGAGGCAGACCACTATGGTGCTACGAACACTGAGTTGAGATCGGGTTGGCATAGCTTGCTGGCCTTAATACTTCCGCAGCACGCCAATCACTCTGCCCTGTACTTCCACCGAAGCCGCTGGAACAACGATCGGCTTCATGGTTGCGTTTGAGGGCTGCAGGCGGATGTTGTCGCCTTCGCGGTAGAAGCGCTTCAGCGTGGCGTCGCTCTGGTCGACCAGCGCGACCACGATGTCTCCGTTGTGCGCGGTCTTCAGCTTCTCGACCATAACGTAGTCGCCGTCGAGGATGGCCTCATCCTGCATGGAATCGCCACGGACCTCGAGCACAAACACTTCTTTCGAACGCACGAAGTCGGCGAGCGAGATAGTCTCAGGAGTCTCGACGGCCTCAATGGGCTGGCCGGCTGCGATGCGGCCCAGCAGCGGCAGGATCACGCCTGTGTTCACGCTCATGGCCTGCTTGAGCCGCCCCTTGGGCGGCAGCAGGTCGATGGAGCGGCTGCGATTGTAGTCGCGCGTGAGCAATCCCTTCTTCTCAAGGTTGGTGATGTGCTTGTGCACCGTGGCCAGCGAGTTCAGGTCAAGCCCGTTGCCGATCTCTTCAAACGACGGAGAGTAGCCATGCTCCGCCACGAAGCGGGAGATGAAGTCATACACTTCGCGCTGCCTGCGTGTGATCGCCATGGGCTCATTGTTGGCGAATATAAAGCGAATGTCAAGGGGAATCAGCTGCGAGCTATCACCCATGAGCGTCTAGTTACCACGGCTCGTGTGGAGCGGACACTCTTGTCCGTTGCCTTTGACTTTGATTTCGATTGCGGGTTCGATATGCGCGAAGACTCACATCTATGAGATAGTTTCGATTTGAAATTCTTGCCGGATGCGGAGGCTGAAGCTATGGCTGCGCACACAAGAACGAGGAACTGGACTCCATTCGTGCGAGCCGTCTTTCTTCTCGGAATCCTGACGGCATTTCTTGCTCTCGCGGCGCCTGATCAGGCGGAGGCGCAGACTCGAAAAATCGAGCTCGGAGACCTCCAGAAAATCGTCAGCGTCTCCAGCCCGGCGATTTCGCCGGATGGAAAGTCCATCGTCATCATCGTGTCCCGAGTGAATTGGGACGAGGATCGTTACGACAGCCAGCTTGTGCTCGTGGACATCGCCACAGGGGCGCAGCGTGTGTTGACCAAAGTGCGTCCAGGATTGAGCTTGCCGCAGTGGTCGCCTTCGGGAGATCGGCTGGCGTTCCTCGCGGAAGCCGGGGAAGAAAAAGCCGCCGCGCAGATCTTCGTGCTGCCTGTAAACGGGGGCGAGCCGCAGCACGTCACCAGCGCGCCTCTGGGTGTCGAGCAATTTGCCTGGCGCCCGGACGGTTCTTTCTTCGCTTTTGTCTCGCCGGACGAACCACACAACAAGGCAGACATCGAAAAGCACCACGACCTGTTTGAAGTGGGCGACAACGATTTCCTCGCCACCTCCGCGCCAACTCCTTCGCACATCTGGCTAGTCCCTGCCTCAGGTGGCCCGGCAAAGCGCCTCACCTCCGGCACCTGGAGCCTGGCGAAAGCCCCGGATGGGTTCTTAAATCCGGTCCCTCCGCTTTCCTGGTCGCCGGACGGTAAGCAGATCTGCTTCACTCGCCAAGCCGATCCGCATTTCGGTGATTCCGATCAAACTGTCATCGAGATTCTGGACGTTGACACTGGCCAAATCCGCCAACTGACGAAGCGCACTTCATTCGAAAGCTTCGGCCTTTTCTCACCCGACGGCTCAAAGATTGCCTACTGGTTCTGGCGCGACGGGGACCCCAACAACGAGAATGAAATCTTTGTCACCTCCTCCACCGGCGGCGAAGGAACTGATGTCACGTGCGCTCTCGATCGCAATGTCCAGCGCGCCCTCTGGATGCCTGGCGGCAAATCGTTGCTGGTAGGTGGAGACGACGGAACTCGAAGGGCCATCTGGATCCAGCAACTTGACGGCTCCGCGAAAAAGCTCGATCTGGGCGACGCCATTCCCTACTGGGATCTCTCGGAAGCCGTGGGAGCGGACGGATCGATTGCTTTCACGGGTAGCACCGCGACCCAACCTCTCGAGCTCTATTACCTTTCATCGCCGGCTGCAAAGCCGAAACGTCTCACCAACTTCAACCACGAGTTCGCGACTCTTGGCCTCGGACGCATCGACACCTTCGAATGGAAAGGGCCGGATGGATTCCTCGAAGACAGCGTTGTTGTTTACCCGCCAGGTTTTTCGCGCGACAAGAAATACCCGCTGGTTCTTTACCTTCACGGCGCCCCGCAGTTTTCCGCTGTGGCTGCTGATTTCGACTTTTTACTGCAGCTCCTGGCATCTCATGGCTATGTGGTGTTCGCGCCGAACTATCTCGGCACCGATAACCTCGGCCACCGATCCATACTCGCGGCCGTGAATGACTATGGGGATGGTCCCGGTCGCGACGTTATGGCGGGACTTGCGGAGTTCGAAAAGAACGGCTTCATCGACGAATCGCGCATCGGCGTCTCCGGATGGTCCTGGGGCGGCTACATGACGACGTGGCTCATCGGCCACTATCACGTCTGGAAAGCAGCTGTTGCTGGCGCCGCCGTCACTAGCATGACCGATTGGTACACCCTCACGGATGTCAACGTCACAGAGCGTTTCGAGTTCGGCGGCTCGCCGTGGAAAAGGGAGTACGCGAAAGCGTACGAGGAGCAGTCGGCCATCACCTATGCAAGCGCGGTCACTACCCCCACATTGATTCTCCACGACACTGGCGACGCCACCGTGCCCATCACCAGTTCCTACGCGTTTTACCACGCACTCAAGGATAACGGCGTTACCGTCAAATTCATCGCCATTCCCACGGCTGGCCACGAACCCAGTGATCCCGTCCACGATTCCGACAAAGACCGCGTCTGGATCGAGTGGCTCGACCAATACTTGAAATAAGTTCCGTCGCCCCGAGGCGTGTTCGCGTTCGCGTTAAGTGACGCTCTCACTGCTGTAACATCGCTCTGACCACCTCGTTATCCACACCCACCCTGTGACATCTAACCTTGCGCCGGTCCTAAAATCAGTCCATCATGATCGAGGCGAAGGCAGTACACAGAAATCCGACGACAACGGCCCTAACCCGTTTGTTGTCAAGATTTTGACCTCTAAGTCTTTTGTTGTCCGGATTTTGCCGGGATTTTCCCGCTAATTCGATGATTCCAATAGACCCCGGGGGGAGGGGGGTATCGAGACAAGTCGATATTTCTTCCACTTCGTCCCGGCCTCCGGACGATCGTCCGGGACTTTTTTCAACGGAGAAATCCACAAGCCCATTTTGGCTCCCCCAATCGATCTCGGACTTCTACTCGCGAGCTTTTTGAGGTAGGCTTAGGGCCGCCGTTTAAGGAGGGCTTATGGCACAGAACACTTCGGGTGATGTGGTGAAGCAGGCTTCGACGGTTTCGATTTTGTGGGGAGTTTTGCTGATTGTGTTTGGCATGGTGGCGGTGGCTTCGCCGTTTCTCGCCGCGGTCGCGGTGAACGTGGTGGTCGCGTGGCTGATTGTTTTGGCCGGCGTGGTCCACCTGATGCTGGCCGTGCGGGCGCACGGCGCGGGAAGCATGATTTGGAAACTTCTCGTGGGGATTGCCTATCTTTGCTTCGGCGGGTATTTGATCGTACATCCCCTCGTGGGCGTGGCATCGCTCACTTTGCTGCTGGCGACGCTGTTCCTGGTCGAAGGCGTACTGGACGTCGTGCTGTTTTTCAAGATGCGTCCGCTGCAAGGATCGGGCTGGGTGCTGACGGATGGCATCGTTACCCTGCTGCTGGGAGCGCTGATCTATTTGCAATGGCCGACGAGTTCGGCGTGGGCGATTGGCACGCTGGTCGGGATCAGCATGATCTTCAGCGGAGTGGCGCGCGTGATGATGTCGCTGGCAGTGCGCAAGGTTGCGGGCACGGCGTCGGCATCTTCGCTAGCGGCTTAGCGGATAGCTGTTTCCACATGGGGGACGAATAGATGGGAGGATTGATTCCATTAGGAGATGTGTCTCGGCGTCCGAGGCGCGTCCCCTTGGTCACAATCCTCATCATCCTCGTCAATGTCTTCGTGTTTGTGCGGGAGTTGATGGGTGGCGAGGCCTTCGTCACCCAGTGGTCGGCGATTCCCGCACAGATTTTTGCCGGACATCGCTGGATCACGATCTTTACGGCGATGTTCATGCACGCCAGCTGGTCGCACATCATCGGGAACATGATTTTCCTGTGGGCGTTTGGACCGGAGATGGAAGATGCGATGGGGCGCGACCGCTATCTGGTTTTCTATCTGGTCGGCGGGATCGTCGCCATGCTGGCGCAGGTTTCGGCGACTCCGCATTCCACCGTGCCCAACCTGGGCGCCAGCGGGGCCATTGCGGCGGTGATGGGTGCGTTTCTGGTCACGTATCCGCGAGACCGCATTCGCTCGATTCTGGTGATCTTTATCTTCGTGAAGATCACATTCATCCCGGCGGCGCTGCTGATTGGTTTCTGGTTTCTCACTCAGCTCTTTAGTGCTGGCCAGGTGGCGCACGCGCAGAGCGGGGGAGTGGCATATCTGGCCCACGTGGGCGGCTTCATTTTCGGGGCTGCCACGGCGCGTTTGTTTGAGCGCGCGGCGCAGCGGTCTGCGGAGTCCACTGCCTGAAAAACAGCCTTTTTGAACATCCGAAACTTCCTGTCGACTCGTAACTCTAATCAGGTGACGACGACGGCCGTCTTCGGCCGGGAGGAATTATGTCCAGAGTTTCGGTACGAATGGTGGCGATGATGTTGACGGTGCTGGCGGGGACGCTGGCTTGCCGCGCGGGAAGCGGAGCGAGTGCCGCGGTGCCGAGTCCTGTGGTGGATGAGGCTAAGGCTGAGGCTAAGGGTAAAGAGACCGCAGTGGTCGCTGGGGGGTGCTTTTGGGGAATCCAGGCGGTGTTTCAGCATGTCAAGGGTGTGCACAGCGCGACTGCCGGATACTCGGGCGGGACGGTGAAGAATCCGGATTACGAGATGGTGAGTAGCGGCGAGACTGGGCATGCAGAGTCAGTTCAGATAGTTTACGATCCGTCGCAGGTGACTTATGGAGAGTTGCTGCGCGTGTTCTTCTCGGTGGCGCTCGATCCGACGGAGCTGAACCGGCAGGGGCCGGACAGAGGGACGCAGTACCGATCAGTAATTTTCTACAGCAACGATGAGCAGAAACACATTGCCGAGGCTTACATTGCGCAGCTCGACCAGGCGAAGGTTTATCCGCGCAAGATCGTGACGCAGGTGGTGCCGCTGCAGGCGTTTTATGATGCGGAGGATTATCACCAGAACTATGCGACGATCCATCCCAGCGATCCTTACATAGTGTTTAACGATGCTCCGAAGGTGGCGAACTTGCGGAAGGAGTTTCCGGAGCTTTACAACAAGTAGCAGGGAAGCGCGCCAGACGCGTGATTTAGCATTCTCGCGAAGAACGCGAGCATGATCGCGCGGCGCGCCCAGATCCTTCGCGAGACAAAAGGCGTCTCGTTCAGGATGACATCCGTTGGAGGAGTTTATGTTTGATTCGGTGAGTCGGAGTGATAAGAGTGAGACGAATGTGGGGCGGCGCGTGTTTCTGGCCGGCATTGGTGCGGCGCTGGGCGGGGCGCTGTTGTGGAAGTGGCGGAAGCCTTATGTGATTGCGGTGGAGGCGAAGGCGGAGCCGGGGGAAGTGACGATTGTGCAGTTTTCCGATGACGGCAAGCGGTTGGGCAAGGTGAAGATTGCCAAGGTGGTGAAGTCCGAGGAAGAGTGGCGGCGGCAGCTTTCGCCCGGAGCATTTGAGATCGCGCGGCACGCCGATACTGAGATTGCCTATACCGGGAAGTATTGGAACTTGCACGACAAGGGGATTTATCGCTGCATCTGCTGCGACAACGCGCTGTTTAGTTCGTCGACGAAGTTCGAATCGGGGACGGGCTGGCCCAGTTTCTGGGCGCCGATCGCGTCAGAAAATGTGCGAGAGATACGCGACACGAGCATTGGGATGGACCGCACCGCGATTGCCTGCACGGAATGCGATGCGCACCTGGGTCATGTGTTTGACGACGGTCCGCAGCCGACGGGCCTGAGGTATTGCATGAATTCGGCATCGCTGCGGTTTGTGAAGGTGTAGAGCAGGCAATCGCTTTGGGAAAATGGAGTGACGGGTAGATCCGGCACTCCATTTTTCTTTGGTTCGGATATTTTTGAAAGTTGCGTCGGGGGTTATTGACGGGCGCTTTGCGTATTGGTGCTTTTCAGCGTGACGGTGTCTGAAGGTTGCGGAGCGTTTTTCTGTTGCGTCTGAGGTTTGGGTGCGGCCGCTTTCGCGGTTTCGCTGGCATGGCTGAGGTTGGAGCTAATTGGGTTCACCATGTGAGGAATATCGGCGATCTGCTGAAAAGCTTTAGTCGAAGCGGGCGATTTTCGTAAGGGCTATCCGTTTTTCAAGTTGCGGAAGCAATTCCTGGCGTTGGCTCGACCCCCAAATACCTCAGGGGCTGAAGCCCTCATCTTAGCGGTCGCTTATCGCAGCGCTGAAGCGCTGCGCCACCCAAAATCTGGTGGCGGAAGCCTGGAAGGGCAACACCACCCAAATTTAGGTTCAGGCGCCGGTTACGAAGAAGTTTTCTTCGGGCTTCTGCTCGGGATTATTCGGAGCGGCGTCGGCGGTTACGTCCTGGACGAAGTCGCGGCGGCGTTCCGGGCCTTTGCGGTCGATCACGCGCACGCGACGGGCTGGCATGGTGCTCGGTTCGAGGCTGATGATGCGTCCATCGCGCACCTGGATGTGGGAGCGAAACCAATCGGTGCGGAACATTCGTCCGGAGCAATAGAAAGTAATGGAGGCAGCGATTGGGCCTTCGAATTCTTTTCCGGTGCAACCTAGAATGCGCTTGCCCATTTCTTCGGACCAGGTCATGCCACCGACCAGGGGATCGTTGAGGCGGCAGCGCTCGAAGGGAACGGCGTGCGAGATTTTGCGCAATTGCAGCAGTTGCAACAGGACGGAACTCTTGGCCAGGTTGGTCACGATGATCCTCGCCTCGGTACTGGAGATGCGCTCGAGTTTGATGTGCAGATCAGGCGACCATTCACGCTCGAATTCTTCGCGGGCGAGGGCAAGGCCTTTGTCGGTTGCCTCCACATAACGCAGGGTGGCGCGGGCCAGGATCACGCTGAAGAAGCAGGTCACGATGGTCGCAATGATCGGAATATAGCTGACCAGAGTGGTGAACGACATGCGGAACGAGTTGATCCACTGCATGGCTTGGCTCCTCTCTGCGCGCGACTCTAGATCAATAAAGGGGGAAGGCTGCTGGAGCGCTTGGTCGTTTTCGCCCCTGAGTTTTGGTCTCGGTGTTTCGGGCTTAGGAAAGTTTAATGAGCGGAATGTGGGGGCTCTAGATGCGTATGGTGCTGCGGCTAGAACCTGGCGATGGAGAGACTTTGGTAACTGTGCGGGAAGATCTTTAACACAGAGGGCACAGAGGAACACAGGGTAGGGCATAAGGCGTACCGGGCGGTTATTTACTTTGAGACTGAATCGGAGTCCTAGGCTAGGTCAAGATCAAGGTCAAAGGCAGCGGACGGGGGCGTCCGCTCTACACGGCTATTCGAGGACGCTGTCGTCTAGTTTTTTGCGGCCCCAGTCGGCTGCGGCCTGGACGAAGGCCAGGACAACGGGATGCGGCTTTTTGGCGGTGGAGGAGAGTTGGGGCTGGAAGAGAGTCGCGATGAAGAAGCGGTGGGTGGGGGATTCGATGGCGCGGATTTCGCCTTGGGCGCCGCGGGCTACGATCGGGAATCCGGCTTCCATGGTTGCCCATTCGTACTCGGGGTTGACCTCGAAATTGCAGAAGAACTCTTCGGTTACGACTTCTTCGTCCTTGCCGTAGAACGATTGCAGGTAGGAACCGGGGCGGAGGCGGATCTCGGGCACCTTGCCGGAGAGCTTGGGGGTGTCGCCTTTGATGCCGGTGACGGCGCAGGCTACGGGGTAGATCACGATGTTTTTTGAAGCGGAGTTGTTTTCGGCGCTGTCGGCGTCCTTGATGCCGAGGACGTTGCGGGCGAATTCGATTAGCGCGTACTGAAAGCCGCCGCAAGTGCCGAGAAAAGGCCAGTCGCGGCGGCGGGCGAACTCGATGCCTTTGAGCATGCCGTCGAAACTTTTGTACGGGCTGCCGGGTGAGGCCCAGAGGCCGTCGAAGCTTTCGAGAATCTTTTCCGCCCCCGGGGTTGTTAGCGATGGCGTGGGGATCCATTCGGATTCGAGCTTGAGATCGAGCTTGTGGGCAGCGTGCTGCAGAGCTTCCGTAGTGGCGGGATGGGAACGGAATTTAGGATTGAAGTCTCCGAGGATTCCGATGCGAACGGCATTACTCACGTCGTCATTGTACTAGAGCGTGTTGGGGTGATTGGTGGGGCGCGGTTAGAGGCTTGGTGCTGGGCTGGCTCTGTGAGGTACGGAGTTCTGCCGGCTTTTGGGCTGCGCAGGGTGATGGCTTGGGCGATCGGGGCTGGAGTGGGGGAGATGGACGCTGAAAGCAGGTTCCTCGCTTTGCTCGGAATGACAAGCGTTTAGTCGGAATGGCAAAAGTCTTAGAGCAGGTGGGTTATGGCTAGCAGGACGTAGAGGCTTAGCAGGGCTAGCGCGGGGCCGCCCCAGATCATCAGAGTGCATTTCCAGGCGAGGGAGCCCGCCAGGTCGCGCTGGCTGCGCCAGGAGATGAGGAACGTTGGGTTGTTCTTGCCTTTCATCAGGACGACTGCTGGGCGTGGGTCGAAGCCGTCGGTTGCGGTAGAGATCGCGGCTCCGCTGGGAGTTACCTGGGCTGCAGCCCAGGCTGCCGGACTGGTGATGCCTGCCTTCTGAAGTGCGGCGGCGACCGCGGCGGGGTTTGCGGTTTTGTCTGTGCCGGGATCTGGCGACGGATGGGTGGCCCGGGTTGTGGATATTGCTTTGTCGTAGATGGGGTCGAAGGCTGGGTCGTGCTGAAGCCCACCGGAGAGAGAGGGACCGCCGAAGCCGCCGTCGCCTCCAGTCACGGGCGACAAGGCGTTTCGAAGTATCTCAGTGTTTATAGAGAACGAAAGCGCGTTGCCGACGATGAGCCCTGTGGTTTCGGCGTCATGAATTGGATCTTGAGTGAGTTCCAGGCCGGGATTGTCATCGAGCGTTCCGAGCAGGAAGAGAGCGTTCTTGGGCTTGATGCAGGATTCTTCCACTTTGATTTTGTTGGTGGTCATTATGCCGTGGCGCGAGAGGAAGCTGCGGACGTTGGGTGGCGCTTCTTCTTTGGTGGTGAAGAAGGAATCGCAGAATTCCTCATGGAAATCCTGATGCAGGTCGAGATCGGCGCCGCGGGGGTCGACCATGACTTTGCCGGTGTTGTCGTCGAGAAAGAACGGAACGTGCATACACTCGGCGGCGACCTTGACCCACTGTTTGTTCTTGCCGCACTGCTTCCACTCCCAGACGAACGTGCGGTAACAGTAGCAGGGGCGGGCGGTGATGGGCGCGACCATGGTGTAGGGTCCGACGGCGAGGCCGTTGAGTTCGACCATCCCCATGGATGCGCTGCGAATTTTTGAGGCTGGGGTGTCGAGGATGAGGCGGCGGCGCTGCAGCAGGCGGAAGCCTTGAACGAACAAGTAGATTCCGGCGCAAATTCCGATGAGGCACCAGAGGATGAATCCGCCGGGGTTCGAGGAATTTAGCAGCAGGGTCGCGATGGTCATGGTTGAGCCTTGTTGGGTTGGGGCATCCCTTATCGAGGCTAGTGTAGCGGGAAGGGGGTTGGGAGTGGAAAGTTTGGGGCGCGCTTACGTCGGTAATAGACGCTGAGAAGTTTCGTTTAAGTACCTCGGGGGCTAAAGCCCTTTATCCTGGTGAGTTCGATCGCAGCGCTGAAGCGCTGCGCCACCCAAATGCTACGCCCGCCAAGATCTTACTTGCGCCAGATCTCACGCCACGCAAAATCCCATGGACGATTGGAGGTGGGCGCTGCTGCGACTTGCTGCGCTTGTCTGGACGGGCGAAGGCGCCCGTCCCCACACTCCTCCGCCTTACGTTGCTCGCCGGCGTTTTAGTAAGACGTAGGCGATGGTTAGGGCGGTGAAGAAGACCAGGCCTCCTAATGCGTTTATGCGGGTGGCGAATAGGGTGTGTAGAACTGTGGCCGTGGCCAGGATGAAGCCGATGATCGATCCCCAGATGCCGAGCGGGGCGCGCATAGGGAGTGCGGCGACTTCTTCCTTAGTTAGGCGCCGGCGGAAGCTTACGTGGGCAGCCAGGGATACGACCCAGGAGAAGATCAGGCCGGAGAATGCGGCTCCCATGATGTAGATGAAGGAACGTTGGCCGGCCCAGTGTTCGATGATGAGTGCGGTTACGATGCCGTAGGAGGAGACGAGCAGAGCGAGGCGGGGCGAGCCGGAGGCGTTTAGTTTGCCGAGGCTGGCAGGAGCCCATCCGGTGCGGCCCATGGAAAAAAGCAGGCGGGAGGCTACGTAGAGTTTGGCGTTAGCCCCGGACAGGGCGGCGGTGAGGACTACGAAGTTCATCAAGTAGGCGGCGGAGGGAACTTTGGCGAGGCGGAGAACGCTTACGAACGGACTCTCGGAGACACCAGCATGATTCCAGGGCATGACTCCGACGAGGATCGTGATGGCGCCGAGGTAGATACCGGCCAGGAGGAAGATGGAGAGGCGAGCGGCGCGGGGAATGTCCTTTGAGGAATGTGATTCGCCGGTGGTGACAGAGAGCATTTCGATGCCACCGAAGGCGTAGATAGCCCAGAAAACAGCGAGCAGAGGAGCGCTTGGACCTTTGGGAAAGAATCCGCCGTGGGCCGTGAACTGCGGGGCAACACGGCCGCCGAGGAGCAGGGCCGCTCCGGCCAGGATGAAGGCCACGATGGTGGCGAGCTTGATCATGGAGAACCAGAATTCGAAGCGTCCGTAGGAACCCACACTGCGGAGGTTGACGAGAAGAAGCAGGGCCGAGAATACGATGACCCAAAGCTCGCCGGGCACGGCGGGGAACCAGTAGGTCATGTAGGTGGCGGAGGCGGTGAGCTCGGCTCCGATGGAGAAAGCGATGGCGGCCCAGTACGCGGCGCGGCAGAGAAATCCGAGGTAGGGGTTGAGGTAGAGCTCGCCGTAGAGGCCGAAGGCGCCAGCGGCGGGATGCACGCTGGCCAGTTCGCCCAGAGCCATGGCGACGGTGTAGGCGATGAAGGCGGCGATGATGTAGCTGAGGATCACGCTGGGGCCGGCGACTTCGAGGGCTGCAGCGGAGCCGAGGAGAAGTCCGGTGCCGATGGAGCCGCCGACGGCGACCATGGTCATTTGTCCGGCGGTGAGTTGATGGTGGAGACCTTGTTCGTGGACGAGGTCTGGGGATTGGGGCATGCGGCACGATAGCAAAACAAATGGTCAGTGGCCAGTGGTCGGTGGTCAGTGCGAACGATTCGGTTTTTCTGGCAATTGATCACTGACCACTGGGGCTCCAGTGACTTTCGTAATCGGGGGCGGGGCTTACGGATTGCTGGGGGTGGGAGTGGCTCCTAGAATCGAGGGAGCAGTACTCTGCCCAAAACTTACCCATGCCCGAGATCACAAAACGTCCCGACCGAGCCGAGATGGCCAAGCGCATTGAGCGCGCGGAGAAGCTGCTGCAGAAAGGGAAGGCTGCCGAGGCTCTGGAAGAATATCTGGTGGCGCTGCGCGAGGATGCGGAAAACGATACGGTGCGGCAACTGGCGGCCGATTTGTGTTTGTCGCAGAACCGGACCCGCGATGCGGTGAATCTTCTGGGAGAATTGTTTGAGCGGCAGGTGAAGGCTGAAGATGCTACGCGAGCTAGCTTGACCTATAAAAAGCTGGCGCGGCATGGCAGCCCGACCTGGGAGCAGAAATTCCGCTTTGGGCAGCTGCTGGAAGGATCGAATAAAAAGCTGGCAGTGGGAACTTATGAATCCGCTTTGAGTGATCTGGCGAAGTTGGAGAACAAGAAGGGCGCGCTGGAAGTGCTGGGGCGAGTGGTGGCGCTGGAGCCGGTGCAGGCGAACTTCTTGCGGGTTGCGGAGTTGTCGTCGGAGCTGGGCGATAGCAAGGCCGCGGCGGCAGCATTCAAGCGGGTGGCACAGCTGGCCGCGACGGCGGGCGGCGATCCGGCGCAGTGGTATGAGCGCGCTTACCAGGAAGATTCCTCGGACGAAGAGATCACACTGTCTTACGGAAAGAGCCTGCTGGGGCAAGGGCAGGTGGGAGCGGCGATCTTTATCCTTGAGGCGCAGATAAACGCAGGGAAAAATTCGCCGCAACTGCGGGAGATTTATGCGGAGGCTTTGCTGGCGGCGGGGCGCTATGCCGATGCGGAGCCGCTGGTATGGCAACTGTTTGAGCAGAATCCCAACCGGATGCCGCAGGTGACGGCGCTGATTGGGCAGCTGGCGGATGCGGATCAGGATGAAGCCGCGGTGGCACTGGCGCGCAAGTTGGGGCAGTTCCAAGCGAAAAAAGGCGAGCGGCGGCAGTTTGTGGCGGTGATGCAGGAGGTTACGGCAGCGCGGAAGGCGTCGCCGGAGATGCTGGAGTTTCTGGGCGAGTTGTTCAACGCTTCGAACCGTGAAGGCGACTACTCCCAGACTCTGCTGAAGCTTTTTGATGTGTACTGTGGGACGGGAGATTTTGCGAAGGCGGCGGAATGCCTGGACCGGGCGGCGGAAGTGGATCCTTATGAACCCGGCCACAAGAAGCGGCTGGAGATGCTGAATGGGAAGGTTGACGACAGTAAGTTTAAGGCGATCGCGGCGCGGTTTACGCAGAGCAACACGGCGGTCGAGTCGGTGCAGGCGCAGGAGGCGACACTGGGGGCTTCGACGCTGCAGGATCTGATGCTGCAGGCGGAAATCCTGGTGCAATACGGAATGCGGAACAAGGCGGTCGAGAGGCTGCAGAGGATTCAGGAACTGTTTCCGCGCGAAGAAGAGCGCAACGAGGATTTACAGCGGTTGTACCTGGCGGCGGGGATGACGCCGAGTTATGCGGGGTCGACGCCGCTGCCGGCGGCGGCTACGGCTGGGGCTTCGACACCGGCTCCGGCGGCGGCAGCGCCGGCGGCGCCCGATCCGGCGGCGGAGATGCGGAACGTTACGCGGGTGGCGGAGATCACGCGCAAGCTGTATCACCAGGCTACGGCTCCGGCGGTACTGACCACGGCAGTGAACGAGATTGGAGGGCACTGGGAGATCTCGCGATGTGTGGCTTTGATGCGGACACCTGGGTCGCCGCCGACGGCGGTACAGGAGTTCTGCGGCCGGGGAGTGAAAGCCGGGAGTTCCGGAGCGATCAAGGAGGTACTCATCGCCCTGCAGGATATGGGTTCGACAGAGCCAATTATTATTGCCGACGCGCAGAAGAGCGCGGAGCTGAAGACGGCACACAAGTCGCTCGCGGAACTGGGAACGTCGGCGATTTTGGCGTTGCCGCTTAGCAATGGCGAGGATTCGGTGGGCGTGCTGGCGCTGATGCACAACAAACCGCGGACCTGGCCCCATACCGATGCCGTGGTGCTGAAGACGCTAGCCGATCAGATGGTGATTGCGCTGAATAATGCCGGGCTGCGGCGGCTGGTGAAGAATCTTTCGGTGACGGAAGAGAAATCGGGGCTGCTGAAGCGAGGATCTTATCTTGATTTGCTTTTGGCGGAGAGCAAGCGAGCGGTGCAGAATGCCGCGCCGCTTTCGGTGCTGCTGATGCAATTTGGGCGGAGCGCGGCGCTCATCAAGGAGTATGGCGAGGCTGCGGTGGAAGGCGCGATGGAAAAGATTGGGCAACAGTTTGCGGCCAACATCCGGACTAACGATTTAGCGTTTCGCTATGACACAACCACTATCGCGATCATTCTGGGGGATACGGCGGAAAAAGAAGCGATGATGGCTGTCGAGAAATTGCGCAAGATCATCGCTGGAGTGCAACTGCCGGCGAAGGAAGGCGCGGCGAAAGGCCACGCTATGGAATTCTCGGCGGGGCTGGCCGAGGCCGTGGTGAAGGAGAGCTACGATCCGGTGGACATTGTGACGGAAGTGATCAACCGGGCTGAACATGCGCTGGCTACTTCGCTCGGGCAGGGGCATGGGAAGATTGTGGCGTTGGCGGCGGCGCGGGCCGCGGGGGCTGTGGCGTAGAGCCAGGCACGAAGTTTAACGTCTTTAGCGGGTCTCGTCGGCTGACTTCGGAGATACTTCAATCTTCCATCCTAGTTCTTCCGCGGATCTCCGAACCCGGTCTTCCTTGGCCAGACGCAATTTCGCGTCGTCGGCGGGATCTCTTCTCTGGTGTTCGTCAACCGAATCCGCTTCAATGATGTTGACTTGAATCTTGTCGCCCGCAGCGAGGGGTTTCTGGTTTATCCATGAGACATGCTCGCCCTCGGGGTTGATGAGGCCTCCGATGTTGAGGAACAAGCTTTCATTTCTTGTTCCCGTAGCCATTGTCGCCGCAGCCCAAGTTACGATTGCCGATAAGACACCACGATCACCGACGCCTGCCCGGCAGAGTTTCTGGTCGTTTAAGTGGATCTCAAAAGCAATCATTAGGCACGCGTCTCCTAGCCACAACGATTAGAATACGGCGCTTCGCCGATGGTCAAATCTGCTTTGGCGCTGCTACACTAAACAGTTTGCTTAAGCATTTTGATCCGTTCTGAGCGCTTGCCTCTTTAGGGAAAATCATGTTGAAGACGGGTGATATCGCGATTGTCAGCGGGGCGCGCACGCCTTTTGGGCGTTATTGCGGGAAGTTGAAGGACTTTACGGCGCAGGAGTTAGGCGCGGTTGCGGCCAAGGGGGCGATGGAGCGGGCTGGGGTTGATGCCAAAGAATTTGATCACGTTGTGTTTGGGAATGCGCAGCAGACTTCGGGCGATGCTTTGTATGGGGCGCGGCATGTGGGGCTGCGCGCGGGGCTGCCGATTGAGGTTCCGGCGCTGACGGTGAACCGGCTGTGCGGGTCGGGGATGCAGTCGATTGTCTCGGCGGCGCAGATGATTATGGTCGATGAGGCGAAGATTGTGCTGGCGGGCGGGATGGAGGCGATGTCGCAGGCTCCGTTTGTGATTCGCGGGCGCGATGGATTTACGTTGGCTCCGGGCGGGAAGCTGGAAGATTCGCTGATGGTGGCGCTGCTGGACAGCTATTGCGGGTCTTATATGGCTAACACCGCAGAGCTTTACGGGTCGGAGCATGGCATTACGCGGGAGATGCAGGACGAGTTCGCGCTGCGCTCGCAGCAGAAAGCGGATGCGGCTTATAAAGAAGGACGGATTCAGGAGGAGTTGGTTCCGGTGCCGTTGAAGAATTCCAAGGGTGAGCCGACGGGAGAATCTTTTACGGAGGATGACCACCGGCGGCCGGAGACTACTTTGGAAGGTCTGGCGAAGTTGAAGACTGCGTTCGGCAGGAGTGGGACGGTGACTGCGGGAAATGCCAGCGGCATAGTGGATGGCGCCGCGGCGGTGGTTTTGATGTCGCTGGAGGAAACGCGGAAGCGGAATCTGGTGCCGCTGGGACGAATTGTCAGCTGGGGGATTGCGGGGGTTGAGCCTAAGGTGATGGGGCGCGGTCCGGTACCGGCTACTAAGATTGCTTTGCAGAAGGCCGGGCTTTCCTTGGACTACATTGATTTGATTGAAGTGAATGAGGCGTTTGCGGCGCAGTACCTGGGCGTGGAAAAAGAATTGGGGTTGGATCGCGAAAAAGTTAACGTGAATGGCGGGGCAATCGCTTTGGGGCATCCCCTGGGCGCGACTGGGACTCGGCTGGTGATTACTTTGCTGTATGAATTGCGGCGGCGGAAGAAGAAGTATGGGCTGGCGACGGCTTGCATCGGCGGCGGGCAGGGGATTGCGATGATTGTGGAAACGCTGCTGAATTTCTAGCAACAGACGTTCTCGCCACGGAGACACAGAGGCACAGAGAAGGTTCTTGAAGTGGCCATTTCAATCTCGAATCGTTCGATACCGGCGGCCAAGCCCGCGCGGGTTTGTGACCGCAGACTCCATGTCCCTGGAAGGAATCGTCGAGCACATAAAAAAGTATGTCGGCGATCCCGCGACTGTGCTCCACGAAATCGTTTCTGAGTATGTGCACATCGACGTGCACGTCATTGCTCCACGCCCGGATCGAGATTTCTACACTCTGATTACGTCCGGGATGAGCGATAAGCCCATGGCCACACCGAAGCAGGTAAAGGGCCGCGGATTCGAGTTTGCCGAACTTATGCTATGCCTGCCAAGTACCTGGAACGTTGCAAACTATAGCATCGTCAGTGACGAGAGTTCCGAGAAAGATTGGCCGGTGCTTTGGCTGAAGCAGTTGGCGCGCTTCCCCCACCAATACAAGACTTGGCTATGGTGGGGACATTCGATGCCGAACGGAGACCCCGCTGTTCCTTTGGCATCGGACACTGAATTGTGCGGATGGTTGCTGATGGAACCGAAGCTCGTCCCCGACGGATTCAAGGTACTGAAGCGACCAGACGGCGGCAACGTAGTCTTCTTTGCCGCGGTACCTATCTACAGGGAAGAGATGGAGACAAAGGTCAAAGAAGGTGCGGAGAGGTTAGGGGAGTTATTTGACGAGTTCAAGGTGACGGAGTTGGTTGATCCGAAGAGGGTTAACGTGGGAGCGCAGGGCCAGAGAGCTTCCATACACTGAAACTCCTGCAGACGTGGCAAAAGAGCCAGTCCGGTAGCGCCGCAAGCAGAATGCATAGATCCTTCGCTTCGCTCAGGATGACGAGACATTTTTTTTCGAAGGAAAGCAATCATGGAAATTAAGAAGGTTGGTGTTCTCGGTTGCGGGTTAATGGGGTCTGGCATCGCGCAGGTTTGCGCTACGGCTGGGTTCGAGGTGACGGTGCTGGAAGTGGAGCAGAAGTTTCTGGATAAGGGGTTTGCCGGGATTGAGAAATCTTTGGCTAAGTTTGCGGAGCGGCCGGTCGAGAAGGGTGGGATTACGGCGGCGCAGAAGGATGGGATCCGGGCGCGGCTTAAGGGGACTACCAACAAGGCTGACCTGGCTGATTGCGACATTGTGATTGAGGCCATCATCGAGAATGTGGATGAGAAGAAGGAGATGTATGCGTCGATTGATGGCATCGTGAAGAAAGAGGCGATCTTTGCTTCGAATACTTCTTCGATTTCGGTGACAGAGCTTCTAACTTCGGTGAAGCGGCCGGAGCGGTTTGTTGGGCTGCACTTTTTTAATCCCGTGCCGCTGATGAAGCTGGTGGAGGTGGTGCGCACGATTGCTACCGCTGATGACGTTTACCAGACGGCTTACGAGTTCGGAAAGAAGCTGGGCAAGGTTCCGGTGCGGACTTCGGACAAGACTGGGTTCATTGTAAACCGGTTGCTGGTGCCTTATTTGCTGGATGCGATCCGGGCTTATGAGGAAGGTGTGGGGTCAATTGAGGATATTGATAACGCAATGAAGCTCGGGTGCGGATATCCAATGGGGCCGTTTACTTTACTGGACTTCGTTGGGTTGGACACTACCTATTACATTACTCAGGTGATGTTTGACGAGTTTAAGGAGCGGCGGTTTGCTTCGCCCGCGCTGCTGAAGCGGCTGGTGATGGCGGGGTGGTACGGGAAGAAGACGGGGCGCGGGTTCTACGAATATTCGGACCCGGGTAATCCGAAGGCGAATAAGCTGTAGAGCGAGTTTGTGCATCCGTGGATCGCGGGCCCAGAGGTAGATGAGATCCCTCGCTTCTTCTGAAAAACGGCTACGCTCGGGATGACGCCGTCGATTTTTGGGATTTGAGGAATGATGGAGAAACGAAGAAAAACCGATCGGATGCCGGATGAAAGCAATCCGCA
>Ga0210390_10001252_pt1 | contig 24777 bp, 32 predicted proteins | sample IncBWH11OmetaG_FD_161050 | JGI IMG/M metagenome (GOLD analysis project Ga0210390, IMG submission 161050) | Forest soil microbial communities from Barre Woods Harvard Forest LTER site, Petersham, Massachusetts, United States - Inc-BW-H-11-O ... | reverse complement strand
ATGGCAGGACGGGAACCCCAGCAGGCGCGGTCAAAAAAGATCACGCGTACAGACCCTTATACTGCTAGGTAATTTATCGTAACGGTAAACTCATGTGGAATTGGTCGGACCTGCGGCCAGATCGAGTGAAGCAGGTAGACTCGTAAACGTCGCGATGGTCGAGACCGCTGGGGTGAACAGGTCCAGGAGGAGCGACCTGGAATTTAACCTGCCACCTCGACTGCAGGCCAAAGATTCAGCGGAGCCGGTTTGTTGTGCGCTTGGGCAGTACTGTAGCAGTACTTCCCATAGTCCCACGTCGCAATAGATTCGGTCGTGCTGCGGACAAAAGCCCCGGTTTGCAGTACCGGAGAACTATGCGAATCGTTGGCTTCGGCTTCTTTCCGGCTAGCGAAGACAGTTAGCCCTCGCCCCCTTCATCGCCCGGCTCAAGGACGCAGGCGTGCCAGGTTTCATCCTCGGCATGGACGGCGCAGAACCACCGCCCGCAGATACCGCAGTGGAATGTTGCGGTGGAATCACAGGGCTCATCCATGGGCGAAACGGCCTGACAAGACCATTCGAGGTCTCGGGCTTCTGTTTGATTCATTTGTTGCAACATATTCCCTCCTCGTGCGGGCAGTATACACTTGGCAGTCGCCGAGGGGATCGCCACGACGATGGTAAGCTAGTTTACGGCTGCCTTCCGGCTGATGACCAGCAGGCCGCCGGTGTTGAGCCGAAAAGCGAAAATCTTGTCAGAGGGGCTGATGGCGAGATCAGCCGCGATCGCCTGAGGCAGTTTAGCGGTGGAAAAGTTCTCGAGCACGCGAAGCTGATTGAGGCGAAGCCAAACCCGAAACGTCGCGAACGATTCCGTCGTAACGTTGACGAGCAAGGCTTCCTCCTTGGATACGAACGCGACCCGGCCGACGAAGTGAATGGTGGCGTCGTCTGAATGAATGATGACCTCGAGTTTGGCGTGCGCCTCCCGAAGATGGTTGAACAGTTTGCGGCCTTCCTCAGCCGCTGATAGTTTCCCTTTCATCTGCCTGGTCCGATCGTGTTGCCTGCCATACGCCCCGCGGCTGCTGTCCAACAGCAAGCTCGATTTCCACACACCTCGGTTCACTTACGCCGAAACAGCAGATCGCTTTTCGAGATCAACACCACCAGCAATCCTACAAAGCAGGCGAAGATCACCAGCCAGATCCCGCCGCGGACTGTTGAGATCGCCCACAGCGAAAGAAAGATAAAGCCGACGCCGAGCCAGAGAGTGCGTTTTTTCACCTCGACTCCTACGGCCCGAAAGAGTCACCTCGGTTACGGCACCACCGCGCCCGCATCGAGTCGAGATGGAAGGCCTGGAGTGCCCTGGAGTTCAGGGAACTTCAGGATGACGGTGGGCGGATTCGCCAAGACACCCATGCTCGGCTCAGTGCTGTCCGAGAGCTTGACCGACAGCACGGCTTTTCGCAAGTGCCTGGCCGGTGGACTCCCCGCGGCATCATATCCAGACGTTTGCGTGAAGCCGTCAGTGTCTTCTGCGAATTCCTGATTGGGTCGAGCAGGTAACGCGGACATGAGAATCACTCGGCTGTTCGAGGCTCTTTGGGCTGACGTGAAATTCGCGGAGCGCGGCCTGCACAAAAATCTAGGATTCCTCGCCGTAGTACATTCCAGCGCGCCGCGCAGCGAAGGTCGATCCGATGGTCGCGTTGAGATACGAATTACTTCCCGCGAATACGGACCAAGCCCCATCGGGGTTTCCACAAGCCTATCCACAGGCTAGCCACGTCATTCGCATGCATTTGCTAAGCAATTGCGCCCGTTTTACGTAACAACCTGTGGGTGGCCTGTGGATATCGACTGGACCAAAAGCTGCTCGAATTACGTGCCCACGTGCAGGGATCGCGTCAGATTCTTCAGTGTGGCGATGGCGGAAAAGGCCGCGAGCTGCGAGGTGCGCGGATTGGCAGCCGAGGGCCGGTTCTCAACCTTCACCGTGAAACGGCCGAATTCGCCTTCCACGCAAATCTCATGGACGTTTTCAGTTCCGCCTGGCACGGCGATGATTCGGACCCGTACGACGTCCGACCTCGCGGGATCGAGGGCCAAGCGCAGCGCAGCCGCTACGTTCGCCGTCGCCGGAAACGCGCGAGCCGCGTCTTCGGCGAGCCCCTCGAAGATGACCGTATCTTCCTCGAGGCTGTCGAGTGCAAGGTTTCGTTCCATCGCATACTTCGATCCCTGAATCGCGGCGACCGGCTTGCGGCTGGTGAGCAATATCCGTGCGATACGGCCCATCGAAGCAGATTTCACGCCGTCCAAACCGGCGATCGCTCCCGAGGGAATGTAGATCCGGCAGCCTTTTTCGCGGGCCTCGCCGAACCATTCTTCTTGGCCGAGCAAGCCTCCGACACTCAGGATCAGCATGTCACGCCTGCGCCCGAGCGCTTTGGGCACAAAGTCGCCGAGAGCTGCTTGGCTCGCCGCCTCGACGGCGAGGTCCGAGCGCTCGATCATCTCGTCGAGGGAAACGACGGCCGGGCGGCCTGTAAGTTCCGCGGACAGGGCTTCGGCCCGCGCGCGGTCTTGGTCCGCAACAGCGACAAGCTCCGCATCGATCTGCTTCCGATCGAGCGCGCGAGCGATGGCGCTGCCGATAGCTCCTACTCCGAGAATCCCGATTTTCCGCATGCGCGACTCTTCAGGCGAGCTCGAGCATTCGGTCGATCGCGTTTTTCGCCTGGCGTGCGATGTCTTCTGGCACGCGCACTCTGGGCCGAAGCGTTTCGAGCGAGCGGATGATTTTGTCGAGCGTGATGGTTTTCATGAACGCGCAGACGGCGTGGGGGTTCACGGGATAAAACGTCTTCCGAGGAAACTTCGTATTCAGCTGGTGCAGAATGCCGAGCTCGGTTCCCACGGCGAATTCATCGGCCGGGGACTCGCTGATGTGCCGGAGCATCCCTTCGGTCGAGAGGAAGAAGGTGCGGCCCGCGGGCAGCGTCCCGTCCATGGCCTGGGCCATGCAGGAACTGACGCAGCCGCATTCGGGATGCAGCAGGAGTTCGGCATCGGGATGCTGTTCCAGAATCTCGATCACCTGTTCCGGGCGGATGGTCTTGTGCACGTGACAGTAGCCCGGATAGGCGATGATATTCTGCCGCCCGGTCTGCCGTGCGACCACGGCAGCGAGAAATTGATCCGGCACAAAAAGAATGGGCCGGTCCGCGGGAATTGCGGAGACGACTCTTGCAGCGTTCGCCGACGTGCAGCAGTAGTCGCTCTCGGCTTTGACCGCGGCGGAGGTATTGATATAAGCAACCACCACGGCGTCGGGCACCTTCCGCTTCCACTCGCGGAGTTCCTCGGCGGTCAGCGAAGCAGCGAGCGAACAGCCGGCGCTCAGGTCGGGCAAAAGAACGGTTTTGTCTGGAAGCAGAATTGCGGCCGTCTCGGCCATGAAGTGCACGCCGCAAAAGACGATGACCTCGGCATTGGTTTTCGCTGCGGCCTGCGAAAGCTTGAGCGAATCGGCTACGACATCAGCTACTTCCTGGACCTCCGCCCGCTGGTAGTGGTGCGCGAGCAGGATCGCGCTTCTCGCCGTGCACAGGTGGCGCACACGCTCTTGCTTGCGGCGAATCTCCTCGGCCGTGTCGTCGACGCTCTCGATGGCCGGCAGCGTGTAGCGTTCTTCGAAGGTACTCGGCAGTTCGGCACTGGACATGATGGATCCCCTTTTATGAAATTATGAAATTCTTCGACGCAGCCCGGAGGTTATTCTTTCAGAAGGAATCCTCGCGCGCGGAGACGCGCCTTGGCCCGAGCGATCATTTTCGGGCGGGAGGCCTCGACCGTATGCAGATGCACTCCACCGGTCAGTGAGGAAAGCAGCGCAGCGCGGGAGGCACGCACTTTGTCGAGAAAATCCTTCACATCGGCGCGGGACTCAAGCGCGAGCGATCCGCGCAGTTCGCCGTACACGGGATGCTCGACGATGACGTCGAGGACCTTGACGCCGTGATCGACCAGAATCTCAAGTTCTTCCTGGGTGCGTTCGGCGGCGTGCCGGCACGCCAGGATCGCCCGGTGCACAACCGGGGAGCTTTCGGGCAGCCTGTAACCTCTCGGCGTCGACACGATCTGCTCGCCGCCGGCGCGCAGGATGGCCACATCCTGGACCAGACACTGGCGGCTCACGCGGAGACGCCGGGCGAGTTCGCCGCCCGCAATGGGCGCTCTGGTCTGCCGTAGGCATTCGACGATGCGGTGGCGCCGCCTGTCGGCAGAATCAGGCGGCGAACCCTCGAACGATTTGTCCTTCGCCGCCTTGTGGAGGAGAGTCATGCGATATGTCTTGTCAGCTGTCTAGTCTATGCTAACAGTGACACATTGTACAGCGAAGCGCACCCGCCTGGCACGCCAGACGTTGAAAACTAACAACCGCATGGGTATCCAATGGGAAGACAGTTCTCTGCACGGTTGCCGCTGGCCGACTGTCGCAGCGGAGGTTCTGCCCGCGGCCAAAGCTTCGGCAGTAGAGCGTTTTCAGGCCGGCGGCAAGAAGGTCGCCATGGTAGGCGACGGCGTGAACGACGCACCGGCGCTGGCGACCGCAGATGTAGGAATCGCAATAGGTGCAGGAACAGATGTGGCAATTGAGTCCGCCGGAATTGTGCTCGTGCGGAGTGATCCTCGTGACGTTGTCGGAGCCATCGAATTATCTCGCCCTACTTACAGAAAAATGATCCAAAATCTCGTTTGGGCAATCGCTTATAACCTAGTCGCTATCCCCGTCGCCGGAGGCCTCTTCGTCCGATGGCGATTGGAAATCCCCATGAGTGTCGGTGCGGTTGCGATGAACCTGTCTACCATCATCGTAGCCGTCAACGCTCAACTACTTCGCAGATTGAAATTGCAAAAAAAAGTAGGACTGAAGAATTAGGCCCTCTTCGTGCCGGGTCTCATGCGCCGATATCCGGGGTGAACGCCGGGAGCAAGTCCCTGCTCGGTCGCGATCTTCTGAAGGAGTTCGCCGAGCTGTTCACGTTCGGCAGCGGTCAACGAGGCGCATAACGATTCTATGTGCTCGCGACCGATGCGGCCTATCTCGCTGAGCATGCCCTCGCCCTTCTCGGTCAGATGCAGCGCATACTGCCGGCGGTCATCGGCATTTGGTCGGCGTTCGACCAGCCGTCGGTCCTCGAGCGCGTCGAGTATCGCCACCAAACGACTGGGATGGATGCCGAGTCTCATCGACAGATCCTGCTGACTGAGCCCGCTGGAGGCCCCCAGCATGCGGAGGATCCCGGCGTCAGGCGGTGTGAGATTGAGTTGGGAGATTCGTTCGCCGAATCGCATGGCTGCATGGGCACCCACTTGGGCCAGGAGGAAGGCCACTGGGGCTTTTGTTCTTTGCATAAACGTATAGTTGCATTTTTAAATCGTTTATACTATAAACTATTATATTATGAAACCAACTCCTGCAACACGATTTGCCGGGCCTGCGCTGTTGCCGCTGGCCATCGTTTACACTGTGCTGTTCGTCGCCAATATCGCCTCGGCGGTCCTGCTGCGCCACGGCCCCTCGTTCGTTACCCCCTTCGGCGATGCCGGGGCCGCACGTGCCTTCTTTGCCGCAAGCCCATTCGCAGTCAAAGTGAGCGCGTTTTTCTTCTTTGGCTCTGCAGTGCCACTTGCCATCTACACCGCCACAGCTGTTAGCCGACTGCGTTATCTCGGCGTGCGTGCCGCGGGCACCAACATCGCGCTCTTCGGCGGCTTCGCCGCCTCGGGAACGATCGCAATCTCTGCTTTGTGTACGTGGGTGCTTTCGGCGCCCGAAGTGTCGGCATCGCTCGTGGCTACGCGTGTTCTGTACTTCCTATCGTTCTTGTTCGGTGGCGCTGGTTTTGCGGTGGCCTTCGGGCTTCTCGCTGCTGGAATCTCGGTTACCAGCCACTTTGCTCGCTTGTTGCCGCGGTGGCTGACCGTACTGGGAATGATCGTCGCGGTGGCCGGCGAGCTGTCCTATTTGAGCCTGATCGCTTATCCGGCAAACCTGGCAATCCCAGTAACGAGGTTCGTTGGATTCGTCTGGCTGATCCTGGTTGGCGGCCGCTTGCCAAAAACACTCCGCCGTACAGAAGCAGCCTCCCCAGAAGTGGCAACCGCATGAGTTCGATACGAGATCAGGTCGCGCTGGTAACGGACAGTTCACGGGGCATCGGAGCCGCAATCGCCAAATCAAATAACGAACGGGAGGCTAAGGGGCCGCCTTGCGGGTGAGCGGTGGTTCAAATTCCGCGCGCTCAGGCAAATCTTCGGAAACAGCTAACACGCAATCGCAGCCTTCGATGGCCACGATCTCCGCCGAATAGAAAGTATCGATGGCTTCGCCGGAGTGGTTGCGGAAACGGGTAACGCGGTTCCTCACGTGGCCGTGCTCGCGAATCTCATACAACAGGCGCATCCGTTCGCTCGGGTCATCCCAGATTCCAATATCAAATACGGTGCGGCCGAGGAGTTCCCTGCGCGGATACCCATAGCGCTGCTCGAACGCTTCGTTCACGTCCAGGAAGCGCCCCTCATCCACGGTGGTAATGGAAAAAGCGATGGGGCTCGATCGGAACACCTTCGCGAACTTCTCCTCGGAGAGTGCCCGCCCGTGCTCGGCTTCGCGGAGCGCGTTCTGGGTTTGTTCTAAATCGCCGAGCCGCTGTTCGAGCTCGGCGCCATAGATCTCCGCGCGTTCGTAGAGGCGCGCATTCTGGATGGCGACAGCGGCGGGAATGGCAAGCGACTTCGCCAAGCGCAAATGATCTTGCGCGAAGGCTTGCGGGCGCGCGTCGGCGAGCGAGAGCAGTCCCAGCACGCGCTGAGATGCGACCAGGGGCACACACAGCCACGAGCGCATCTGCGAATAACCCTTGAAACTCTGCCACTCGAGCTCGGTCGAGGTGTCCGGAATGAGCACGGGGGCTTGGGTCGCGAGAACCCGCATTAGAAATCGGCTGTGGCTCGCGTCAAAGGTCGCGGGACATTTCGGAACGCGCCGCGTGGATTCCGGATGGCGCATCTCCCGCGCGAGGAATAGATGGGTATCGGTTTCGACCAGCAGAACCCGAGCCGAGTCGCAGGGGACCAGTTTCAGAAGAGACTGAAGCAACGTGTCGAGGACGTAGTCCATACGGAGGTTTTGCGTGAGGGCAAGCGTCGTCTTGCGGAAGGCATCGGCTTCGGCCGACGCCGATTCCGCGAGAGCAAGGTTTCTCGCCATCTGTTCCTCGGCGGATTTGCGCGCGGTAATGTCCTGTGCTGTACCCACCAGACGCCGCACGACTCCGGCCGCGTCCCTCACTGGGAAGCCGTGAACCGAGACCCAGCGAACCGCGCGATCGGGCCGAATGATGCGAAACTCTTCATCGATCTGGCCGGTTTCGCCCGCTTCTTCCAGGCGCGTCAAGACGCGCACGCGGTCCTCGGGATGAAACAGTTCCTGATAGGAAGTGGGATTATCGCGAAGCGTCGCGAGGGAACGGCCCGTAAGCGTCTCGTACGCTGGATTGATGGAGAGGATGTGCTTCGATCCCGCATCGAGCATCCAATAGACTTCCCGGATGTTGTCCGCCATCTGCCGGTAGCGTTCGTCACTTTCCCGCAGCGCTCTCTCGGCCTCGCGCCTGGAAGAGATGTCACGCAGCACGGCCACGTGACGTTCCGGAAGGTAATTCGTTTTAACCGTGTACTCAGCGGAAAAGGTTTCTCCGTTCCGCCGGACGATCTCGATTTCGCCGTGAGTCGAGTTCCGGTCGAGGAACGGGTCCCGAGTCACCTCCGAACCGCTCGCGGCCAAATAGAATCTCCGGATCGGCTGGCCCACGAGTTCTTGACGCTGGGTTCCGAAAAGAGCCAGGGCCGCTGGGTTGGCTTCCCGGCAAATCCCTCGGTCATCTAGGATCACAATGGCGTCGAGGGTGCTGTCGAAGATGGACTCGAACTCGCGTTCGCCCGCCTCCAGAACGCGCGCGGTTTCGCCGTGTGCCCGGCGGACTAGAAGCAAGAAACGGACATGCAACGAAATCGCGAGCCCGAGGCCGAGAAGAACCAGCGTCACTAAGAGGGAAGGCCAGGGCCCGCTCGAAGCTCGCGGCACGAGCGCAGCAACCGAGAGACCCACGATGGCCGCGGCGATCGCGACAGAACCAGCTAGGGTCCAGCGTCGGCGAACTGTACGCATCGCACTGCTCTCGGGACTCGTGGTGCAGGAGACAGTATCAGCCAGTTACGGCTTAATATCGTCATCGTTCAGGGTGGATGCTACGCCCAGACTTTACCGGGAGTCAATACGGGTCATGTACACTTCGGTCCTAAGTCCTGAGCGTTTGCCGTAGGGAGGAGCCGTCTTAAGAGTTCATCGCCAATCTTCGACCGGCAATCCAGAAACATGAGAAAACTCTTTGGCATTGCTCGTAACTAATGTGGCTCCGAGCGATAGCGCCTGAGCCGCGATGAAGGTATCGAGGGCTCCGATCGATTTGCCAGAGCTCTCGAGCGCGGACCGAACCCTTCCGTATGTTTCGGTTACTTGCTGATCGAGTGCGAAGATGTCGAAGGGGGCGACGATGGCTGAAAGCAAATGCTGCTCGCGTGTTCTCAGGTGCGGATGGCGGGCCGCGCGACGTTCGAGGCCGTATTGCAGCTCGCAGACCGTGATAATGGACAGTCCCATTCTGCTGCCCGTGTGGGCCGTGAGCTTGCGCCGGATAGCTGGCGAGTTGGTGCGCAACAAGTCGATCCAAACGGTCGTATCGAGAAGGTACACGAAATCTAGTCCTCTTCGCTGCCGAACAGGTTTTCCAGTCCAGGACGGGGTTTCTGGTCCTGGTCGCGGTCCAGCGTAAAGTCCCGAGGAAATTCGTCGAGTGCCGCGAAGAACCCGGCCCAGCGAGCTGTGGTTTTGGGTATCAGCAGGATGCCATTGCCCAGGCGCTTTACGTAGACGCTATCGCCGGTCACCCGGTAGTCCTTGGGGAGCCGGACGGCCTGACTTCGTCCGGTCATGAATACCTTAGCTTCCGCAACCGCCATGGCAGGCGCGCGAGACGTCTTTCTCGCGGTGTGTGCTTTGCGCCTCTTCACTGAGCGGGCCATCCACTCTCCTGTCCAGGACCGATGATACATATCACATGATATATATCACTAGGCGGATCGTCAAGCACTTCCTGGCGCGCGAGCAGAGCGGAAGTATGCGCAGGGCGGAGAATCGTCCGGCGGACTATCGTCAGTCGATTTCAGGCAGTCGATTGCTTGGGTCGTTCGCCGAATCCAGGCGCTGTAGCGTTCTAGTCTCGGCTGACGAAGGTCGGCGCAATAGAACCAGATCCTTCCAAAGCAGCCGCAGACAATGCCTTCGGTCCAGTTCATCCCGCTGTGGCCACAGACGGCTTCTGGTAAAACGCTGTTTCTACGTGATTTGAAACCATCGTGTACGGCAAACTGCCGTATCTTTCTCATTGGCTTGTACGCCTGATGGCCGTACACTCAGATCGTCCTCAGAGAAAAGGAGGAAACCATGGCACAGGCACAAATCCATCGCTCACGTAAGCAGGAGCGCTTGGAAGCTCGACTTACTTCGGCCCAGAAGCAGCTCATCGAGCGCGCGGCCGCGCTTCGCGGCACATCCGTTACAGAGTTCGTAGTGGTTAGCGCCCAAGCCGCAGCTGCCAGTGCGATTAAGGACTTCGAAGTGTTGCGTTTGCGCGACGAGGCGCGCGAGGTTTTCATCAATGCCATTCTGAATCCGCCAGCGCCAACCCAAGCTGCGCACCGAGCAGCGGAACGCTACAAGAAAAACATGGGCCTGTAGTTGACTAGCGCATCCGACGAACCCAAGTTCGCATTCCAACCGCTCGGTCAGCAGCATAACCGGGCGGCTTTTTCTTGCGGTGTCGAAACGCGCGATGCGTATCTCCAAAGGCTGGCAGGCCAGGACGCCAGAAAACGTGCGGCCGCACCGTTTGTTCTCACTTATGACGGACGGACCATAGCGGGCTACTACACCCTCTCGCAGTACGCGATCGAGTTGGAGGACGTTCCCGAGGAAGTCGCAAAAAAACTACCCAAATATGCGCTGGTACCCGCGACACTTCTCGGGCGCCTCGCCGTAAGCATAGACTTTCGGGGGAGGGGGCTTGGCCAAGCCTTGCTGATGGATGCTCTATACCGCAGTCTCAAACTGAGCGAACAAATCGCATCGACAGGCGTTGTTGTCGACGCCAAGGACGAAACTGCACACGCGTTCTACCTGAAATATGGCTTTATCGACCCGCCTAAGGTTGACAAACGACTTTTTCTGCCTATGGCAACCATCGACCAACTTTTCGACAAGAAATAGAAGCGATACACGCGATGCTGGCGCGGTCCACCGGTTTCGAACCGCGCACATGGAATTGCCGGCCGAAGGCACCACAGGTTTTGTCGAAGAACGGTTGCGAAAGTTACTGGACGAACGGGAGACTTAACTCGGTCTCTCGCAGTGTAGCTGTTTCTCTGGGAACCCGTCGCCGAGGCGGTCTTTCGATGGGTCTTGCGGGTTTCTCGAACCGAAGCGCCGACCCTTTGGCGTAGTCCTCGTCAATTTCCACTGCTATCCATTTGCGGCCAAGGCGCTCAGCGACTTCGCCGGTTACATTTGACCCGCGAACGGATCCAGAACCAACTCACCGGGCTTCGTAAGAAACCGTATGAAAAAATCTGGCAAGTAGATAGGGAAGCGGGCCGGTGTGGCTTGATTCCTCGCTCCTTGCACGCCCGTAAGTACTGGTTGTTGCTTTCAGTATTCGAAAACTCAAGAACGTTCGGAGGAATGGAGCCGCCGCGATCTATCTGGAATTTTGTGCTTATATCGTTGCCTGATGGGCGAAGTTTGCCCCCATAGCCATTCCTAAGGAGAGCCTTCATGCTGTCGCTATACTCACGCAAGACACGCCGATTGAGCGCCCCGCACCGCTGGCACATAAAAAGACTTTCCAGGCCCTGTACTTTTTTTGGATAGAAAACCAGTTGTAGACGAATGCCGCAACAAGCAGCGCACCGCAACTCTTCAAGGAATATGTTTCTCGGTACATAGCTTGAACCGACGCCGGGTCGAGCCTCGGGGGAGATCTGGAATCCAGTTGGGAGACAGTGAAGTGATGAAAGCGGAAAGAATTAGGTGTATCGAACTTGCTAGAATCCGAACAGCGCCTTAACGACCCGAAGGGCGCGCTGTTGTTCTTCAGGAGTACGGTTATCGAGCGCTCGCTGAAACTGTTCAATCAAATTGCCGGCTTCAGCTTCATCGCCCTCGAATTCAAAGAAGCTCGCCGCTGAAACATTAAGTCCGCGTGCAATGGAACAGATGATACCGAGAGTTGGCCACTTCTCACCGCGCTCAACTTCTCCCAAGTAGCTGACTGTGATCCCAGCGCGTTCGGCGGCCAGCTCGCGGGATACGTTTCTGGATTCTCGTGCAGCCCTGATGTTTCTTCCGAACGCAGCTTGGTCATCCATATCGATACGTGTCGAGACACCTTACAGGTGCTCGGGTAGCCCAGGAATCAGCCATTGGCCTATATTTGTCCTTGCGTTATTGGCCAATAGCGTTATGCTTAGGCGATTTGCCTCCCAGTCGGGAAAACGAACAGCGGAGACTCTGTTGTGCGGCGCAGCAGTTCCCACGGAGGCGTTTTGAGTCCCTTAGCGATGCGAAGAATCGTTCGAATTCCTGGACCCTGTATGCCTCTTTCAAGATCGCTGATAAATGTTCGGTCCAATCCTGTTCTTTTTTCTAGTTCTGCCTGCGATATTTCGAGCTCTTGCACTCGAATCTGCCGAATGACCTGTCCGAAGGCTCTCTCGACTCCAAACCGAGGCTGAATTTGTCGGGGGCGCTTAGCCATGACAGGAAACATCGTGCTCAGCTGTAGGCAAAAGACCAAGGGACAGTTACCGACAACAATCGTGGAAGAGAATAAGCGATGGGTGAAGTTAATAAAGGGATCTTCTGAGTAAGGTGAGTCACACTTCCCCAACTCGTTTTCCGGTTATGTCGGTGTCCAGGCGAGGCTCCGCCGACGCTGTTTGCGCTCACACCTCTCCGTTGCCTGAAGATGTCTCTGACGAATCCTTGCTCAGTCGGATTTGCATTGGCGATGGCGACGCTCTAGCCATGCTCTTTGTGCGCTACGCACGGCTGACGCGAAGCGTGGCGGCGCGCATCTTGAGGGACACAGCCGAGGCCGAAGATCTGGTCCAAGACTTGTTTCTGTATATCCGACGGAAGTGCGGGATCTTCGACAGCTCCAAAAGCTCGGCGCGCTCCTGGATTGTCCAGATGGCCTACCACCGGGCACTCGACCGGCGCCGTTACCTGAAGTCCCGGGAGTTCTACGCACAACCGTACTTTCAAGCGAATGGCGTTCAAGTGGTCGGACAACCGACCACGGAAAGCGATTATTCCGCGGAAGCCGTTCTTGGACGTAATGGTCTAGAGAAAGTCGTAAATGCACTGTCGGACGACCAGCGGGAGACGCTGCGCCTACATTTTTTCGAGGGCTACACCCTCAGCGTGATTTACGGCCGCAACTATACGGAAGTGGCCGCCCTTTATGGCCTGCAGATGGGAGACCTTCGCCGCGACATGGCTTCGATCCACCTGCCGAAGACACATCTGCTCGAAAGCCTGGGGGAACCTGAAACCGAAGCGGTGTCGCTGCCCGTCGAATTTAAGCCTGATTTTCGGTTCGAGAGAACGAACCTGTTGGCCCGAGCCGTGGAAAGGTGGGAGGCAGTGCCGCTGGGTCTCTTGCAGCATCTCGACCTGCGCACGTCAATGTATGGCTATATTGGTATCGAGGACTTTACGCTCTATCCGATCATTCGGCCCGGTTCTCTCGTGCAGATCGACTCGGCACAGAGAAAAATCAGCCCCGCGCCGTGGAAAACCGATTTCGACCGGCCGATTTACTTCACCGAGTTGCGGGATGGATATGTGTGCAGCTGGTGCGAGATCGAGCGTGGAAGGTTGATCGTTATCCCTCACGCGCATGCGCACCAAGAAGTTCGCACCTTCGATTACCCAGCCGAAGCAGAAATCGTCGGCCGGGTCACGGCAGTCGCGATGCGCATCGTCGGCGACAGGTCCCCGGAAGCAAGAAGACCACCGCGTGAGAAATGACTGCGAGCCCTCGCCAGCAGTCTAGTCTATGGACGGATAGGGGGCTTACCAGGCGAGTCTTTCGATTCCCGGCACGAGATCGAAATGACGGTCGCGGCTTAAGAGCGGAAGCGCGTGCTGCCGGCAGAGGGTCAGAAAGCCGACCAAGGCAACAAGCGCGGATCCCACCCCAAGCTGCACGGCCCGCCGGAAAAGTCGGGCAACGATTCCTGCGTCGCACCAAGCACCGGCGACGGTCGAGGCAAGGAGCAGAACAAGCGTTCGCGGGCTGATCTCAATAAGCCCTATATAGAGGATAGCCTGGAGGATCGCGGGCAGCGTGTGCCCCCAACGTTCAGAGTGCCCGGAAGTCGTTCATCAAGAACCATTTGCGTGAGCCTGCGGGAAGACGAAGCAAGCGGCGAACTGGCGGTTCTCTCCCTCGACGGCTTTCACCCGGAACGCTCGCTGTACCGTGGTGCGCCGAAGGGGCTTTCGCCCAGAGATTTGCGCCGACTCCGTTTCCATAACTTCAACGATCTTCCGTAGAATCCGGCCAAGCGCAGCGGCAGAAATCACGATGGGGACCCGTGAGCGATCTCATCAAATCGTGCTGGCTCATTCACGAGCCGCGAACTTGGCAAGGAACCGGAGCTTGCGCGCAATTTGTTCGCCACAAGCCACAGTCGCTGCGCTAGGGGATCGGTACGATTTTTCAACCGGCACCGGGCTTGAGCATTTCCTCTCGACCACCGAAATTCGTGGACAACGATTGCTTCATCTATTCTTTTCGATCTACGCCGCCTTCTTGGTCTTCTGCTTCCCGGCCTTGATTCGTGCCCAGCGCTCCTTTGCCAACTTGGAGAGCCTTGCGCGCAGAGCGGCAGACACAACCCTCTTCGCACGCGTCTTCTTCTTGCGATGGTCTGAACCGCTAGCAGTAGGTGTCCTCGCGCCACCTAAGGCCACGATCGCTCCTCGAACGCCGGTCAACTGCCGTTCGAGCTTTGCTTCTTCCTGTTTCAGAGCCGCTAGTATGTCCATGATGCCTCCGGCGAAGTATTAGATACTGATCGCCCGGAGAGTGCAAGATTGTGGAATTAAAGTTATGGGCGCCACGCCAACGTCGCATCTTTACCGCGCGCAGTGGCTTGTGCCTCTTCTGGCTGCAGGTGGGACACCTTGTCCGAACTGCCCTGCGGGAAATACAACTTGATTCTCTCCGTTTGCACGGTTCGCTGCTTTTGTGTTCTTGCGTTTTGCCCTTTGTGCAACGCGGAGCGGTGTATAACGCGAAACCACTGCGGGTGAAGCCGAGCAATGCCGTCGAATAGCGCCAGACGCCTAGCTTCGAACACACCGCGCCGTTGTACGGCCCGTTGAACCGATAAATATTTGGCTCACCAGGCGGCAAAATCGTACACTCCGTCGCCATATTCGAGCGATCCAAGGAATACCAGATACTACTAGCTGAGCAATCGCTCGCGTGTGGGTAGCCAAGCTTCTAGCGGAGTAGCCAGACAAATGTCTGCGACTTTTTCTGACGCGTTGGGTTACAAACCAACAACGCAATTGGCTTCGAACACAGTTTTGATTTGCTGCGAAAGACAGTCAGATGAATGTTCTGAACTAGGGGAAAGGGCCCAATGGAAACCTCTTGGAGAAAAATTGTTTGCGCGACGATTTTCATACTGATTAGCCAGGGAATGTGTAATGCGCAGGAGAACGCCGTGGTTCCTTCCGTGCTGCATATTCAACATTCTGTCAGCACTTCGCAGACAGGCTTTCCGCAGTTTGCTTATATTCATCACGTCTTGGACGGGGCGAAGTCGACCGCAGAAGCGCGGGCGCTGACAGGCACGATTACACTCGAAAATCACAGTCCCAATTTCAGCGAAGTGCTGTGGCTATTGGTTTACTGGGAGGGAAATTGCCCGGCCAAGGTAGACGCGAATATAACCGGCGGAAATTTTCTTTGGAGCGACATTCTGAAGAACCCCGCGCAGTCAACCTCCAGGTTTCCTGTGGACCTTCTCTTTCCGCACCCCTTGCCGATGACAGGATGCCTGGCTTTGGTTTTTGGCGGCGGACCGTTGGTGGAAGGCGAGGTTACGATGTCGGCAGATCTGAACTTGACGTACGAACCGTCGAGCTCAGACGCGAATACGGTGGTCGATCTGTCCGGCGAATATTGTTTTGGCCAAAATTGGGGCTGCCAGAATGCGACGACGAACGACGAGGAAGGATTCGGAGTTCCGATCACCTTGCCGGCCGGGCATTTGGTGGAGTTGTTTGGGAATCTAAGCGACAGCACGTTCGACGGGACGACGAACTTCGGACCGCTTCCGACGGGCACAGCGTGGGGCGCTGTGAATGATTTTTACCTGATACCCGGCGGGTGCGGAAAATTTGGCGACAACCTCAACAATCAAGGGTTCCCGAATCCGGTGCGGCTTGCAACGCTATACAGCTGGCTTCCACATAACGCATGGCTCTTAGGGAGAGAGCCAGTCGAGTATTACATTCCGGAGGGAGAAACAGGTGCGGCAACGCTTCAAAGCCGGGTGGAGAGATTCTTTCCAGTTCCCATTCCAGTGAATTCCGGAGATTGCCTGGTTGTGATTTTTGGTAGAAAGGGCAACGGCGCCACCGACAACGAAACACAAGTCAAAGCTGTGTTGACGCCATAAAGGAGTTTGCTGGTTCGAACCGATTCGATAGCCTTGTAGCCGTATCGAGGGCAGCTCAATCATGTTGGCGGACCTTCCGAAGACGAACCTGCTCTACAGTGCCCTCTTCGCATTTTGTCCTGACGATTTCAGCAAGCCACGTTGCGCTAGCCCAGTTTGCCACCGCAGGAATATGACTTTTGCGTTTCTCCGCATGGTGGCAGCCTGTGTCCTTTTGAGCGGCTTGGCTCGCGCACAGAGTGTTGTCGTCGGCGTGAACGTAGTCAACCCGATGCGCGCCAGCATCGCTGACCAGAATGCTGTGCTCGCGCAACTTCAGTCCGCGCAGGTGCACGTGATTCGATGCGGCATCAGCAACGACGCTAAGGGAATTGATTATACAAAACGTGCTGCTGCGAAGGGTATCCGTATCCAATTAGGTCTTGGGGCCGAATATGCTGTAAATGCTCCATCGCGCCCTTATCAGCCGGACCAGTTTCCGGCAATGTGGGGCGGCCATCCTCTTTCCTACGCCGATCCTGACCTATCGCGAGCTTCCTATCAGAAGTTATTCGACGCTCTCGACGCCAACGGCATCGTGCTCGCTGGAATTGAGCTGGGTAATGAAATCAACTGGGCGGCTTTCAATCCGGAATTTCCTCTGCCTGGTGAGGGAAAGATTCTAAGTCTCGCCGATCTATCGCACAATCCCGAGGGCCAACAGATTGCCAAGGGGTTTCTGCAATACCTAAAGATTCTGGCGGTCTTGAAGGCCGTCCGTGATCACTCGCGCTTGAATCGCAACACGCCAATCCTTTCGGCCGGGATGGTGAGTGCGCCGGATGGAGAGAAGCTCTACAACAATAAGCGCGAAGACATGGTGAGCTTGCCGGCGACGATGGCGTTTCTGCGCACGAACGGCCTGGATTCACTGGTCGATGGCTACGGGATTCACACCTATCCTTCTACCGATCGTCCCGGCGATCCTGTGGCTGCGCTACAAAGAGCCGTTCGATTTGAAACTGTCGACCTTGCTCCGTGCCGCGCCGCGGGTCAGGCCGGAGGAAAACCCTGCTGGTTCACCGAATGGGGATTTCCGAACAGGGACTTTTCCTGTCCCTCTAAGGACTCAGCCCGAGCTCTGCTTGTACAGGAAATGCGCGTCAACTTTGGCAATGCCGCCGCTGAGCATCGGCTTGGGGGCATCACCTACTTCGCTTGGAACTCCGATCCTTGGTCGAAGCAGCCGGATGCCGACAATATTTATCGCTGTGATGGGCAAACCGAAGCCGGGCGGCTCGCTGTAGCTCCTCTCGAACCACTCCCGGCTTCGGCTGGTAATGACAAGATTCGCGTCCGCGTGGGAACGCCCCTGGTTGCTCGCGGACCTGCGGGCGATATCGCCGACAACTGGTTCACTGAAATTCGGCTACCTGATGGGCGCTTCCGCGGTTTCACGGCCGCCGGAGTCACATGGGCCGTCGATGGTAACCAACCTGACAGCATGGGTGGTCCGGCTCCGCCTGTTCTGAAACCGGGACCGCCAGGAAGCCCGTCCTCCTGCGGGCAATGGATCCAGCACGTCGAGTTGGAAGGCAAGACGCTCTACGGTTGGGTCCACAATGAAACCGCATGCAATTACGCGAAGGGTGGCCAGACACATGCCTCCATGACCATCGCTACCTCCTCCGACTATGGACTTACTTGGAGGATTGAAGGACCAATAATCGTTGGCACCGACCCACCTGCCGAAGGTAAGGAGACGGGCGATAGTTGTCCCACAGCGGTGAAGGGACAAGACGGCTACGACTATGCATATTGCTTGCACAATGGAGGACACTCCTGGGACGGAGGCTACGGGTTCATCGCACGAGCACCTTCTTCCAACCCTGGCCCTGGTCAATGGAAGAAGTTCTTTGATGGTGCATGGTCCGAGCCCGGAGTCGGCGGCAAATCAAGCCCTGTCGACGGAATTGGTGTCGCGTATTGGACTACAACTCACCAAACCGTCAGCCTCAACTGGGTCGAAGGAGGGCTTGGCCTTCAAGTGTCCGCGGATCGCCTGCACTTTACGTCCGTTTTCTCTCAACCTCTCTTGCTGGTCGAGCCTGGCGATTGGGGTCGTAAGAACGGGCTGGAACTCGTCTCGTATCCCGATCTGATCGACGCAAAAACCGGTCTCAACCAGATTGGCGACCATTGGCTCCTCGCGTACATGTATCTGAACCCCGGTGAAAACTTCGGCAAGCGCTATCTGATTTTTCGCCCAGTAGATATCTCCTGGTCCCGCGCACCCGGGGAGCCCGAAGTCGGCGAAATGCTCACGCATTGGTACGACGCTGTTCATCACGACCACTGGGCCACCACCGCTCCGGTGCCTGGCAATTACACTGCGTACCGCTTGGTCGCGCAGCTCGGCTATATGATGACGGCGCCCGATCTCGCCAAGCCCATCGTGGAGCTGGAAGAATGCGTCAGCAACTGGCCTGGCCATTCGGACCATATCCTCATCGAGAAGGGTGTCTGCGAAAAAAATGGCTACCAGCGCTTGCGCAGCGCCGGATTCGTTTTTTCTGCGATTCAACCTGGTACGCAGCCGCTATATCGCTGTTATTCCGACGCTGAACACTCCCACTTCGCCTCGAACGACGAAAATTGCAACAACATGGGCAAGCGGGAGACATTGCTGGGCTATGACCTTAAGAATTGAGGTTCTTCTTTCAGCAAATCGGTCATTCTCGATGAGTGCACTGGGTTGAGTAAATAGTGATTTTCGAGTTTTAAAGGAGTGGTACCGACCACATTCGGTACCGCTCCACCAGATATCTTGATGGAGACGCATGCGTTGTCGGCGAGGCCGCGGCGGACGATCCAAGTTGAGTCGCCCTTGTCCAGCTCCGAGCTGCTCGAGGTGACTCGGCGCGATGACAGCGGCACCATCCGCATGATCCCACACGCGGCCCAATCTTCAGTCGAGTGATGGTCTCAACCCAGCTCTGCGGAATTCGAGGACCGGCCGCGTGCCGAAGGTGCATGCGGTTTTCCAAACCGCGGCTTCGGCCCTACGCTCCGAAGTTGTCCGCCCCAAAAGTCCGCGCCATGGCTAAAATAGTCCAGACACGCCAATGCGCAAAATCGTGCACATCGACATGGACGCATTCTACGCTTCGGTCGAGCAACGGGACGATCCGCAGCTGAGCGGCAAGCCCGTCATTGTCGCGTGGCGGGGAAACCGCTCCGTTGTCTGCGCGGCGTCGTATGAAGCGAGGAAATTCGGCGTGCGTTCCGCGATGCCCGCCGTTCGTGCCGAACGCCTCTGTCCGAACGCCGTCTTTCTCCCTCCGGATTTTCCGCGCTATCGAGCTGTGTCAAGGCAAGTGCGTGATATCTTCCACCGGTACACCGACCTCATCGAACCACTGTCGCTTGATGAAGCCTATCTCGATGTCACGGAGAACAAGACGGGCTTGCCGACCGCCACGCAGGTGGCGCGCACGATTCGCGAACAGATTCGTACGGAACTTCAGTTGACGGCCTCCGCGGGCGTCGCGCCGAACAAATTTCTCGCCAAGATTGCGTCGGACTGGAAAAAACCAAACGGGCTCTTTGTCATTCAGCCCGAGGAGGTGGACGCGTTCTTACTGCCCTTGCCGGTGGGCCGTTTGCCTGGAGTCGGAAAAGTCACGGAAGAAAAGCTCAAGGGCTTCGACGTGCACACCATCGGGGGTTTGCGACGCCTCGACTTGTCCGTACTGGAAAGCCGTTCGGACGCTACGGAGTTCGTCTCTACGAATTGGCGCGCGGTGTCGACGAGAGCAAAGTCGTGCCCGATCGGCCGACACAATCGATCTCAGCGGAAGATACGTTCGAACACGACATGCCGCTCGCCTAGACGGAGCACATGATTCGCAGACTTGCCGAACTGACCTGGACTGCATTGCGCAACGAAAAGCGGATTGCGAGGACCGTGGTGCTGAAATTGAAGACCGCGGAATTCCGGATCCTCACGCGGAGCCACACTCCTCTGTCCCCTCCTTCGTCTTCCGAAGAGCTGACCGCGATCGCGCTCTCGCTGAGGGAACGTGTTGCCCTCGGACCGCAGCAGCGATTTCGTCTTGTCGGTGTTGGCGTTAGCAATTTCCTCGATCCGGAGGACGTTTGGGCTCAACCGACGTTATTCGGCTGAGTGTCAAGTTATAACTTGCCATCCAATGACATGAGACAAGCTATTGCTTGTCATTTCTAGACATAAGAACAAGTTAAAACCTGACAATAACAGAACAGCTGTCAAGCTATAACTTGATAGGACGCCTATGAAACGTGAATTTCGTCAGCTACGACTCTCACAATTGAAGAGGCCGTAAGATCGTGCGGAGCCTCATGCCTCGACCCTCAGGCGGGTGGGTTGCCTCCGTGCGCGAGGCCTCGGCCTTAGCCAGCGCCAGGTCGGCAAGAAAGTGCGGGCATCGGGACAGGCCAAACTAGCGCTACTTAGTGCTAGAAACCAAAGGGGGTGCGCGTGGAATTTTACGACGTACGAGTAGGCTCGACGATTCTCAGTAGTCACAAGACTTTGCATCAAGCAAGCCTGGTCCAACAAGGAAAGCCTACTGAGCGCTGCGTAGTGCTCACAAGCTTGAATGGAACAAAATGGACAGACCTGCGAGAGTTTTCCGCGGCAGAGTGTCGGGAAGCCGCTCAAGTTGGCGCCTGAGAACGTCCTAGACGCTTGAACCGATTCCAAAATCATAGCCAGGAGACACGCATGATTGCTGACAGATGGAGAGTCTGTGATGCAGCGGGCTAAGGGCGGCGAGGTTCTGAGGCAAATGCGAGGTGAGAGCTTAGCCGCTGATCTAAGGTGGCGGCTGCGTATCTGGAACACGCCACCAATTCGTGATCGGCCCAGGCCGCAAAAATGGGGAGGTGTCGTTCACAGAGCTCGTTGAGAGCACGGATGGTGCGGTAATAGATGGCGACTTCTTTCACCCACAAATTGCTCTGTTTTGCAGAAGAACCCAATTGTTCGGATGTTCGGGTCAAGAAATCGAAGTGGTCCGCGCGAATCTGATCGCCCGAGATGCCCGTCGTAGCCGTGAAAAACTCCGAGAGGGGCTGTTCCGCGATGGTGATCCACATCGCCCGCCACTGCGAGTGGGCGAATTGAATCAGCGCGGCCACCGAAAGCACGACAATGAGTGCGGCGATCATTTTGTTCCAGCGAACAGTGTGGCAAAGTCGGGCGCAGGTACCAATAGCGCACTAGTACTACCCATTTACCTGCCTTGATAAAGCTTCGACACGCCGGCAAGTGGTACGACCGGGCCCAAGACCTGGTTTTATGAGGCAACCTAAGCAGAAGTTTACGAGTCAGGCACTCCATTCATCAGGGAAATTGACCAGCTCCGATCCAGCGGGCTAAGCTGGACCCTGCGCATTGGAACCACACCGGATATCCATTGAGTTTCCCAGACATTCCTCCATCGAACCTGCCTGACGCGGAACACCGCTCTGCGGAATATTCCGCCCGCCTCCGCAAACTCCAGGAGCGGGAATGGTGGACCTGGGGTCTCTCGGTGGTCGCCATGCTCTTGCTTACCGCAGCCGTCGCCTCGCTGTCGCTTCCCACCATCTTGGAGGACCGTGAACGTTCTCGCCACTCCGGCGTCCTTCCGGCCGTCGCAGGCCTGGTTTGCCTGATCCTTCTATTCGGATGCTATCTGACTTACGAAAAGTTCCTGATCAACAGGCTTCGCCTGGAACTCGCGGAGAGGCAATCGAACTCAACCCAGTGGCAGAATCTCGCTCTGGTTGACCCACTGACCGGTCTTTATAACCGGCGATTTGCCGAACGCCATCTCAAAGCCGAGATCGCTCGCTCCCAGCGCAAGGGATATGCACTTACCCTGGTGCTTTTCGATCTCAACAATTTCAAGCAGATCAACGATCGCTTCGGACATCCGGCAGGCGACCAGGTGCTGAAGGTATTCGCCGAGCGCTTAGGTGAGGCGATCCGGGAGGTGGATCTAGCCGCTCGCTTGGGCGGGGACGAATTCATGCTGGTGCTTCCCGAGTGTGATTCGATGCACCTGCCGGCGGTGCTGCGGCGCCTCGAATCCATCGAAGTTGGCTTAGGCGGAAAACGGGTGTCGGTGGGCTTTTCCGTCGGGTGGTCCGAGTATGGAACTGGAAAGGATTCCGACGCCATGTTCCGGGAGGCTGATCAAGCGCTCTACGCCGACAAGCTGAAATCGAAAGGCGCCCCAGTTTCACGTTCCGTTTAGTCAGAATCCCCGGGGTGCCCCGGCGAAGGGGAAGTCACACCGCCCGCCCCGAAGCGTGCCATCGAACATTGCCGGGCTCGCCCTTGAACCAAGAGTTCTCTCCATCTAAGGTTGAAAGCCTCTCCATCACGGACGTGTTTTGGTTTTCTGTGATGGCGAGTCCATGGACTCCATTTGCCTGCGTCGCCAGCCCCGCTTCATTTCTTAGTACCAGATACGGTGCAAAGGTTCCGCTTGGACCCTGCGTCAACTCTCGACTTAGCCATTCCGATTCGGGCGCCTGATCTTGGACAAGGGTATCGCAACGGGCGCGGCCTTGGGGTATAACGGTAAGGGCTAGGCCACTATTGGATACGTATGATTCTTGTTAACAGTAAACTCTGGGGCTGGAGGATACCATGGTCATTGCGGACAGGCTGAAGGCGCTGCGGGAACAGAAAAATATGTCCCAAGGAGAAATTGAGAGACGTACAGGGTTGCTTCGTTGTTATATCTCGCGCGTGGAGAACGGCCACACAGTTCCAGCCATCGAGACATTGGAAAAAATGGCTCGAGCACTTGAAGTTCCCATGTACCAACTTTTCTATGACGGGAAGAAACCGTCTGCGCCAAATATCCTAACGGACGCCGTGCCGAAGGGTTGGGGCCGTTCCGGTAGCGAGGCCAAGACGCTCGACAAATTTCGCAGGCTGATGAGTCGGGCGAACGAGTCCGACCTGAAACTGCTGTTGTTCATAGCACAGAAGATGTCTCAAAAGAAAAAGCGCAGTGCTCGAGCGTCGTCTTCATAAGCCGAGTGCCGCGGTTCGTTTTGGATTGCGCCTGTGCATCGCCCAATGCGCTTTCGAGCAACTCTGGGAGAAGGGCAAATGTTTTGGTGGGCATCCCGTAGCGGATAGCCTTTCGGTACGGCTCACAAGTCCTCAGGAGATTCCTCCAACATTTTTCGAAAGATCCGGTGACCGATGTGGAACGGGCAGATCGAGGGGGAAAGCAATTCGCCAGATACCGCCACTCCTCAGTGTCCGCGCTGTGGAAGCGGGACCGTTCACCGGTCGCGCCGGCGCACGATCCGCGACCATTTGGCGCGAATTGTAAGACTTAGACCCTACCGCTGCGAGGAATGTGATCTCCGTTTCTATTTCAGCGAAAACCCGTAGCCCTGTCGGAATCGGTTGGGTCCGCCGTAGAGCGGACCTCGACGGCTAAAGTCGTCATCTTGCTATGTACCGTCACGGTACATACCCTTACAACTAACGGCGATCGCTGTAATATATCCGATATGCAACGTGTCACACACCAACCGTCGCCAACTATTTTTCAACCGGACCATTCCCAGCATATGCTGGGAGTGCCGAAGGCACGTCCACGATTCGATTGGTTTCTGTTCGCAATCGTCGTCGGAACCTTTCTGGCACTGGTCGTGATTGCCGTCTCCGATTCGATATTTCAGTGGCCGTCGCCTTAAGGGTGCGACTCCAGATCGAAGGGTAACCTCCAAAGGCGGAAGAAAAATGCGACCTTTGCGATGCCTCACCGTATTCGCTTTTTGATTGCTGGCCATTCCCAGTCTTCATGCCCAGACGAAGAGGGTTACGGCGGCCGAGGGCAAGGATCACGTCGGCGAGCGCGCAACGGTCTGCGGGAAAGTAGTCAGCACGCATTACGCGAAGAGTTCCAAAGGGGAGCCGACGTTTCTGAACCTCGATGAACCCTATCCCAGGGAAATTTTCACGATCTTGATTTGGGGCTCAGACCGCCAGAAGTTCGGCGCGCCCGAGAGTGCGTACAAGGATTTTCAAGTTTGCGTTACCGGCAAGATAACGAGTTACCGCGGGACACCTCAGATCGTGGCTACGGAGCGGGGACAGATCGAAATTCAGAAGTAAACCACCGATTACCAGTTGTGCGTTCTCCCAGCCGTCCGCGGGCCGCATTGCCGAGACTTTCTTTGGCGTCAACGGGAGTTTGGCAGCTATCGACCGGGCCTCGATCTTTTATCTTCGCCGATGACCGGCCAATGGCTCGGCAGGGCGAGGTCCGAAAGCAGCCTCCGTATGCGGGGGGAAGTTGCTGATGACAGGTTATACGCATCGGTATAAGTACTGCATTGTTATTCATCACGGGAGTAGCTATGGTAATGGTTATGGATGTGAGGATGTGCACGAGTGCGAAGCCCTCGCATCGCGGCCACCGTGAAGGGCGGAGCCACCTCCGCAGACTTTCGTCGCGTCGAAATCGAACCGACGTCGGGAGTGAGCGCAGGCCCCCAGCTTCGAGTGTACGTTAGAGACGGAAGGTCGCTATGACACACGCATCTGTGGCCAACATCAAGGTTGGGTTGCGGCAGGTTGAACGGAGCGAGTGGTGGCTTTCGTGGTCGGCTATTGTCATCACCCTGCTCCTGACCACTGGCATCGCGTCATTTGCGCTACCCATGCTGCGTCACGATGAAGAGGCCAGCGTCCGTCTGCAATTGGCCGTTCGTGGATTACTGGGCCTGGTTCTATTGTTCGATGTCTACGCCATCTATCAGCAGGTTCAGATTCATCGAATTCGGCGGCGTCTGCTCGAGCGGGAGGAATTGTTTCAACTCATAAGCGAAAATGCGGCGGACATGATTGCCGTTGTGGATGGC
>Ga0210390_10001250_pt1 | contig 24796 bp, 17 predicted proteins | sample IncBWH11OmetaG_FD_161050 | JGI IMG/M metagenome (GOLD analysis project Ga0210390, IMG submission 161050) | Forest soil microbial communities from Barre Woods Harvard Forest LTER site, Petersham, Massachusetts, United States - Inc-BW-H-11-O ... | reverse complement strand
CCAAGTCTCTCTGCGATGACGTTGAGTTCTCCTCGGAGGATGCGACCCGCACGGACCCAGATTTTCTGTGTCACGTGCTGGATGCGGTCGTCGAAGTGGGAGCCACCACACTGAACATCGCTGACACGGTCGGCTACACCGTCCCAGCTGAGTTCGGAGACCTGATCACGACCATCCGTCAACGCGTGAAGGGGATCGAGAATGTGACTATCTCCGCACACTGCCACAACGATCTGGGCATGGCGGTAGCGAATGCGCTGTCGGCAGTTGCGGCGGGAGCGCGGCAGGTGGAGTGCACCATCAACGGAATCGGGGAGCGGGCGGGTAACGCGTCGCTGGAAGAGATCGTGATGGCCATGCGGGTTCGGTCCGACCGGTACGCCTACGAAACCGGAATCGTTGGCGAGCAGATTTTCTCCGCCAGCCAGATGCTGAGTGAGATCACTGGTGTGCCGGTGCAACCGAATAAGGCGATTATCGGTCGCAATGCATTTGCCCACGAAGCCGGCATTCATCAGGACGGCGTTCTAAAGAATCCCCTGACCTACGAAATCATGACCCCGCAGTCGGTCGGAGTGCCCGATTCGAAGCTGGTGCTGGGCAAGCACTCGGGCCGACACGCTCTCGGCATCCGCTGCGAACAATTGGGCTATCAGTTCGATCGCAGCGGACTCGATGACATCTACAGCCGTTTTCTCCGGCTGGCCGACAACATTAAGCATGTGGAAGATCATCACTTGTTTGAACTGATCGCCAGGCAGTCCGGGAGACTTTAGAGGCTGGGGTCCAAAGGGTGAAACCCTACTTTTGGGAAGCCCAACAAGGCTGGTTCGTACCGAACACAACTACGCGAATGCTGCCAAGCTGCCCTTGTTGATCCTAGCCTGTACATCGCTGTTGCGAACGCCTTTCAGATAAACCATCGTTGAAGCGATGTCTCGGTGTCCCATCCATTGCTGCAGGGTGCGGATGTCGATCCCGTCCTGGAGGTGGCGCGTGGCATAAGTGTGGCGGAATTTGTGGAGAAACCAACGGCCACAGTAGGCTCCTTCGGCACAGCGATTAATCCTTACGGTTCCGTTTTCCAGCTTGTGGCTCACAGAGCAATGACCGCAGTTCAGTTCCCCGCGATACGCGACTGCCTTAAGCTTTTCCAGCATGGCGCCGTCGGGCCGGCCTGTGGTGCTCGGGAAGATAGGGTCGTCGGGTGTCGCATTTGCGGGACGGAAGGCCTTCAGCAACACGATGAGTTTCTGGGGAACCGGGACCTCTCGCTCCTCCCAGTTCTTGGGATGAAATCCCCAGTGGGGTTTAGCGGTCACGCGCACAGCCATGTGCTTGAAATCAACATCGCGCCACGTAACGAAGCGCCCTTCCGCGTCACGAAATCCTGACATCAGGTAAAACTTAAATCGGACTTCCTCAGGCTTCGTACAGGCTCTAAAGAGCTTCGCGAGTTCGAAATCTTCATAAATCGGGCGCACGGTCTCGACAAAACTTGGCCAGTCGGCGGCATTCAGCAGTTTGGCCTTCCCGTGCTGCTTCATCACCTGCGAGATCACAACCAGCTTGTTGTAGATGCTCTTGCCTTTCTGCCCTTGCTTCAGGCAGTCGGTAGCGAAGTCGACCAAATCCTGACGCTCCACGTCATCGATGAAGTTCTTGGGGCAGAATGCGCCGAAGGAGTCGAGGATGGGACGGTAAGTACGGAAGGTTCGCAATGAGCGGTGGTAACGAACGTAGTCCTTGTACGCATCGAGGGCATGCTTTAGCGTCGTGCGCTCTTGGGCTACTTCGACCACAGGCGGTGCCGGAACAATCCCATTCCGCACGGCGTCCAACTCGGCCTGCTTCGCCCGCACCTTGTCGGCAGCGGCGAAACCATTCGGCCCAGCGGCTTCACGATACCGCTGGCCGCCCTCCCACCATTCGAGGTAGTAGCTACCTTCGGCGTGGACTTCGTCGTGCCCCGCGACCGTCACGTGATCGCGGCGAACCCGACCCTTGCTGTCAAAAAGCGCCGGAACGAGGGTCCAGGTTGCGCCAGCCGAGGTGGACATCTTGATTTTCTTGAGGAGTTTGACGCGGGAGATCTTGGGCATTTTGGCGGTTCCTCGTCTGAACCGCCACCATATTCGCCTACAAGGCTTCTAAATGCAAGTAAACAAATGCACACCGTGACAGGGCAGCGTTCTAACCAACTGAACTACGTCCCCACTTGCCAAATCAACGATATGCAGAATCACCCGTGTTTATACGGCTTTTCACGACCTGCATAAAATGCCTCGATTGCCAAGGCGACCCAGATTGTCTCCCATCGGGCAGAAACCGCCAATAAATTCTGCTCCATCCCGGCGTCTGTGAGTTGTACGAGACACCCAGATGGAGGGCGAACCATATCGACAGTCTCGGCGAAACCGCCAACAAGAATTGAGCACCTTCAGCACAGAAATATCCTAACAGCTTCTCGTGACATTGGGAAAGGCCTGACTGAGGCTTAGTGTGCTTGAAAAACTTGACCAATCGTCGAAAACCAAATTGAGAAAAGACGGAAAACCGAAGCGCAGTTCGGTGAGCAAACGGACCTAGCTCCGAGTGGGCGAATCCGGCTTGGGTTGGCTATCAAATTCCAACAGAATTCTGAAGGCCGCTCCGTTGTGTTTCCGTATGTACCCGATGGCGGAGACGAAATTGAGATGCGCCGAAGTAGAAGCCTCGTATTCACTTGTCATGCCAGCGGGCTTGCCCATGATCCAGACGCTCGCGCAAGCTCCCGTTGGGCACTGGTTGGGAATGCGAACGTCAGCGGGAACCATGCTGACTCGCGTGCCGCACTGCCTGCACTCGAAGACCACAGCCTTAATGTCATCCAAGCCGACTACGAGTTTGTGCTCTAGTGTCATGACGCATCCTGAACTCAGCCGCCGCGTCTCGGCGGCGGCGGTGGTGGCGGCGGTGGTGGCACCGGGGGCCAGTCGCTCCTAAAAGGCGGCGGATCGTCACGCGGCGGCTGGGGCGCCCGGCGCGAAACGTGCGTATACGATACGCGCCCACTTCTGAATAGATTTCTCATCGTTCGGCATTTCCATCCCCAACTCGGAGACTTCGTTGGCTCGCCTCACGAGCCGTTCCAGGATTTGTTCTGCGTCCTCATCTTGCCAATGATTCCAAAGCCGTTCGTACTCGGCGAACAAAGTATTCCACTGACAGTGGAGCTTGGTGAGAGTCCCGATGCGCCTTTCAAGGCCGACCGCCATAGAATATGCCGTGAGGATCGCCACGATCAGCGTGCAGACGGTAGGAACCAAGGCAGGGAGCCGACCGACTAAGGCTGCAAAGGCCCCCGACGAAAGGAAAAAGGATATGCCAACGATGATCTGTTTGCGAGTGGTGTTCTTGGAAGCTAGGTCACCAAAATAGAGTGAGCGCACCTCCGACTCGACCATTCTTTCCCAAACGCGCTTGGCCTGTTCTTCGGTGAGCATGTGTCTAAATCCTAGCATTCTTCGCGGCTAATCAGAAGACTTCCCGCGCAGCTTTGGGCAAGCTGCGTTCGAAGGCAATCCTAGTAGCCTATGACTGACGAGAGCGGAGAAAAGGCTCATCTTTAACCCTGAGCGCTAAGGAGCGGCGGGAGGGTCTGAGAGTTGAACCAGTAGTTTGCCATTATTGGAACCGTCGAATAATTTGTTGATCGCCGCTGGTGCGCACTCGAGACCGCGGACGATATCCACCCGATACCTTAGCTGGCCTGAGTTGTGCCACTGCGTGAAGTTACTCGCCATTTCCTTTACTTTCGAAGAGTAATCAGTTGCGAGGAAACCCTGGATCTTGAGGCGCTTGCTGATCACCAGAGCAAAGTTGGAGGGTCCCGGAACGGGTGCCGTGGCGTTGTACTGCGAGATCAGGCCGCAAAGCACCACACGACCAAAGGTGTTCATAAGGTAGAGCGCGCTTTCCAAGATTTCTCCACCGACGTTCTCGAAATAAATATCCACTCCGTTCGCACACGCAGCCTTCAGCTGTTTCTTGTAGTTGTCGTCTTTGTAGTTCACGGCAGCGTCGAAAGCGAGTTCCTCTCTTAGCCAATTGCACTTCTCGTCGGTTCCGGCGATGCCGACTACACGAAGTCCTTTGATCTTGCCGATCTGGCCGACGAGTGATCCGACCGAACCTGCGGCGCCGGAGATCAGGAGAGTTTCGCCGGCCTTGGGCTGCCCCACTTCCAAAAGTCCACCGTAGGCGGTTAACCCGGCCAGTCCAAACAGTCCAAGGTAAGCCGAAAACGGAAGTCCGTTCTCAGGCAACTTCGTCACAGCTTCACCATTGGAAAGCAGATATTCTTGCCAGCCGAACATTCCCTGGACTCGGTCACCGGCAGCAAATTTTGGATGATTTGATTTCTCCACGATTCCGATTGCCAACCCGCGCATGATTTCGCCAATCTGCACGGGCGGAACGTAGGACGGACGGTCAACCAACCACCCCCGCATCGCGGGATCGAGAGAGAGATACACGCTGCGAATCAGGAACTGGGCCTCCCCAGGCACGGGCATGGGTTGGGACACAAGCTCGAAGTTGTCAGCTTTAATCAGCCCCGTGGGCCGCGATTTGAGCCGCCATTGGCGGTTTACCGGGGTAGCAGCCATAGCAGAGGACGCCTCACTGTCAGACCGTGTAGCGCGCCGCGGCCAGAAGCCGGCCGGCAATATTGCGCCGCAGTGCAACTCCATCGAGCGGATCGTAGTTGGCAAAGCCGCGTAGAGTCGCCATATTCTCCCGCAGGGCGTGGCCAGCCGAGCAGGCGCCGATGACATTTCGCGCCGAGACTTCTACTCGATCCATGGCCTCGCGCAAAAACACGGCGCACATGTTGGCGGCATTGGTCCCTTTGCCCGAGGCTGCAAGCTTGCGACTTCGAAGCAAGCTCGACTCCATCGCGAAAACTTCCATGACGATGTCGGAAATGTTCATCACGATCTCCTGCTGCTTTTCCAGCTCAGCCCCGTGTTTTTGATAGGCAATTCCGATCGTGAACAGCGCAATTTTTTTCGCGCTCTGCACAAGCCGAGCTTCTTCATCAGCACCCGCAGAGCCGGTTGTCTCCTTCACGGTCTCGTTCAGTACGGCTTGAACCGCCGGAATAAGCCCCAATTGCCCACGGGCAGTGCGTTTCAGCAGCATTCCGGTTATGAGGAGTCGGTTGATTTCGTTGGTGCCTTCGAAGATCCGATTGATTCGCGAATCACGGTAAGCCCGTTCCACCGCATAATCTTGATGGTAGCCATAGCCGCCGTGGATTTGCACGCCTTCATCGACAACGTAATCCAGCATCTCGGAGGCATACACCTTAATCATCGAGCACTCCGCGGCGTATTCTTCAACGGCTTTGAGTTCGGTCTGTGAATCCGCGTGCTTATCCTTATCATGAGCGGACAGCGCCAATTGGCTCTCGATGAGTCCCACCACACGCCATACCATGGATTCCGCCACGAACGTGCGAATCGCCATTTCCGCCAGCTTATGCTGGATGGCGCCGAACTCGGCGATCGCCGATCCGAATGCTTTGCGTTCTTTGGCGTATTTCAAGCAGATGGCAAGCACGTTTTTTGCTCCACCCACGGCAGCAGGGCCGAGTTTCAACCGGCCGATGTTCAGGATATTAAACGCGATGATGTGCCCGCGACCAATTTCGCCAAGCACGTTTTCGACCGGAACCCGGACGTTGTCAAAATACACCGCCGTGGTCGAGCTGCCTTTGATGCCCATCTTGTGTTCTTCGGCACCGCTGGTCACGCCGGGAAAGCTGCGCTCCACCAGGAACGCCGTGAACTTCTCGCCGCCTACTTTAGCGAATACGGTAAAGAGGTCTGCCGCGCCTCCGTTAGTGATCCACATCTTCTGTCCATTGAGGACGTAGTATTTGCCGTCTGCGCTGAGATCCGCCCGGGTACGCACGGCGAGAGCATCGGAGCCCGCCAGCGGTTCGGTTAGCGCGTAAGCGGCCAACAGCTCAACCTTCGCCAGCTTGGGAAGATATCTCCGCTTCTGTTCTTCGTTGCCAAAGAAAAGAACGGGCAGCGTACCGATCCCGGTATGAGAGGAGTGCCAGGACCCATAAGAAGCGTCCCGGGCGAGATGCTCACCCGCGATCATTACAGACGGCAGGTCCATTTCCATGCCACCAAATTTCTCGGGGATCGGTATGGCGGCGAGTCCCAGCTCGGCCGCCTTGCGAAGCACACTTAGTGCGATCCCCGGAGTCTGCTGACGGATCGCCTCGAGATGAGGTTCCACGTCATTCGTCCAGAATTGATCGACCGTGTGGGCTATTGCAAGGTGTTCTTCGTTCAGATCTTCGGCCGTGAAAATTTCGTTGGGCGAGCGCTCCTCAATGAGGAACGCGCCGCCTTTAACCTGAAGAGGAGTTGCCGCGGCAGTTGTCATCATCTTCCCCTGTATCGAACGATTGCGACGCCACACGCGCAAATCTGTGACCGCAGTGCTGATATTCCGATGTTGCGAAGCCATGTTGCGAAGTCACGGCTCGCAAACCAGCCGAATCACCTCATTCGTCTTGATCGAGAAACGCGTTCTCAAATTGTGTTAGTCTATATCAGATATGAGTAACTAACGTCAATATGTAACACAAATATTGAACACCGCAGCGTCGAACTCGCCATTGGATCGCGATTTGGGAGAACAGTCGATCGAATCTCGACTGTTAAAATCGATCCGGGTATATTGAGCACTCAACCTGTAGCGTGTCCTGCAACCCTGATCAGGAGAATATACGACTATGGTTCGTGTTGAAGTCGCCGCACGGCGAAGAAACCGGAATCACAGAAGCTCGGTGAAACGAAATGCGCCAGCGCAGAACCACGAGGTCCCAGGGCTTCGGGAACGCAAGAAGGCACGACTTCGCCAGCAAATTATCGAGACAGCCATCCGATTGTTCCGCAAACAGGGCTACGAGAAAACTCGCATCGATGACATCGTCAAAATTCTCGAAATCAGCCAGCCGACTTTCTTCCGTTACTTCCCGAGCAAGGACGCTGTGTTACGGGATGTGGGAAAGCGTGGCTTTGAGTGCATAGCGGAGCGCCTCAAATCAGAACTTTCGACCAAGGCTAATACCGCCGAGCGCTTGCATCGCCTGTATCACGCCATGGCGCTCGAAGCGGAAACCGACCGACCTCTATGGAAAGCGGTCGTCCTGTCGGGTGCGATGGATCCGGTGCGTTCTCCGGAGGTGCGCGGACTCGAGGGAGTTGCGATCAGCCGGCTGAGGGAAATTCTGGCACAGGGTCAGGAACGTGGTGAAATCACGAGCGTGTTCCCCGTGGTGCATCTCGCGGAATTCATGGAGGCCCTCTACCACACCGTGGTCCGCCAGTGGACCGTCGACCTGACAGGCCCCCACAAACTCACAGAGCGCGTGGACAGCGCCGTTGAGTTTTTCCTGCGCGGTGTTAAGCCGTGATTGGTTCCTGGACCAGTCTGCTCTCCCTGTACTTGCAAGGCTGAAGGTCAATGAAAGCCGCTATCCTGCACAATTTCAAGAAGCCGCTCTCGATCGAGGAAGTGGAACGCCCTCATCCCGAAGCAGATGAAGTTTTGATCCACGTGGAAGCCTGTGGTGCCTGCCATTCCGACTTGCACGTGGCTGATGGAGATTGGACACAGCTGGCGGGAATCGTGAAGAGACCGCTGATTCTCGGCCACGAAATTGCCGGTCACGTAGTGGAGAAAGGCCCGGCAGTCCACGATTTGCAAATGGGCGATCGCGTCGGCGTGCCCTGGATTCACTGGAGCTGCGGTGAGTGCGAATTTTGCCGCGAAGGAAATGAAAACTTGTGCAACCGGCAGAAGATCACAGGTGTCACCGTTGACGGTGGCTACGCCGAATTTGTGAAGGCGCCGGCAACTCACGCGCTGAAAATTCCAGATGGTCTTTCTGCGCTCGAAGCCGCCCCGCTTTTTTGTGCTGGACTCACAGTCTATCGTGCCCTGAAGGGCGCCGGGATTGTGCCCGGTCAGCGACTGGCTGTTTTCGGCATAGGCGGCCTGGGACACCTTGCAGTACAGTTCGGACGGGCCTTTGGCGCGGAGGTGACCGCGATCGACATTTCCGAGGAGAAGCTAGAACTTGCCAGATCTTATGGCGCCTCTGACACGCTCAATGCTGCCACTGCTGATGCGGCTAAACAGTTGCGTCGCAAAGGCGGAATCCACGTGTCGATTGTTACCTCCGCCGCGAAGGCAGCTTATGACACAGCTTTTTCCTGCCTTCGGCCCTCCGGTACTCTGCTCGTCGTAGGCTTGCCCGCTGAAAATATCTGTTTCCCGCCGATTCTGATGGCAGCACGAGAAGTCCGGATCCACGCATCAACGGTCGGTACTCGGCAAGACTTGCGGGAAGTACTCGCCATGGCTGCCGCCGGGAAGATACGCTGCCATGTGGTTAAGCGGCCGCTTGCTGAAGCCAACGAGGCGCTGAATCTGTTGCGCAAAGGCCAAGTCTCCGGCCGAATCGTCCTGACTCCCTAAAGGGCTGGCCGCGGGAATCCGACGAGGTCGGAGTCTCGTCCCGCGCATCGCCGCCATTTCCGAACGACTATCGCCTTGCCGCCGTTGAATTATTGGGACGCGCGATAACATGCGCGCCATACCGCCTCGGGAATATCGACGTTTCACTTCTTGACGTTAGTGACTCTTATGTGATACTAACTCTCACAATCTGCGGTTTCGTTGGATACGATTTGAATTCTCGATCGAGGACGAAATAGGCAGCTGGATCAGAATTGACGGCTTTTAGGGTTGTCGCGGCACCGGGCGGGCTTTGGGGACTTGCTCAGCGTTGGGAAATACGCCGGACCAATGCGGCGATGTGCAGATACTTCCGTAAGGAGAATCCTATGAAGTCACTCGCATGTACGTTTGTGTGCTTGCTATTGGCAGCCAGCGTTGCCCAGGCGCAGGGTGTCGGCACCTCGGGAGACATTACTGGAACCGTAGTCGACGCCGTTGGTGCGGTCTTACCTGGGGTAACCGTCAGTGTGGTCGACACGCAGACCGGTCTGAAGCGCACGGTCGCAACCGACGGCGCAGGTCAGTACCGGGTAGCAGGACTATCCCCGTCTACCTATGAAGTAAGCGCCGCGCTGAAGGGGTTCGCGACCGAGCTTCGCAAAAGCGTCCCGGTCGCCATCGGGCAAACGGTGATTTCGGACTTCCGCATGAAACCGTCGCAGGTGGCGACGGTAATCGAGGTGACGAGCGAACCGCCTGTGGTGGAGACCGAAAGAGGAAGTCAGGCGGATAGAATCTCGCAACAATACATCGCCGACCTGCCCATTGACCGCCGTGATTACCTCACCTTCACCTTGCTCGCGCCCGGCGTTTCCGATTCCACGAGGCTGGCGGGTGACCAGGATTTTCGAGTTAAGCAAACACCACAAAGCGGTCTTTCCTTCTACGGAAGCAACGGCAGAGGCAACGACATTACGGTGGACGGCGGCGAGACCAGCGGCGACAGCGGCGGCGTCCGCCTGACAGTCGGTCAGGACGCCGTGCAGGAATTCCAGATCAACCGCAGCAACTATTCGGCCGATCTGGGAGCAGCCACGGGCGCTTCCATCAACATCGTGACCAAATCCGGCAGCAACAACGTGCATGGCAGCGCCTTCGGCTTTTTCCGCAATGATGCCATGGATGCCCGGAATCCGTTTTCGTTCAGTCAGGCGTTGGCGCCGGGTGCGACGTTCAATCCGCTCGGCCCCGATTCTGTTGGCTCGCCGATCAAGGATACTTTGAGCCGCCAGCAGTTCGGTGGCTCGGTGGGATTCCCGATTAAGAAAGACAAGACGTTTTTATTTGTTTCGTTTGAGGGCTTACGCCAGAACGCGCAGAACGCAGTTCCTCTCCTAACAAATACGAATATTTTTCGTCCGACATTGGCGCAAGACCAAATTATTGGGGGGCTGACAGGAGGGAATATAGTGCCTTGCCTGAGCGGCCCCGTGGGCGCGGCCGTTGCCGCGCAGCTGGGTTTGCCGGCCCCGAATCCAACGACGAACGTGCCCGCATCGACATGCGCAGCCATCCTGGGCGGGGCTCTAACGCTCAACCCGACTCCAAACTCTCTGGATGCTTTTCTTGTGAATCAGTTCGAGACCGAAGGTGGAGTGTTTCCCTACGACACGCACGAATACCTGGTGTCGGGCCGCCTCGATCACCACTTCAACACGACCAATCAGCTGTCGCTCACCTACAGGTATGGCCATGATCTGGAGGAATCTCCCGACGTGCAGTCTCTGACCGCTTTCTCCGCAGGCAGCTCGATCCATACCTATGACAACACCTTCCAGGGTGCCTGGTATCACCAGTTCACTCCGGCCACGACGAACGAGGCCCGCGTGCAGTGGAATTACTACAGCTTCAATGTGATTCCCAACGAGCCGGGCGAAGTAGGACTCCAAATCCCGGGTTTTATTAACAATCTGGGAACCAACATTTTCATCCCGAATATCTCGATCCTGCGGCGCTACGAGTTTGCGGACAATTTCACCATCATTCGTCGCCATCACACATTCAAATTTGGTGGTTCGGAAATACTCCGCGGTAACCACACGGAGTCGCACACGTTCTTCCCTGGCCGCTTTGTCTTTGGGTCGCTCCCCGGTTTCCTGCTGACACCTTTGCTCCCCAGTCTGACCTCCTTGCAGTTAACATCGTTCGGGGTTCCTGAGTTCTACCAGCAGGGCTACGGCGATCCTACCTACCCCTATTACACTCGTCCGCTGACGTCTCTGTACGCACAGGACTCATGGGCCGTAACCTCAAGCTTTACTCTCAACTACGGCCTCCGCTACGAACTCGATACACAGTTCTTGCCTTTGACCACATATAAGAAGGATTTCGCGCCCCGGGTTTCCTTCGCATGGGACCCCTTCAAGGACCACAAAACAGTGGTGCGCGGAGGATACGGAATCTTCTACGGACCGGTCGACGCTCAGATTCCCGACGTAGATTTGAGCCTAGGGGTTGTGAACAAGAATAAGTCTGCGGTCGAGAATTCAGGCAGTGGGGGCCAGGTCGCGAACTTGACAGCAACCTGTGGCGTCTCCCAGTTCGGCACCCCGATCATCCCCGGCACCGGCTCCAGCCCCTGCAACCGGGAGATTTCCATTTATGCCGATGCCGGGGGCGTTCCTTCTCTAGGCATAACCGGGGCGGCAACGATCTTCCAGACACTCTTTGCCCAGGGGTTGATTCAGTGCACGACACCCACGCCAGGTAATGCTGCCTGCGTCACGCCGGCGGCTGTGGCCAATTTTGGCGCAAACGGCGTTGGCTTCGACGTTACCAATACCGGCCCTCTCTCGCCATTGCAGGTACTTTTTGTGAATCAACAGGGCTATCGGCCTCCGATCGCGCAACAGGCTTCGGTTGGAATCGAGCGTGAGATCACGGCGGGATTCTCCGTCTCCCTCAGCGGTATCTATTCGCACACGCAAAGAATCCCGATCGCGATCGATACCAATCTGCTGCCCGCGCCATTCAGCACTGTAACCCTGGCCAACGGCCAGACGGCTTCCTACCGCAACTGGAACGGGGGTACGCCGGGCAGCCCAAGTCTGGCCGATCCGCTCGGCGGCACGGAGTTCCCGGGAGGCCTCTCGCCATGCGCGAATCCCGCTGTCTGTTTTGTGAATCCTCTGGTTGTCCAGAATAACCAATACAGCTCTGAGGCCTACGCTCTATACGAGGGCGGCATCCTGGAAATCAAAAAACGCTTCAGCGATCACTTCACGCTCTTTGGGAATTACACCTACAGCAAAGCCTTCGACACATCGACAGATTTCAATACTGACTATGGGCCGCAGGATCCAACCGACATCAACATAGACCGCAGTCTTTCCGAGTTTGATGAGCGGCACAAAGTGGTGATCGCCGGGGTAATCGACAGCCCCTGGAAACAACGTATTTTGTCCGGATTCCAGCTGGCTCCGATTTTCTCTTACCACAGCGGACACCCTTTCAATCTGCTGGCCGGAGGAGAGGTGAACGGCAATAATCACACTACGAATGAACGCCCCATCGGCGCGCCGCGCGACACTGGTCTTGGGCCCAACTATTACGATTTTGACGCGCGCCTGACCTGGAAGCACAAACTGGGCGAGAGGGCTGACCTGCAAATCACGGCCGAGGGATTCAACATTGCGAACCGGACGAACTTCGCCAGTGTGAACAACGAGGTAAGCCCACTGTTCGGCCTCACGCCGGGGTTCACGACGTTTAACGTGCACGGGATTCGCCCAGGTAGCGCCCTTGCGGGCGGAGGGACGGATGCGCCGAGTACGCCGTTGTCATTTACCTCGGCCTTCCCCAAGCGGCAGATCCAACTCGGTGTTCGCGTCGTTTTCTAGTATCGAGGTGCCAGGTCCTGTTCTGACGCGGGACCTGGCCGAAGGCTGCAATCAGCAGTTGTTTACCGCCAGGGAGCAATCAATGCCGTTCGTCGACAATCAGGGGGCCAGGATCTATTGGGACGAACAAGGCCACGGCACTCCCGTTTTGCTGATCATGGGTCTTGGTTACACATCTCATATGTGGTATCGCATTCGGCCTGCCTTGGCGGCCCACTATCAGACTGTCGCGTTCGATAATCGAGGCGTAGGAAGGAGCGAGGTGCCACTAGGTCCGTATCCGATCGCGTTGATGGCGTCCGATGCGGCGGCTGTACTGGATGCCGCCGGCGTCGAAAGTGCGCATGTATTCGGCGTCTCGATGGGTGGCATGATTGCTCAGGAGTTCGCGCTGCAGTATCCGGTGCGAGTACGGTCGCTGATTCTAGGGTGCACCGCGGCCGGCGGGCCCACGGCGGTGCGCGCCGAACCGGAAGCGATTCAGATGCTGAAGGGGCGGGAGAAGATGAGCCCGGAGCACGCTGCCGAAGCCGCTGTGCCGTTTATCTACGATCCGACGACTCCGCGGGAGCGGATTGATGAAGACATTGCAATTCGCAGGCCATGGTTTCCGCGGCCCGAAGCATACACGGCACAGCGGCAGGGAATACTTGCCTGGGAAGCGTACAGCCGCCTCTCCGGAATCGCCGCTCCTACACTCGTGATCCACGGCGAGTCCGACCGGCTGGTGCCGCCGGGCAATGCCAAATTAATTGCAGAACGCATTCCGGGTGCGAAGCTTGTGATGATTCCGCATGCCAGCCATCTCTTCTTAACTGACCAGACGGAAGTTTCACACCACGCTATTCTGCAGTTTCTTAACGAGCAGGCCGGAAGTGCGGGAAGCGATGCCGGGTCGGAGAAGGAGAAGGTTTCATGTTAAAGGAGGCCGCCAGCACAACGCGGGATTCCACGGTGAATGTGAAGCAGCTTTTCGATCTAACCGGACGCGTTGCAATCGTCACCGGAGGGTCAATCGGACTGGGCCGCCAAATGGCGGAAGGTCTGGCGGAAATGGGCGCCGACCTGGTGCTGTGCGCTCGCAAGAAAGAACGCTGCTATCAGGCCGCCGAAGAATTGCAGCAACTCGGCGTCAAAGCCATTGCCCTTGGCTGCGACGTCAAGAACCCGGACAGTATTCAGGAGATGGTGGAAGCGACCCTCTCCCAGTTCGGGCGAATCGATGTACTCATCAATAACGCGGGAATATCCTGGGGCGCTCCCGTCGAGGAGATGCGGCTCGAGGACTGGAACAAAGTCATCGAGACGAACCTGACGGGAACTTTTCTGTGCGCCCAGGCGGTTGGCAAAGTCATGATCCGCCAAGGCGGGGGTGAGAACGGCGCGGGTAGGAACAGCGCGGGAAAAATCATCAATATTGCCTCAGTGGCCGGACTGGGTGGGGCTCCGGCGGAGCTTCCAGCCATTGGCTATCACGCCAGCAAGGGTGGAGTCATCAGTTTTACCAAAGACTTGGCCTGCAAATGGGCGAGTCACAACATTCAGGTAAATGCAATTGCTCCTGGCTGGTTTCCCACACACATGTCGAACCGCGTCCTGGAGCACCATGAGGAGCTCTTTCTCTCCCACATTCCGTTGCGGCGCTTTGGCAATGAACATGACTTGAAAGGAGCCGCTGTGTTTCTGGCTTCTGCCGCCTCGAACTATGTCACCGGTCACGTGCTGGTGGTGGATGGAGGTCAGTCAGCCTGGTAGGCGGCGAGACAAGCCCATGAATATTCCACTTACTCCCGTACGGTTCCTGCGTTATGCCGAACAGCAGTACCCCGGCAAGACCGCCGTGGTGTGTGGAGACCGTCGTTTCACTTACGCACAGTTCGGTGAACGTGCCAGCCGTCTCGCTTGTGCTTTGCGCGAAGCGGGGGTGAAAGCGGGCGACCGGGTTGCATTTCTCAGCCTGAATTGCCATCGCCTTCTGGAAGCGTATTACGGCGTACTGGAAGCCGGCGCGGTGTTGCTCCCGTTGAACTTCCGGCTCGCTCCCCGGGAACTGGCCTACATTCTGAATGACGCCGGGGTGAAAGTGCTCTTCCTGGAAAAAGAGTTCGCCGAGGTTGTGGATTCTTTTCGGCAAAGCGTTTCAACTGTGCAGACTTTCTTCATGCTTGACGCTGCGCCGCAGGCAGCCTGGCTCTCGCCAAGAAATTATGAAGACATTCTGGCGGCGGCGACGCCTTACCGGGCGGATGTGATGGACTTCGACGAAAACTCCCTGGCTGAACTGTTCTATACCAGCGGCACCAGCGCCGATCCCAAGGGAGTGATGCTGACCCACCGAAATGTTTATCTCCACGCTCTCTCGGTTATTGTGACCTTCATGACCAAGCCGGATAGCATAAATCTGCATACCATTCCACTGTTCCATGCCAACGGCTGGGGTACTGCTCATTCAGTCACCTTCATGGGAGGGAAACATGTCATGCTGCAGCGCTTTACCTGCGCGGAAGTCTTCCACTTGATCCAGCGTGAGCGCGTCGACTCGCTGAGCCTTGTGCCGATCATGGCAACAGCATTGGTGAATTCGCCAGACCGGCAAAAATACGACTTGAGCAGTCTGGAGTGGATTTCGATCGGAGGAGCGGCTTCTTCTCCAACCTTGGTGCGCGAGACCGAGGAAAAGCTTGGCTGCGCGTGTTTTGGCGGATACGGCCTGACGGAAACTGCGCCGGTGCTCTCCACCGCCAAACTGAAGCCGGGAGAGCAATTCGATGGTGGAGAGCTTTACGTGGCGCGGGCGATGACCGGGTACGCGATTCCGGGCGTGGAGCTTCGGGTCGTGGACTCCGACGACAACGATGTTGCCCGCGACGGAAAAACCATGGGGGAGATTGTCGCTCGTTCCGACGGTGTGATGCAGGGCTACTGGCAACAGCCGGCGGCCACAGCGGAAACGATGCGCGGTGGCTGGTTTCATACCGGTGACATGGCCACCATCAGCGAGGACGGACGCATCCTCATCGCTGATCGCAAGAAAGACATTATTGTCAGCGGCGGGGAGAACATTTCATCGCTCGAAGTGGAGAAGGCGCTCCTGGCGCATCCCGCGGTTTACGAGGCTGCTGTCATTCCAGTGCCAGACGAAAAATGGGGCGAAGTGCCCAAGGGGCTGGTGGTAGCGAAACCCGGATCCAACCCAACGGAAGCGGAACTGCTCGAATTCTGCCGCTCAAGTATTGCGCACTTCAAGTGCCCGCGCTCGATCGAGTTCCTGGAGACCTTGCCCAAGACTGCTACCGGGAAAATTCTGAAAAAAGGATTGCGCAAAAAATATTGGAGCGAACAGGAACACAGCGCGCACGAATTTACGGCGCGCAAGTGAACCTTTCAAGTTGCTGGAGAGAGAGAGTTCAGTGCCATGGACGATCTAGTTCAACTTACCAGGGATAAAGATGTCGCAATCATCACCATCAATAACCCGCCAGTGAACGCTTTGAGCCCTAGTGTCGCCCAGGGGATTGCCCAAGCCATTGAGCAGGTAAGTAAGGACGATGCGATAAAGGCCGTGGTGCTGATTGGTGGCGGCCGCACCTTCGTCGCCGGCGCGGACATAAAGGAATTCGGCAAGATCACATCCGGCAAGACGCAGCGAGGCGCAGGCCTGCTTCCGCTCCTGCTTCAGATAGAAGATGTGCGAAAACCAGTGGTGGTGGCCATCCATGGCTCTGCCTTTGGCGGCGGGCTGGAACTGGCGATGGCCGGCCACTATCGTGTGGCGGCTCCGAATGCACAGCTGGGTCAGCCCGAAGTGAAGCTAGGCATTATTCCCGGCGCAGGTGGCACCCAGCGGCTGCCTCGGCTGGTGGGCTTCGCCAAGGCCGTCGAGATGTGTGCAGAAGGCAATCCGATTACCGCTCAGGAGGCGCTGAAACTCGGTCTCGTCGATCATCTGATCGAAGGCGATCTGTTGGCGGGCGCCATAGCTTTCTCCCGCGACGTCGCTGCGAAACCGCTGCGCAAAACTCGCGAGCGGAACGAAAAAGATAAACTCGGCGTTCCCGAGCAGAACGCATCGGTCTTTGCTGCCGCGCGCGAAAAGGCTCACACCAAACAGCGTGGCATGATGGCACCGCTTGCGGCCATCGATGCGGTGGAAGGCGCCACGAGACTGTCTTTTGAAGAAGGATGCCAGCTGGAACGAAAACTGTTCGACGACTGCCTTTTTTCCGATCAATCCAAGTCCCTCATTCATGCGTTTTTCGGCGAGCGCGAAGTTGCCAAGATCCCTGACATACCAAAAGAAACCGCTCTCCTCCCAGTGAAATCAGTTGCAGTGGTTGGTGCCGGGACCATGGGCGGCGGAATCGCGATGGTCTTTGCTAATGCCGGGTTTCCCGTGTTGCTCAAAGAGGCTGACCAGCCGGCGCTTGATCGTGGGCTGGCCACCATTCAGAAGAACTATCAGAGTTCGGTTAAACGTGGCCGACTTACGCAGCAATTCGTGGATGAACGCCTGCAACTCATCAAGCCGACGCTCAGTTACGACGATTTCGGCAAGGTCGATATGGTCGTCGAGGCCGTGTTCGAGGGAATGGCGCTCAAGAAAGAAGTCTTCGGTCAGTTGGATCGCGTGTGCCGGCCAGGCGCAATCCTGGCGAGTAACACATCAACGCTCGACATAGACGAGATAGCCTCAGCTACTTTACGACCCGATGCCGTCATTGGCACGCATTTTTTCAGCCCGGCGAATATTATGCGCCTGCTTGAGATCGTACGCGGCAAGGCGAGCAGCAAAGAAGTGATCGCGACCTGCATGCAACTCTCCAAGAAACTGGGAAAAGTCGGGGTGCTCGTCGGCAACTGCCGGGGCTTTGTGGGAAACCGCATGTTCGGCCCCTATCGCCGTGAAGCGCAGTTCCTAGTGGAAGAGGACGCAAGCATCGAATCCGTGGACAAGGCGCTGTTCGACTTCGGCATGGCGATGGGGCCCATGGCTACTGGCGATCTGGCAGGCCTTGACGTGGGCTGGCGTATCCGTAAAGAGTACCGGCATCTTGAAAAGCCTGGAGTGCGCCAGCCGTTCGCGGAGGACCGCCTCTGCGAACTTGGGCGCTACGGCCAGAAAACCGCAGCGGGCTGGTACAAGTACGACGAGAGCCGGCGTCCGATTCTCGATCCTGAAGTAAACGAGATGGTGCGCAGGTGGGCCCGCGAAGCCGGCATCCCGCAACGCAAGCTTTCATCGGAAGAGATCGTAGACCGCTGCATCTATGCCCTGGTGAATGAGGGCGCCCGCATTCTTGAGGAAGGCATCGCTCTGCGCGCCGTCGACATCGACATCATTTATTTAAATGGCTATGGATTCCCCGCCTATCGCGGCGGCCCGATGTGGTATGCGGATACCGTGGGACTGGATAAGGTCTACCACCGCATCTCAGAATTTCATCAACAGCACGGCGAACTCTGGGAACCTGCCCCTCTGTTGAAGCGTCTGGCGCAGGAAGACAAGACCTTCGCCGAACTGAACCGGGAACAGGCCGTGATGGCGTAAGAATTGAGCGCACGACTGCGAGTTTAGCGGGAGAAGATATGCGAGAGGCGGTAGTGGTTGCGAGCTCACGGACCGGGCTGGCGAAATCGTTCCGCGGTTCGTTCAACATAACCCGCCCCGAAGATCTGGCAGCGCATTGCATCAGGGACGTCCTGCGCAAGGTGCCGCAGCTTGACGCGGCCGAAATAGACGACATTGTGTTGGGATGTGCACAACCACACGGTCCGCAGAGTCACAACATCGCCCGCACTTCCGCCATGCTGGCCGGCCTTCCCACTTCGGTCGCGGGCACGACCATCAACCGGTTTTGCTCATCGGGATTGCAGGCGATTGCTGTGGCCTCGCACCAGATCATCAGTGAGGGCGTGGCGGCGGCGATTGGCGGCGGCGTCGAGAGTATCAGCATGACGCCGGCTGCCGGCAATCCCCACCCGGAACTGCAGAAACGATTGCCCGGGTTGTACATGGGCATGGGTGACACTGCGGAAATCGTCGCCAAACGCTACAAGGTGAGCCGGGAGGTTCAGGACGAGTACGCACTGCTGAGCCAGCAGCGCACTGCTCGGGCTCAGCGAGAAGGTTTTTTCGAGGGCGAGATCGCGCCCATGAAGGTCACGATGGCGCTTCTCGATAAGAAAACTAGCGAGAAGGTTGGGACGCGGGAGGTCTGCTGCGACCACGACGAGTGCAACCGGCCCGACACCACGCTGGAAGGCCTGCTCGCGCTGAAACCTCACTTTGATCCGCTCAGCGGCGAGGGCACCGTGACGGCCGGCAACTCCTCGCAACTCTCCGACGGCGCTTCGGCCACTCTGTTGATGTCCCGCCAGCGCGCTGATCAGTTGGGTGTGCCCTACAAGTTGGTGTTTCGCGGATTTCAAGTTGCGGGTTGTGATCCGGACGAAATGGGCATCGGTCCCGTCTTCGCAGTGCCCAAGCTGCTCAAGCGCACCGGCCTTGAGATGGATGATATCGGCCTCTGGGAACTGAACGAGGCTTTTGCGGTGCAGGTGGTCTACTGCCGCGACCGCCTGGGAATAAATCCGGAAAAGTTGAACGTTAATGGCGGGTCCATCTCCATCGGTCATCCGTTTGGCATGACCGGTTCGCGGATGGTCGGAACACTCGCCAATGAGATGGCGCGCCGGAAAGCGCGCTACGGCATCGTGACCATGTGCATCGGCGGCGGGCAAGGTGCTGCCGGTCTGTTTGAAGCGGCACATTAACCGAATCCTACTTCCTATTCTGATGGAGGAATCAGAGATGAAAAACAGCGAAAATTCGAACGAGCGGCTCGATCACTGTGGGTTTACTTCCAGACTGCTGTTTGGAGCGGTCGCTATCTGTGTCTTCACGTTTGTCTCGGTAGCGAGCGCATCTGCCGGCAACTCATCCCACCGCCCGATTGCTTTCACCGAAAGTGGACTCGTGATTGGCTCAACCACGGATGTGGGAAACGAATTTTTCGGCATCCCGTACGCGGCTCCGCCGGTCGGAACGCTGCGCTGGACGCCGCCGAAGCGCTACGGATTCTTTCCCGGATTTGTCCTCCATGCGACCCAATTCGGTAGTGCATGCACGCAACCTGGAGGGATTGGCCGCGAGAATTGCCTTTTCCTGAATGTCTTCACGCCGCAGACCGAATCGGGTGATAGAAAAGGCCACGGCCTGCCTGTGATGTTTTGGATTCACGGCGGCGGACTCATTAACGGGAGCAGCACCCCTTACAACCCCGAGCGACTCGTGAAACAAGGGGTGATTGTTGTCACCATTAATTACCGCCTGGGTTATTTGGGATTCTTTGCTCAGTCCGCGATAGATGCCGAAGGGCATCTCAACGGCAACTATGGGTTGATGGATCAACAATTCGCACTCGCGTGGGTTCGCCGGAACATCGCGGGTTTTGGCGGCGATCCGGATCGAGTAACAATATTCGGCGAGTCGGCAGGCGGACAAAGCGTCTATGCCCAGCTCGCATCCCCCCTTGCGTCCGGTATGTTCCGTGGAGCGATATCGGAAAGTGGATCCTACGCGGAATTCCAAGACTACTTTTCGAACATTGTTACGCTGGTGGTGGGGGAAACGCAGGGTACCACAGCCGTGCCGTCCGGCGCCGCCATTGCGGATAGTGTCGGATGCACGAGCCAGACAGCTTCCTGTCTGCGTGCCGTTCCTGCCTCGACCATGGTCGCAGCAGAGCCTTTTCCTTTGTATCCGTTCGTGGATGGAACGCTGCTCACACAGACGATGAGCGCAGCATTCGCCAGCGGCGAATTCAATCATGTGCCGGTGATCTCGGGCACCAATCACGATGAATATAGATTGTTCGTAGCTCTGGACTACGACCTCGTAGGAAATCCAATCCTGACTTTGACGCAGTACGATACTGCTGTTACTACTTTGTGGGGGCCGACCCTGGCGCCGCCCGTACTTGCTTTGTACCCATTTACCAGTTACCCGAACGGTGGTGAAGCATTAGGAGCCTCGGGTACGGACGGAATCTTTAGCTGTGCGGCGCGTGTTGCGGACCAGTCACTGGCGAAATTTGTGCCGACCTATACCTATGAGTTCAATGACGAGAATGCGCCTCCGTCTCAATCTGAGTTTGGTGGATTGTTAACATTTCCGTTGGGAGCCTACCATTCTGCAGAGGTCCCCTATCTGTTCAAGACCGGCAATGTTTTCGCACTGCCGGAGGTGCTTTCGCCCCAGCAAAGGCAGCTCTCCGATGCGATGGTCAACTACTGGACGCAGTTCGCAAAGACGGAAGACCCGAACTCTTCTGGTGAGCCGCTCTGGTCTCCGTACAGCGCGTCGACCGACCAGTTCCAATCTTTGATCCCACCGGTGCCAGTAGTCGAGTCCAACTTTGACGCTGGTCACCAGTGCTCAACGTTTTGGGACACTTTTTAACAGCGAGCAATAGGCGGACGCGCGGTGCCTTACCGGAGGTTTCGCGCGTCCGTCTGCATCCAAAGCATGCGAAATTACAAAAAGATGCCCGCTACCACGTCAACCGAAACCACAACCGCCGCTGCTCAGACCACTCCTGACTCTACCGCGCATTCATTGCGGTACGCATGGTACGTCGTCGGAGTCCTAACACTTCTGTACGGATTCTCGTTCATCGACCGCCAGATCTTCAGTCTGCTGGTCGGTCCGCTTCGTCGCGACTTACACATCGGCGACGCTAAGATGAGTTTGCTGATCGGATTCAGCTTCGCACTGTTTTATACATTCTTCGGAATCCCTCTCGGGAGGCTGGCCGACATTTACAGCCGCAGGCTGATCATCGCGGCCGGCCTGGTACTGTGGAGCGGGTTCACGGCCAGTTGCGGACTGGCGCAAACCTTCGAAACAATGCTTTTGCTGCGCATGGGTGTCGGCGTGGGAGAAGCAGCGCTTTCCCCGGCTGCTTATTCGCTGATCACCGATTATTTTCCTCGCGAGCGGCTGGCTACGGCTCTGAGTGTCTACTCGATGGGCATCTACGTTGGCTCTGGCATGGCTTTCTTGCTGGGCGGACTGGTTGTTGCCTATGCATCGACTCAGGCCCTGTGGACCATTCCCCTGCTCGGAGCCGTGCATCCCTGGCAAGTCATCTTTCTCCTGGTTGGCCTTCCCGGCATTGCAGTAGCACCGCTACTCTTCACAGTGAAGGAACCTGCCGCGCACCGCGGAGCCAGCCGAGAGTCGACTGTTCCGATGAGGCAGGTATTCTCGTACATCTTCGAAAACCGGCGGACGTTCTTGCTCCACAATATTGGTTTTGGGCTACTCGCGCTCTCTTCATACGCCAGCGCCGCTTGGGTGCCGGAATTCTATCGGCGACATTTTCACTGGAGCATTGGAACCGTCGGCGTAATTTATGGTTCCTGCGTCGCGGTCTTTGGCTGCATTGGAATCGTCAGTGCCGGACGCTTCGCTGATTACTTGCGCAAACGTGGCCGAGGTAACGCGACCTTGTTCGTAGGTGTGCTGATCGGATTAGTCTGGCTGCCCATCAACTGTCTTTTGTACCTGGCACCCTCCGCGACTTGGGCCACGATTTGGCTGATTCCAGGATGCGGACTGGCGGCCGCTCCATTCGGCATCGCCCCCGCCGCGATTCAGCAGATGATGCCGGCCACCATGCGCGGACAGGCCTCGGCTGTGTATTTGTTTTCCATCAACCTCATCGGGCTCGGAATCGGACCTACCGCTGTGGGAGCATTAACGCAATACGCATTTCGAAGCGACGACGCCGTGCGATACTCGCTGGTGATCGTGACATCTTTCGCATGTGCGCTCGCTGCGGCGGTCCTCTATGGAGCTTTGAAACCCTTCGTTGCCAGTCTCGAGCGGGTGCGCGTTTGGAATGCCGCACATTCTGCTTGAGCTGCTGGTTGACTTGAGGCCTCGTGGGAGAAAGTTTCCGTCGGAAAGGCTTATCTCGATTGCATCTCGATACTGCCCCCGTTCGCGCAGGCGAAGAACTGAATCTATCTTCGCTTGCCGACTGGCTGCGCGGACGAATCGCAGGCGCTGAACGAGGTATCACGCTCGAACAGTTTCCGAGCGGGCACTCGAACCTTACCTATCTGCTGCAGATTGATGGGCTCGAGTACGTCCTGAGGCGCGGCCCTCTGGGGCCAGTCGCGCCGAAAGCTCACGACATGGGGCGTGAGTTTCGAGTGCTTCAGATGGTGCATCCGCATTTTCGAGAAGCTCCAAACGTCTTTCACTTGTGCGAGGATCAAGCGGTGCTGGGGTCTGTGTTCTTCCTTATGGAGCGGCGGCACGGGCTTATATTGCGGGATGAAATTCCGCCACAACTGGCGAAGCTGCCGAATTATGCGGAGCGAACCAGCAAGGGATTTGTCGATTGCCTGATACGCCTGCACGCCACCGATATTTCCCGGACCGGTTTGATTGCTCTCGGCAAGCCGGAAGGATTTCTTGAACGCCAAGTGCAGGGTTGGGCAGATCGTTGGAAACGGGCCGCAACGGATGACATGCCGCAGATGGATCGCGTGATTCGGTGGCTCACCGATCACCAACCGTCTTCTCCCGCGCCGACCCTGGTGCATAACGATTACAAGCTGGATAACGTTATGCTCAGCGCAGACTCTGCCGAGCGCATTGAGATTGACGCGGTGCTCGATTGGGAGATGGCGACGGTTGGCGATCCACTGGCCGATCTGGGCTTGACGTTGTGTTACTGGGCTTGGGCTGAGGCGCCGCAACTGCGCGCTCGCGGAGTGCCCTCGCTGACATCGCAGCCCGGTTGGTACACGCGAGATCAGTTCGTTCAGCGTTATGCGGAGGGAACCGGACGCGACCTCTCGCAGATCGGTTACTACGAAGTACTTGGCATCTTCAAGCTGGCAGTGATTCTGCAGCAGATTTACTACCGCTTCCGGCGCGGCCAGACGCAAGACACACGATTTCAGAACTTCGGAGACCACGTGAAGGGATTGGTGGAATTGGCGGATTCGCTCATTGAATATCCTAAGATGGGGAAATCCACTTGAGCACCGTCTATCTCGTGCGCCATGGGCAGGCGGGCACGCGCGACGCTTACGATTCGCTTTCCGAGTTGGGAGAGCGTCAGGCACGGCTGTTGGGCGAGCACTTCCTTTCACAGGGAATCCGATTTACCTCCGCCTATGCGGGAGCACTTACGCGCCAACAGCAAACCGCCGAGCAGATCCGTGCGGCCTATGCCGACGCGGGGACTAGCTTCCCCACAGTTCGCGTCGATTCTGGATGGGATGAATTCGATCTCGGGCGAGTGTATCGCGAGATTGCTCCGCTCCTGGCTGCCGAAGATCCGGAATTTCTGCGCGAGTACAACGAAATGCACGAGCAGGTTCGCGTCAGCCAGGGCGCGCACGGGGCACGAATTCATCGCAGATGGATGCCTTGCGATACAAAAGTGGTGGAGGCATGGCTTTCCGGTCGTTATCCCTATGGCGGCGAAACCTGGGTCCAGTTTCGTGAGCGCGTTGCGGCCTGCCGGTTGAAGATGGAGCGGCAACAGAATGACGCGCGGCACGAGAATGACGCGCGCCACGAGAACATTCTGGTGGTTACGTCGGCCACGCCGCTTGCGATTTGGACTGGCCTGTCACTGGAGATTTCCGATGAGCGGATCATGCGGCTCGCCGGGGCAGTGTATAACGCATCCTACACAATCCTGCGTTTGCGAAAACAGCAGCTGCGGTTATTTACCTTCAACGCGGTGCCGCACCTCGTCGCCCCGGGGCTCTGCACCCACCGCTAAAAGGATTCCGCGGTAGTGTGTCAGTTTGCGAGCACCCTGTCATCAGGAGTAAGAGCGAATCGCTTCCCCCAAACCGACTTATCGTTACCGATCTGGTGTACTTGCCAGAAGCCGTTTCGGGCCAACTTCCGAGTAGCCGACAAACCAGACAGAACTGCGAGGGCATGCCGGCATTGGTAAACCCCACACTTCTTTCCTTTCGCCCTTATAACTCCCTCTTGATTTCCTTGAGGAGGCTGAGGATGCGGTGAACAAGCGGGTCTACATTGCCACGCGACCATAGAGCAAACGTGTCCAAAGGTCCGATAGAAAAACCTGGAGTTCGTAACACGACCCCATCAGGAACAAAGTCTTTTGCAGAAGACGGAAGGAACATATATCCCACGCGGGCCTTTGTAAGGTTGACCCCGGTCTGATAATGTTCCGCCATTTGATACCTGTCCAGCGGCATGCGATTCTTTAGAAAGGCAGTCGCGATCATTTGGTGCACACTCGGCAACAAGTCTTTCGAGGGCATGATGAGGAGCTCGCCTTTGAGGTCTCTTAAGCTCA